>Ga0180223_1000122_pt1 | contig 149854 bp, 133 predicted proteins | sample eDN5th30CKraftOP_FD_151337 | JGI IMG/M metagenome (GOLD analysis project Ga0180223, IMG submission 151337) | Enriched Organic Plus compost microbial communities from Emeryville, California, USA - eDNA 5th pass 30_C Kraft OP (version 2) (version 2) ...
GTCCGTGATTGCAGGTGCCTGCGCGGGTGCGGGGGCTAACATCGTCGATGCCCAGATTTTCACGACCTCCGACGGGCGGGCGCTCGATACCATCCTTGTCAGCCGCGAGTTCGAGCAGGACGACGACGAGAAGCGCCGCGCGGCCCGCATCGGGAAGCTGATCGAGGATGTCCTGTCAGGCCGCAGCTGGCTGCCGGAGATGATCCAGCAGCGCACCAAGCCGAAGCGCGGCAGCCGCACCTTCATGATCGAGCCGCGCGTCGAGATACGTAACACGCTGTCGAACCGCTTCTCGGTGGTCGAGGTGGAGGGGCTGGACCGCCCCGGCTTGCTGTCCGAGATCACCGGAGCCATGTCCGACCTTTCGCTCGACATCGCCTCCGCTCACATCACTACCTTCGGCGAGAAGGTCATCGACACGTTCTATGTCACCGACCTGACCGGCCAGAAGATCGAGAATCCGGCCCGAATCTCCGCCATACGGGAGCGCCTTGTCGCCACGCTCGAAGCGGGCGGCGCGGATCGCGCCGGATCGCGCAGCGCGGCCTGATGCGACCGGCCGGGAGCATGGCCGCGACGCCATTCCAGCGCGCCCGATGAGCCTCGTCCGCAAATTCGCCGGTGTCGGCGGCGCCACCATGACCAGCCGTGTGCTCGGTTTCGTGCGCGAGGCGCTGATAGGCGCGGCACTCGGAGCCGGCCCAGTGGCCGATGCCTTCTACGCGGCGTTCCGTTTCCCGAACCTGTTCCGCCGCCTTTTCGCGGAAGGCGCGTTCAACACGGCCTTTATCCCGGTATTTGCCAAGGAGCTGGAGGGCGGCGGCCCTGCCGCGGCAAGGCGCTTCGCGGAGGATGTGCTGGCGGTACTCGTGCCTGTCCTCATCGCGTTGACGGGCCTTGCCATTCTGGCCATGCCCTTTCTGGTCGCGACCGTCATCGCGCCGAGCTTCGAGGAAACGCCCGAAAAATTCGACCTGACCGTGCGGATGACGCGGATCATGTTTCCATATCTCTTCTGCATGTCGCTGGTCGCCATGCTGTCCGGCATATTGAACTCGACACGGCGCTATTTCCTGGCCGCTATCGTGCCGGTCCTGCTCAACGCCATTCTGATCGCGGTTCTGGCGGCGGCGTTCGATGCCGGCATCGCGCCCGATCGAACGGGTGTCTGGCTGGCGTGGGGCGTGTTCGCTTCCGGCATCGCGCAGCTCCTGCTGCTTGTCTGGGGCGTGCGCCGCGCGGGATTTTCGCTGCGGTTGCGGATGCCCCGAATATCGCCGGAGATCAGGCGGCTTTTCGTGCTCATGGGACCGGCGCTGCTGACGGGCGGCGTCACCCAGATCAATCTGCTCGTCGGCCAGATCGTGGCATCCGCTCAGGATGGCGCCATCGCGCTGCTCAACTATGCCGACCGCATCAACCAGCTGCCGCTGGGCGTGATCGGGGCCGCGGTCGGCGTCGTGCTCTTGCCGGAACTGGCGCGGGCGCTGAAGGCCGGCGACCATGACACCGCGCAGCATTTGCAGAACCGTTCGCTGGAATTCGCGCTCGGGCTGACGGCGCCGGCGGCTGTCGGCCTTGTCGCGATGCCATACCCGATCGTGGGCATTCTGTACGAGCGGGGCGCGTTCACAGCCGAGGCGACGGCGCTGACGGCGGCCGCTCTTGCCGCCTTCGCCGCCGGCCTGCCTGCCTATGTTCTGGTAAAGGTCTTTTCCCCCGCCTATTTCGCCCGGCTCGACATGCGCGCGCCCATGTGGTTTTCGCTGGCTGCCGTCGCGGTCAACATCGCGGCGAGCCTCGCGCTTTTCCCCCGCTACGGCCATGTGGGTATCGCCGCTGCGACCTCCCTTTCGGCCTGGCTCAATCTTGTGCTGCTCGCCGGGACGCTCTGGCTGCGAAACGATTTCCGCCCTTCGGGCGAAACGCTGCGCCGCCTCGGCCTGATCGTGGCGGCGAGCATCGCGATGGGCGCGCTCGTGCGCCTTCTGGTCTGGCTTCTGGGATCATGGCTGGAGAGCGAGGCCACCCTTGTCCGGCTGGTAGCCACGCTCGGCATCGTCGGTCTTTCGGCGCTCGTTTATTTCGCGCTCGTCATGGCAACGGGCGCGGTGGAGCGCGCGCAGCTGCTGCGGCTGGTCCCGCTGCGCCGCACCCGGTGAAATGTGAGGCGACGGACCCTTGCGCGTCCGCCATTGCTCGTCCATAAGCGCGGCGCAATTCGCCGGGTCCGCGCGGCCCTCCACAAGCCCGGTTTTCAATGCTCGGATCAATGCAATGAGTGCTTTCAAGCCCCTCGTCTTTTCCGGCGTCCAGCCGACCGGAAATCTCCATCTCGGCAATTATCTCGGCGCGATCAGGCGTTTCGTCGCCTTGCAGGAGAACAATGACTGCATCTATTGCGTCGTCGATCTGCATGCGATCACGGTCTGGCAGGATCCGGCAGAGCTGACCAAGGCGACGCGGGAGGTCACGGCAGCCTTCCTCGCCGCCGGCATAGACCCGAGAAGGCACATTGTCTTCAACCAGAGCCGCGTGTACCAGCACGCCGAGCTTGCATGGATATTCAATTGCGTCGCCCGGATGGGCTGGCTGAACCGCATGACGCAGTTCAAGGAGAAGGCCGGCAAGGATCGTGAGAATGCCTCGGTGGGTCTTTTCGCCTATCCGACGCTGATGGCCGCCGACATTCTCGTCTACCGCGCCACCCATGTGCCCGTCGGCGACGACCAGAAGCAGCATCTGGAGCTGACGCGCGACATCGCGCAGAAGTTCAACAATGATTTCTCCGATCGCATCGCGGAGCTTGGCGTCGGCGTCGAGATGGTGATGGGCGAGGAGAAGGTGAACGGCTTCTTCCCGTTGACGGAACCGCTCATCGAGGGGCCGGCGCCGCGCGTGATGTCGTTGCGCGAAGGCTCGAAGAAAATGTCGAAATCCGATCCTTCCGACCTGTCGCGCATCAACCTGACCGATGACGCCGATACCATCTCGAAGAAGATCCGCAAGGCCAAGACCGATCCTGCGCCGCTGCCGTCCGAACTGGACGGCCTCAAGGAACGGCCTGAGGCCGACAATCTGGTCACCATCTACGCGGCGCTCGCCGAGGTGAGCCGGGAGAAGGTCATTTCCGAGTTCGGCGGGCAGCAATTCTCCGTGTTCAAGCCGGCTCTGGCCGATCTCGCGGTGGAAAAGCTCGCGCCCATAGCCGGCGAGATGCGCCGTATCTCCGCCGACCATGCCTATGTCGATTCGGTCCTGCGCGATGGCGGGGAGCGGGCAAGCGTTCTGGCAGAGGAAACCATGAAGGTGGCGCGTCGCATCATAGGCATGCTCGGCGATTGATCCGGCGGGCTTGTTCGCGCCGCCGGCGAGTGGCAGATTGCGCGGCGGCCGGTTTCGGCTCTGGGAGACTGCATGGTTTCTAGACGACTGATGAGGGAAGCCGGGCACCGGCGCAAATTCCTGGCCATCATCGACGAAACGCCGGAATGTGAGCGCGCCGTGGCCTATGCGTCGCGCCGCGCGCTCTCGACAGGCGGTGTGGTGGTCTTGCTTTTCGTCATCGAGACGGCCGATTTCCAGCAATGGCTGGGCGTCGAGCAGATCATGCGGGAGGAAGCGCGCGCCACGGCCACCGCCGCGCTCGACGCGCAGGCATCCAAGGTACGCGAGAAATTGGGCATCGAGCCGGAGCTGGTCGTGCGCGAGGGATCGCGCGTCGAGGAAATTCACAAGCTCATCGAGGAAGACCAGGACATCGCCATCCTCGTGCTGGCGGCCGGCAACGCCAAGGAAGGGCCGGGGCCGCTGGTGGCGTCCATAGCCGGCAAGGGCGCGGCGTTCCCGATTCCGGTGACCGTGGTGCCCCAGAATCTCTCGGACGAGGATATCGAAAGCCTGGCCTGATCGACTGACGGCTTTGGTGTACCTATATGGCTTGAAGTGTCGGTCGAACCGGCCTATTTTAGAATAATTCCAGAATTGGAGCTGCGGCTATGTTCATCCAGACGGAAGCGACCCCCAATCCGGCTACGCTCAAATTCCTGCCGGGCCGGGTCGTGCTCGAAGCGGGAACAGCCGATTTCCGCGATGCGGCGATGGCCGGCGTTGCTTCGCCGCTTGCCGCCCGCCTGTTCGAGGTTCCGGGCGTGACCGGCGTTTTCCTTGGCTATGACTTCATCACCGTTACCAAGGACGAGGCCGGCCCCGACTGGCAGCATATCAAGCCGGCGATACTTGGCGCGATCATGGAGCACCTCATGTCCGGGGCGCCGGTCATGGCGGGCCAGTCGGAGGATACCTCCGCTGGCGCGGGTGAGGAGTTCTACGAGGAGGCCGACGAGGAAATCGTGCTGACCATCAAGGAACTGCTCGATACGCGCGTGCGTCCGGCGGTTGCGCAGGATGGCGGCGACATAACCTTCCGCGGTTACGAGAACGGCACGGTTTTCCTGCATATGAAAGGCGCTTGCGCGGGCTGCCCCTCCTCGACGGCGACGCTCAAGCACGGCATCCAGAACCTGCTTCGCCACTTCGTTCCCGAGGTTCAGCAGGTCGAGCAAGTCGCCTGACGCGGTGTGCCGCGGACAGGTTTGGCATCTCACGGTAGAGACAAAAAAGCCGGGCAATTGCCCGGCTTTCTCGTTTCGGATGTCCTGTTGCCTGGACGGTCCGCCTCAATAACTTGCAAGGCAAACCTGCGTTGCGCCGCTAAAATTGCGGCGGGGTCGATAGAGTAGAGCATGTGCGGGAAACGCTTCCCCGCACAACGCCTTACTTGACGATCACCTTCGCGCCGACCTCGGCGCGGTTGTAGAGGTCGATGATGTCCTGGTTCATCAGCCGGATGCAGCCGGAGGACATCGCCTTGCCGATGGAATTCCATTCCGGCGTGCCGTGCAGCCGGTAGCCAGAATCTCCACCCTTGTTGAAAAGGTAGAGCGCGCGCGCGCCGAGCGGGTTGGTGAGGCCGGGCGGCATGCCGCCGCGCCATTTCGCCAGTTCCGGCTGGCGCTTGATCATCGCGGAGGGCGGCGTCCAGGTCGGCCATTCGCGCTTCATCGCGATGCGTGCCGTGCCCTTCCACTCGAAGCCTTCGCGGCCGACGCCGATGCCGTAGCGCATCGCCTTGCCCTCAGGCATGACAAGATAAAGGAATCGCTCGTTCGTATCGACGATGATGGTGCCCGGCTTCTCCGCAGTCTCCAAACGAACCACCTGACGGTGATATTTGCGGTCTACCTTCTCGATGGGAATGCGCGGAAGCTGGTAGCCGGCGTCCCTGACCCCCGAATAATCCGCCGCGAAAAACGGCCCCCCGGTCGTACAGCCAGCCAAAGCGGTCGCCAGACCGACTGCTGCGACCGCCAGAAATGCCCTAAGCTTCATTGCTGAACCCGTAGCCCCCGATTGACGTTCCGGCCCCGAATCGGGCCGCAATTTCGTCATCTTTCGTAATTCGGCGTGATCGGGCTTGCAAAGCCTATTGGCCGGCGGGCAGCGCCGGCGGCACGTGTTCGCTAGAGGCTATTGCAAATAGGCAACATATTCACAGGCGCCATCCGCGATACTACCTGAAGGTGCAGGATAATCCGGCAGTATGGAGATGGACGATGAACATCGGCGAGGTTGCGCGTGAGGCTGGCCTGCCGGCCAAGACGATCCGTTATTATGAGGAGATCGGGCTGATAAAGCCGGGCCGCGCCGGAAACGGCTATCGGGACTATTCCGATGCCGACGTGCATTCGCTGGCGTTCCTGCGCCGCGCCCGCAATCTGGGCTTCTCCATCGAGGATTGCCGGCAGCTAATGGCGCTGTATCAGGACCGCAGCCGCGCCAGCCATGACGTCCGCGCCATCGCCGTCGCCCATGTCGATGCGATTGGCGCGAAGATCGCCGAGCTTGAATCCATGCGCCGCACCCTGGACAAGCTCATCCACGCCTGCCACGGCGACCACCGGCCGGACTGCCCTATTCTGGAAGACATGGCGGGAGAGGAAACGGCTTCTCCTGTCTGAATGTCGGAGAGACGCAGCGAGCATGACATCGCCCCGTCCGGAGGGGTTCAAAACGTGAACGAATGATGGCATGGTAGGCCATGCCCATCGTTTCTCCCGTTTCACTCAACCCGCTGGCCGATGGCCGGCAGTCGGAGCGCGCTATGGTGATCCGCCGCGGCGTGCAGCGCCTGCTTATGGAGATGGGCGCGAGCGTGCTGCCTGAGCTGTCGCTGGCGACGGGCCGCCGCGCGGATCTCGTGGCGCTGACCCGCAACGGCGACATCTGGATCATCGAGATAAAATCCTCGGTCGAGGATTTCCGCGTCGACCGCAAATGGCCGGAATACCGTTTTTTCTGCGACCGCTTCTTCTTCGCCACCCATCCCGAGGTGCCGGCGGGCATATTCCCGGAGGAATGCGGGTTCGTGCTATCGGACGGCTACGGCGCGGAGATCATGCGCGACGCCCCGGTGCACCGCCTGCCGCCCTCGACCCGCAAGGCGCTGATGCTGCGCATCGCGCGGGCCGGCATGGTGCGGATCACAACGGCCGAGATGGCCGGTGTCCCCATTCCCGCGCTCGACGGCGAAAGCGAATAGGGTGCCGGAAGGCATACAGCACGAATCTGAAAGATCGCGACGTGCTTTAGCGCGGCGCGCGCTTGGCGAGGATGCGCTGAAGCGTGCGGCGGTGCATGTTGAGCCGCCGCGCGGTTTCCGACACGTTGCGGTCGCACATTTCGTAGACGCGCTGGATATGCTCCCAGCGCACGCGGTCCGCCGACATCGGGTTCTCCGGGGGCGGAGGCGCGCGGTCGCTGCTGTCGCGGGTTAGCGCGGCATAGATGTCGTCGGCATCGGCGGGCTTGGCCAGATAGTCGATGGCGCCGAGCTTCACCGCAGTCACCGCTGTCGCGATATTGCCGTAGCCGGTCAGGATGATGGTGCGCGAATCCGCGCGCTTCTCGCGGATGGCGGCCACCACGTCCAGCCCGTTGCCGTCGCCCAGCCGCATGTCGATCACCGCATAGGCGGGCGGCGTGGCGCGGGCCTTGGCGGTCGCCTCTGCCACGCTTTCGGCGGTATCGACGGCAAAGCCGCGGCCTTCCATCGCGCGCGCCAGACGTGTCAGGAACGGCTTGTCGTCCTCGACGATGAGCAGCGAACGATCTTCGCCGAGGTCGCTACTTGCACCATCGGAGCCATTCTCGTCCATTTTTGCCTCGTTATGTTTATTTTTTGGACCTGTTTAGCCCAATTTCGCCGCATGTCCAGCAAATGCGGCCAAAGGCGGCGTCTTTAGCCGGCGAGGCTCAGGCGGGCGGCGGCAGGAAGGTGGCGCGCTGCCACTCGATGCGCACCAGCGCGCCCATGCCGGGCTCCCCCGCATTCGTGAAGGTGATTGCCGCGCCGGAGCGTTCCAGCAGCGTCTTGGCGATGAAAAGGCCGAGGCCCAGCCCGCCGCCCGCCGCGTTGGCCGTGGTCCTGCGCGTCATGTAGGGCTCGCCGATGCGGTCGATCAGTTCGGGCGAAAAGCCCGGCCCGTCGTCCACAACGGTGAGAGACACGCTTTCGTCGTTCCATTGCCAGCGGATCGTCACCGTTTCGCGGGCGAAATCGACCGCGTTTTCCACGACATTGCCCAGGCCGTAGATCACGCCGGGATTGCGCCGCCCGACCGGCTCCGGCCCCTTGCGCTCGCCCGGCTCCAGCTTGATCCTTATGCCGAAATCGCGATGCGGCGCGATCACCTCCTCGATCAGCGATGTGAGCGGCAGGCGGGCCATATGCGCCTCTCCCTCGGAGGAGAGGTTGGTGAGGCGCTTGAGGATTTCGCGGCAACGCTCGCTCTGGCTCCTGAGCAGCACCACGTCTTCCCGAAAGCGGGAATCCTCGCCCAGCGCGCGTTCCATTTCCTTGGCGACCAGCGCGATGGTGGCGAGCGGTGTGCCGAGCTCATGCGCGGCGGCGGCGGCCAGCCCGTCCAGCGCGGAAAGATGCTGCTCGCGCTGCAGGACGAGTTCGGTGGCTGACAGAGCGGTGGCTAGCAGCCGGGCTTCCTCCGCGACTCGGTAGGCATAGACGCCGGTGAAGGCGATGCTGGAAACCAGGGCCAGCCAGACGCCCGAGACATAGATGAACGGCATGGCGAGCTGCGTGCCAGGATACCACGGCAGCGGCATGTGGAACACGGCGAGGATGGACGCCGCCGTGACCACCAGCATGCCGAGCAGCATGGTGAAGCTGAGCGGCAGCGAGGTGGCCGAGATGACCACCGGCACCGCCATCAGCACGGCGAAGGGATTGGTGAGGCCACCCGTCATGTAGAGCAGGCCGGCAAGCTGCAACGCGTCGAAAGTGAGGATGCCGAGTGCCGCAGGCGGCTCGAGTCGCTTCGTGGCCGGGAAGCGGAAGGCGAGGAACAGGTTAAGCCACGCCGATCCGGCGATCAGCGCGAAGCAAAGGCCGATGGGCAGGGGGAATTGCAGCCAGAGACCGACCGCAAACACCGCCGCGCTCTGGCCGAAAATGGCCAGCCAGCGCAGCCGGATCAGCGTGTTGAGCCGCAATCGGTGGACGTGGGCGGCGTCGAACGTCTGGACGTCCTGCATAGTCTGTATGTTATGCGGTTTCATCGCCGGTCAATCCCCTGTTTTCGCGGCTTGGCGCGGCTGGTCGCCGCTGTCTCCAGCGGGTTGTCCGGCCACACATGCTTGGGGTAGCGCCCGCGCATGTCGGCGCGCACATCCGCCCACGACCCGCGCCAGAAGCCCGGCAGGTCGCCGGTAGTCTGGATCGGCCTGTGCGCAGGGGAGAGCAATTCCAGCAGCAGCGGCACCGTGCCGCCGGCAATGGACGGATGCGCGGCAAGGCCGAACAATTCCTGCACGCGGATCGAAAGCAAGGGCTGCTCGCCTTCATAGTCGATGGGCACGTGGCTGCCGGACGGCGCATGAAAATGCGTCGGTGCAAGCTGGTCGATCTTTCGTTGCAAATCGTGCGGGACGAGCGACAGCAGCCCGTTGCGGATTGTCGTGGGATCGATCCGGTCAAGCGATGCCGTGCCGCCGAGGAACGGCAGCAGCCAGCCGTCCAGTGCGCCGAGAAGCGCCTCCTCCGACATGTCGGGCCACGGCGAACCCAGCCCGCGATGCAGCCAGCCGAGCCGGTGGCGCAGCGTCGAGGACGCCTTGTCCCACGGCAGCAGCGAAAGTCCGTATTGACGGATCGCGTCGATCACCGCGCGATCCGCCATTTCCCCCTTCGGCGCGGGCATCGGGCGCTCGGCAAGCAAAATGGCGCCGATCCGCTCCGTCTCGCGCACGCGCACCGTCCGCCGCTCGGCGTCGAATGCCGTCTCGGTGGCGCGGCTGATCCTGCCATGCAGCACGTTTCGCGCTTCCTCCTCGGATATTGTCGCAGCGGCGGCGATACGCGCATTCTGCGCCTTGCCCTGAAGGTCTGCCACCACCAGAAGCGGCTGGCGCGCAAGCGGGTCCGTCTCGTCCAGCGTGGCTCCGCGCCCGTTCGCGAGCACATAGCGCCCATAGGCTCCCCGTGCCTTGGCGAGCCGGTCGGGATAGGCGCGCAGGAGCAACGCGCCCGCGCCTTCGCTTTTCGGGGAAGGATCGGACTGCCGCCGCGCCGCCGGTTTCCCGGCGGCGGGCAGGGCGGAAGCGAGCCGCCGCGCCAGCCCGCGTGCGGCTTCGGCGCGCTGCGAGCGGTCGGCGCGGAAGCGCGACAAGCGCAGGTCAAGGTCCGTGCCGGTCCCGCCCAGCCCGCGTTCGGTGAGGAGCACGGAAAGTTCCGCCGCTTCGTTCTGCCGCCCACCTTGCGCTGCTTCTGCCACCATATGTGCCAGCCGCACAGGCAGGGAGAGGCGGCGCATCGCGGCGCCAGCTTCTGTCAGCCTTCCGTCCGCGTCGATTGCGTCCAGTTCCAGCAGCAGTGCCCGCGCCTCGGCGAGAGCCGGTGCGGGCGGCGGGTCGAGAAAGGCAAGCCGGCGCGGGTCCGCGACGCCGAAGGCGGCGCAATCCAGTAGCAGGCCGGAAAGGTCGGCTTCTAAAATCTCGGGTGGCGCGAAGGCGGGCAGGGAGGCTGTCTGCTCCGCACGCCACAGGCGAATGGCTATGCCCGGTTCCGTACGCCCCGCACGGCCCGCGCGCTGGTCGGCGGAAGCGCGGGAAACGCGCACCGTCTCCAGCCGCGTCAGCCCGGTCGCCGGCTCGTATTTCGGCAGGCGCGCCAGCCCGCCGTCCACGACGATGCGCACGCCATCTATGGTGATTGACGTTTCCGCGATGGAGGTGGCGAGCACCACCTTGCGGCGTTCCGCCGGAGCAGGGCGGATCGCGGCATCCTGCATCCTGCCTTCAAGCCCGCCATGCAGCGGCACGATATCGACATCGGCCGCCACGCGTCCGGCGAGCAGTTCCGCCGTGCGGACGATTTCACGCTGGCCCGGCAGGAAGGCGAGCACGCTGCCCGTTTCGGTGGCGAGCGCACCGCGCACCGCCTCGGCCACCGCCTCCTCGATGCGTTGTTCCGCCCGGCGGTCCAGATGGTGAAGCGCGACGGGGAATGCGCGGCCTTCGCTCCGCACCACCGGCGCGTCGCCCAGCAGGCTTGCCACGCGCGCGCCGTCGATGGTGGCCGACATGACGAGAAGTCGCAGGTCAGGCCGTAAGGCTCCCCTTACGTCGAGCGCCAGCGCCAGTCCGAAATCCCCGTCCAGCGAACGCTCGTGGAACTCGTCTAACAATACCGCCGAAATGCCGGGAAGCTCGGGGTCGTCGAGGATCATGCGTGACAGCACGCCCTCGGTCACGACGAGGATGCGTGTTCTGGCGGAGGAGCGGCTTTCCATCCTGAGCGCGTAGCCGATCGTGCCGCCCGGCTCCTCGCCCAGCAGCGCCGCCATGCGGCGCGCGGCGGCGCGCGCGGCGATCCGGCGCGGTTCAAGCAGGAGTATGCGCCCGCCAGCGGCGAAGGGTCGGTCGAGGAGGGCAAGCGGCACGAGCGTCGTCTTGCCCGCGCCAGGCGGCGCGACGAGCACGGCAGCACCCTTGTCCTCAAGGGCCGTCATCAACTCCGGCAGGACATCGCTGACGGGGAGATGGGGAAGGACCGTCATGAGCTGAGTATCGGCGGGGTGGGGACGTGCGAGGTTGCATGCGACATGGATTCGCGCCCCCCATTGGGAAACACATTCCCGTAGCGGCGTTTCGGGGCGCGTTCAAGCCGCCCTGAAACGGCAAATCCCGGAAGCCGAGGCTCCCGGGATCCTGAATGCCGTGCTGTTCGCGGCGCTCAGTCGTCGTCGCCGTCGGCGGAATCCGCGTTCAGCTGCCCGTACTTCTTGTCGCCGATCTCGCCATAGAGGTCGAGCTGCGTTTCGAGGAAGTCTATATGTCCTTCCTCGTCCGACAGCAGGTCCTCGAACAGCTTCATGGTGACGTAGTCGCCAAGCTCCTGGCAGATCTCGCGCGACTTGCGGTAGGAATTGCGGGCGTCATATTCGCCGGCGAGGTCGGCTTCCAGCACTTCCTTGACGTTCTGGCCGATCCTCAGCGGACCGACCGACTGCAGGTTGGGATGTCCTTCGAGGAAGATGATGCGCGCGATGATCTTGTCCGCGTGGTGCATTTCCTCGATGGATTCGGCACGTTCCTTCCTGGCGAGCTTCGCGTATCCCCAATCCTCCAGAAGCCGGTAGTGCAGCCAATACTGGTTGACTGCGCCCAGCTCCAGGAAGAGGGCTTCGTTAAGCCGCTCTATGATCCTTGCTTCGCCTTTCATGGCCATTGCTCCCGTACTGGTCGCGCAAGCCGCGCACGCGATCCAGGAATGTGATGGTCTCAGGCTCACCGACGCCGCCGCGGCGATGGTAGTCTTCGGTGACCCTGATTATGGTTTCCACCACATTTGGAAAGCAGCCGCAACAGCGGCCGCGCTTGCGGAGCGAATGGTAGACCTTGGCCGGCACGATGAGCTGCCACGGATCGGCGTCGAGCAGCGACCGGATGGTCTGCTCGATTTCCTTGTCCGTGATCAGGTTGCAGTGGCAGATCAGCATTCAAAGGCTCGTTCGCCGCTGACGCATTGCGGCATCACGGCGTCATTACGCCGGATTTCCTGAAATCCGGATAAGAAGGCGGGGCGCGTCGCGCCGCAGGCAACCCACATGTATCCTCCAATCGCGCGGGTTCAAGGCCCGGCATCAAAGGTGATTTCCGCCGTCCCGGCCGGATTTGCCGACATAAGACTCCGGGAAGGCACGGTGTCAATGTAAAGCTGACCCTCACGGTCATGAATGCGCCGTCACGTCGCAGCCTTCGCCGATTTCATTTCCGCATCGCTTTGACACGGAAATAATAAACTTGTTAAACGACGCTGCACGCATGAGCAGAGGGAGGAAAGCGTCATGACCGATTACCGCATGCTGATCGGGGGCGAATGGGCGGACGCCGCTTCCGGCGCGCGTTTCGAGACGGTCAATCCCTATACGGGCAAGCCCTGGGCGACGATCCCGCGCGGTGCGGCGGCGGATGCGGATCGCGCCGTGGAAGCGGCATACCGGGCGCTGAAATCGAAGGAATGGGGCGGCCTCTCCGCCACCGCGCGCGGTGAACTGATGCGCAAATTCGCCGATCTGGTCGCGGCGAAGTCGCAATATCTGGCCGAGATCGAGGTGCGCGACAACGGCAAGCTGATCGCGGAGATGGGCGCGCAGCTCCGCTATGTGCCCAAGGTGCTGCATTATTTCGCCGGTCTCGCCGACAAGATCGAAGGCACCGTGCCGCCGGTCGAGAACAGGGGCCTGTTCAATTTCACCCGCAACGAGCCGTTGGGCGTGGTGGTGGCGATCACGCCGTGGAATTCGCCGCTCATGCTGGCCGTATCGAAGATCGCGCCCGCGCTCGCCGCCGGCTGCACCGTGATCCTCAAGCCGTCGGAATTCACGTCCGCCTCGACGCTGGAATTCGCGAAGCTGGTGGAGGAGGCGGGGTTTCCCGCAGGCGTCGTCAACGTCGTGACCGGGTTCGGCGCGGAGATCGGCGAGGCGCTTGTGTCGCATCCCAAGGTCGCCAAGGTGACGTTCACCGGCGGCGAGCCAGGCGGGCGGCGGGTCAACGAGACAGCTGCGCGCGACTTCAAGCACGTGACACTGGAGCTTGGCGGAAAATCGCCCAACATCGTTTTTGACGACGCCAATATGGAAGATGCAGTCAAAGGCGCCATTTCCGGCATATTCGCCGCCAGCGGCCAGACCTGCATCGCCGGCTCGCGCCTGCTTCTGCAGGATGGCATCCATGACGAATTCCTCGACCGGCTGGTCGCTTTCGCCGGGACGGCGAAGCTGGGCGATCCGCTCCAGCTCGACACGCAGGTGGGGCCTGTCACCACGCCGCCGCAATATGAGAAGATCCTGAGCTATATCGACATCGCCAAGAAGGAAGGGGCGCGCTGCGTGCTGGGCGGCGGCCCTTCGGAGCTTGGCGGCTATTTCGTCCAGCCGACCATCTTCGCCGACGTGAACAACGGGATGCGCATCGCCCGCGAGGAGGTGTTCGGACCTGTCCTCTCCGTCATCAGGTTCAAGGATGAGGAGGAGGCGGTCGAGATCGCCAACGACACGCTCTACGGCCTTGCCTCCGGCGTGTGGACGCAGAGCCTCAGGCGTGCATTCGAGGTGTCGAGCCGCATCGAGGCGGGCACCGTCTGGGTGAACACCTACCGCGCGGCGAGCTTCGCCACGCCGTTCGGTGGCTACAAGCGCAGCGGCCTTGGCCGGGAGAACGGCATGGAGGCGATCCGCGGCTATCTCCAGACCAAGAGCGTCTGGATCAATTTCGGTGCCGAGGTGCCGAATCCCTTCATCATGCGGCTTTGACCCGTCGGGTACGGCTATGCTGCAATGCCGTTCGCGCTTGACACCCTGTGGGGCACGGCGATTAATGAACGTGTTAAGCAAAGGGAGGAAACATGCGTCTGGCGAGCTATGCCCATAATGGTCGGGACCTGATCGGCTTCGAGCTGGAGGGCAGGCTTTACGATCTCGACGCCGCCCTGCGTGCCGCCGGCCAGCCGGTGCAATATGCGACGATGATGGCGCTGATCGAGGACGGCTCGCGGGGACGCGAGGCGGCCGAGGCCGCCTTCCGGCATGTGCAGGCAAACCGCGACGCGGTGGCCGGTGTGCCGTCCGGCGAGGTCCGCTGGCATCCGCCGGTGCGCAAGCCCTACAAGATTTGCGGCGTGGCGCTGAACAATTCCGCCAGCGATTCCCGCAAGCTCAGCGTGCAGGATCACCCGCTGTTCTTCCTTAAGCCTGCCTCGTGCCTTGTCGGCCACAATGAGCCGATCCGGGTGCGCGATTATTACGGCTCGGTCCACCCGGAGCCGGAACTGGCCGTGATCATTTCCCGGACCTGCAAGGATGTCAGCGAGGAAGATGCGCTGGACTATGTGTTCGGCTACTCGATCATGAACGACATGACCGGCAATGCCATGCGCGAGCAGGACATGGTTCATTACTACGCGCTCTATGCGTCGAAGGACGATCCGAACGTGCTGGAAAAGCGCGAGCAGCATCTGTCCTATGCGGCCCGCTACAAGGGTTCCGACACGTTCGGTCCGATGGGGCCTTACATCGTCACCAGGGACGATGTGCCCGACCCGCATGTGCTCGACGTTCGGGCCTGGCACAAGGACGAGCTGATCGCGGAGGACAGCACCGCCTACTACACATATTCGGTACCGAAGGTGATTTCCTTCATCTCGCGTTTCCACACCTTCTGGCCGGGCGACGTGATCTCGATGGGCACGGCCTTCCGTCCAAAGGAGGGCAGCAAGCGCAGCCTGCATCTCGCCAATATCACCGCGCTCGGCGGTCCGCTCAGCGTCGAAATCAGCGGGCTTGGCCGGCTCGAGAACCCGGTGGTCAGGGAATAGCCATGTCTGGCGCGGCGCAAGACGGGACGAGGCTGGCCGACCGGCTGGAGATCGTCGCGCTCAGCGACGGCTTTGCGCATGGGTTGGATCATGGCGACGTGGACGGCTTTTTGGAACTGTTCACTGACGATGTGGTCTATGTGAACGGCGCGCGCAGGCTGAACGGAAAGGCGGAACTGGAGCGTTTCTTCCGCGCCCGCGCCGAAAGCGGCCGCATCTCTCGCCATATGTATAGCGGGCTGTGCATCGTCTTCGCCGGGCCGGACGCCGCGACGGGCACGAGCGTCTGGCTCACCTTCGCCGGCGACGGACCGCTCCCGGTCGAAAGCACCGTGCCATTCGTGGTGGCCGATATTTCCGACGACTATCGCCGCGCCGACGGGAAATGGCTGATCGCGCGCCGCGAGATCAGCGCGGTGTTCGTCAATCGGGACATCAAGCCGCTTCCGACAACGGTGCAAAAGCCATGAGCGTCGAAGCGGGAGAGATCGCGGTCGATGGCGGGACGCTCGCCTATGAGGTAGCAGGGGCGGGCGAACCGCTGGTGCTGCTGCACGGCTTTTCCTTCGACATGCGCTCCTGGGAGCCGCAATTCGCGCCGCTGGCCGCGCGCTTCCGCGTCGTGCGCTATGATCTGCGCGGCTTCGGCAAGTCGAGCCTGCCGCAGGGCGAGTACGATCATTGCGGCGACCTGCTGCGCCTGCTCGACCATTTCGGCTTCGAGCGGTCGGTGCTGGTCGGCCTGTCGCTCGGCGCGAACATCGCGTTGCGCTTCGCCATCGTGCATCCCGAGCGGGTGGCGGCGCAGGCGCTCGCCTCGCCCGGCCTGCCCGGCCATGTCTGGACCGACGAACGCCCGCCGGACGCGGCGAAAGCCTATGCAGCCGCGCATGGCGTCGAGGCGACGAAGCGTTTCTGGACAGGCCATCCTTTTCTCGCCTCGCTGGACGATTATCCCGCTGCGCAAGCCGCGGTGCGAAGGATGGTGGACGACTATAGCGGCTGGCACTGGAGCCACTCCGACCCGCAGGCTGCGTCGATCAATGTCGCGGAACTGCTGGGTGACGTGGCCGCGCCGACGCTGGTTCTGAGCGGCGGGCGCGACGCGAAGGGCTATCGCGAGATCGCTGCCATATTGTCGCAGAAGATCGCCGGCGCGCGGCTGGTGACCTTTGGGAACGCCGGTCATATGCTCAACCTCGAGCGGCCGGATGCGTTCACCGTCGCGGTCGGCGATTTCGCCGCGCAGGCAACGCAGGACGAAGCCGGGTTCCAGCCAATGGGAGCAGGACGATGAGCAACTCGATCCAGTTCAATCTCGATGCGCCGGGCACCTATCTCTATACGGGGCCGATGGCGACCAAGGGCTACAAGCTGACGAAATTCGGCCTGAGCCTGCGCCGCCCGCAGAACCGCGAGCGTTTCCTCAAGGACGAGGCCGCCTATATGCGCGAAGCGGGGCTGAGCGAGCAGGAGATTGCGCTGGTGCTGGCGCGCGACTGGACCGGCCTTATCCAGGCGGGCGGCCATTTGCAGGCCATGCTCAAGGTGGCGGCGACGGTGGGCCAGAATCTCTGGCACATCGGGGCGCACAATGCCGGCATCGAGGTGGACGAGCTCATCAATATCTGTCCGCGTCAGGTCAGCGCGCTACCGGGGGGAGGTGAATAATGTCGAGGATCGTCGGCGGCTTTGGAATCTCGCACACGCCCTCGATGGGCCTCGAATACGACAAGGGCATCGCTTCCGGTTTCGATCCGCGCTGGCAGAAATGGTTCGACGGCACGCGCGCCGTGAAGGAGTGGGTGAAGAAGATCGCGCCGGAACGCATGGTGATCGTCTATAACGACCATCTCAACCATTTCGACTTCGACGCCTATCCGACGCTCGCCATCGGCGTCGCGCCGGAGTTCCGGCAGGCGGACGAAGGCTGGGGGCCGCGTCCGCTGCCCAATCTTGTCGGCGACGTGGATCTCGGCTGGCACCTGACCAACAAGCTGGTGCGCGGCGGCTACGACCTCACCGTCTGCCAGGATCTTGCCATAGACCACGGCATCTATTCATGGATGCCCTATCTGATGGATACGCCCTGGGACATTCCCATCGTGCCCATCGCGGTCAACATGGTGCGCCATCCCATCCCGACCTCGGAGCGGCTGCATGCCTTCGGCAAGGCCATACGCGGGGCGGTCGAGAGCTTCCCCGGCGATCATCGCACGCTGGTGATCGGCACCGGCGGCATGTCGCACCAGATCAGCGGTTCGCGCTTCGGCATCGCAAACGAGACGCTGGACCGCTATTTCCTGAGCAAGCTCAGGGCCGATGTCGGGGAACTGGTGGACCTGCCGCAGGAGGAGCTGATGCGCCTGGGCGGCACCGAGGCCGCCGAACTGGCCATCTGGTTCTCCATGCGTGGCGCGCTATCCGACGACATAGCCGAGGTCTACAGCTACTATACCTTCCCGGCGATCACCGGCTGCGGCGTCATCGTATTCGAGGAGAAGCAGGCGGCCTGACAACCGGTAGGTAGCCTTCTCGAGACCCCGGCATGGCTTCGGCCAAAAAAAACGGGCCGCTTGTCAGGCGGCCCGAGGTTGGTATGCATCCCTTGGGGAACAACCACTACTTCAGGATGTAGTAGTGGAAGATCGAGTGGTCGGCCTTTCGGTTCGCCGTTCCCACGATGATGTGCCGCGTCAGCCAATCGTGCTTGCCGATAGGTGTCTCGAATGTCGGCGTGACGCGGAAATAATATTGCGAGGGGTCCACCGGCTCGAGCGCCTCCATTTTCTTCGCGATGTCCGGCGGGGCGTGCCGGTAGCCGGTGTTCTGCATGTATATCTGGGTGCCGTCGTCGGCCTCGAGCATGTAGCGCGCCGAGAAATGCACCGAATTGTCGGGGCGGTATAGCGCCCAGTCGCCGCCGCTCATGGGGATCACGCGGCCATTGAGGCGCGGGCCTTCCACAGTGCCGCCGGCAGCCGAAACGAAGCCCCGGATCGAACCGGAAGGGAGTTCGCCGATCTTCTGGCGAATGCCCAGCTCCATGCGGATGCGGAAGGCGAATTCGAGTTCGAGCTGCGGGACGTCCATGTTTCCTCCTCATCGCGCGGCAGCACTGTCCGGCTGGACAATGCCCGACGTCCGGCTTTCCGCCAGCCGTAACGCGCTCCTCCTTCGCGCCGCGCCCTGTTACTTAACAGGTTTACTACTTCTTATACGGCCAGTTGGCGCATTGACAAGGGGTAGCCGGGCATCATACGGAAAATTTAATGAATTAAATAATTGGCGGTGCACGAAGCCCCGCCGGCACGGTGGAGGAGTCCTTCTTGGCTGATGCCTTCATATACGATGCGGTGCGGACGCCACGCGGCAGGGGCCGCCCCAATGGCGGCCTGCACACGCTTTCGCCGGTCGATCTGGGCGCAGCCGTGCTGACGGCTCTGGACGAGCGCACCGGCTTCTCGAAGGCGGCGCCGGAGGACGTCATTTTCGGCGTCGGCGATCCGGTCAACGATCAGGGCAGCGACCTTGCGCGCTCCGCGCTGCTGCGGGCGGGCATGCCCGAGACGATACCCGGCTCGGTGGTGAGCCGCTTCTGTTCCTCGGGTCTCGATGCCGTCAACGCCGCCGCCGCCCGCATCATGTCGGGGCAGGGCGACCTGATCGTGGCCGGCGGCGTCGAGATGATGTCGCTCATCCCGATCGGCGGCAGCGGCGGCCCCAATGGCAGCGACGCGTTCTTCAACGATGCGGTCAACATGATCCCGCAGGGCATATCCGCCGACCTGATGGCGACGCTCTACGGCCACAGCCGCGCCGACGTGGACGCCTACGCGCTGGAATCGCAGAAGCGCGCCGCCGCCGCCTGGCAGGGCGGACGTTTCGCGAAATCCGTTGTGCCGGTTGCGGACGTGAACGGGGACGCCTTGCTCGACCGTGACGAATATATGCGGCCGGAGACGACGCTGGAAACGCTGTCCCAGCTTCCCGCTGCTTTCCGCGACATGGGCCAGAAGGGCGGTTTCGATGCCATCGCCCGCCGCCGCTATCCCGAGGTGCTGGCGGTCGAGCACGTGCACACGGCGGGCAACTCGTCGGGCATCGTTGACGGCGCGGCCGCCATGCTGATCGGCTCGCGCGAGGTGGGCGAGCGGCTGGGCCTGAAGCCGCGCGCCGCCATACGCTCCTTCGCCAACGCCGCGATGGATCCCAGCCTGATGCTCGCCGCGCCCGCCGACGCCACGAAAGCGGCGCTCGACCGCGTGGGCCGTTCGTTCGCAGACGTCGATCTCTACGAGGTCAACGAGGCGTTCGCCTCGGTCGTGCTGCGCTTCATGGAGCGCACCGGCGTGCCGCATGACAAGGTCAATGTGAATGGCGGCGGCATCTCGATGGGCCACCCCATCGGAGCCACGGGCGTCATGCTAACGAACATATTGCTGGACGAGCTGGAGCGTACGGGCAGGGAAAGCGGCATCGTGACGCTGTGCGTCGGACTTGGCATGGGTGTCGCGACCTATATCGAGCGCGTGGAGGGGTAATATGCTGCGCATCTCGAAACGGCCGGACGGCGCGGCTGTCGTCAGCATCGATACGCCCGGCAGTCAGAACGCACTGGACCTGGCCTTCAATGCCGCGTTCGACAAGGCGGTCGGGGAGCTTCTGGCCGACGATGAGGTCAAGGGCATCGTCATAACCTCCGCCAAGGACAGCTTCGCGGCCGGGGGCGATCTGGAGCAGCTTCTGTCCGTGCGGACGCCCGCCGACGTGAAGGCCATCGTCGAGCCGTTCCTTGCCGCCGTCAGGAAGATGGAGATGGGCGGAAAGCCGGTCGTGGCGGCCCTCAACGGCACCGCGCTCGGCGGCGGCTTCGAGCTGGCGCTGGCTTGCCATCGGCGCATGGCCGCCGACAGGCCGGACGCCCTGTTCGGCTTGCCGGAGGCGACGCTGGGCCTGATGCCCGGCGGCGGCGGAACCCAGCGCCTGCCCCGCCTGATCGGCATCGAGAAAGCGGCGGATCTGGTTGTCTCGGGCAAGACTCTCGGCGTGAAGGACGCGCTGGCCGCTGGCCTCGTGGACGAGGTAGTCCCCGCCGGCGATCTGATAGAGGCAGCGGCGCGCTGGATCGCTACTGGTCCGAAGCCGGTCCAGCCCTGGGACGCAAAAGGCTTCACCGCGCCGGGCCTCGATCCGCAATCCGTCGCGGGCCGCCGCTTCTTCGGCTCCCGCTGGGCGGCTTTGCGGGCACGTGCGGGCGAGGGCGACAACGCCGCATCGGCCATACTCTACAGCCTGCATCACGGGTTGCAGCGCACGCTGGACGCCGGGCTGGCCATCGAGAAGCGGGAATTTGCCCGGCTTGCGGCGTCGCCCCACGCGAAAAACAAGGTGCGCACGCTGTTCTACGGTCCGCGCGCCGCGCGTCCGCGTCCGCCAGCCGGCGCCGGTGACGATATCCGGCTGCTCGGTGTGGTCGGCGGCGGCACGATGGGCAACGGGATCGCTTTTTCGGCCGCGCGGGCTGGCCTTTCCGTGGTTCTGGTGGATGTCAGCGCGGAGAAGGCGGCTGAGAGCCTCGCCCGCATCGGCAAGATCGCAGAGCGACTCGTCTCGCGCGGCCGCATGTCGGAGGCCGAGCGCGGCACGATCCTTGGCCGGATTGCCGCGACGGACGATTATGCGCGGCTGGCGGATGCGGGCTTCGTCATCGAGGCCGTATTCGAGCGGCTGGACGTGAAGCACGAGGTCTATCGCCGGCTGGAGGCGGTGCTGCGACCGGATGTGACCATCGCCAGCAACACCTCCAGCATACGCATCGTCAGGCTGGCGGAAGTGCTGTCCGATCCGTCCCGCATGATCGGCATGCATTTCTTCGCGCCGGTCGAAACGATGAAGCTGCTGGAGGTCATCCGTGCGCCGCAAACCTCCCAAAAAGCATTCGACGAAGCTCAGGCCGTCGCGGCGCTGATGCGCAAGACGCAGATCGTGGTGAAGGACAGTCTCGGCTTCTACACGAGCCGGCTTGTCTCCTCCCTGTCGAGCGAGGCGCTAACCCTTCTGGCGGAGGGCGTGCCGCCGCAGATCATCGACAATGCCATGCTGAATGCCGGCTTCGCCGTCGGGCCTGTTACCCTTGCCGAACTGACCAAGCTGCCGCTGCTGCACGACATCATGATCTCCATGAGCGGCGAGGGCCAGCCGCAATCGATGAAGGGATCGCGCGCGGTCGAGGCGCTGCGGAAGCTGGTCGATGCGGAGCGGGTGGGTCGCGATGGCGGCAAGGGCATCTACGATTACGGTGAGGATGGCCCACGCCTCTGGAGCGGCCTTGCAGAGCTTTTCCCCGCGCCGGAAAAGCCGCTGCCCTATGAGGCTGTGCGCCAGCGTTTGCTCTATACGCAATCGCTGGAGGCCGCCCGCGCGATGGAGGAGGGGGTGATCGACGAGCCGCTTGCCGCGGATGTCGCCGCCGTTCTCGGCTGGAGTTACCCGGCCCATCTCGGCGGGCCGCTGGCCTTTGTTGATACGGTTGGCGCCGCCGGTTTCCTCGCGGGCAGCGATGCGCTGGCCGGCGAGTTCGGCGAACGCTTCGCCGCACCGGCCTTGCTGCGCGGCATGGCGGCGCGGGGCGAACGGTTTCACAGGATTTGAGGAGGGCAAGGTGAAGGCCGCACTCATAGAGCCCATCGGCTTCGACAATCTGAAGATCGTTGACCTGCCCGAGCCGGAGCCCGGCCCGAAAGAGGTCCTGGTCGCGATGAAGCATGCCTCGCTGAACTATCGCGATCTGCTCGCCGCCGACGGCGGCTATGGACGCATGCAGCGGCAGGACCGGCTGATCCCGCTTTCCGACGGTTCGGGCGAGATCGTCGCCGTGGGCGCCGGCGTGCGCGACTGGAAGGTTGGCGATCGCGTGCTGTCCTGCTTCTTCCCGGACTGGCAGGCAGGCCCGCTTCGCCCTGAAGCCGTGCGCACCGATCTTGGCGGCATGAATGACGGGGTGGCGGTCGAAAAGCGCGTGTTTCGCGCCGATGCGCTGGTAAAGGTGCCGGACGGCATGGACCTGCGCGATGCGGCAACGCTGACCTGCGCAGGCGCGACCGCATGGAACGCCGTGATCGAGGTTGGCAAGATCGGTCCCGGCCAGCGCGTGCTGGTTCAGGGCACCGGCGGCGTGTCGCTTTTTGCGCTGCAATTCGCCGTGATGGCGGGCGCTGAGGTTTACGCCACCGTATCCAGCCCGGCCAAGGCCGAGCTGGTGAGGCTACTCGGCGCGAGCCATGTCGTGAATTACCGCGACGACCCCGAATGGGGAAAGACGGTGATGAAGATGACCGGCGGCCGGGGCATCGACCATGTGGTCGAGATCGGCGGCGCCGAGACGCTGAAACAGTCCATGCTCTCGCTCGGCCTCGGCGGGCACATCTCGATGATCGGCGTCGTCACCGGCCCGCGCGCCGAGCTGAACGTGCCCGTCGTCTCCATGCAGGGCACGACGATCAGGGGTGTGTCGGCGGGCAGCAGGCTTGCATTGAGTCGTCTCGTGGACGCCATGAGCCATCACGGCATCAGGCCGGTCATTGACCCGGCCGGCTTCTACCTCGACACGCTCAGGGACGCTTTGCTCCACCTGAAGGACGGGCGCCATACGGGCAAGGTGGTCATCGACATCTGAGCGGTTCCAGAAAGAACGTTCTGGAAACAGCCGAACGGCAGCGCGCAGAAAGAAATGTAGCCGGCGTTATTCGTGCTGGCTGCCCGCGCCGCTTGTGCGGACGAACCCTGCTGTATACATTCCCACCACGCCGACGCAGCCGAAGCCCCATGCGGGCCGGCTGCCGATGGCTCGATGCCGTCCGTGGAGGAGGGCCCTCGGTCACGCAACAGCCTTCATGGCGGCGTGGCCGCGTGGATGCGGCATCATGCTAGCCGGAAGCCAGCGACATGATCGGCTGGATTCCAGAATGCGGGCATAGCCCGTCATCAGGCGTGTTCCGCCGGGCTGTGAGGCCCTGCCGGCGCGCTTTAAAGGGGGAACGCACGCGCCCTTGCCGGCTGCGGCGCTCCGGGAGCGGACTATGGCGAACGGTAAGGAATCGTCGCAAACCCTGAAGGCATTGCTCGGCATCCGCGACATGGTGCTGGGCGGGCATTTCCCCGCCGGGGAAAGATTGTCCGAGGTGCCGCTTGCCGAGCAGCTTGGAATTTCCCGCACGCCGATCCGCGCCGCGCTTGCGCGTCTGGAACAGGAGGGACTGCTCGAGCGCAGCCCGGCGGGCGGCTATCTCGCGCGCGGCTTCAGCATCGACGAAGTGATCGATTCGATAGAGCTGCGCGGCGTTCTGGAAGGAACGGCCGCGCGCTTCGCTGCCGAGCGGGGCGTCGAGCCGCGGCGGCTGCGCGAGATTTTGAAGAACGTGGACGCGATGGGCGACCTGCTTGGCCGCGATGTTTCGATCCTCGATTTCGAGAGCTATGTCGAGCTGAACGCGGAGTTCCACGAGATGCTCGCGGGGCTCGCCGGCAGCGAAACGCTCCGCCGCGAGATCGAGCGAGCCACGAAGCTGCCCTTCGCCTCGCCCAGCGCCTTTCTGGAGAAGCAGGGCGAGGGGCTGGTCGCCCGCCTGTCCTTGCTGGAGGCCCAGTCGCATCATCGCGCCATCGTCGAGGCCATCAGGCTGCGCGAGGGCGCGCGCGCCGAGGCGATGGCCCGCGAGCATGCGCGTCTCGCGCGGCACAATCTGGAGGCCATGCTGCATGCCGACGAGGAACTGATGCAGCATGTCGTGCCGCTGAAACTGATCTCGCCATGAGCCCTGTCCGGGTGTAGGACAGCGGCGGAATGCAGCCGGCCTTCAGGAGGAAATGACATGAAGATCGCCTTCATTGGATTCGGTGAGGCGGCGCGCGCCTTCGTCTCGACCCTGCGCGAAACCGGCCCGCATCAGTTTTCCGCGTATGACAGGCTGCAGGGCAGCGGAACGCCAGCTGAGGAAAGGCTGCGCCGCGTGGCGTCGGAGCTTGGCGTGGCGCTTGCGGCGGATGCGCACGCCGCCGTGGCCGGCACGGACTGGATATTCTCCGCCGTCACCGCCGCCGATAGCCTCGATGCGGGCAATTCCGTCGCAGGCGCGCTGAAATCCCCGCAGGTTTTTATCGACATCAATTCCGTTTCGGCCGGGCGCAAGCTCGAAACCGCCGCCGTGGTGACGCGCGGCGGCGCGGCCTATGTGGACATGGCGGTGATGGCGCCGGTCCATCCGCGCGGCCACCGCACGCCTGTCCTGCTCGCCGGTCCCGATTGCGCCCGGCTGGAGCCGTCCTTTGCCGGGAATGGCTTTGCCTTCGAGATCGTCGGCGGCGAGATCGGCGCGGCGACCTCCAACAAGATGATCCGCAGCCTCTTCGTGAAGGGGCTGGAGGCGATCACCGTGCAGGCGTTGCTGGCTGCGCGCGAGGCCGGCTGCTTCGACCGCATCTACGCCTCGCTCTCGACCTCCTTCGCCGCGCTCGGATGGCCGGCTTTCGCCGAATACCAGCTTGAGCGCGTGGCCACCCACGGCGTGCGCCGCGCGGCGGAAATGCGCGAATCCGCGCGCACGATGGAGGAGCTTGGCTTTGCCGGCGGCAACGAGCTGGCCTCCGCCATAGCTTCCGTGCAGGATGAGATCGGCAGGCTGGGACTGAAGATCGCAGGCGGCGATCTCGCCGCCGCATTTAGCCAGGTGCTGGACGCGCGGAAGGAAATCTCCGCCGCACAGGCAGCGGAATGACATCAGTAGCCAAATCTTATGGCTGCGCGCAGCCTTCCGATTGGTCCTCATACCTTGCCGCCATTACGCGAATGGGCGGATGGCGGCTGTCGAAGCCCTTGCGGGCAACAGTCTTTGAACGTGTCGTGCAGGAGGAAAGCAGACGATGACCGAGCCGTGTTATGATGTCGCCCATCTGGGCCATGTCGAAGTCTTTACGAACAAGTTCGAGGAGAGTCTCGATTTCTTCGTTCGTGTCTATGGCCTCAAGGAAAGCGGCCGCGACGGCGACAGCGTCTACCTTCGTGCCTGGGACGACTACGAGTTCCATTCGATGAAGCTCACAAGGTCCGACACTACCGGCGTCGGCCACATCGCGTTCCGCTGCTCCTCGCCCGAGGCGCTGGAGCGCCGCGTCAAGGCGATCGAGGCGAGCAAGTACAAGAAGATCGGCTGGGTGGAAGGCGATCTCGGTCATGGCCGCGCCTATCGCTTTGAGGACCCCTTCGGCCATGTTTTCGAGCTCTACTACGACACCAACCGCTACAAGCCGGCCGCGAACGACAAGTCGGCGCTGAAGAACCTCTCCAGCCGTTTCCATGCGCAGGGCGTCAGCCCGCGCCGTATCGACCACGTGAACCTGCTCGGCGAAAACGTCCAGGAATTCCGCGAATTCGTCGAGACCTGCATCGCTTCGCGCGTCACGGAGTATATCCAGCTCGACAATGGCCGGCTGGGCGGCGTCTGGTTCTCCTGCAACAACAAGACCTACGATCTCGTCTGCTCGGAAGAGCGTGGCGGCGGTGACGGGCGCCTTCACCACGTTACCTACGCGACCGACCAGCGCGAGGATATCTTGCGCGCCGCCGACATTTTCCTGGAGAACGGCGTTCACATTGAAACCGGCCCGCACAAGCATGCGATCCAGGGTTCGTTCTTCCTCTATGTCTGGGAGCCTGCAGGCAACCGCGTCGAGCTTGCCAATGCCGGCGCGCGCCTGATCCTCGCCCCCGACTGGGAGCCCGTCGCGTGGACCGAGGCGGAGCGCAAGAAGGGGCAGGCATGGGGCCTGAAGACGATCGAAACCTTCCACACGCACGGCACGCCGCCCGTCGTCAAACAGAACCACTAGGGAGTACGATATGAGCCAGAAGACCGGGCTTGTTGTCAGCGCGCATTCGGCGGACTTCGTCTGGCGCGCCGGCGGTGCCATCGCGCTGCATGCCGAGCAGGGTGTCGCGATGACTGTCATCTGCCTTTCCTACGGCGAGCGTGGCGAAAGCGCGAAGCTGTGGCGGCAGGCGGGCATGACGCTGGAGAAGGTCAAGAGCGAGCGCCAGAAGGAAGCCGAGAACGCGGCGAAGGCGCTCGGTGTCGCCGACATCCAGTTCTGGGATCTGGGCGACTATCCGATCGCCCTGTCGGACGAGTCCCTGTTCCGTCTGGTCGACGTGTACCGGAAGATCCACCCCTCCTTCGTGCTCACCCATTCGAAGGAGGATCCATACAATCACGATCATCCGGCCGTGAGCGACTTCGCCCAGAACGCGCGCATCACCGCGCAGGCGCATGGCCACAACCCCGAGCAGAAGGTGATCGGCGCGCCGCCCGTCATGCTGTTCGAGCCGCATCAGCCGGAACAGTGCCGCTGGATGCCCAACACCCTGCTCGACATCACGCCGGTCTGGGAGAAGAAGCGGGCCGCCATCGAATGCATGGCGGGCCAGGAGCATCTGTGGGAATACTACACCCGCGTGGCCTTGCAGCGTGGCGTGCAGGCGGCGCGCAATTCCGACAAGAAGATCACCTATGGTGAAGCCTATGAGGCGGTCTTCCCCCATGTGGTGGAGACGCTGGTGCCGACAGAGGGCAACAAATGAGCGTCGTCGTCCAGAAGATCGAACGTGCCGCCGCGGCGACCATAGCCGGCCTCGCCGAATGCGGCGTGGCCACGGTGCATGAGGCGCAAGGCCGCAAGGGCCTGCTCGCCTCCTATATGCGGCCTATCTATGCCGGCGCGCAGATCGCCGGCAGCGCCGTCACCATCTCCGCGCCTCCCGGCGACAACTGGATGCTGCATGTCGCCATCGAGCAGGTGAAGGAAGGTGACATTCTGGTCCTCGCTCCGACCAGCTCCTGTGAGGACGGCTATTTCGGCGATTTGCTGGCGACATCGGCAATGGCGCGGGGCGGCAAGGGCCTGATCATAGACGCCGGCGTTCGCGACGTGCGCGACCTGACCCGCATGGGCTTCCCCGTCTGGTCCAAGGCCGTGTTCGCGCAGGGCACGGTCAAGGAGACGCTGGGCTCGGTCAACGTGCCGGTGGTTTGCGCGAGCGCCTATGTCGAGCCGGGCGACGTGATCGTTGCCGACGACGACGGCGTATGCGTCGTCAAGCGCGGCGAGGCCGAAACCGTTCTGGCGGCCGCCCGCAAGCGCGTGGCCGCCGAGGAGGAGAAGCGCAAGCGCCTCGCTGCGGGCGAGCTCGGCCTCGATATATACGACATGCGCGGCCGGCTGGCCGAGAAGGGTCTGAAATATGTCTGACATGGTTGCCCCGGACGGCGTTCGCTGCATGTGGATGCGCGGAGGTACGTCCAAGGGCGGCTATTTCCTTGAGAGCGACCTGCCTGCCGACACGGCTGCGCGGGACGCTTTCCTCCTGCATGTCATGGGTTCGCCCGATCCGCGTCAGATCGACGGCATGGGCGGCTCGAATCCGCTGACGTCCAAGGTCGCCGTCGTGCGCCGCTCCGAGCGGCCCGGCGTCGATGTCGACTACCTTTTCCTGCAGGTTTTCGTGGATAAGCCCATCGTCACGGATCAGCAGAATTGCGGCAATATCCTTGCTGGCGTCGGCCCCTTCGCCATCGAGCGGGGGCTGGTGAAGGCAAATGACGGCGAGACGCAGGTTTCCATCTTCATGGAAAACACCGGCCAGATCGCCGTCGCCACCATCCTGACGCCGGGTGGCGTCCCGCTTTACAGCGGCGATGCGCGCATCGACGGCGTGCCGGGCACGGCGGCTCCGATCAACATCGTGTTCCGCGACACGGCGGGGTCGTCCTGCGGCGCGCTGCTGCCGACCGGCAACGCCGTGGACGTCATCGACGGTGTGGAGGTGACGCTGATCGACAACGGAATGCCCTGCGTGGTTATGTCCGCCGCCGATTTCGGCCTCACGGGCAACGAGACGCCGCAGGAGATGGAGGCCAATGCCGAGCTTAGAAGCCGCGTGGAATCCATTCGTCTCAAGGCCGGGCCGCTGATGAATCTAGGCGACGTGGCCAAGAACTCGATCCCGAAGATGTCGCTGGTGAGTCCTGCCACGCAGGGCGGCGCGATCTCGACGCGCACTTTCATTCCCCATCGCGTCCACGACGCCATCGGCGTGTTGGGGGCGGTCAGCGTCGCCACCGCCTGCCTGCTGACGGATGGCCCGGCGGCGCGCATCGCGAAGGTTCCCGAAGGGTCCCGCAAATTCCTTTCCGTCGAGCACCCGACGGGAGAGTTCACCGTTATCGCCGACATGGACGATGCCGGCAATGTCGCGGAGGCGGGCGTGCTTCGCACCGCCCGCAAGCTGTTCGACGGTATGGTGTTCTGAGAGGCTCCGGCGGAAATCTGTTCCGGTTTTCGCCGCGATGAGCTAAAGCATGTCTCCCGAAAGTGGGCACCGGTTTCGGGAGACATGCATAAAATCAAGAAGCTGAAGCACAGGACGCGAAGCTGAAAGATCGCGATACGCTTTAGTTGGAAGCCGAGAAGCGGGCGTCCTCCCGGGTAGCCGACCGACGATGCAGACATATCCCAATCTGCGGCATGTCAGATTGTTCGACCGAGCCGTGGCGACGGGTTCGCTGTCCAAGGCTGCCGACTCCGTGCGCGTGTCCCAGCCCGCGGCCTCGCAGGCGCTTGCCAAGCTGGAGGAGCATTTCGGCGGCCCGTTGTTCGAGCGGCGGGGCAGCGGTGTCCACCCGACGCCGCGGGGCATGATCGTCGCCGCCCGCACCGGCCGGGTTCTCGCAACGCTGCGCGCTGCCAATCTTCGCCTTGCCCGCCAGTTGAGGCCGGACCGCATCATCGCGGGGGATTTGCTCGAAACCCACGCCACCATTGCGCATTTGCGGGCCATTGCCGGCTTCGCCAGGGTCGGCAGCTTTTCCGGCGCGGCGCGTCAGATGGAACAGGCGGAGCCTTCGGTCCAGCGCGCCGCCCGCGATCTGGAACGCCTGTCGGGCGCGGAGCTTTTCGAGGGAAAGCACCAGTCGCTGCGCCTCACCGCGACCGGCGCGATGATGGCCGTCTGCGCGAGCCTCGTATTGCAGGAACTGGAGAGCGCATCGGTGGAGGTGCGCGAGCTGGACGGCAGTTTCGACGGACGTATCGTCATCGGCAGCCTGCCGCTCATTCGCACGGGCATCGTGCCGGACGCGATCGCCGCGCTGGTGGGCAGGCGGCCGCGCGCGTCCATCGAAATCCTCGACGGCTCCTACGACGTGCTGATGCATGGCCTGCTGATCGGCGACATCGACATCCTTCTCGGCGCGCTGCGCGAGCATGACACGGACAAGGGCGTCACGCAGGAGGCACTGTTCAGCGACGGCCTGTCCGTGGTGGCGCGCTCGGGCCACCCGCTGTTTTCGCAAGGCAAGGTCAGCCCAGCCGATCTGGCGCGCTATCCCTGGGTTCTTCCGCGCAAGCGCACGCCCACGAGGGAGCTTTTCGACGCGCTGGTGAAGGGTCTTGGCCTGCATCTCCCGGATACCGGCGTCATCGAAACCGGCTCGCTGGGCGCCATACGCGGCATCCTCATCAAGACGGATCGCCTCACCATGCTGTCGCGCCGGCAAATTCTCTACGAGGAGCAGGCGGGGCTGCTTGGGGTGGTCGATGTGGAACTGCCCGCTATGGCGCGTCCCATCGGCATCACGACACGTGCCGGCTGGAAGCCGACTGCCTTGCAGGAGGAATTTCTGTCAGCGTTGCGCGAGGCGGCGCGGACTCAATAGAAAGGGGCGCGTTGCAGCGCCCCTTTCCTGCCGGTCCGCTTAAGAGAGGGCCTGTGCGACCAGCGCCTTGATGCGCAGGTCCGGCACCTCGGTAAAAGCCAGATCCTCGCGGCCGAAATAGGCTTTCTGGTTCATCGCCGGCCAGTCGCCTGTAACGATCCGGTAGTTCGCCTTGTCGGCAAGCTCGACTGGCGACGCATAGAGGAAATCGCCGGTGCGGGCCGTGAGCGGTATGTCGCCGTCCTGGTTGGACCGTGCGATCAGTTCACCGAGAACGGCCTTGCTGACTTCGGTGACGACCAGCTTACCCTCGAAGCGCACCACCGCGTCGAACGCATATTTGCTGACCGGGCCGGCGGGGAAGCCGGTGCCGAAGGTCGTGTGGCCGATGAAGCCGACATCGGCGTCGGTCGCCTTCGCCATCGTCTCGGCCACGAAGCGGGCGCTTTCGCCAAGCGTCTGCGCCTTGGCGCTGGCGCCTACCGCCGCCTTCTCCTCGTCCGTCAGATGCTCGGCAAGGGTGGCCTCGATCAGCGCGGCGAGTTCCGCGTCGGCGGGCGCGTCCGTCGCGATATCGACGCGGCGGGCCGAGAGCGAGCGGTCGGCAGTTATATCCACTACCGTGAACAGGCTGCTCCAGGAGCCGGTGTGCAGATAGAGCGTCTTGCCCTCATTATGGCTGAGAATCAGGTGGTCATGACCGCCGATGAGCAGGCTTCCATCCGCCAGCAGCGGCAGGATGGCGCGATCGGCCACCACACCGGCGTGGCTGAGTACCACCGGCAGCGAGCCATCCGCGAGGTTCGCGGCAAGGTTCGCCTGCGCCCATTCCGCAGGCTCCGGTATGTCCATCATCTCGCGCGTGGCCTTGGGATAGGTGTTGATCGCATTGGTGGCGATGCCGACCAGTGACAGTTTCAGCCCGCCGATTTCGATTTGCGCGGATGCGTCGGTGTAGGGCGCACCCGTCCGCTTGTCGCCGATATTGCTCACTACCGTGACGCCGAGGCTACGCGCTTTGGCGATCACCTCCGCGAGATCGTTGATGAGATCCGGCTCGTGATTGCCGATGTTGAGCACGGTCGGCGCGAGCGCGGCGAGGCGTTCGAGCAGCTTCCAGTCCACGACGCCGGCGGAACGGGTCGCGACTACATTGCCCAGTTCGAAGATGTCGCCATTGATGAGTATGGCGTGCGGGGCGGCGTTGCCGGAGATTTCCGCGGCGACGGCGGCGAGAAGCTGCGCGCTGCGCTCATAGGCCGAATGCAGATCGGAAAGCACGATGAGGCTGGCGACCGGCGTTTGTGCGAGCGCCGGGCGGATGCGCAGCGCGAGGGGAACGATGGCGGCGGAGCCGAGAAGCTGCAATGCCTGGCGGCGGCGGATCATGGAGAGAGACATGGGGTCGATCCTTTGGAGTGTAGTGGGAGGGGCGGGCATGTCCCTAGACTCGCTTCGAGACAGCTCCGTGACAGCAGGCACAGGTCAGTGCGAGTGGCCCGCGTGGCTGTGCTGCGTGGCGTTGGCCGCCTCGACATCGACGTGAAGATGCAGTTCGCCGGCATTCCTGAAATGCACTTCCAGCTCGAACTCTCCGCCTTGCTCCAGCGTCTCGGTGAGGCCGACCAGCTCGATGGCAAGGCCGGCCGGATCGAGCGCGAAATCGCCTGGCGGAACGTCGATGGCGCCGATCTCCTGCGTTGCGGCGATGCCGTCCTTGAAGGTCACGCCGACGATGCGGGCGACGTTCGCCGCCTCCGTTTCCGCGCTCTCCAGCACGTCCTCGCCGGCCTCGTTGTCGATCTCCATGAACACCAGCGTGTTCTGGCCTTGCCGCGCCGCCCGTGCCCAGGGATGGATGATGCGGAGGCCGCCCGCCTCGGTGACATGCTCGTGATGGTCTTCCTCGGCGGATGCGATAAGGACGGGAAATGCTGTGGCGGCGAGCATGGACATGGCGAAAGCAACGGTTCTCATCTCGATCTCCATAGTTGCGTTGCGCCTCAGCGCAGGGCTTCGACGACTGGTTTACGGTAAGTGAGCAGAGCGGGTACGAGCGCGAGCAGGAAGCCGACGCAAAGCAGCGCCCCGACCAGCGCCAGTTCGGCGATGCCGATTTGCGCTGTCATCGCCACGCCGGTTTCGCGCGCGACGAGCCGCGAGACGATTGCCGCGACGCCCCAGCCGAGCGGCAAGCCGATCAGCGCCCCGCCCGCAATGAGCGTGCCGACATAGAGCCAGACCACCGCAAAGACGAAGCTGCCCGGCGCGCCGAGCGCACGCAGCACCGCGAAGCGTTGGCGCTGCAAGTCGAGGAGGGCAAGGATGCCGGCGAGGATCGCGGCGACCACGAGCACCTGCGCGGCCAGTGTCAGCCCGCTCATGATGCGGGCGACATTGCCCATCACGGCGTAGATTTCGACCAGAACCTCCGCAGGGAAGAAGGCGGTGGATTCGGTCGTGCGGTAGCGGTTGCGCAGGCCATAGGCCGCGGCGAGGTTTTCCGGCTTGATGACGATGGCCGGCACGCCGGGCGCGGCCTCGTATGGCGCACCGATGCGCGTTTCTCCGGGCAGGTGGCCCGTGCCCATCCCATGCGCGAACCAGTTATATTCCACAGGCACGACGACGGCCCTGTCCCAGGGTGTGCCGGTGGGCTTCATCCTGCCGACGACGGCCACATCGACATGGCTGTGGCCGGGCTCCTCCTCTGCCTCGACATGATCCTCGCCAGCCTCATGCGCATCGGCTGCGGCGTCCGCGTCATTGCCGGAGAGACCGTCCGCATGGCCGTGCCGGATGGCGAGACGGTCTCCCACGCGATTGGGAGACAGAGCGCCCACCACGGCTTCGTCCAGACGTGTAAACAGCCGGCCTTCAGCCAGCCCCCGGCTCAGATGATCGACGAATTCGGCGCTGGTGCCGACCACGGGATCGCCGTTGAAATTGTCGCCGAAGCCGATTGGCGCGGCGAAATCGGCGCGGCCGCCATTGAGCACGGCGGCGGTCATTTCCGGCGACAGCAGCTCCACGGCGGTGGGGTCGAGATAGACGACGGAGAACAGCACGTCGTTCTGGCTGCCGGGGGCGGCGACGATGAGGTCGAAACGGTCGGCGGCGCGCGCGCTGCCCAGCCGCAGCGCCCGTTCCTGCGCGCTTATGGCAATGCCGAGCGCCACCGCCAGCGCGATCACGGTCACGAACAATATGGCCGTGAAGCGGTTACGCCGAAGCGTCGCAAGCACGAGGGGAAACGGATTCATGCCGCCTCCGCCTGTGTGGCGGGGACGAGCCGCCCGTGGTCGAGCCGCACCGTCCTGTCCGCGATGGAAAGCAGGGCCGGATCGTGCGACGCGGCGACGACCGTGCGGCCCTCGTCGGCGATTTCCCGCAGGGTTCGCGTGACCAGCCCTCCCGCGGCACCGTCGAGGCTGGCGGTCGGCTCGTCGGCAAAGACAAGCGAAGGATCGAACAGCAGGGCGCGCGCGATGGCGACGCGCTGCTGCTCGCCCCGCGACAGGAGGGAGGTGCGGCGGCGCTCGATAGGCACGCCGAAGCGTTCGAGCAGGGCGGCGGCGCGGGAACGCAAACCGCGCGTGGAGAAGCCGCCGAACCAGCCCGTCATCAGCACGTTGTCGAGCGGTGACAATTCCTCGATCAGGTGGAAATTCTGGAAGATGAAGCCGGCATTTTCGCGCCGCCAGCGGTCGCGCCGCGCCTCGCCCATGCCGGTGAGCGCCTCGCCGCCCCATGCGATGCGTCCTCTGTCGGGAACGAGCAGGCCGGCGAGCAGGTAAAGCAGCGTGGACTTGCCCGAGCCGGACGGGCCGGACAGCACCGTCAGTTCTCCCGGCTTCACGTCGAGCGCCGGCAGGTCGATGATTGTCTGCCGCTCGCGCGGGCCTGCGCCGACGCTGTAGACGAGGCCGCCAACCTCGCCGGCGAGGCCGTTCATCTTCACAGCTTCTCGTAGGTGACGTCCATCAGCCGCACGAAGGATACGAAGCCGGTCTCCTCGTCGGTCTTGAAGCCGGTCTCGAACCTGCCGCGTGTGCGGATCAGATCGGTATAGCGCACCACGTCCACCGGGCGGCTGGTATGCGCCAGCACGATGTCGATGGGCCATTGCGCTTCCGTCTCGCAGAAAGGACAGGTGGACATGGGCAGCTTCGTCAGCACGAAGAAGTCGATCTCAGGCTTCAGCGGCGGCGCCATGTACCCGATCATCTCGATCTCCTGGCCTTCCAGCGCCTTCGCCGTATCGGTCAGCTCGCGTCCGCGCGAATAGAGGTCGCGGAACTTGAGGCTGGGCGCCGCGGCGAGGGCCGTGCGCGGCAGGGTCAGGGCCGCCCCTGCAAGGACGGACGCGGAAAGAAATTCGCGACGCTTCATCACTGGCTCCTTTCTCGTCTGGATCGAATGGCGAAGCCGCCGGCAGAACCGGCGGCCGCGCTGTCCTGGACTATGACCTTACTTCGCAGCCGATGCCAGAGCCGCCTTGGTGGGCAGGTCGGAGGCGTGGGCCATGACATGGAAGATCAGGTTCTGCTCGACCACGCCCTGAAAGAGGTGAGCCCACGGACCCTGCGCGAAGATGGCCACGTCGTCACCGGCATGCGTCTCGCTTTCGCCGAGCGGCACGAGGGCCTGCTGGAGGAAATCCGGGTCGGTGGTGTCCACATCGGTCAGGTCGGCGCGGGGTTCGTCCACCTTGGCGCCGGGGCCGTTCTGGTAGCCCAGCGTGGTGTAGGGCTTGCCGTCGTCGGCCTTTCCGGCAACGCCGAGGATCGGATTGTTGCGGGCCGGGTAGCCGGCGATGGTGAAGACGTGGCTATGGTCGGCGGTGAGGATGATCAGCGTCTCCTCGGGGTTCACCTTGTCGTAGGCCGTCTGAACGGCCTCGGCCACGGCGATGGCGTCCGTCAGGGCGCGATAGGCGTTGCCGGCATGGTGCGCGTGATCGACGCGGCCGCCTTCCACCATCAGCACGAAGCCTTCCTCGTTCTTCGACAGCACGTCGATGGCCTTGGAGGTCATCTCGGAGATGGACGGCTCGCCGGCGGTGTCCTTCGGGCGGTCATGCTCATACTGCATGTGGCTGCGCTCGAAGAGACCGAAGAGATGGCCGGTCGTCTCCGGGCTCACCGCGTCGAACTGCTCCTTGTTCCAGACATAGGAGGCGTCGTTGTACTTGGCCTGCCATTCGGCCACGAGGTCGCGGCCATCCTTGCGCGCGCCCATGCGGGTCGCATCTTCCGGGTCTGCCTGGTCGGCCTTCATGAAATTGGAGCGGCCGCCCCCGAGGATCACCTCGAAGCCGTTGCCGGCCGGCCAGTCGATGAGCTGTGAGGCGATGTCCTTGCAGCCATTCGCCTTGGCTTCGTCCGTGAGGTTGGTGTCGTTTTCCCAATCGCGGCCGGCGGTCTTGGCGTAGGTCGCAGCCGGCGTCGCATGGGTGATGCGGGCGGTGGAAATGATGCCCGTGGAAAGGCCGGCCTGCTCGGCAAGCTCGAAGATCGTGGTGACTTCGTTGCCCTTCTGGCTGGCGCAGTTTTCGAGCTGCGCGGCCTGGGTCACGCCGATCGTGCCGTTGAGCGACTTCACGCCGGAAACCATCGCCGTCGCGGTCGGCGCGGAGTCGGCCACCTGCGCGTCATGCGTATAGGTCTTGGAAAGCGCCACGTAAGGCAGCAGCTTCTCGAAGGCGAGCGAGTTGCTTTCGCCGTCGACGCCGCGGTTCTGGCCTTCGAGGATGCGGGCAGCCGTGATGGTGGGGATCGACAGGCCGTCAACGACGAACAGGATCACGTTCTTTGCCTTGCGCACATTGGGCTGCAAGGCGAGGATGTTCTGCAATTCGGCCTGGGCTGAAACGTAGTAGCTGTCCTGCGCCTGCTTCACGGTCTGCGCGAAAGAGGGGGTGGCGATTGCCAGCGCCGACGCGCCGGCCACCATCATGTGCATCAGATGTTTCATATTCCAGCCTTCCTGTGACGGTAATTATCCAGAGGGCCCGTTCCATGCGGGCTCAACGGATGCCTAAGGCCGCTACATCACAGGCATATGTCAGGCGCGGTGTGCGAACTCGTGGAAATGGACGGTAACATTGTCCCTTTCGGCGAGGATCACCGCATAGGCCGGGGGCTCGAAACTGACATCGTGCGGGCCGGTGAAGGTCAAGGCGGACTGGTGGTTCGTGCCTCGCAGCGTGGCGAACGGAATGCCGCCCCAGATGCCGCTCGCGAAGCGGTGCACATGGCCGGCGAAGATGTGCCTTACATTACCGTGCCGCGCGAGCAGCGCACCGATGCCGCCTGCGTCGGCTAGGCGCGAATCGTCGAGCGCCGGCACGCCGATGGGGAAGGCGGGATGGTGCATGAAGAGAAGCACGCGCTCCGCGCCCGCCAGTGCGTCATCCAGCCAGCCCAGCCGCTCCGCGCAAAGGCGGCCTTCGACATGGCCCGGCTCCAGCGTGTCGAGCAGCACCAACCGCCACGCGGCCATGTCGAGCCGCGACTGGACGAAGCCGCCTTCGGCGGGTGCATCGGGGAAAGCGGATATGAAGGCCGCCCGGTCGTCGTGATTGCCGACCATCAGCCGGAAAGGCGCGGCGAGGCTGGCCAGCCTTTCGGCCAGCGCCGCATAGGCCGAAGCCTCGCCCCGGTCCGTGAGGTCGCCGGAAAAGACGACGAGATCGGCGTCGGCATGGTTCCGGTTGATGTCCTCTATGCAGTCCTCCAGCCGCGCCAGCGGATCGAGGCCGAACAGTCTTTCGCCGGGCGCGACGAGATGAAGGTCGGAAACCTGAACGATCTTGGTCATTCGGCAGGCTCCACGGCAGGCATGTCGAGGAGTGCGAGCAGGTCGCCGCGCAATTGCGGGGCGCAGCCGATCACCGGCCCGCTGCGCAGGAGATCGCCGTCGGTGGCGAAATCATTCGTCCATCCGCCCGCCTCGCGGATCAGGCACAGCCCGGCGAGGCAATCCCAGCTGTGGATATGCGGTTCGTAATAGGCCGCCAGCCGCCCGCAGGCGACATGCGCGAGGCTGAGCGCGCCGGAGCCGTTGCGGATGAACATGCCGCCCGCCAGGAGCAGTTTTTCCACGAAACCTGAAACGGTGCGCGGCGGGATGCGGAAATTCGCACCCAGCCCCGTCAGCCCGTGCCGCAAATCGGTGGTCGTGTCCACGCTCATCGGCTGCCCGTTGAGCAGCGCGCCTTCGCCGCGCACCGCGCTGAACAACTCGTCCGCATTGGGATCGAGGATCAGCCCCGCAACGGTCTCGCGGCCCTTCGTCAGCGCCAGCGAGACGCACCAGCTTCGGCTGCCGTGCACGAAGCAGCTTGTACCGTCGATGGGGTCGAGCACCCATGTGAAGCCGGATGCGCCGTTCGACAATCCGTATTCCTCCCCGAGAAAGCCGTCATCGGGGAATGCCTGCCCGATCTGCCACCTCACCAGTTTCTCGACCTCGCGGTCGGCTATGCTGACGACATCCTGTCCGTTGGTCTTGGCTTCGACCGTCAGGCCGGCGGCCTCGCGGAAATAGGACATGGCCAGTGTGCCGGCCTCGACGATGGCCATGCGAGCCGTTTCCATGCGCGGGGCGGCGGTGGAGGAAAAATCGTTCAAGGTGAACTCCGCTTGAAAATTACCGGGACGGTCTGGTGCTGCGCCGCTCGATGAAGGTAGCTGACAGATGTGCGGTCGACGGCGGGGCCGCGGGATCGGTCAGCCGCCGGTCCAGATGGGCCACCGCGCGCGCTGCGATCTCGTCGGGATCCTGCCGGAAGGTCGAGAGCCGGTAGGCATCCCACGCCGCCTCTGGAATATCGTCGAAGCCGATCACCGAAACGTCGTTGGGCACGAGCAGGCCGAAGCGGCTGCGCGCCATGTCCAGAAGGCCGATGGCGATGAGGTCGTTGACGCAGAAAACGGCCTGTGGCCGGTGGGCACGGTCGAACAGGAGCGCGGCTGCCTGCTGCCCGCCGGCATAGTCTGAATCGTCGCCATGCACCGCCGTCACCTCGGCGCCGAGCCGGTGTGCCTCGTCGAGGAAAGCGCGCTCGCGCTCCACGATGCTGGGCGTTCCCGATGCTGAGCCGGCGAAGCCGAGGCGCCGCAAGCCCTGCGCGACGAAGAAGGCCGCCGCCTCGCGCGCCGCGCCCGCATTGTCGATCCGCACATGATCGCAATCTGGCTCCGAGCGCCCGATCATGACGAGGGGCTGGCCGTTCTGGCGCGCAAGCTCCACGAAGGAGAAAGGCGGGGAGCCGGACAGGATGATCGTCGCCTCCGCGCGATAGCCGAACAGGGCCGTTTGTGCGGCCTGCACTTCCGGCTCGGAATTGCCGGTATTGATGACGAACGGAACGTTGCCGCGCCGGATCAGCGCCCGCGTCAGCGCAGCCACGAGGTGCGCACGGAAGCCCACTTCGGGCTTGGTGACGACGAGGCCGACAAGGCGGCTGCGGTTGGCGAGCAGGCCGCGTGCAAGGTCGTTCACCTGATAGCCCAGCTCGGAGGCCGCCCGCATCACTTTCTCGCGCGTTTCCTGCGCGATGCTCGCGCCGGGCGTGAAGGCGCGGGAAACTGCCGAGCGCGACACGCCGGCAAGCTCGGCCACCTGTTGCGCGCTGACGAACCGTCGGGCCGCCGGTTCGTCCGTGAATATTGTTCTCAATGTCCTACCTTCGACAGCACGTCCGATTTCAGAAAGCGTTCCACGACCAGCATGAAGCCGATGGATGGAATGAGAAGCAGCAAGGCGGTGATCGAGGCGATCTGGTAATTGCCGCCGGCGCTGGCCGTATAGAGAAGCAACGGCATCATGTTCACGTCCGGTGCGCCGACGAAATAGCTGCCCGTGAACTCGTCGAGCGATTCCAGGAATACGAAGATCGCGCTGGCCAGCAGGCCGGGCGCCGCAAGCGGCAGCGTCACGTCGCGAAAGGCGCGCATCGCGCTCGCGCCGACCGAGCGGGCGGCCTGCTCCAGCTCGGTGTCCACCGCCGCGAAGGCCGCCGTCGCGATCCATACCGCGTAGACGAGGCCGTGCGTGACATGCACCAGCACGACGCCCGGAACGGTGCCGTTAAGCCCGATCTGGTAGAAAAGCCGGGCGATGTTGACATAGACCGGCAGGTTGGGAAACGCCTGCGGGATCAGGAATGCGAGCAGGATCAGCGCCCGGAAGGGCAGCTTCAGCCGCGCCAGCGCGTAGCCTGCGGGAATAGCGAGCGCCAGCGAGGCGACGACGGTGAGAAACGCTACGAAGATGCTGTTCGAGAGCGATTCCATCGCGTTGCCCCGCGGCGAGAACACGCGGCCCCAATAGCTCAGCCCATAGTCGATGGGCAGCGTGTGCGGAAAATACCAGCGTTCCGCGACCGTCCACAGCACGAGATTGGTCAGCGGACCGAATATGATGAAGGCCAGCAGAGCCAGCACGACGCCGCGTGGGATCCACCAAAGGTCGATTCGGATGCCGGGCAGGGCCGGGGCGCGGGAGGCGGCGACGCTCATGCCCGCTCCCTCATGCTGTAGCGCAGGTAGAACCAGGCGACGCAAGAGGTCACGGCCAGCGAGATGAGGCCGAGCGCGTTGGCGACCCCGTAGTCGCCATAGGCGTTGATGCGGAAGGCTATGTCGGCCGTGATCATGGTGGGCGACTGCGCGTTGATCATCAGCGGCACGGAAAGCACCGACATCATGGTGACGAAGGAGAGCACCAGCCCCACCATGAGCGTCGTCGCGACCTGCGGAACGAGGATTTCCACGAGGATGCGCAGGCGCGATGCGCCGAGGTTCCGGGCCGCCTCGATGTTGCCGCGGTCCACCGACGACATGGCACCCGCCACGAGCAGCGCCACGAAAGGCGTCTGCTTCCAGACGAAGGCAATGACGATGCCGCGCCAGTCAAGGAAGCTGATGGCCTGCAGCGGCGTGATGACGCCCAGGCCGATCAGCACATTGTTCATCAGCCCGTTCTTGGCGAGGAAGGTCCGCAGCACCTGTCCGACGACGATGAAAGGAATGAACATCGGCCAGCGGTAGAGCCAGCGCAGCAGCGCGACCGCGCGCGGGTTCTCGCCCAGCGTGAGATAGCCGCCGATGGCGATGGAGAAAAGGCCGATCAGCAGCGTCGAGATGCTGACGATCACGACGGTGAAGATCACGTCGGACGTATAGAGCTCCAGGGATTTCGTGAAGTTGCCGAAGCCGAAGCCGCTCTCCGTCTGGAATGCTCCGACCGCGGAGGCAGCCAGCGGCACGACGAAAAGCAGGACGATCACCGCGAGTGCGGGCAGGACGAGAAGAAGTCCGAGAAGGCGTTTCGGCATCGGATTGTCCCGGAGAGCGGGCCGCCGACGGTCGGACGGCCCGTTTCCTGTTCAGGATCAGTTGGTCGCTTCGCGCTCGTAAGCCTCGAGGATCGCGTCATTGTATGGCGCGATCGGGAAAGGCTTGCCGAGATTGGCGAGGTCGGCCGGCGTCACATCGGTGAACAGCTTGTTCCAGGTCGCCTCGTCGAGAGCCGGTTGGACATGCTGGGCATCGATGCCCGGATACCAGTTGAACCGCTTGACGATGCCTTCCGCCTGCACCTTCGGGCTGGTGGCCAGCGCGACGAACTTTTCCGCCAGTTCCTTGTTGGGGGCGTTGGCGGGGATCACGTAGTGCATGGGCTGGCCAGGCATGCCGGGAGCCGGCAGGATCAGCTTGAATTCCGGCGGCAACTGGCCGTTGGCCTGCCAGGAGTAGAACATGTCCACCCACACCGGGCCCATCGCGATTTCGCCGCGTGACAGAAGATCGAGCGTGCCGGCGTTGCCGGGGGTCAGCGTGGAGTTCCGCGTGAATTCCTTCAGGCTGGCGAAGGCGGCATCCCACTTCTTCGTCTCTGCTTCCTCGAACGGGCCGTTCATCAGCTTGTTCGCGTCGCCGTCACCGAAGGCGTAGATCCAGCCCATGACGAAGCTGACGCCCGATGCGCCGCCCTTGATGCCGTTGTAGCCGAACTGCTTCGGATTGGCCTTGGCCCACTCGGCCAGCTCCGCGTAGCTCTTCGGCGGATTGGGCACCAGCGCAGGGTTGTAGGCGATGGCGGCCTGGCTGTTGTACATCGGCATGACGTAGCCCTTCACGTCGCTGCCGAGCGCCATGTCGGCGTTGGAGCGAGTGACCAGCTTGCCGGTTTCGATCTTGTCGCGATACGATTCGAGATAGCCGCCCTTGATCATCGGCCCGATGAACTTCTCGTGGGCGACGGCGACGTCGGTATCGCCGGTTTGCACCCCGGCCTGCTTCTGCGCCTCGAAACGCTCAACGATCTTCTGCGAGCCGGCATCGCCGGGGCCGGTGCCGATGGCGCGCACCGTATTGCCCGGATTCTCCTGTTCGAAGAGCGGGCCAAGATATTCGTTCACATAGTCGACCATGTTCTGGTCGCCGGCGGTGATGACGGTGAGCTCGGCGGCGCTTGCCGGCGAGGCGGCAAGCCCCGCGACCAGCATTGCCTGAAGGAGTTTCTTCATGGGTCGTGTCTCCGTTTGATGAAAATCATGCCTCGGATGCTTCCAGGACGCGGCCTTTGCGGCCGTCGTTCAGGGAACTTGTCCGCGCCGGCCCGGAGGCGTCGGGCGCGTTGAACAGGAACAGCTTTTCGGCCGGGATGCGGATCCGCACCGCGCTTCCCCGCTCGAAGGCGCGTGAAGAATCGACCAGCAATTCCGCCTCGCCGACGCGCACGGCGTGGCGCCAGGAGCCGCCTGGATAGCTCGTCGCCTCGACATGGCCGGAAAGCTCCAGCGTACCCTCGGGCGCGGACGCGTAAGGATCGTCGGCCAGCAACTCCGCCGCCTCGGCGCGGAAACGCGCCTCGAAGGGGCCGCTTTCGAGCCGGCGCCCGTCCAGCGCCAGTTCGGCGCGGCCATTGTCCGGCCCCCCGTCGATGGAGATGATCTCGCCTTTGACGCTGCCCTTGAGTGCCATCACGTTCTCCGCGCCCATGAAAGCGGCGACGAAGGGTGAGGCGGGACGGTTGTAGACATCTTCCGGCGTGCCCTGCTGGGCGATCCGTCCCGCATCCATGATGACGATGCGGTCGGCCATCACCATCGCTTCCTCACGGTCATGCGTGACGTGGACGGCGGTGATGCCGAGGCGCTTTTGCAGGGCGCTGATGTCGTGGCGGACCTTCAGGCGGATGCGCGCGTCGAGATTGGAAAGCGGCTCGTCGAGCAGCAATATCTGAGGGTCGATGGCGAGCGCCCGGCCAAGCGCGACCCGCTGGCGCTGCCCGCCGGAAAGTGCCGCCGGCTTGCGCTGGCCAAGCCCGCCAAGGCCGAGCAGCTCTTCCAGCTCCCCGACGCGCCGCGCGATTTCGGCGCGGGGCAGGCCCCTCAGCTTCAGCCCGTAGCCGATATTCTGCGCCACGGTCATGTGGGGCCAGAGCGCGTAGGACTGGAACACGAGCGCCATGCCGCGCCGGTCCGGCGGCAGGCGCGTGACCTCCTGCCCCGCCACGGAGATCGATCCTGCCGAGGGCTGGACGAAGCCCGCTATGGTGCGCAGCAGCGTGGTCTTGCCGCAACCGGACGAGCCGAGCAGGGCGACGAACTCGCCCTTGCGGATCGACAGATACAGCTTCTCCAGCACCCGCGTCTGGCCATAACCAGCCGAGAGGTCCGAGACGCGCAGGAAGGCTTCGTCGCTCATTTTTCACCTTTGCACAGCTGTGCAACAAGAGGGCCAACCACCCCTTCACGGCGCGCAGAGATAGGAAGCTTTCATAACGGGTTGATGACGGCCGCGCCGCCGGGCGTCGAAAAACCGCCGCCGTCCCGCACGGCGCGATGCCCACCGAGCCTGTCACGCAACCGTCAAGGAGGAGGGATAGGAGAGGGCTTTCCGTTCAACTGCGAGGGTGCTTCAGTGCCCTGCCGCCATTCGCCAGACAACGAGGCCGACCATGCGCATCCTGCTTTCCACCCTCATCCTCGCAGCGGGCATCGCCCAGGCTTCGGCCGTCGAAGGCAAGCTCGTCCTTTATACCAGCCAGCCCAACACCGATGCCCAGCAGACGGCTGACGCCTTCATGGCGAAATATCCCGGCGTCACGGTCGAATGGGTGCGTGATGGCACGCCGGTCATCCTGTCCAAGCTCCGCGCCGAAATCGAGGCCGGCCAGCCGCAGCCCGACGTGCTGCTGATCGCCGATGTCGTGACGATGGAGGGCCTCAAGGCCGAAGGCCGCCTGATGGCCTATCCCGAGGCTGACGTCTCGGCCTTCCAGGACGGCCTGATGGACAAGGACAAGACCTACTTCTCCACCAAGCTGATCACCACCGGCATCGTCTACAACACCAAGGCGCCGTTCGTGCCGGAAAGCTGGCTCGACCTGACCAAGCCCGAGGCGAAGGGCCTGATCGCCATGCCGAGCCCGCTGACTTCCGGCGCGGCGATGATCCATACGGTCACGTTGACCGGCAATCTGGCCGAAGGCTGGGATTTCTATGCCGAGCTGGCGAAGAACAGCGCGCAGGCCGCCGGCGGCAATGGCGACGTGCTCAAGGCGGTGTCGGGCGGCGACAAGCTGTTCGGCATGATCGTGGACTACATGCCGATCCGCGAGAAGGCGAAGGGTGCGCCGGTCGAGTTCGTCTTTCCGAAGGAAGGTGTCTCCGCCGTCACCGAGCCGGTCGCGATCCTCTCCACCGCAAAGAACGTGGAAGCCGCCAAGGCGTTCATCGACTTCATCCTGTCGGAGGAGGGCCAGAAGCTCGCCGTGTCGCAGGGTTATATCCCGGCTCTCGCCAGCGCGGGCCTGCCGGCGGGCTATCCCGAGCGTTCCGCCATCAAGGTTCTCGGCTATGACGCTGCGGCTGCCCTTGCCAACGACGCGGCGAACAAGGAGAAGTTCGCCGAGGTGATGGGGCAGTAAAGTAAGAGGAAGCGCGCCCTTTTGGACGCATCCGCAGTTCTGGATAGGGAAGCCGCGCCTCGAAGGCGCGGGGGAAGGGCGGCGGCCTTGTTCAGGCCGGGCGCTCTTCTGGCGTTCGCGGGCGTGCTTGCGGCGGTGACGCTGCTCAGCCTTCTGCCGATGGGCCGTCTCCTGCTGACCGCCCTTGCGCCCGGCGGAGAACTGGACATAGCGGCTTTCTTCGAGCGGCTGGCCACGCCGTCCGCGCTGCGGGCGACCTGGCACACGCTGGACACCGCTTTTTTCGGCGCATTGCTGGCACTGGCCATAGGCGGCCCCTTCGCGCTGGCCGTGGCGATGACCGACCTGCCGGGACGCAGGCCGATAGGCTTTCTGCTGCTGCTGCCGCTGATGATCGCGCCGCAGGTTACGGCGCTCTCATGGCTGCATCTTTTCGGCCCCTCGAGCGCGCTGCTGAATGCGCTCGGCATCGCCCCGCCGCCCGGCACGCCGAACCCGATCATAGGCCGTAACGGCATCATACTGCTTTATGGCGTCCAGCATGCGCCCATCGTCTTTGTGACGCTCCGGGTCGGGCTGGCGCGCGTGCCGCGCGATTTCGTGGAAGCGGCGCGAGCGGCAGGTTCCGGCACGGCCCGCTTGTTGGCGACTGTCGTGCTGCCGCTGATGCGGCCCTATCTCGTCGCGGCTGCCGCGCTGGCTTTCGTTTCCGGCATCGGCAATTTCGGCATCCCGGCGCTCCTCGGCCTGCCGGTCAACTATCTCACTTTGCCCACGCTGATCTACCGGCAGATGTCGAGCTTCGGTCCGGGCGTGTTGCCGCAGATGGCCGGGCTTTCGGTGCTCATCGCCATGCTTGCGCTGGTCGGCATCCTGTTCCAGTCGCTCGCCTCCGCCGACACTGCGCGCTATTCCGGCGGCATTCCGGCGCGCCTGCCGCTGGGGCGCTGGCGCTGGCCGTTCGCCGCGCTGGCATGGGGAGCGATCTTCTTCCTGCTGATCCTGCCCGCGATGGCGCTTCTCTCGACGGCGCTGGTACCGTCTTTCGGCGTGCGGCTGACGCTTGAGACGGCGACCCTTGCCAATTTCACCGAGGTGCTGACCCGTCAGGCGGCCACGATCCGGGCGTTCCGCAATTCGACGCTCCTGTCGGCCTCAGCCGCCATCATCCTTGCGGTGGGCGCGATCCCGCTGGCGCTGGCCCTGGAGCGATTCGGCGGTCGGTCGCGGCGCTGGCTGCAAGGCGCGCTGGAATTGCCCTATGCCGTGCCGGGCATCGTGCTTTCCATCGCCTGCATCCTGCTGTTCCTGCGCCCGCTGCCGCTGATCGGCAGCCTGTACGCGACAGCGTGGATCATCCTGATCGCCTACCTGATGCGCTTCGTCACCTTTGCCGCCAAGCCGGTGGCCACCGCCGTGCGCCAGATTCCGCGCGAACTGGACGAGGCGGCCGCCGCGTCCGGCGCGGGCGCGCTCAGGCGCATGTGGACCATCGCCGCCCCGCTCGCCGCGCCCGCCGCCTTTGCCGGCGCGCTGCTGGTATTCATGGGCGCGTTCAATGAACTGACCGTTTCGGCCCTGTTGTGGTCGGGCGGCAACGAGACGCTGGGCGTCGTTCTGTTCAGCCTTGAGGAGGCCGGCCTTGCGGCCCATGCGGCGGCCATCGCCGTCGCCACCATCGTCGCTGTGATCCTGCTCCTCGCGGTGCTGGACCGCTTTTCCGCTCGTTTGCCGGCGGGTGTGCTGCCCTGGCGTTGAAGCATCATCACGCGGAAGGACGCGCTCAATTCCCCGGAATGACCCATGCATCGGAAACGGCGACATGAACGCGCTGGCCGATGGCGGGCGCTTGCGGGTGGTCCAGCACGATTTCCTCGCCGCTCCCGAGCACGAGCCGCACCTCGTATACGGGACCGCGATAGGTGGTGGAGAGGACATCGGCGGGGATGCCCGAATCGGCCAATGCCAGCGATTCCGGCCGCAGCAGCACGCGCACCGTACCCGATCCCATGTCGGCGGATCGGGCTGCGATCCGCTCTCCCGCGATCTCGACCTCGCACCGGCCATCCGCGCCGCCAGCGGCCTGTCCCCGGACAATCGCGCCGCGTCCCACGAAGCCCGCCACCTTCGTGTCGGACGGCGAGCGGTAGATTTCGGAGGGCGCGCCGGCCTGGAGCAGCCGTCCGCCGTCGAGTACCGCTATCCGGTCGGCCAGGGCTAGCGCCTCCGCCTGGTCATGCGTGACATAGATGATGGTCGCCCCGGTGCGCCTGTGGATATCCCGGAACGCATCGACCATCGACGCGCGTAGATGCATGTCGAGATTGGCGAGCGGTTCGTCGAACAGGATGATGTTCGCATCGGCCACGAGACAGCGGGCCAGTGCCACGCGCTGCCTCTGCCCGCCGGACAATTCGTCCACCTTCCGGTCGCCGAAACCCGCTAGCCCGACGACGGCGAGGACCTCATCCACTTTCCTTCCGATCGTCTCGCGATCCGCCCCGCGTGTCCTGAGCGGGTAGGAGACATTGCCGGCCACGTTCATATGCGGCCAGAGCGCGTAGGATTGAAAGACAATGCCGACGCCGCGCTTTTCCGGCGGAACCTGCCGGGCCGTATCGGCGATCAGCCTTTCGCCGAAATGGATGCTGCCTTCGTCGGGAACCTCGAAGCCGGCTATCAGGCGCAGCAGCGTGGACTTGCCGCAGCCGGAGGGACCGAGCAGGGCCGTGAAGGAGCCGGCGGGCAACTCCAGCGAAACGTCGTCCACGGCACGGATCTCGCCGAAACGGCGCGCGACGTTGCGGATGCCTATACCGCTCATGTGCAGGCTCGCGCCCCGAAGGAAGGCGGTGACGCCGGAATGGAATGAGCTTGCATCATCCAGATCGCCTAGCATGGCCAGGCGCGCCGTGTCGCACTGTTTTGTGACAATTCCGCAAAGCTCGCGGCCGCGCTTCCTCCGGCAGGCGGTTTTGCCCGCGAGCTGTCACGAACTGTCATCCAGCCTTCGCAAAACTGTCATCCAGAAGGAATAGGGCTTGCCCGCGCATAAATGGGGCAAGCATATCTTGGGCGTTGCAAGGAGTTCCGCTGGGGAGCCGGCCATAGAATTGCGCGATCTCGCGCTTTCCTACGGCGAGACTGCCGTTCTGCGTGGGGTGGATGTCGAGCTGGCGCGGGGCCGTACGCTGGCCCTTCTGGGGCCTTCCGGTTGCGGCAAGACCACGTTGCTGCGCCTGCTTGCGGGCCTGCTGTCGCCGACGCGGGGTTCCGTTTCCATCGACGGTCAGTTGATGGCGGATGCGGCGACGGGCCGTTTCGTGCAGCCGGAGCGGCGCGGGCTGGGCATGGTCTTTCAGGACTACGCGCTCTGGCCGCATATGAGCGTCGCCCGCAATGTCGCCTTTCCTCTTGAAATGTCGGGCGCGCCCCGTGCGGACATAGACCGCCGCGTGAAGGCGGCCCTCGAACGCGTCGGCCTGGCGGATCTCGCCAATCGCGGCCCCGGCGACCTCTCCGGCGGCCAGCAGCAGCGCGTTGCCATCGCGCGCGCCATCGTCGGCGAGCCGAAGCTGGTTTTGTTCGACGAGCCCCTGTCGAATCTCGACCGCGAATTGCGTGAATCGCTGGCGGTCGATCTCGCGCAGCTCCTCTCCAGCCTGTCCGTCAGCGCCGTCTATGTCACGCATGACCAGAGCGAGGCTTTCACCATAGCCGACGAGGTGGCGGTGATGCAGCGCGGCGAGATCATCCAGCTTTCCGATCCGCAATCGCTTGTCGAGTCGCCGGCGAGCGCCGAGGTGGCCGAGTTCCTGAAGCTGGGCACCGTGGTGGAGGCCGAACGCCGTGAAGGCGATTGGGCGCTTGCCGGAACGGACATCAGGCTCGCTGCCGGCTCGGAAGGCCCCGCCGGGGCCAGCCGCGCCCGCGTCATGCTGGGCCGCAAGGCGCTCGGCGTGCAGCCCGACACGGCGGCAAGCGCCACGGGCGAGGTGATCCGCGCATTGTTCCGCGGCGATTTCTACGCGCTGTCCATCGCATTGGGCGAGGGTAGGGAACCCGTCGTCGTGGAGGCCGTCAGTGAGTTTCGCCGAACGGTCGGCGAGAGGGTCGGGCTCGCGATCGAGCCCAAGGGACTTCGCTGGTTCCCGGCGAATTGATCAGAGAAGGAATGAACCTGATGCGTATCTCTCTTTTTGCCGCGTCGGCCGTGTTCGGCCTCGCGCTTTCCGCCTCGACGGCGATGGCCGACATCACCGTCTACACCGCCGGCCCGGCTAGCCTTATCGAGGATCTCGCTGCCGGCTTCACTGCCCAGACCGGCGTGAAGGTCAATGTCTTTCAAGCGACCACCGGCAAGGTCATGGCCCGCATCGAGGCCGAGGCCGCCAATCCGGTCGTCGACGTGCTGATCTCGGCGTCCTGGGATACGGCGACCGACTTCGCCAAGCGCGGCTGGCTCGTACCCTACACCAGCCCCAACGCGGTGAACGTGCCCGATTTCCTCAAGACCGATACTGCCGTGGCGCAGGGCGTTTCCGCCCTCGCCATCGCGTGGAACCCGAAGAGCAACACGCCCAAGCCGGCTGAATGGGCCGATCTGGCCAAGCCCGAATACAAGGATCTGGTCAACCTTCCCGATCCGGCCCAGTCGGGCTCGTCCTTCGAGTTGACGGCGGCGCTCGAGGCCCAGTCCGGCTGGAAGCTGTTCGAGGACCTGAAGGCCAATGGCGCGATGGTGGCCGGCGCCAATGCCGAGGCGCTGAACCCGGTTCTACAGGGCGCCAAGGCCGTCGTGTTCGGCGCGGTGGACTACATCTCGCTGGCCGCTGCGAAGAAGGGCGAGTCCGTCGAGGTAGTGTTCCCGGCCTCGGGTACGGTGATCGCGCCGCGCCCGGCCATGATCCTCAACTGGTCCAAGCAGCAGGACGACGCCAAGGCGTTCATCGACTACATGCTCTCCGATGAGGGGCAGGCCAAGGTGGCCGCCGTCCAGCTCATGCCCGCCCGTACCGACGTCAAGGCCGACCGTCCGCTGATCGGCGACCTGAACGTGCTGAAGATCGACACCGACGCGGTCTACTCCAAGCGCGAGGATACGCTGGCGAAGTTCAACTCCATCTTCGCCAACTAAGGATCGGTCATGCAGGCGATGGAAGCGACGGCCGGCGGCGTGCCGGCGACGGTAAACACAGCCGTCGCGTCAGGCCGCTCCCCTGATGCGGGGAGCGGCTCGTCACCCGCGCTCTGGATCGCGGCAGCGGGCCTCGCGCTTGTCGTTGCGGTTCCCTTCGTCTTCATCGTCCTTCAGGCAATCTTCCCGGAACTGGGGCGCGGCTCTCTCGCCGCGCCCTTTTCCAGGCTGCCGGAAACGCTTTCCGATCCCGTGCTGCTGCGCATGGCGCTCAACACTGTGGGGCTGGGCATCACGGTCGCCTTCGTCTCGGCGCTGATCGCCGTTCCGCTCGCAGTCTTTCGCGCTTTGTTCCGCGTGCCGGGCGCCGTGGTCTGGGACGCGCTGATGCTCGTTCCATTCATGATCCCGCCCTATATCGCCACGCTCGGCTGGATCATGACATTGCAGCCCAGCGGCTATCTCCAGCAGCTTGCGGGCTTCAACCTCGCACCTTTCTTGTTCTCGCTGGCCGGCATGGCATTCGTCATGGCGCTCAATTGCTTTCCGGTGATCTATTTCGCCGTGTCGCGCACGCTGGAGGCGGTCGGCGGGCGCTATTCCGATGTCGGGCGCGTCTTCGGCGCGTCGCCGTGGCGCGCCTTCTGGCGCATCACCCTGCCGCTTTCGATCCCCGGCCTCGCGGCGAGCCTGCTGCTCGTATTCGCTATGGCCATCGAGGAATATGGGACGCCGGCTGCGCTCGGCCGCCGCGCCGGATTTCAGGTGCTGGTAACGGAGATCGAGCTGCGCGTCTCCGACTGGCCCATCGACCTGCCTGGCGCGTCCATCATGGCATTGACGCTCGTGGTGCTGTCCTTCGGTGCGTTCCTCGTCCAGCGTCGTGTGCTATCGGGTCGCAATTTCCAGACGACCGGCGGCAAGCCGCAGGCCATCGTCAAGCGTCCGCTCGGCGCGCTGACGGTGCCGGTGCTGGCGCTTTTTGCGCTGGTAGCCTTCCTCGCGGCAGGCGCACCGCTGCTTGCCATCCTTGCGACCGCGATGTCGCGCACGATTTCCGGCGGGCTCGCCCTCGACAATCTGACCTTCGCGAATTTCCTTCGCATCTATGAGGATGGCGCCGGCGCGCTCAAGGCGCTGTCCTTGTCATTGTCGCTGGGCGTGGCGACGGCGATCGTGACTGGCCTGCTCGGTGCGGTGGCTTCCTATGTCGTCGTCAAGACGAAATCGCGCGGGCGCTTCGCGCTCGACGTGCTGACCATCATCCCGAACGCGCTGCCGGGTATCGTGGTGGCAGTCGGCCTGATCCTTGCGTGGAACCAGCCCTGGCTGCCCGTTACGCCATACAACACCTCGTTGATCCTGCTGCTTGCCTATTGCTGCATCCTGCTGCCGCAGCCGGTGCGCTACACCACGGCGGCACTTCACCAGATCGGCGATAATCTGGAAGCCGCGGCCCGCGTCTGCGGCGCGTCCAGCATGGTGGCGTTCCGGCGCATCCTGCTGCCGCTCATCATGCCCAGCCTCGTAGCCTCCATGCTGCTCGTCTTTGCAGTCGCCGCGCGCGAGCTGGTGGCCTCGCTTCTGGTCGCGCCGGTCGGCATGCACACGGTTGCGAGCTTCATCTGGCGTCAGTTCGAGCAGGGTTCCGTCGGCCTCGGCATGGCGATGGCCTTCGTCACCATCGTGCTTACGACGATGATCCCGCTCGGCATCCTCTCGCTCATGCGGCGCGGCGGCGGCGGTCACGTGCTCTGACTTCACCGTTCGGGCGTGATAGGCTGGGCGTCATGAACTCACGCCACACGGACGGAAGTGCAGGCGATGCCGATTATGGCATTATCGGCGGGGGCTATGCGGGCTTCCGCCGGCCTGAACCGGAAATCGCGGAAGCGATCCTGACGGCGCTTGGCCATGCACGCACCGTGCTGAATGTAGGTGCCGGCGCCGGCTCCTACGAGCCGGCGGATCGTGATGTGACCGCTGTCGAACCGTCTGCCTCCATGCGGGCTCAGCGCCCCGTGCATCTGCCGCCAGCCATCGATGCCGTGGCCGAAAAATTGCCTTTTGCAGACAAGTCGTTCGAGGCGGCGATGACCACCTTTTCCGTCCATCAGTGGAGCGACCTCGCGGCGGGACTGGGCGAGATGCGCCGTGTGACGCGCGGGCCGGTCGTCATCCTGACCAGCGATCCGCTTGCGCTCGACCGTTTCTGGCTGGCCGAATACGCACCGGAGGTGATTGCGGTGGAGGCGGGCCGCTATCCGCCCCTCCCGGCCATTGCCGATGCGCTGGGCGGAAGGATCGACGCGTGTGACGTGCCGATCCCGCTTCAGTGCATGGATGGCTTCAACGAGGCCTATTACGGGCGGCCCGAAATGCTGCTCGATCCGGCGGCCCGGCTTGCATGCTCGGCCTGGAGCTTCGTGGATGAAGCGGCTGTATCCCGCTTCACCGGCGCGCTGTCCCGCGATCTGGCCGATGGTTCGTGGGACCGCCGGCACGGTCATCTGCGCGCGCAACCGCATTTCACCGGCTCTCTCAAGCTGATCGTCGGGCTGCCCCGGGATCAGTTCGATGCCGCCTTCGCTTCCGAAACCAGCACGGGGTCGGCACGGTAGAGGTCGGGGAATATCTGCTTCAGCTTCTCGATCTTCGGCAGGTCGTTATAGACGATGTAGGGATAGGTGGGGTTCAGCGCCAGAAAGTCCTGATGATAGTCCTCGGCCGGATAAAATGTGTGGCCCGGTTCGATCTTCGTCGCGATGGCCGTGTTGAACACCCGTGCCTGATCGAGCTGGGCGATATAGCTCTTTGCGATTTTCGCCTGCTCCTCGTCCTGCGGGAAGATTGCGGTGCGGTATTGCGTTCCGAAATCCGGCCCCTGCCGGTTCAGCTGGGTCGGGTCGTGCGCGACGGAGAAGAATATCTGCAACAGCTTGCCGTAGCTGATCTTCTGCGGGTCGTAGGTGATCCGCACGGCTTCCGCATGGCCCGTATTGCCGATGCCTACCATGTCGTAATGAGCCGTGTCGGCGGAGCCGCCGGCATAGCCGGAGACGGCGTTGCGGACTCCCTCGACGTGCTGGTAGACGCCTTGCACGCCCCAGAAGCAGCCCCCGGCGAAAACCGCCACCGCGCTCCGGCCGGAGGCCGCGACATCCTGCACCGGTGCGGGAATTGCGATGCCCTCCTGCGCGGTGGCGGACGTGCCGGCGAGCGCGGCAGCCACGCTCAGCGCGGTTGCGAAAAGCGAAATCCGCCAATGCCGGCATGCCGCGGCGGACAGGAACATGAAATCGAGGTTTCGCATGGGGTTCTCCGGGGAACGTCAGGCCGAGGCGGGCTTGAAGGTGAGCGCCACGCCGTTCATGCAGTAGCGCAGCCCTGTCGGTGGCGGCCCGTCGTCGAATACATGCCCGAGATGGCCGCCGCAGCGTGAGCAGTGAACGGAGGTGCGGACCATTCCGAGCGAGAGGTCTTCCTCCCTCCCGACGGCATTGTCGAGCGGCGCCCAAAAGCTCGGCCAACCCGTCCCGCTCTCATATTTCGTCGTCGAGGAGAACAGGTCGAGATCGCAGCCGGCGCAGGCGAAGTTCCCGCGCCGATGTTCGTTGAGCAGTGGGCTGGTAAACGGATATTCGGTGCCGCTCTGCCGCAGCACTGAATATTGCTCGCGCGTCAGCAGCTTGCGCCACTCCTCGTCGCTGTGCGTCACCGCGAATGTGCCGCCGGCGCTCCGCGCTTCGCATGGCAGGATCGATGCAAGTGCCAGCGCAGCGCCGCTTCGCAGGAAAATCCGCCGGCTCGTCATGGGTGTATCTCCCGACCGGCCCATCACCGATAGTGCCACGCTACACCGAATGGCCGCGGATTGCTCGCTCCAGCGGCCCGTGTAACGCGCTTTTGAAACCTCGCGATTGGAGCGAAACTGAGAGAACCCGGTTTTCGGAGAATGGTCCGTTAGCTTGAGGCTACGGTTCGCCGGACTCCGAGGTGACCTTTCCGAAGATGGCGGTGAGCCGGTCGAGGACGGCGCCCGGCAGCGGGCCAGCATTGATGGACGCCAGATTCTGCAGGAGGTGGTCCACATTGCCGGTGCCGGTCATCGTCACGTCGATACCCGGCGTGTGACGGCAATAGCGATAGGCTGCTTCCGTGAGCGAGCTTGCGACGCCTGGCGCGGTGAGGAAGCCCAGCGGATCGTCTCTGTCGACCGAAGCGGGATCGACTTCGCCGGTGCCGATGAGTTTTTCGACCAGCGCGCGGGCGGTTTCCTGCCGCGCCAGAGGACCGCGCACGGCGAACATGCAAAGCGTGCCGATGCCTTTTTCCTGGGTTGCCGGCAAGATCTTGTGAATCGCCGTCTGGTTCACGAAGTTCAGCCCCAGCATCAGCACGTCGAACAGGCCATCCGAGAGGGCGATTTCGGCCATCTCATGCGTGGTATCGAAGGCGAAACGCTCGGTGAGGCCGGTGAAGCGGATCTTGCCCGCTTCACGCAGCCGTTCCAGCGCGGGGTAGAATTCATCGCGACATCGCGGATAGGAAACCGCATCGACCGCATGGATATGTAATATGTCGATATAGTCCATGCCCAATCTGGCGAGTCCGGCTTCGACGCGTCGCGTCAACTCGGTTCCATCGACCAGATCGGCGTCGCTGAGCTTGCCGCTTCTGGTCATCATCACCTTTGTGGAAATGACCACCTCGTCGCGCCGGCCTTTGACGGCTTCGCCCACGATCTCCTCGGTGCCGTAGGCAGCCGCCGTATCGATGAAATTGACGCCTGCATCGATCGCGGCGCGTACCACGCCGATCGAATGTTCGCGGCTCATCCCCTGCGATTGGCCAAGCCTGCTCTTGCCGCCGCAGCCCAGCCCCGCCACGCTCACATCCAGTCCCGTACGCCCGAGCCTCGTCCTCTGCATTCGCTATCCTCCGTGGATGCGCCGCCTGCCTCCGCCGCGCTCTGCGCAGGCTAGCGCCGTGAGGCCGGCTTGGCCAGATCGGACACATGAATTTTTGATACGACGTTCCAAAAAATGGAACGCAGTTCGATCACGGCAATTGCTCGGCGATTTCGGCAGACGCTTCCTGTGCCGCAGCGATGTGGCGCGCAATGGCTTGCGGCGTGAAACGGTCGGTGGGGCCGGAAATTGCCAGCGCCGCGACGAGGCCGTCCCTCCGTCCCTGTATCGGCACCGCGACGCTGCTTACCTCACGGTGCCATTCTCCCTGTACCAGCCCATAGCCTTGTTGCCTGATGATCGCGAGATCGGCTTTCAGCGCAGGGACGTCGGCAACGGTGCGGTCGGTGAAGCGCACGATCTTGCCTTCGAGCGCATCGACGTCTCCCTGCGGAGCAAAGGCCAGCAGAACCTTGCCGGACGACGAGCAATAGGAAGGCAGCCGCTGGCCGGTGCGCACCACGCTGCGGACCGGGCTGGGGCTGTCGATGCGTTCCAGATACATCACCTCGCCCGCGTCGAGCACGGCGAGCGCGACATTCTCCCCGGTCTGCTGCGATAGGCGGCGCATGATCGGCAGCGCGGCCTTGCGCACGTCGATGCGCGAGCCGACCAGCATGCCGAACTCGAACAGGCGCGGGGAGGCGCTGTAGGTGCCGGCGGCGGAATCGCGCGTGACATATTTCGCGGCCACGAGCGTTTGCAGCAGGCGGTGTGCGTTGCTCTTGGTGATGCCGACACGTCGCGCCAGATCGCTGACGCCACAAGGCTCGTCGCTGCGCGCGACCTCCTCCAGCATTGTGAGGCCCTTCAGCAGCGTCTTTTCCATATTCGCGCCCGTGCTCCCTCATCGTCGCCGCGCGGTAGCGCCATGCGACGGGACGTTCCCGACAGGCGCTGGACCGGAGCCGGCTTCAGTCCAGTGCTCTATGGGACAGTGCGCCCTGCGGCGCAAGTGTCAGGCGCGGCCGGCGCGCCTGTGATAGTCGAGCATCCACGTGGCCGGGCCGATATTGCGCGGCGGATGCGCCAGCACCGCCTCCTCCACCACATCCGCGCCCCAGCCGGGAGCCGTCGGCACGATCAGCTCTCCGTCGGCGACTTCCGGGCTGTATGTGACGAAATCCTTCATCCACGGCACTTCGTCCACGTCATATTCCATGATGCGGAAATTGGGGATCGCCGCGCACAGATGCGCACCCATCAGCGCCGACAGATAGCCATGCGCGTCATGCGCGGCGACGTTGACGTCGAACGTGTCCGCAAGCAGCGCCATGCGCAGCGCCTCGGGGAAGCCCGCCCATTGTGCGTCGATGATCGCCACGTCCACGGCCCGCTCCAGCAGGTAGGGCAGCATGTAGCGGCGGTTGTAGATCACCTCCAGCGAGGCGATCGGCGTGGTGGTCGAGCGCCTGATATCGGCCAGAGCCTGCGGCTGGTAGGTGTCCAGCTCGAGCCACATCATGTCGAACTGCTCGACCGTCTTGGCGATCTTGCGGTAGCCCTCCGGCTTGAAATGGAAGTTGAGGTCCATCGCCAGCCCGGTATCGGCTCCGATGCCTTCGCGGAATGCGCCGAGCTGCGCCTCGATGCCCTTGATCAGCCTCGGGCTGATGTTGAGTTCGGGCGCGCCTGGGCCCCCGGTGAAGCCGGGCCGGTATTGCGCCGGCGCGGGACCGTCGAACATCACCAGATTGGTCTTCATCGCCTTGAAGCCGCGCTGCACGACCTCCTGCCCGAGCGTGGTGAAATCCTCCACGGTGCGGATGGGCGAAATGCCGTTCTCCTGCTCGAAAAGCTTCGCGTCGCGGATGCGGTATGTGCCGCAATGCGACCAGTAGACCGGCAGCCTGTCACGATAGCGCCCGCCGAACAGGTCGCAGACCGGCAGTCCGGCGGCCTTGCCCTTGAGATCGAGGCAGGCATTCTCGATGGCGGCGATAGCCTGCGCGTTGGCGCCGCCCTCGGACATGCGCGTATTGGCATAGAGCCGCGCGCCGATCGCCCCGACATTGCGCGGGTCCTCGCCGATGATGCGCTCCGAAAGGACGCGGATGATGTTGGTCAGGCCGGGGCCGGCCATGCCCTCATGGAACTCGCTCCAGCCGACAAGGCCGACGTCCGTGCTGATCTTGAGGAAGGACACCACGCGCCAGCCGCCATCGGCGTGCATATCCTCGATGCTGGTAATTCGCATGATGTCTCCGGTTCCTGACGAAAGGCGCGGGATGGTGCGCATGGAAGGCAAGGCGCGGCGCGCCGCCGAACGTATGGAGACGCACAGGTCCCCGCGCATTCCCGCCGTGCCGGCATGACCAGGGGTCATGCGTTTTTCGTCACCGAAATTTTACCGGATTTGCTTGCGTGTCAATATGCAGGATACAATTCCAAAAAATGAACCGCAGATTCTCAAATATTGGAACGCAAGGTGGTGGACAGCGAATGCAATGGCAAACGCAAGCGGCACCCCGATGCGACTGCATCGGCGCGATCCCGAACAAACTGGAAGTGTGGCCGCTCAGCCTTGCGGCGCGTGGCTCGGCGGGGCTCCCGCCCCGGCGCCGCCGACGGACGGGGCAGGGCGGCGGATATGGGCTGCGGCCTCGCGCACATTCGGCAGAAAGCCCTCGCCGCCAGCATCCATCACCTCGAAGAAGTGGCGGCGCATGCGCGGCTCCCAGAACTTGTTGATATGCTCCGCAATGCCGGCGATGCCTTCGTCATGCGGCTTGGAGGAAAAGAACGTACCGATCTGGTTCGCCATGCGGATGATCTTCGCATAGGGATCGAAGGTTTCGTCATGCGACATTGCGGGCAACTCCGGTAGGAACGCGGTCGGGCCGCGTGAAAACGTCGAAATCCTCGCCGCGAACCAGCGCCACCAGCGTCATGCCAGCCTCGTCGGCAGTGCGGATGGCGAGCGCCGTCGGCGCGGAGACGGCGATGATGAAAGGTGAGCCGATGGAGGCGGTCTTCTGCACCATCTCGACCGACACACGGCTGGTGACGACCACCGCCCCGGTGGTTCCGTCGATGCCGGCGCATGCCAAGGCCCCGGCCAGCTTGTCGAGCGCATTATGCCGGCCCACATCCTCGCGCGCCGCCACGATTCCCTTGCCGGGCACATAGAAGCCGGCCGCATGGACCGCGCCGGTTTCGGCGTGGAGCGGCTGCGCCTTCGACAGGAGCCGCACCGACTGCACGATATCGTCGACGGTGAGCGAAAGCTGCGAGCGGCTGACGGCATCGACCGAACGCATCGCCTCCTCGATGGATTCGATGCCGCACAGCCCGCAGCCCACGGGACCGGCGAGCCTGCGTCGCCGCGCCTGGAAGCGCGTATTGGCGGTGTCCTTCAGCCTGATCTGAACGTCGATTCCGGCGCCGAGGTCTTCCACCTCGATGGATTCGATCTCATCCGGCAAATCGACGATGCCCTCGGTCAGCGTGAAGCCGAGCGCGAAATCCTCGAGATCGGCGGGCGAGGCCATCATGACGGCATGGGTGGTGCCCGCATAGGAGAACGCCACCGGCGTCTCTTCCGGTACCGTCCGTGCGGCGGATGTAGTCCCGCTGGAGCGGCGGGCGATGCGTGTGGTGGAGAAAAGGGCAGGGCGGGTCATCATACGAACTCCCCCTCCCCCCTGAGGGGAGGGTGGCCGCGAAGCGGCCGGGTGGGGTTGCTGCGGCAGGTCGCCGTCTCGTCTTTTATCTGTTGCGCGATATGCCGTGGATGATCAAGAACATCGGGCGCGTCATGTCGAAGTATCTGATAGCCCAGCGATCGAAAGTAAGCGTCGCGGACAGCATCGTGCCGCTTGCCTTGATCCGTTTCGTGAGAATCGCCGTCGATTTCGACCGCAAGCCTTGGATCGAAGCAGAGAAAGTCCGCAATATAGGGACCGGTCGGCGATTGCCGCCGAACCTTGAAGCCATCGGCCTTCAGGACACGCAGTTCATACCAGAGCGGCGTTTCGGCTTCTGTCGCGAAATGGCGAAGCCGCTTCGCCTTCTGACGTATTTCGAAGCTGACGCGCGTCTGTGGCACAAATCAGCTCCATGTAGAACTGGACGCCGGTGCGGTTGAGGCAACCCCGCCCCGATCCGCCGCCCGGATCGACCCTCCCCTCAAGGGGAGGGGGAAACCGACGCCTTTCGGCGTCACTCCGCCGCCTCCAGCTTGCCCTGGATCCGGCGGCTGCGGCGGGCGAGCTCGTTATACTCCTCCTGCCATTCGCTCGGCCCGTTGGACGGCGACACCTGCACTGCCGTCACCTTGTATTCCGGGCAGTTCGTGGCCCAATCGGAGAAGTCGGTGGTGATGACGTTCGCCTGCGTGTCCGGGTGGTGGAAGGTCGTGTAGACCACACCCGGCGCAACCTTGTCGGTGATCTGCGCGCGCAACGTGGTTTCGCCGGCGCGGCTCTTGAGGCGCACCCAGTCGCCATCGCGCACGCCGCGCTGCTCCGCATCGTGCGGGTGGATTTCCAGTACGTCTTCGTCATGCCACATGACATTTGCGGTGCGCCGCGTCTGCGCGCCGACATTGTACTGCGACAGGATGCGGCCTGTGGTGAGCAGCAGCGGGAAGCGCGGCCCGGTCTTTTCATCCGTCGCCACATATTCGGTGCGGATGAACTTGCCCTTCCCGCGCACGAAGCCGTCCATGTGCATGATCGGCGTGCCGTCCGGCGCCTTCTCGTTACATGGCCACTGGACGGAACCCTTCCGCTCCAGCAACTCGTAGGAGACGTTCTGGAAGCTCGGCGTGGTCATGGCGATCTCGTCCATGATCTGCGACGGATGCGTGTAGTTCCAGTCGAGGCCCATTGCCTGCGCGAGCTTCTGCGTCACCTCCCAGTCCGCGAAGCCGTTCTTCGGGGACATGACCTTGCGCACGCGGTTGATGCGGCGCTCGGCATTGGTGAAGGTGCCGTCCTTCTCGAGAAAGGTCGATCCCGGCAGGAATACGTGGGCGTAGTTTGCCGTCTCGTTGAGGAAGAGGTCGTGCACCACGACGCATTCCATCGCGGCCAGGCCGGCGGAGACATGATGCGTGTCGGGATCGGACTGGAGAATGTCCTCGCCCTGGATGTAGATGCCCCTGAACGTGCCCTCGACGGCGGCGTCCAGCATGTTGGGAATGCGCAGGCCCGGCTCGTTGTCGAGCTTCACGCCCCACAGGCTCTCATAGATGTCGCGTACCGCATCGCCGGAGATATGGCGATAGCCCGGCAGCTCGTGCGGGAAGGAACCCATGTCGCAGGAGCCCTGCACGTTGTTCTGGCCGCGCAGCGGGTTCACGCCGACGCCTGGCCGGCCGATATTCCCGGTCAGCATGGCGAGGTTGGCGATGGCCATGACCGTGGTCGAGCCCTGGCTGTGCTCGGTGACGCCGAGGCCGTAATAGATCGCGCCATTGCCGCCGCGCGCATAGAGCCGGGCCGCACCCCGGATCGTTTCGGCCGGCACGCCGGACAGCTTCTCGACTTCCTCGGGGCTGTGTCGCGGATCGGAAACGAATTCCGCGTAGTCCTCGAACTCGGACCAGTCGCAGCGTTCGCGGATGAACTGCTCGTTGAACAGGCCTTCCGTCACGATGACATGGGCAAGCGAGGTGACGATGGCGACATTGGTGCCGGGCAGGAGCGGCAGGTGATAGTCGGCCTCGATATGCGCCGACTTCACCATTTCGGTGCGGCGCGGGTCGATCACGATCAGCTTCGCGCCGGCGCGTAGCCGCTTCTTCATGCGGGAGGCGAATACCGGATGGGCGGAGGCCGGGTTCGCGCCGATCACCATCAGGACATCGGAATATTCGACGGAATCGAAATCCTGCGTGCCGGCCGAGGTGCCGAAGGTCTGGCCGAGGCCATAGCCGGTCGGCGAATGGCAGACGCGGGCGCAGGTGTCGACATTGTTGTTGCCGAAGCCCTGACGGATCAGCTTCTGGACGAGATAGGTTTCCTCGTTGGTGCAGCGCGACGACGTGATGCCGCCGATAGCGCCCTTGCCGTACTGGTACTGGATGCGGCGGAATTCCTTGGCGATGTGGGCAAAGGCTTCCTCCCACGTCACTTCCCGCCACGGATCGCTGATCTTTTCGCGCACCATCGGGTTGAGGATGCGGTCCTGATGGGTGGTGTAGCCATAGGCGAACCGGCCCTTCACGCAGCTATGGCCGCGATTGGCCTTGCCGTCCTTGTAGGGCACCATGCGCACCAGTTCCTCGCCGCGCATTTCCGCCTTGAAGGAGCAGCCGACGCCGCAATATGCACAGGTCGTCACCACCGAATGTTCCGGCTGGCCGATCTCGATGACCGACTTCTCGGTCAGCGTCGCGGTCGGGCAGGCCTGCACGCAAGCGCCGCACGAGACGCATTCGGAGTCGAGGAAATGCTGGTGCATGCCCGGCGACACCCGGCTGTCGAAGCCGCGGCCCTCGATGGTCAGCGCGAAGGTGCCCTGCACCTCCTCGCAGGCCCGCACGCAGCGCGAGCAGACGATACACTTGGAGGGGTCATAGGTGAAATAGGGGTTCGATTCGTCCTTCGGCATCCAGCGGAAATTTTCGGAGCCGTCCGCCCGGTCCTTGGCAAAGACGTGATTGTCGCCCTCATAGCCGTACCGCACATCGCGCAGGCCGACCGCGCCGGCCATGTCCTGCAACTCGCAGTCGCCGTTCGCCGCGCAGGTCAGGCAGTCCAGAGGGTGGTCGGAGATGTAGAGCTCCATCACGCCCTTGCGGATGTCCTTCAGCCTGCCGGTCTGCGTGTGCACGACCATGCCGGGCGCGACCGGCGTGGTGCAGGAGGAGGGCGTGCCGTTGCGGCCCTCGATCTCGACGAGGCATAGGCGGCAGGAGCCGAACGCATCCACCATGTCGGTGGCGCAGAGCTTCGGGATCGCGATGCCCGCCTCCATCGAGGCGCGCATGACCGAGGTACCCTCGGGCACCGTGACGGCGAAGCCGTCGATCGTTAGCGTAACCTGCTTCTCGGAGCGGGAAGCGGGCGTTCCGTAGTCGATTTCGTGAACGAGACCCATTGCGAAGTTCCTATTCCGCTGCCACCGCGACGGGGCGCGGTGCGAAGTCTTCAGGGAAGTGGGTGATCGCGCTCATGACCGGATAGGGCGTGAAGCCGCCCAGCGCGCAGAGCGAGCCGAATTTCATCGTGTTGCAGAGGTCGGTGACCAGGGCGAGGTTCTTCTCGGGCTGGATGCCGGCCACGATCTTGTCGAGCGTCTCGACGCCGCGCGTAGAGCCTATGCGGCAGGGCGTACACTTGCCGCAGCTCTCGATGGCGCAGAATTCCATCGCGAAGCGCGCCTGCTTCAGCATGTCGGCGCTGTCGTCGAATACGGTGATGCCGGCATGACCGATCAGACCGTCCTTTGCCGCGAAGGCTTCGTAGTCGAAAGGCGTGTCGAACAGCTCGCGCGGGAAATACGCGCCGAGCGGCCCGCCTACCTGCACGGCCTTGACGGGGCGGCCCGTCGCCGTGCCGCCGCCGATCTCGTCCACGATCTCGCCGAGCGTCAGGCCGAAGGCCGCCTCGAAAAGTCCGCCATGCTTCACGTTGCCCGCGATCTGGATCGGGATTGTCCCGCGCGAGCGTCCCATGCCGAAATTCTTGTAGTGTTGCGCGCCCTTGTCGAGGATGACCGGCACCGAGGCGAGCGAGATGACGTTGTTGATGACCGTCGGCTTGCCGAACAGCCCCTTGATCGCCGGTAGCGGAGGCTTGGCGCGGACCACGCCGCGCTTGCCTTCCAGGCTGTTGAGCAGCGAGGTTTCCTCGCCGCAGACATAGGCGCCCGCGCCGGAGCGGATCTCGATGTCGAAGGCGTTGGGCGAGCCGAGCACGTTGACTCCCAGCACGCCGGCCCGCCGCGCGATCTCGACGGCGCGCTGCATGGTGCGGATCGCATGCGGATATTCCGAACGGATATAGACGAAGCCCTTGGTCGCGCCCGTGGCGATGCCGGCGATGGCCATGCCCTCGATGAGCACGAACGGATCGCCTTCCATGATCATGCGGTCGGCGAACGTGGCCGAATCGCCCTCGTCTGCATTGCAGACGATATATTTGCGGTCATCGACCGTATCGAGCACCGTCTTCCACTTGATGCCGGTCGGGAAGCCAGCGCCGCCGCGCCCGCGCAGGCCGGAATCGGTAACGGTGCTGACGATCTCGGCGGGGGCCATGCCGACAGCCGCCTTGAGTCCCTTCAGTCCGCCATGCGCCTCGTAGTCGGCGAGCGACAGCGGGTCGGTGACGCCGCAGCGGGCGAAGGTCAGCCGCGTCTGCTTCGCGAGGAACGGAATTGTCTCGGGATCGCCCAGCGACAGCCGGTGCTGGCCGCCTTCGGCAAGGCCGGCATCGAACAGCGAGGCGACGTCGCCGGCCTTGACCGGACCATAGGCCACGCGGCCGTTGGCGGTCTGCACCTCGACCATCGGCTCCAGCCAGTAGAGGCCGCGCGAGCCGTTGCGGACGATCTCGGCGTCGATCCCGCGCCGCTCAACTTCTGCGCGAATCGCTTTCGCGACCTTTTCCGCGCCGAGCGCCAGCGCGCCGGAATCGCCGGGGATATAGATGCGCAGGCTCATGAACGCACCTCCGCGACGATCTCGTCCAGCGCGTCGGCGTCGAGGCGGCCGATCACCTGGCCATCCACCATCGCGGCGGGCGCGCAGGCGCAAAGGCCGAGGCAATAGACCGGCTCCAGCGTCACGGAGCCGTCCTGCGCCGTTTCATGGAAGCCGATGCCCAGAAGCTGCTTGAGCCGCGCCGCCACAGCGTCGGACCCCATAGACTGGCAGGCTTCCGCCTGGCAGAGCTTGATGACATGCCGGCCCGCCGGCTCGCGGCGATAGTCGTGGTAGAAGGTGACGACGCCGTGAACCTCCGCGTTGGAGATGTTCAGCGCCTGCGCGATGACCGGAAGGGATTCGTTCGGCACGAAGCCGAATTCTTCCTGGATGCCGTGGAGTATCGGCAGAAGCGGACCTTCGAGTCCCTTGTGCTCGGCGATGATCGCAGCCGTGCGCTCTGCTGTTCCGGTACTTTGCGCCTGCATCGAGCAGCGCCCTCCCTAAACTCATACGTTCTGTATGCTAACCATTCTTACAATCAGAGAAAATCGCCTGAATCAATAAAGGCGGCCCGTCGAACGATAGAGAAAATCTATTAAAGAGCGCCGTCTTCGGTCCGCAACTCGTCGGCGAGGGTCCGCGCCTCGTCCAGCAGCGCGGCGACCAAAGGCGTGTGCGGTTCGCGCGCGGCGGCGACCAATCCCACGACATGGCTGGCGTCCGGCTCCACGATGGGGATTGCCCGGATTGGTTCCGCAAAGCCGAATGTCTCGGCGAGATTGTGCGGCATGATCGACGACCATTTGCCGGTTCGGATATGGGAAAACAGCACGATCATGGAGTTGGATTCCAGCGTCGGACGCACCGCCGCGCCGGCTTCGGCCAGATGCTGGTCGATCAGGCGGCGGTTCTGCATGTCGGGTGTCAGCAGGCAGAGCGGCAATTCCGCCACCTCCGCCCAGCTCACCGTCTCCCTGTCGGAATAGGGGTTCCCCGCAGCCGTGATGAGGCGGTATCGCTCGCGGTAGAGCGGCACGGAAACGACGCGCCCCAGCGGCTCGTTGTCCAGATAGGTCAGCCCGGCGTCTATGTCGAAATTGCCGAGCAGGGACAGCACCTCGATGGAGGTGCGCGACAGCACGGAAAAGGTGACGCCGGGATGCCGCGCGCGAAACGGCGTGGTGAGCCGCGTCACCATCGCGAGCGCGGTCGGTATGGCCGCGATCCTCAGCCGTCCTGACAGGCCCTGCCGCGCGGCGCGCATTTCCTCGCGCATGGTTCGCGTGTCGCCGGTGATACGGCGCGCCCACGAAAGCACCTGCTCGCCTTCCCGCGTCAGGCCCTGGAAGCGCGAGCCGCGTTGCACCAGCATGACACCGAGCTGGTCCTCCAGCTGTTTGATGGCGGCGGACAGTGTGGGCTGCGTGATGCCCAGCTCCTCCGCCGCCTTGCCGAAATGCCGGGCTTTGGCCAGCGCGATGAAGAATTCCAGCTTGTCGATCATGGTCTGAGCCTAGCCGTCACGGATGGCTTCCGCCAGCGCCGGTCACCCGCAGGTGCCTTCTTGCCGGAACGGTTCGCCGTCGCATATCACCGCCACGCGTGGCCCGCACGGGCCTCCAGTCGGTACCGGAGAATCGCAATGACCCTGAAATTGAACATCATTATCGGAAGCACGCGGCCGGGCCGCGTAGGACCCACGCTTGCTGCCTGGTTCGACGCGTTCGCGCGCGAGCATGGCAAGTTCGAGCCCGTGCTGGTCGATCTCGCCGATTTCGCGCTGCCTGTCTATGACGAGCCGAAGCATCCGCGGCTTCAGGAATATATGCACGACCATACCAAGGCGTGGGCTGCTTCGGTGGCTGCGGGCGACGCCTATGTCTTTGTCTCCCCGGAATATAACTACTTCGCGCCGCCCGCGCTGGTGAACGCCATCCAGTATCTGAGCCGCGAGTGGGCCTACAAGCCCGCCGGTATCCTAAGCTATGGCGGCATTTCCGGCGGCTTGCGCGCGGCGCAGGCGCTGAAGCCGCTGCTGACGACGCTCAAGGTCATGCCGATCCCGGAGGGGGTGCCCGTGCCCCTGTTCACCCAGTTCATCGACGAGGAAGACCGCTTCAAGCCGAACGACGCCATTTCCGGCGGCGCGAAGCTCATGCTGGACGAGCTTCACAGCTGGGCCGGCGCGCTCGCCTCGCTGCGCCAGGGCTGACGAAACGGGGAAGGGCGCGGCCAGATAGCCGCGCCCTTCCGGCTCAACCCTGCGCGGCGCGCTCCAGTTCGGCCACGTCCAGCTTCACCATCTTCATCATGGCGGTCATGACGCGCTTCGCCTTCTCGCGGTCCTTGTCCTGCATGAGGCGCATCAGCATCTCGGGCACGATCTGCCAGGCGAAGCCGTATTTGTCCTTGACCCAGCCGCACTGGACTTCCCTGCCGCCATCGGCGGCGAGCTTGTTCCAATATTCGTCGACTTCCGCCTGATCCGCGCACAGGATCTGGAAGGAAACGGCATCGTTGGGCTTTGCTCCGGGATGCGCGCCGCCATTGAGGCAGTAGAATTCGTGGCCCTCGATGGTGAAGCCGGCGCTCAGCACCGCTCCTTCCCGGACGTGGGGCTCGCCGCCGGCGGGAGCGCGTTCCACCTTGCCTATTTTGGCGTTGCGGAACACGGAGGCGTAGAAGCGAGCCGCTTGCTCAGCTTCCGTCTCGAACCAGAGCCAGGTCGATAGTTTCTGCATGTCCCGTTCCTTTGCCGATGAGTCTCGATCAGTCCGCTACACACCAAGGACGCACGCACGGAACGGTTCCCGACATGTGCCGGCGGAAAACTTGTGGCAGGCTTCCCGCCAACCGCACTTGGAGCGGACAGCGAACTGCATTATCTGATGCGCTCGTTAGAAACGCGTCCCGAAAGTCAGTCATGGCCGTCACCAAGGAAGCCGTCATCGAGAAGCTGAAGACGATCAAGGGGCCGGATTTCGAGGGCGATATAGTTTCCCTCGGCCTCGTGTCCGACATCTTCATCGCCGATTCCAAGGTCTTCTTTTCGATCACGGTGCCCGCGCCGCGCGCGCAGGAGCTGGAGCCGCTGCGGGCGGCGGCCGAGCGCGCGGTCAAATCCCTGCCCGGTGTGGCCGGCGCGATTGTCGCGCTGACCGCGGAGAAGAAGGGCGGGGGCATGGAGGCCGCGCCGCCGCCACGCCCGGCGCCGCGTCCCGCCGCACAGCCGCACGCTCATGCGCATCGGCCCGCGCCGCAGTCGGCTCCGTCGGGCCAGCAGCCCGGAAAACGCGGCGTGCCCGGCGTCGAGGCCATCATCGCCGTTGCGTCCGGCAAGGGTGGCGTCGGCAAGTCCACCACCGCCGTCAATCTCGCGCTGGGGCTTGCCTCGCTGGGCCTCAAGGTCGGCCTGCTGGATGCTGACATTTACGGTCCATCCGCGCCGCGCCTTATGGGCATCTCGGGCAAGCCGCAGACGGCGGACGGCAAGATCATCAAGCCGATGGAGAATTACGGCCTGAAGGTCATGTCGATAGGCTTCCTCATCGAGGAGGAGACGCCGATGATCTGGCGCGGCCCGATGGTCATGTCCGCGCTCACCCAGATGTTGCGCGAGGTGGAGTGGGGCGCGCTCGATGTGCTCGTCGTGGACATGCCGCCCGGCACCGGCGACGCGCAGCTGACCCTGGCCCAGCAGGTGCCGCTGGCCGGCGCGGTCATTGTCTCGACACCGCAGGATCTGGCGCTGATCGACGCCCGCAAGGGGCTCAACATGTTCCGGCGGGTCGATGTGCCGCTGCTCGGTATCGTCGAGAATATGAGCTATTTCATCGCGCCCGATACCGGCGCGCGCTACGACATATTCGGTCATGGCGGTGCGCGGAAGGAGGCCGAGCGTCTCGGCGTTCCCTTCCTTGGCGAGGTGCCGCTGACGATGGATGTCCGCGAGACGTCGGATACGGGCCGTCCCGTGGTGGTGTCCGACCCCGAAGGCGCGCAGGCGAAAGTCTATCGCGAGATTGCGGCGAAGGTGCGCGACAGCCTTTCAGGCGCGTCCGCGTCGCAAGGCCCCGCTATCGTTTTCGAGTAGCGCGGGCGGGCGCGACGGCTTGCCGGACGCGGCCAACTGGCGCCGGTCAGCCGGCGCTCACCATCTCGTTGAACTTCGAGAAGAAATCGCCGGCCAGCTTCTTGGAGGTTGACTGGATCAGGCGTCCGCCGAGCTGGGCGATCTTGCCGCCCACATCCGCCTTGGACACATAGGTCAGCACGGTGGCGTCCGGTCCGTCCTCGGTCAGCGTCACATCCGCGCCGCCCTTGGCGAAGCCGGCAATGCCGCCTTTGCCCTCCCCGGCGATGGTGTAGGAACGCGGTGGGTTGAGGTTCTTGAGATCGACCGCGCCGTCGAACGTCGCCTTGATCGGCCCGATCTTCAGCGTTACCCGGGCCGTGAAGCCGCCATCCTCGCGCTTTTCAAGGCTTTCGCAGCCGGGGATGCATGCCTTCAGGACATCCGGGTCGTTCAACGCTTCCCAGACCTTCTGGATCGGCGCCGGGATGCGCTCCTCACCTGACATGTCGACAGCCATGACGACCTCCCCCTCGATTTCGGACAGACCCTGCTAGCCTCTGGCGCGGCACTTGTCCATGCGCCAGCCGTCAGGCGGCGACGGAACGCCGCTCCGCCGCCAGGGCCAGCTCGCGTATGCCCGGCTCGATCTGTTGCAGCGGGATCGAGGAGATGCCGAGCCGCATGAAGCGGGCGCGGCCTTCCTGCCGGTCGAAGAAGCGGCTGCCCGGCTCGATCATCACGCTCCTCTGCGCGGCAGCATGCGCGAGCGCGTGCGCGTCGAAGCCCGACGGTCCTTCAACCCACGCCGCGGTGCCGCCCGAAGCATGGGTCAGCCGCCATTGCGGCAGGTGGGCCGAAAGAGCTTCGCTGAGCCGCTGGCGGCGCTCGCCGAAAGCGGTGGAAAGGCGCCTCACCAGCGCGTCATGATGTCCGAGCGACAGGAACAGCGCGACCGCGCGCTGGTTGTTGGCGGGCGGATGCCGCAACATGAAGCGGCGCAACGCGCGCAATTCCGCGATCAGCTCGCGGTCGGCGACGATGTAGCCGATGCGCAGGCCCGGCGCGAGCGTCTTCGACATGGAGCCGACATAGATCACGCGTCCGTCTCGGTCGCTGCTCTTGAGCGCCTGCTGCGGGGCATCGTCCACGAGCTGGCTGTCATAACCGTCCTCGATGACGATGCGGTCATAGCGCGCCGCGTCGGCGAGGATGGCCTGCCGCCGCTCCTCGCTGAGCGGTACCATAGTCGGGCATTGATGGTTCGGCGTCACGAATACATAGCCCGCATTGGCGGGGATGGCGGAAACGTCGATGCCGTCGCCATCCACCGGGACCGGCGCGACCTGCGCGCCCGACAGGCGGAAGATGGAACGGGCGTCGGGATAGCCCGGATCTTCCATCGCCACCTTCGCGCCGCGGCCCATGAGCAGCGTGGCGAGCATGTAGAGTGCGTTTTGCGCGCCCAGCGTGACGATGATCTCGTCGGGATTGGCGAATATGCCGCGCCGGGGCAGCAGGCGAGCCTGTATCTGCTCGATCAGCAGCGGGTCGTCGCGGTCCACCACGTCGCCCGCCCAGTTGCGGATTTCCAGCACGGCCAGCGCCATGCGGTTGCATTCGCGCCACTCGGCCGTTGGGAAAAGGCCGGGGTCGAACTGGCCGTAGACGAACGGATAGGCCGCACGCATCCAGTTTTCCAGATGCGGGGTTTCCGACATCTCGCTCGCTCGGATCTGCCGGCGTGCGGTCCAGTCCACGGCGTCGTCCTTGCCCGCCGCGTCGCGTGCGGGGCGCGGCGGCGCTGCCAGCATGTCCGGGTTGACGAAATGCCCCCGGCGCTCCCTTGCGATCAGGAAGCCCTGGTCGACGAGTTGCTGGAAGGCGAGCACGACGGTGCCACGAGCCACGCCGAGCTTTTCAGCGAGGATGCGGCAGGACGGCAGCGGCATGGAAGCGGCGATTTGCCTGTCGAGTATGGCGGCCACGATCGCCTGGCGTATCTGCGCCTGGAGGGTCTGGCCGGAATCGGCGGAAATCCTGAACAGGCCCGACCAGATGGCCGAATCGTTTCTGGTGGCCATGCGGTATTCTCCTGCGAATGGGGACTGTGCCACGGCAGACTTGTAGGCTGGCACAATGGCTTGCACCAATGAAAATTCCTGATGCTAGGCTTTTGCGCCAGTGATGCTTCGCCGATGGGCCAGCACCGGGCTTGAACCGGCCTATGCCTCCGGCTTAAAAGTGCGCTGCAACACGGCCGCTGCCGAACCCCGGAGATAGCCTCATGGACAGGACACGCCTCGACAGCGCCATTGGCGCGCTGCGCGCGAAAGCCGGCGAGAATGCGGATATCCGCGCTGCGTTTGCCGCCGATCCGGATCGCTTCTCGCGGTTCTCGGCCCGTCTGGACGATATGCTGCTGGATTATTCGCGCTGCGCAGTATCCGAGGCGGCGCTCGACCTGCTGTTTCAGGCCGCGGACGCGGCCGGCGTTCTGGCACGCCGCGACGCCATGTTCGGTGGTGAGCGCATAAATGCGACGGAGGACCGAGCGGTGCTCCACACCGCGCTGCGAGCCGGAGCGGGCACGGCGGTTGTGCTGGATGGCGCCGACGTGATGCCCGGTGTCCGCAAGGTTCTGGATGACATGGAGGCTTTCGCCGAGGCCGTGCGCTCGGGCGAGATTGTCGGGGCGACGGGAAAGCGCATTCTCGATATCGTCAATATCGGCATTGGCGGCTCCGATCTCGGCCCCGTTATGGCGACGCTGGCGCTGGCGCCGTATCATGACGGTCCGCGCGCCTATTTCGTCTCCAATGTGGACGGCGCGCATATCGCGGATACGTTGAAGCTCGTCGATCCCGAGACGACGCTTTTCATCATCGCCTCCAAGACCTTCACCACCATCGAAACGATGACCAACGCCGCGACCGCGCGGCGCTGGGTAGCCGGGCGCATGGGCGAGGGGGCGGTGCCCTATCATTTCTGCGCCGTCTCCACCGCGCTCGACAAGGTGGCCGAGTTCGGCGTGCCGCAGGAGCGCGTGTTCGGCTTCTGGGATTGGGTCGGCGGGCGTTATTCGCTCTGGTCGGCCATCGGCCTGCCCATCATGATCGCCATAGGCGGGGCCAATTTCCGTCGCTTCCTCGATGGCGCGGCGGTCATGGACCGCCACTTCGCCGAAGCGCCGGCCCGCGAGAACCTGCCATTGCTGCTCGGGCTGGTCGGCTGGTGGCATCGCGTCGTCCGCGGCTATCCGGCCCGCGCCGTCATTCCCTATGACCAGCGCCTTGCGCGGCTGCCGGCTTATCTCCAGCAGCTCGACATGGAATCCAACGGCAAGAGCGTCACTTTGGATGGCAAGCCTGTGGCGACGCCGACCGGGCCGCTGGTCTGGGGCGAGCCGGGCACCAACGGCCAGCATGCCTTCTTCCAGCTCCTGCACCAGGGTACGGACATCATCCCCATCGAGTTCATCGTGGCGGCCGAGAGCCATGAGCCGGACCTGAAGCAGCACCACGATCTGCTGCTCGCCAATTGTCTCGCCCAGTCGGAGGCCCTGATGAAGGGCCGCACGCTGGACGAGGCGCGCGCGCAGATGCGCGGCAAGGGCATCGCCGAAGGCGAGATCGACAAGATTGCGCCGCACCGCGTCTTTTCCGGCAACCGCCCGTCCGTCACCATCGTGCACCGCAAGCTCGACCCGTTCGCGCTGGGGCGGCTGATCGCGCTCTATGAGCATCGTGTGTTCGTGGAGGCGCAGCTTTACGGCATCAACGCCTTCGACCAGTGGGGCGTGGAACTCGGCAAGGAACTGGCCACGGGCCTGCTGCCGGTGGTGGAAGGCAGGCAACCGGCTTCCAGCCGCGATTCCTCGACCGCCGGGCTTGTCGCTCATATCTCCGCGTTGAGGAGCGAGGCCCGGTGAGCCGCATACGCGGCATCGTGTTCGACAAGGACGGCACGCTGATCGATTTTCACGCGACCTGGATCGGCGTCGCGCGCAAGCTCGCGCTGAGGGCCGCCGGCGGCGATCCGGTGCGTGCCGACATGCTGCTCGGGCAGGCCGGCTACAACGCGGCCACCGGACATTTCGCCAGCGATTCCATCTTCGCCGCAGGCACCAATGCGGAGGTGGTGGAGCTTTGGTACGCGGGGCTGGACGGCGAGGCTCGTCGCGCGATGGTACGGGATTTCGACGATTTCGCCGCGCGCGAGGGCGCGGCGAGCGCAGTGGCGCTGCCCGGCGTGCCGGAAGCGGTGTCCACGCTGCGTGCTTCCGGCTACAGGCTCGGTGTTGCCACCAACGATTCCACCGCCGGGGCCGAGCGGACGCTGCTCGCCCTCGGTCTCGCACAAATGTTCGATGCCGCTTACGGATACGATGCGGTCGCCGCTCCGAAGCCCGCGCCGGACATGATCCACGCCTTCGCGGACATGGCGAGCCTCAAGCCTGCGGAGGTCGCCATTGTCGGTGACAGCAGGCACGATCTCCAGACGGGCAGGGCCGCGGGGGCGGGACTGATCGTCGGCGTGCTCTCCGGCACAGGCTCGCGCGCTGCGCTGGAGCCGCTGGCCGATATCGTCCTCGACTCCGCCGCCGATCTGCCCGGCTGGCTGAAGGGCCGGGGCTGAACGGCTTTCGCTGCGTCGCGCCCTGGGCGCAGCGTCGGTACTAGAGCATGTCTCCCGAAAACGGACACCGGTTTCGGGATAAAGACATGCGTAAAATCAGGAAGCTGAAGCACGCGGCGCGAAGCCGAAAGATCGCGGCACGCTTTAGCGCAACTGCCGACGCAGGATCTTGCCGACATTGGTCTTGGGCAACTCGGTGCGGAATTCGATGTAGCGCGGCCGCTTGTATCCGGTCAGCCGTTCCTTGCAATAGTCGAGCACCTGCTGCTCCGTCAGCGTCGGATCACGCTTGACGATGAACAGCTTCGGTGCCTCGCCCGACTTATCGTCCGGCACGCCGATGGCCGCGACCTCCAATACGCCGGGCATCGTGGCCACGATCTCCTCCAGCTCGTTCGGATAGACGTTGAAGCCGGAAACGATGATCATGTCCTTCTTGCGGTCCACGATCTTGATGAACCCGCGCGCGTCCATGAAGCCCATGTCGCCCGACTTGAAATAGCCGTCGGCAGTCATGGCCTTGGCCGTCTCGTCGGGGCGGTTCCAGTATCCCTTCATGACCTGCGGCCCGCGGATGGCTATTTCTCCCACTTCGCCCAAAGGCACCTCCCGGCCCGCCTCGTCGAGTATGGCGATGTCAGTCGAGGGGATCGGAAGCCCGATCGTGCCGGTGAATTCCTGAGACCCGCATATGTTGGCGGTCGCCACCGGCGATGTCTCGGAAAGGCCGTAGCCCTCGGTGATGGCGTTGCCCGTCACCTCCAGCCAGCGGTCGGCCACCGGCCGCTGCACCGCCATGCCGCCGCCCAGCGACAGCACCAGCGGCGCGAAATCGAGCTTGCGGAAATTCTCGTTGTTCAGCAGCGCGTTGAACAGCGTGTTCAGGCCGGGGAGGATGTGGAAGGGCTGCTTGGCCAGTTCTTTCACCAGGGCCGGGATGTCGCGCGGATTGGGGATCAGCACATTGTTCGCGCCCTGCTGCATCCCCATCAGCGCGTTCACGGTCAGTGCGAAGATATGGTAGAGCGGCAGCGCGCAGATATAGTTGAGGTCGGCCGGCTTGGGCTTGCGCCGGAAGGCTTCCTCCACCCATACGGCCAGCTGTTCGACATTTGCCGCTACGTTGCGGTTGAGCAGCATCGCGCCCTTGGAGATGCCCGTCGTTCCGCCCGTATATTGCAGGAAGGCGATATCGTCGGGTTCGGCGTCGGCCGGGCGGAAGGTGAGGCGTTCGCCCTGCTTCACCGCGTCGTTGAATTTCACATGGCCGGGCAGCAGCCACGCCGGCACCAGCTTCCGCACATGCCGGACCACCAGATTGACGAGAAGGCCCTTGATGCCGAGCAGGTCGCCCATCGACGCGACGATGACATGCTTGACTGGCACATTGCCGCGCACGGCCTCCAGCGTATGCGCGAAATTCTCGAGGATGACGATGGCCTCCGCGCCCGAATCCTTGAGCTGGTATTCCAGCTCGCGCGGCGTGTAGAGCGGGTTCACGTTGACCACGACATAGCCGGCGCGCAGCACCGCCATCAAGGCCACCGGATATTGCAGCACGTTGGGCATCATCAGCGCCACGCGTGCGCCTTTCGCCATGCCGCGCGATTGCAGGTAAGCGCCGAGCTTCCGTGACAACTGTTCCACTTGGGCGAAGCTCAGCGTCGCTCCCATGCAGGTGAAGGCGGTGCGCGACGAATATTTCTTGCAGGAGGCGACGAGCAGTTCGCCCACGGATTTATAGGCGAGCGGCGGAATTTCGGCTGGAACATCCGGCGGATAGCTTTTCAGCCAGGGCCGGGCGGCGGCGGGCGATTTGCCGGAAGAAGCGGCACGTTTCACCGAAGCCCTGGCTTTCGGCGCCTTGGCTGGCTTCTCAGGCGAAGCGGCTGCGGGCTGTGCGGCTTTCGCGGGCTTTTTCCCCGTGGGCTTCACTGCCGCGGTGTCTCCGTTGGGTGCGGCGACCGTGGCCTTGGCCGAAGGCTTGGATGCGCCCGAGCCGGCGGGCGCTCGTTTCGCGCCTTCGGATCGTGCCGCCTTGACTGCCGGCTTGCGGGGCGGCTTCGTATCCGCCGAAATCTGTGCCGGGGCCGGTGCCTTGGCGGATTTCGCTTTCGTGCCGTGCCTGGACGCTGCCGTCCCGGCCGGAGGCGTCGAACTGCCGAGTGTGGTCTTGGCCATGTGTAACTCCTCCTCCGGAGCGCCACCCGTGTTCACGGTTCCTCTTCCGGCTTCTCCTCATATCATCTTGGGTCGGCGTCCCATGACGCGCAAGGGCCGGCCATGCTCGAAGCCCCGATTTTGCCCCTTATTGTCCGTAGCCGGAATGCCCCGACAGGAACTCCTCCTCCGCTTCCGTCGTTGTCCGCCCCAGTACGCGGTTTCGGTGCGGAAATCGCCCGAATTTCGCAACGATGTCGCGATGCTCTAGCGCGTATTTGAGGCTTTCCTCGTTGCCCAGGGACTTGAACAGGTCCACGCAGCGTTCCTGATCGGCAAGCACTTCCGAATGCATGAAGGGCATGTAGAGAAACTGCCGCTCCTCTGCCGTCATCGTCGCGTCGAACCCACGCTCGAGCGCGTTCCGCGCCAGCGACACGGCAACGCTGTCCGTGGCGAAGGCGCCCGGTTGCCTGCGGTGGATATTGCGCGGGAACTGATCGAACACGATGATCGCGGCAAGCGCGGTCCTGGGGTCCGTTCTCGTTTCCGGCGGCACATTCTCCGCCAGCTTCTCGAGAAGCCCGGCGAAGCGTGCCTTGATCTTCTCGTCGACCTCCGGCTTGCCGCCGAACCAGTCCTCCGGCGTCAGTTCGTGGAACCAGAACGCAAGCACCTCGTCAGCCCAATTCGTATTGTTCATCTCACCTCCTGCGCCGCTTCTCACTGGACCCTGGAAATGTCCGGCACGGCGTCGAGCAGCATCCGCGTATAATCGGCCTTCGGCCGGTCGAATATGTCGTCAACCGGCCCCTGTTCCACCAGCACGCCCCGATGCAGAACTCCGACATGGTCGGCCATCTGGCGCACCACCGCAAGATTGTGGCTGATGAGAAGGTAAGTCAAACCGAACTCATCTTGCAGGCCGCGCATCAAATCCAGCACCTGCGCCTGCACCGAAACGTCGAGCGCCGAGGTCGGCTCGTCGCAGACGATGAATTCAGGCCGGCTGGAAAGCGCCCGCGCAATGGCGATGCGCTGGCGCTGGCCGCCCGAGAATTCGTGCGGGAACTTGCGCATCGCGTCCGCGTCGAGGCGCACTTTCTTCAGCAGATCGGCCACGCGGTCCATGATCTCGCTGCGGCTGCCCGCCAGCTTCAGCGCCCGGATCGGCTCCGCCACGATGTCGCCGACGCGCCATCTGGGGTTCAGGCTGGCATAGGGGTCCTGGAAGATCATCTGCACCCGGCGCCGGCGCTTTGCGTCTCCCTCGCGGCCCGCCCATATATCGTCCCCTTCGAGCAGCACATGCCCGCCGGTGGGCTCCGTCAGCCCCACCATCATGCGCGCGCAGGTCGATTTGCCCGAGCCGGACTCTCCCACCAGCCCGTAGGTGGTGCCCTTCGGTATCGTGAAGGACACGCCATCGACCGCGCGGAAAATTTTCGATCCGCCGCCGAATAGGCGTGTAAACGACGAGCCGGAAAGGTCGAAGTCGCGTGACAGGCCGCGCACCTCCACCAGCGGCTTCGTGGAGGGCGACACCGCGTGGCGGCGCGTCTCGTCGCGGATCGACGGAATCGCGCGGATCAGGCGTACGGTATAGTCCTCCTTCGGCCGCTTGATGATGTCGCCGACGGTGCCCGTCTCGACGATCCTGCCCTTGTTCATGACGATCATGCGGCTTGCCGTTTCCGCGATCACTCCCATGTCGTGCGTGATGAGCATCACCGCCGCGCCGCGGCTCTCGCAGAGCCTTTTCAAAACCTTGATGATCTGCGCCTGCACCGACACGTCGAGCGCCGAGGTGGGTTCGTCCGCGATGATCAGTTCCGGCTCGGCCGCCAGCGCCAGCGCGATCACAACGCGCTGCCGCATGCCGCCGGAGAACTGGTGCGGATAGGCGTCGATGCGCTCTTCCGGGGCCGGTATGCCGGCCTCCGCCAGCAGAGATATCGCCCTCTGTCGTGCCTGTTCGGCGGAAAGCGGCAGGTGGCGCCGGATCGTTTCCACAAGCTGCTGGCCGATCGTGTAGAGCGGGTTGAGGCTGGTCAGGGGGTCCTGGAACACCATGCCGATGCGCCTGCCGCGCAGCTTCGCCATCTCGTCGGGCGGCAGATTGTCGATGCGCCTGCCCTGAAGGTGGATTTCCCCGCCCGAAATGCGCCCCGGCGGGTCGATCAGCCCGATCACAGCAGAGCCTGTCATGGATTTGCCGGCGCCGGATTCGCCCACCACGCCGAGGATTTCACCTGGCGCTATGTCGAACGACACGCCGTCCACAGCGGTGAACAGCCCGCGCCGCAGCGGGAAATCGACCGTCAGGTGCCGCACGGAAAGCACAGGCTGCTTCGCTGCCCCGGCCATCAGCGCAGCCTCGGGTTGAGCGCGTCGCGCAGCCAGTCGCCGAGCAGGTTTACCGCCAGCGCAAGCAGGACGAGCGTTACGGCGGGGAAGAACAATATCCACCATTCGCCCGAGAACAGGAATTGCTGGCCGATGCGGATCAGCGTGCCGAGCGAGGGCTGGGTGGGCGGCACGCCGACGCCGAGATAGGAGAGCGTCGCCTCCTCGATGATGGCGAGCGCCAGCCCTATGGTGGCGATGACCAGCACAGGCCCCAGCACGTTGGGCAGCACATGGCGCACCAGGATGATGATGGGATTGACGCCCATGATGCGGGCCGCCGACACGTAGTCCTTCTGCCGCTCCACCATCGTCGCCCCGCGCACTGTGCGCGCGAACTGCGCCCAGTTCGACAGGCCGATGGCGAGGATCAATACCCAGACGGCGGCGCTTTCCTGCCGGCTGGGCGGAATGATGCCGCGCGCGATGCCGAAGATCAGCAGCGCGATGAGGATGGCGGGAAACGAGAGCTGGACGTCGGCGATGCGCATGACGACGCTGTCATAGGTGCCGCCGGCATAGCCTGCGGAAAGCCCGAGCGCCGTGCCCAGCGCCAGCGCGAACAGCGTGGCGGAGAAGCCGACGAACAGCGAGATGCGGCTGCCGTAGAGAATGGTGGACAGCACGTCGCGGCCTTGATTGTCGCTGCCCAGCAGGAAGTAATTGCCTGCGAAGGACGATGACATGGGCCGCGTGAAGCCGTCCATCAGATTGAGGCTTGCCGGGTTGAACGGGTCGTAAGGAGCGATCAGCGGGGCAAGCAGGGCCGAAAGCACGAGCGCCAGCGTGACGATGGCGGCGACGATAGTGACCGGAGAGCGCCGGAATGAATAGAGAAGGTCGGATTCCAGAAAGCGCGTCCAGCGGCTTGCGGGTTCGGCCATGCGGGGAGAAAGCTCGCTCATGGCTCACCTCCCGCCCGCATTCGCGCCAACCCGCAGGCGCGGATCGACGGCGTAGTAAAGTATGTCCACGATCAGGTTGATGACTACGAAGACGAGGGCGATGAACATCAAATAGGCCGCCATCACCGGCACATCGACCACCTGCACGGAATTGATGAACAGCGAGCCGACGCCGGGCCACTGGAACACCGTCTCCGTGACGATAGCGAAGGCGATGACCGAGCCGAGTTGGAGGCCGGTGATGGTGATGACAGGCACCAGCGTGTTCTTCAGCGCATGGCCGAAATTGATCGAGCGCCGGCTGAGGCCACGTGCCCGCGCGAAGCGGATATAGTCGGCGCGCAGCACCTCCAGCATTTCGGCCCGTACCAGCCGCATGATGAGCGTGAGCTGGAACAGCGACAGTGTGATCGCCGGCAGCACCAGAGAGCGCAGGCCGGAAGCGGTGAGCAGGCCGGTATGCCACCAGCCGAGATCCACCACCTGCCCGCGCCCGAAGGAGGGCAGCCATTGCAGCTCGACGGCGAAGATGTAGATCAGCCCGATGCCGATCAGGAAGGTCGGCAGCGATACGCCGACCAGCGACAGCGTCATGATGACCGCGGTGGCCGCGCTGCCGGGCCGCAGCGCGGTGAACACGCCGAGCGAGACGCCCAGCACCAGCGCGATCAGCGCGGACGCGACGGCAAGTTCGATGGTTGCCGGGAGCCGGCTGAGGATAAGTTCGCTCACCGGCTGCTGGAGCCGGTACGAGATGCCGAACTGCCCCTGCACCGCGTTGCCGATGAAATTGGCGAACTGGATATAGAATGGCGCGTTGAGGCCAAGCCTTTCGCGCAATTCCTCCTGGTCGGAAATGCGGGCTTCCTGCCCCACCATGTTGGCGATCGGGTCGCCGACATAGTGGAACAGCATGAAGGCGATCAGCGCGACGACGAGCATCACGATGACGGATTGCATCAGTCGCCTGAGAATGAAGGCCAGCATGTGCGTGGTCTCCGAATATCGCGGCGGGACATGCGTCCGCGCCGGGCCGTCTCGCCGCTATGCGATGGAAGCCCGCCGCGAGCCGCCGCGGCGGGCCGCCGGTGCGGTCAGTCCACCGTGACGGTGTACATGCGCGGCTGGTTTTCCGGGTGGACCGCCAGCGTGAGCTTGTCCTTCATCGCGTAGGCCAGAACCTGATTGTGGATCGGCAGCAGCACGCGGTCGGCCTTCACCGTTTCCCATATTTCGCCGATGGTAGCGTCGCGCTTGGCCATGTCCACTTCCGCGCCGAGCGAGCGGATCTTCGCGTCGAGATCGGGATTGGAATAGCCGGACGGGTTGTAGGCGCCGTAATCGCCGTCCTTGGTATGGATCAGGTCATTGAAGACATAGGCCGAATCGAAGGTCGGGACGCCCCAGCCGAGCAGGTAGAAATCCGTCTCGCTGTTGAGGATCAGGGGCGAATGTTGCGCCACCGGACGCGATGCAAGCGTCACCTTGATGCCGATCTGGCCTAGCATGCCGACGACGGCCTGGCTGATGGCCTCGTCATTGACGTAGCGGTTGTTGGGCGTGTCGAGGGTGACGGTGAAGCCGTTCGGGTAGCCGGCTTCCGCCAGCAGTGCCTTCGCTTTCGCGACGTCCGGCGCCGGATAGGCGTCGAGTTCCGGCGTCCATCCATGCACGAAGGGCGGCATGGCGATGCCGGTCGGCACGGACTGCCCGCGCATGACCACCTGCTTGATGGCATCGCGGTCGACGGCGAGTTCCATCGCCTCGCGCACCTTCGGGTCGCTGATCGGGTTCTTGTCGGTCGCGTCCGAGGATTTGAGCGGCTTCTCGTCGACCCGGTAGCCGAAATAGATCACACGGTTCTCCGGGCCTGTCTCGACCTTCACGCCCGCGGTGCTGGCAAGACGCTCGATATCCTGCACCGGGACGTCCTGTACGATATCCACCTCACCCGACAGCAGGGCGGCGACGCGCGTGGCGTTCTCGGCGATGGGCAGGTAGACGATCTCGGTCACTGCGGGCTTCTGCTCTGCCCAGTGCTTCTCGTTGATCTTCATCACCGAGCGCACGTCCGGGTCCCGCGATTCAAGAATGTAGGGGCCGGTGCCGTTGGCGTTGCGCACGGCATAATTGTCCTCGCCCGCCGCGAAATCCTGCACCTCCTGGAGATTGTGTGTCTCCGACCACGTCTTGTCCATGATGAAGGTGTTGGTGAGGTTGTTGGGATAGAGCGGTGACGGCCCTTTCATCTTCACTTCGACCGTCAGGTCGTCCACCGCCGTCACGCTCTCCACGTCGGCGTGGAGCTGGCGCATGTTGGACTTGGCGGAGCGCGCGCGGTCGAGCGAGAATACCACGTCCTCCGCCGTGAATGCCGCGCCATCATGGAAGGTGACGCCGGGGCGCAGCTTGAACACCCAGACGGTAGGATCGTCCGCCTTGATCGACCACTCGGTCGCAAGGCGTGCCGTGAGCGCGCCCTCCGTGTCGCGATCCACGAGCGTCTCGTATATATGGTGGGAGAAGGTATGGGTGACGCCCTGGTTCTGCGAATGCGGGTCGAGCGTCAGCGCGTCGGAAGCGCGTGCCCACCGGACCGTTTCGGCTGCTGCCGGCGCGGCACTGGCCACAAGGGCGGCGAGGCTCGCTGTAATCAGGAATTTACGCATGATGACTCCCATTTTTCTCTGGTTTCACGTTCCCCCGTGAAGCCTCGATGGGCCACGATTGAAGATACCATAGGTGAGGGTTCCTGCTTTGGAAAGCTGCCCCCCGCCTTGAACTTTGGGCTCAATTTACCTTGCGGAAATCTGCGCATGCGCAGGCGCTTGCCAAACGGTACGAAAGGGACACATGCTGGCGTCCTGTCGCGCCACCCGGTTCATTCCCTGTTCATCTACGGTGCCGGATGCTGGGCGGCGAGGGACTGCCAGAGGAGCCAAAACAGATGCGTAAGTTCGTTTCTACATTATGCGCCGCCGCGATCACGCTCGGGAGCATCTCTAGCGGCATGACAGTCGCCGCCGCTGCGCCGCTGAACATGCCGCGCGTCCAGGCGCCCGAAGCCACGTCGGATGTCGTCGATGTCCAGAACCGGCGCGGTTTCTATCGGCAGGGAAGCCGCTACTACTACAACGGCCATCGCGGCTATCGCGACCGGCGGCCCGGCTACCGTTACCACAATGGCTGGTGGTTCCCGCCCGCTGCCTTCGTCCTCGGCGCGATCGTCGGCGGGGCGATCAACAACGCCAATCGCCCCCCGGCTTATGGCAACGCTCATGTGCGTTGGTGCCAAAACCGCTGGCGCTCCTATCGCGCCTACGACAACACCTATCAGCCCTATAACGGCCCTCGCCGCCAGTGCGTTTCGCCCTACAGCTGATAGGTGCCCTGGCTAAGCGCCGGTGCCCTTGAAAGACGGCGCCGGCACCCCATATTGGCGTCAACGGATCGTCTCCGGCTGCTGACCACGGATGTACTGGCAGGGCCGTCGAGATGCGGGAAGGTCGGGAGCAGTCCCGGCCTTTTCTTTTATCCGCTAGTTCAGCCGAACGTAGCCAATGTCGCCTTCGATTGTGATTTCGGTGCCGAACGGGCGCGACAGGCGCTGAATGCGTTCGAGTATGAACCGGGCCGCGTCCCCGCTGGCGAGAATCGGCCTTCCTCGCTCCGCGCGGCTGGTGCCGTAGCCCAGATCGAGCGGCAGCAGCCGTAGCCCCGCGAGCTTGCGCTGCTCGAACACGCACTCCGCAGCGTAGCTTTGCCAGAACTCGGCGGAGGCCGGGAAGCCTTTCGTCCCGTTATTGGTGCGCGTGTCGAGGAAATCGGCGGGAGTGGCCTCGAATGACAGGCCGAACCGCTGATAGGCCTCGGCGGGAAACCGCTCGATCGTATCGTTCTGGAAGATGAAATTACCGAGGCTGTAGAGGATCGGCTTGCCCTTGTAGACCTCCAGTCCGAGCGTCAGATGCGGTCCGTGCCCGGCCACGATGTCGGCGCCCGCCTCGATGGCTTCGCGCGCGAAGCTGGTGGCGAATTCCGCGGGTTCCTCCATGTCCACGTCGGTCGCGGCCGTCATCGCGCCGGCATTGCCGAACTCGTGGGAATGGAAAGAGAAGATCACCCAGTCGGCCTGCCGCCGCGCTTCCCTGATCCAGCGGAGATTGGCCTCCGCATCCTCGCGGTTGACCCGTGTCGTCACCGAGAAACCGTTGCCACGGCGGAATGCCGCTCCCATGAAGCTGAGATGGTCGTCTCCTTCATGCCCGGTTTCGCGTTCGCTGTAGAACTGCGCCTTGTGTCTTATATGCTCCTGGTCGAGGCCAAGCTCGGCGCTGAGGCGGCGCAGGGCGGCGAAGCCGGCATCGTCGACCTCATATTGCCTGGAGAAGCGAAGCGGGTTGATACCGGGGCGTCCGCTCGCGTCGGGCCTCTGGTCCGCCGCCTGGTTGCCGATGCGGAAGAAGGACGTGGCGGCCGTGACCGCAACACGCCCTGCGGCGGTGTCGCAATAGCCGGGGCTGCGCGCCTCCGCCAGTGAATTGCCGATTCCGGCAAACGGAATGCCTGCATCCGTCAGATGGGATATCGTCGCCTGCACGCCGCCGGTGCCGTAGTCGGTGGCGTGGTTGTTGGCGCAGCCGAGCAGGTCGAAGCCCATCCATTTGAGGTCTTCGAGCAGGGCGGGCGGCGTGGACATGGGCGTGCCCTGCGTGAAGTTCGGCAGTCCCTCGCCGCCGTTGCGCACGGTGGTTTCCAGATTGGCGAAGCTCAAATCCGCGCCGCGCAGAAGCTCGACCAGTTCCAGATATCGCGGCTCGTCATAAGGAGTGAGTCGGCGCGACAGCATGACGTCGCCCGCAAGGACGATGCGGATGTTTCCGTTGGACGATTTGTAAATCATGACGAATCCTGTCGATGATCGGATGGCGGACCGCCCGGCGGCCGCCAGGATGTGGAAAGGTTTCTCGCCGGACTTCAGGCGACCAGGAGCGGACGCAGCGACCTGACGTTCTCGACCCGGCCGATCTCGCGGATCGTGGCGATCAGGCTTGCGGTCCGGTCCTTGCCGAGTATCGGAGCCAGCAGCCCTTCGGACTTCGCCTCCACCTCCGCGCGCGTCATGAGGTTCTTCTGCGTGCCGCGGACCGCATAGGTCCGGTGCGTCAGGGTGCGGCCGTCGGTGGTGTCGATCTCGACGATGGATTGGCGCTCGGGGCGCAGGGCTTCCAGTTCGTCGCTGGGGATCACGTCGATGCGGCTGCGCAGCGCCGCGATCCGCGCCTCGCCCATGCGGGCGTGGTCATGCGCCGCCTCGAAGCTCAGATCGCCGTCGAGTAGCAGCACGCCGACCAGATAGCGGACGTCCAGATCGGCCATCGTCGTCTTGTCCACGATGGTAGTCGCAAGTGTTGGCAGATGTATCCGCATCCGCTCGATATTCTCGTAGCGCAGGCCGGAATCGCGCATCAGCGTCTGCACCCCGTCCAGCGGGGCCTGCACCGGCGAGCCGACGCACCATTTCTTGATGTTGGTCCGCGCGATCTCGAAGGTTTCGCCCAGCCCGTCGATCAGCATGTCCGATGTGCCGCCGATGGAGGAGTGCGTGCCGAGAAAGGTAGGGGCACCGAAAAACACATCCTCGACGCCGGTCATGCCGGAAGCGACCATCGTCGCTGCCGCGATGCCGTTGCGTGCGGGCATTCCGCCGAAGACGAACGCCTTCTCGATGTGGTCGGCGTCGCGCCGCCAACTGCTCAGCCCGGATGCCTGCTGCGCGCAATAGGACAGGACATGACGCATGGCGTCTGCATCGAGCCCGCCCAGGGCGGCTGCCGCCGCGCCCGCGCCGAAGACGCCGGCCATGCCCGGCACGCAATGCCCTTCGCCGTGGAACTTATAGGCCCCCAGCGCCAGCGAGAAGCGCACCACGAGGTCGTAGCCGAGTGCCGTCGCCCGCAGCAGGTCGGTGCCGCTGCGCTGCCAGTGCTCGCCCGCCGCGAGGGCCGCCGGCAGGACGATGCAGCCCGGATGAAGCGCCGTCGGCGCGTGGGAATCATCGGTTTCATCGGCGTGGCCGCACATGCCGTTGGCCAGCGCCGCGTCGAGCGGCGTGGCGAGCCTGTCGCTGCCGAGCACAAGGCATTCGCCGCGCCCGCCCGTCTGAGTCACATATTCGATGGCCTTGCGTCCGGGCAGGAGGCGCGAACCGGAAATGATGGCCGCCAGCGTATCGAGGATATGAAGAGTGCCTCGATCCACGGCCTCCTCGGGCAGCGGCGCTTGCAATGCGGACGCCATGTAGCCGGCAAGGCGGCGTGTCTGCCCGGAGATGGTCGCGGTATTGGAATGCCCGGTTTGGGATGCTGAAATGGTCATTTCGCGGTTCGGTCCGTTTGGCGCAAATACAACAAAGGGCCGGAGAAACCGATCGGGTTTCTCCGGCGGGAAATTAGCCCGGTGAAGGCGATCAATTGTCGCTTTCGTAGTACTTCTTGAGCACGGCAACGATTTCGGGGCTTACGGTCGCCATCGACTGGATGACGCCATGTGCGTCCTCGAGGCTGGCGACTTCCGGGCCGGAGCCCGTCTGGCTCTTGTAGAAGTCGATCACCGCCGGGTCCTGCATCGCCTTGTAATAGGCTTCGCTGATCTGGTCGGTCAGCTCCTTCGGCGTTCCGGGAGGTGCGGCGAGGATGTGGAGCATCTTGCTGCTCAGCTCGGAGTAGAAGTTGAGCGTATCCCATGCCGGCCCGCTCGGCAGGTCCCCGCGAATCTCCTTGTAGAGGTCCACGAAGCAGGGCGTGTCCTTGATGTGTTCCTGCCTGACGATGTTCCCGGCCTTGTCGATGTAGCAGAAATAATAGACCGGGATGAATTCACCGGCCTTGATGCTGTCGCCGAAGGTGCGGACGAGGCTGGCGTAGGAGTTGTTGAGGAATTGGATCTCGTTGCGCAGGATGGCGGCGCGGGTTTCCGAGCCGGCTCCGTAGCCCGTGATCATCTTGTAGTCGATTCCCAGAATGTCGAGGCTCAGGCGGTTCAGGATTTCCTGCGAGCCGCTGGCGCTCGTGCCGCCGACGAAGAAGCCGGTGGTCTTGGCGATGTCGGCGGGCGTCTTGATGCCGGGAGGCGTATCGGTACGCATCACCACGGCGCGAATCTCGGCGGTGGCGCCCACGATCTCGAACTTGTTGTAGTCCGCCCGCAACTCCTCCAGGCCGAGCAGCTGTGCGGTCGGCACGAAGGCCCCATAGTAGAGCGTCAGCCCGTCCGGCTTGGCAACTTCGTAGACATAGTTGGTCGCCAGCAGCGCCGCTCCGCCCGGCATGTTCTGGACGACGACGTCGGGGTTTCCGGGAAGGTATTTCCCGATATTGAACGCGATCTGGCGCGCATTGGTGTCCATCGTACCGCCTGCGCCGGAGCCGACGATAATATTGATGGTCTTGTCTTTATAAAACTGCGCTTTGGCCTCGGCCGACAGAAGCGTCATTGCTCCCATGCCGATGCAAGCTGCCGCAACAAAACTGCCGAATTTCATCGCAGTTCCTCCCGAAAACTGTAAGTTATTTGATGATAATGCTTCTTCCAAAGTCACGAGACAAATGTAAGCGGCAGCAGAAATTCGCTATGCTCCAAATCTCGTGATGGAGCGATGAAATATATCTCCCCATATACATCGCATTGTGACGATATGGGCTGCACATATCGCATGTCTAATACTAATTTCGACCGGATTATAGAGCTTTTTTATAGCCCGAAATGCTGGTTTGATGCTTGAATTCGTTTGACTTTTCCGAGGCCCGGAATTTTCTTTGGCCGCGCCGGTCGTTCGCGCCCGCCTTTGCCGCCTCGTTCGCGATTTCTGACTGCGCGAGTCCGGTTTTCCCGAATTCTCAACGGAGTCCCGCTCATGAATGATCTTTGCGAACGCCTGGCCGACTGGTCCGCGACATGGAACTGGAACAGGCTTTCCGAACCGGCGCGGGAGATGATGCGGCGCCTGTTTCTCGACACGCTGGGCTGCGCCCTCGGCGCGCGGGATCATCCGGCGGTTCATCAGTCGGCGGTGGTGGCCCGCTCCATTACCGGACTGGCCGTCGCCACCGGCCTTGGCAGCGGCTCCCGCCTTTCCGTGCTCGCGGCCACGCTCGACAGCGGCTCGGCCATCCGGGCCCTCGACCTGAACGATTTCTATTGGGGGCCGGGGCAGGGCGGCCACCCCAGCGACATATTCGCGGTGGCTATAGCCGTCGCTGAGGAGACGGGTGCAACGGTGGGAGACATGCTCGCCGCCGTCGCTGCCGGATATGAGGTCTATACGCGGCTGGGCGACCTCATGCCGGCGGGCACCAATGCCTGGGCATGGGACCATACGACATGCTGCGCCATGTCCACGGCGCTGATATGCGGTCGCCTCTACGGGCTGGACCGCACGCAGCTCGCCGAGGCGCTGGCCATCGCGGCGGCGCGTTCCCCGGTCTTTTCCGGGCTGCGCGCGGGCCGCATCTCGTCGGCCAAGGCGGCGGTTCCCGCGCTTGCGCAGATGGATGCCTTTCTCGCCACCCAGCTGGCCCGCGCTGGCATGACCGGCCCGCGCGAGGCGATCGAGGGGCCGCGCGGCCTGCTGGCCATCGTCGGCCCCGGCTCGGATATCGGCCATCTGCTGCCCTCGCCGGAAGATGAGGAGCGCGTCCTGGCCATCACCATCAAGCGATTTCCGTCGATGGGCACCTCGCAGGCCTCGACTGCCGCAGCCGTCGAGCTGCACAGGCGTCTCGGCGGAAACATTGCCGGCATCGATAAGCTGACGATACGTCTTTCCGACGCCGGCATCGTCCAGCGGCAGACCGCCGATGTCTATCGGCGTCCCGACAGGCGGGAGACGGCGGATCACAGCTTCTACGCGCTCTTTGCGATGGCCTTGCTCGACGGACGGCTTGAGGCGGCGCAATTCGCCGCCGACCGCTGGAAGCAGCCCGATGCGCTGGCCGTCATCGACAGGATGACGCTGGTTCCCGATCTGCCGGGCGCAAGCGAAGGCGTTTTTTCTGCCATCGCGACCGCGGTGCTGGACAATGGGGAAACCGTCGTCGTGGAGATGCCCTACGCGCCCGGCCATCCGCGCAACCCCCTCGACGACGTGGCGACCGCGGAGAAATTCCGCTCTTTCGCGGAGCCGGTGCTGGGCAGGGAAGGGGCAGGCTGCGTCATCGACGCCTGCGGCCCGGCCAGCGACGGCAGGCAGGTTCGGGAGATCGTTTCCCTGCTCGCGGCCGCGCAATAGCTCGGTTCTGCGACGCGATATTCTAAACTCTTATAATGTCGCGCGTATTTATATTGGACAGATGTAGCTCTCCTCCGGATATTCGCGTCGATTTTGGGGGAGGTTGCATGCAGAGCCGTCTAGCCGAAGAGCGCGGAAAGCGAGCGTTGGCCCTGTGCCGTGAGGAGGGCTGGGATAGCCTCCTCGTCTACGGCAATGCGTGGCGTTGCGACTATCTGCGCTATGTCACCGATTTCCCGATCCTTGAAGGCCACGGTTTCGCGCTGCTGGACAGCGACGGTTCGGTCACGCTGTATCTGGACAGTGCGCTTGAGGTCGAGCGCGCCTCCGTGGAGGCGCCGGCAAGCAAGGTCGTTCATGCGCCCGACATCGTGGCCGCCCTTACCGACAGGCTGCATGGCGCGAACGGGATCATCGGCGTAGCCCCCTCCGGCGTGATGCCTTTCGGCCTAGGCACGCATCTGCGCGACAACATGAAGCCTGCCGATGCCGCTTTCACCCGTTTGCTGACCTGCAAGAGCGAACTCGAGATCGAGGCGGTGCGGGCCGCGGCCCGCATGGCGGACGAGGGCTATGAGGTATTCCTCGAAAGCGCGCGTCCGGGCCGCACCGAATACGAGGTCGTGGCGGATGTCGAAGCGTTCTTCAGGAGCCGTGGCTGCCCCGACAATTTCATGATCATCGGGTCCGGGGGGCGCGAATGCATGGGCATGCATCCGCCCGGAGAGCGGCGCTTGCAGCCGGGCGACATGGTGACGACAGAGCTGACGCCCTGCGTGAACGGCTATTACGCACAGATATGCCGCACGCTGGTCATAGGCGAGCCGACGCCCGAGCATCTGGCTGCCTTCGACATATACAAGCGCAGCATGGAAGCCGGCATAGAGGCGGTGCGCCCGGGCGTGCTGGCGAGCAGGATCGCGGAGATCGAGAACGATGTCTTCCGCGCCGAGGGCCTGGGCGAATATACGACCAGCCGCTACACGCGCGTCCGCGGGCATGGCATGGGCATTTATCTCGACACGCCCCCGGCGATACTTGAAGACGTACACATGCCCCTTGCCGAGGGCATGACGATTATCGTGCATCCCAACACCTATCATCCGGCGGTCGGATATATCGTGCTCGGCGATGCGCTCGTGGTGCGCGCGGATGGGCCGGAATTGCTCACCCGGACGCCGCGCACGCTTTTCTCGGTTCCTGCTTGAGGCTGCCATGCGACGCGGATTGTTAAGCTGGTCTCACGATGAGGTCGCCCCTGAACTGCTCACCGAGGCGCGGGCGCGCCTGGGGGCCGCGCTCTCGGCTGCGGGTTTCGACGCAATGCTGATCTATACGGATTTCACGCGCCCCGCGGCCGTGTCCCGGCTCACGCATTTCATCCCTTATTGGGGACAGTCTGTGCTGCTGGTGCTGCCAGACGGCGCGGTGACGCTCGTCACCAACCTGTCCAACCGCGTGGCGGGCTGGATGCGTTCCGTGTCCAGCCTTGAGGAGATCGCCTGCGGTCCCGCCATCGGCGCGACTGTCGCGGAAAAGCTGCCCTCCGGCGGCTCGGGCCAGGTCGCCGTGGTGGATCTTGCGCGGTTCCCCGGCGGGATCGTCACCGATATTTCCGCCAAGCGCGGCGACCTGCAGTTTCTCGACGGCACATCGCTTTTCGAGCGGGCCATCGCCGAGCAGGGAGCGCCGCCTGCCGTAGTGGGCAGGCTGGTTGAAATCGCGTCCGCCGGGCTGGAAGCCGCTCTCGGGCAGGCTTCGACGCGGGACATCAACCAGGTGATCGCTGCTGCGGAAGGAACATGCCGTTTGGCCGGGGCGGAGGAACTGCTGATCGCGGCCGCGCCTGACATGATTGCCGATCGTCGCCTGCGCCGCATCGAAGGCGGCGCGCCGCTCGAACAGGTTTTCGCGCTGCAACTTTCGCTTGCCTACAAGGGCTATTGGCTGCGGCTGGGGCGAACGGCGTCCAGCGAAGGCGATGTGCCGTGGATCGGCGAGATGAACCGCTGGTTCGGGGACCTTCTCGCATCGCCGGCTCTGCGCGAAAAGCCGGCGGCTGAGATTGCCCGCGCTCTCGCGCGACTGAAGGGCTGCGAGGCCGATTTCTGGCGGCTGGAGGGTGTGCAGGGCGGGACGCCGCTTGCCGAGATCGTGTCGTCCGTCCGGCCGCCGGACCGGGTGCATCTGCCCGATCTAGTGAGCTTGTCCATGCGTATCCGGCACCCGAACGGCTGGTGGTTTGCGGCTGCGCCGCTGCCGCTGCCTGCTTGAGCGACAAGGCAGCATCCTGCGCGAAGCGAAGGAGCCGGCTCCGAGGCACTTCAGGGCAGGAGCGCGATACGGCCCTGCGTGCAGGGTTGCGTGAACGCAGCCTTTCGGCGATTTTGGGACGGGCGAAAAGGCCCTAGCCGAAGTGGAAGCCGCCGTTCAGGTGGATGGACTGGCCGGTCGTGTAGCGCATCAGCGGCCCGCACAGGCTGAGGACCGAATTGGCAACATCCTGCGGCGATCCGTACCGTCCGAGCGGCACGCTCTCGACCGGGCGCAGGCGGCGGCTTCTGGCCATGTGCGCCGGGTCGTCGTCCTCCGCCTCGATATGGCCGAGCACGATGGTGTTGACCGTGACATTGGCGGGACCGAGCACTTTCGCCAGCGAGCGGGTCAGCCCCTGAAGCCCGGACTTCGCCGCCGAGACATGGATGCGGTCGGAGCCGAGATAGCCGGCCAAGCCGCCTATGAAAACAATCGTCCCTTCTCCGCTCGCGGCGAGATGGGGAGCGCAACTTCGGGAAAGCAGGAAGCCGCCGTCCAGAACGACACCCACAACCTTGCGCCATTCGGCGTAGTCGATGGTTTCGAAGCGGCTGTCGGGGCGTATCGCGGCATTGTGAACGAGTATGTCGAGCCTTCCGAACCTGTCGACGGCCTTGTCAATCATGCTGCTGACCGCGGCAGGATCGGTCACGTCGGCGATGACAGCCATCGCCTGTCCGCCCTTGTCCTCGATTTCCCGGACCACCTGCTCGGCCTCGCTGCCGGACCGGCTGGCATTGACGACCACGGACGATCCCGCCGCCGCGAGCGAAAGGGCGATGCTGCGGCCGATGCGCCTGCTGGCGCCTGATACGAGTGACACTTTTCCCGTCAGCTTCGTTGCGGTTTCCACCAGTCCTCCTCCCGATGCGGCCTGTCTCTTGCCAACCGTCTTTCGCCGCTGGACGAGAGGGACTCGCTCCACCGATCAGGATTTGACTTTCCGATGGCCCCATATTTGTGTCAATTTCGGAAAGTGCATACCTTATAAGGGATTTATATAGCCAATACAGGGAGGAAGGGTTCATGGACCTGCGTTTGTTGAGTCGCTTCATTGTCGTTGCCGAGACGGGCAGCATCAATAAGGCGGCCGCCCGTCTCCACCTGTCCCAGCCAGCATTGACCAAGAGCATCCAATTGCTGGAGGAGCGGATAGGTGTCACGCTGATCGTGCGCGGCCCGCGCGGTATCTCGCTGACGGAAGTCGGGCAGATGATGCTCAGGCATGCCAAGCTTATGGAAGCCGAGGTGCGCAAGCTCGACGGCGAGATCAGCGCGTTCAAGAACATATCGCTTGGCCATGTGAAGATCGGCGTGCCGCCGGGTCCGGGCTTCCTGACAACGGTGATGCCGATTGCCACCCATCGTTTCGCGGATAAGGGCCTGCGCGTGACCTTCGACGTGACGATGGGCACGAGGGCCGACCTGCTGCGCCCGCTGCTGCTCGGCGATATCGACTTCATGGTGGCGAGCGCCGGCGACGACGACGTATCCGGCGATCTCGTCCGCGAGGAGTTGTATGTCGAGCGCCGGCTTCTTGTCGTCTCTCCCAGCCATCCCCTCGCATCGGTCAAGACGGTCAAGCCGGAGGATGTGCGCGCCTATCCCTGGGCTATCCTGAAACAGGGTGAATTCCATGCCGGCTCATTGGCCGACCTCATTCATCACGAGGATTTCAGCTCCAGCGTCATCAACAGCAATTCCACCCAGTTCGTAAAGGTTATGCTGCTTAACAAGCAGTGGATCGGGCTGGTCAACTACGATGCCGTCCGTGTGGAATTGCAGAAGGGACAGCTGGTCGAACTGGTGCTGCAATCGCCTCATGCGCGCAACCGGCTTCAGGAGGAGCGCATGATCGAGATCTGCTACCGGCGGGACGTGCCTCTTTCAACCGCGAGCACCCGGCTCATGCGTGAGATCAGGGCGGCCTGCGCGGCGCAATCCTATTTCCCGGTTCAGTCGGCTGCTTCGTGAGCGCGCAATTGGGCGCTGTTGCGTCGGCTGATAAAAGTAATTGAAATAAAAAGATAATTTCTGCCTTTCGCCGCAAGGGCGGGGGCACTTTGCTGCTTCCCGCTGGCCGGCGGGCGGTCGCGTTCGCGCGTCCGCACGAAGCCGGCGCAACGCGGACCCGGCTATATAAGCAGGTTATAACTTGGGCAAAGATTATATTTGACCGTTGATGATGCCGGTGCGATCAAAACCACGATTGAAGGCGGTTTGAGTAAATACCTCGCAGTAAAAAGCGCGTCCTGGAGACAATGAATGTGCATTGGCGAGAATTACGGAGATTGCGTGAAGAATTGCGGCATGTGCTGCATGGCGCGTGATTTGGAGACGCCGGCTTTCAACGGAATTGAGAACAAGGGAGTGGATGCCGTGAGCAAGGTTATCGTAAGTAATGCAGATTGGCGTGGCAAGGAAATGACCGCGCGCAACGATTGGGTGCACCGCTTTACCGAGGGCGAACTGGCCGAGATCGAAAACGCCCTGCGGACTTTCCAGAAGACCGGAAAGACAATCGGCGAGATGGAGAAGTCCGACTTCCCGTTGAATCTGCTGCCCGAGCGTTTCAACACGGTCCGCGACTATCTGGAAGACGGTCCCGGCCTGTTCCTTCTGCGCGGCATCCCGGTCGACAAATACAGCAAGGACGAATTGCGCCTGATCTATTGGGGACTTGGCAAGCACTTCGGCACGGCGGTTTCGCAGAGCTCCGACGGCGACCTTCTGGGCGACGTGCGCAATCTGGGCGTCGACATCAACAGCCCGAAGGGTCGTGGCTACAAGTCGAACCAGAAGCTGACCTACCACACCGACTCGGCCGACGTGGTTGCCCTGCTGGTGCTGCGGACGGCGAAGTCCGGCGGCCTCAGCATGATCGTGAGCTCGCTGGCTATCCACAATGAGATCGCCCGTACCCGCCCGGACCTTCTGGAAGTGCTATACCAGCCTTTCTACTGGAGCTGGCAGAGTCAGGAGCCTGCGGGCGGCCTGCCTTATTATCAGCAGCCCATCTATACGCTGCACAACGGCAAGTTCTCCAGCCGTTATATCCGCACCCATATCATCTCGGCGCAGCGTTTCCCCGAGGTTCCCCGCCTGACACCTGCGCAGGAAGAGGCGATGGCGCTGATCGACACGCTGGCGGCCAGCCAGGAATTCCAGTTCTCGATGATGTTCGAGCCGGGCGACCTGCAGCTGCTGAACAACCATGTGACCTATCATTCCCGGACCCAGTTCGACGACTATCAGGAACTCGACCGCCGCCGCCACCTGCTGCGCATGTGGCTGTCCGTTCCCAATAGCCGCGACCTCAGCCCGCAACTGGGCACGATCTATCAGGATCAGAAGGGGGGTACGGTTCGTGGCGGTTTCCCGTCCCGGACGGGAAATTACGCCTACGAGACCGAAAGGCCGGTCGACTGAGCGGATGGTCCTGACCGGCTGACGGGAGGATCGGGACAGAAAATAGCAGCCGCCGGGTCTTGAGTGGCTGCTACAGGAAATTGGCCGGGGCGCTGGACATGTTGTTCGGCGGCCCCGTTCGTGTGCAGTTCCAGAAAACGGCAGGCACGTGCCGCCGATAGAATACGAGGCCCGAATGGGCCGATTATGACGGGAGAGGTCCCGTCCCTTGGAGGAGGAAATAACGATGATGCTGCGTCCCAGCTTTGCGGGCGCGCGGGTCGTACCCGCGCGATGCACGTCGGCTTTCGTGTCTGACACCGCGTGAGAAAATCGCCGCCGCCGTGGGTTCATGGCGGCTCCGCCCGGATTGAAATCTCACGTGTCAGGATGTCTTAGATGGAAGTAACAATGTTGAACGCCGCCGGAGAGGCGCTGTCTATCTTGATGGACCCGTTCCGTCTGGCGATGCTGGCCGCCGGCACGTTGATGGGTCTGGTGCTGGGGATCATACCCGGCATCGGCGGCTTGGCGGGAATGGCGCTGCTGCTGCCGTTCACCTTTACGATGGACCCTTATGCGGCCTTCGCCATGCTCCTCGGCATGACGGCGGTGACGAACACCAGCGACACGATTCCAGCCGTTCTGTTCGGCGTGCCCGGCTCGGCCAGCGCGCAGGCGACGGTCCTGGACGGCGCGCCGATGACCAAGCGCGGCGAGGCCGGGCGCGCCTTGAGCGCCGCCTACACGGCATCGCTGATCGGCGGTCTCTTCGGGGCAGCCGTCCTCGCTTTCGCCATTCCCCTGCTCAGGCCGGTCATCCTGATGATCGGCGCTCCCGAGTTCTGCGCCCTGTCGATCTTCGGTCTGGCGATGGTTGCCGTGCTTTCGGGCAGCGCACCCATCCGGGGACTGATCGCGGCGGGGCTCGGCGTCATGCTCTCGATGGTCGGGTCGGAGCCGCAGACCGGGACGATGCGATGGACGATGGGAAACCTCTATCTGTGGGACGGCGTGCCCATCGTTCCCATCGTGCTTGGACTGTTCGCTTTGCCGGAGCTTGCCGATCTCGCGATCAAGCGGCAGTCTATAACCAGCGAGAGCAAGTTCAACGTGCGCGCCGGCATGTGGACGGGCTTCGTGGACACCATAAGGAACTGGTGGCTCGTTCTGCGTTGCAGCAGCATCGGCGCGGCGATCGGCGCCTTGCCGGGCGTCAGCCCCTCTGTGGTGGACTGGCTGGCCTATGGCCACGCCGTGCAGACGGTGAAGGGTGCGGGAAAGACGTTCGGCAAGGGTGACGTGCGCGGTCTGATCGCGCCGGAATCGGCCAATAATTCCACCACCGCCGGATCGCTGGTACCCACCATCGCGCTCGGCATTCCCGGCTCGGCCACTATGGCGATCCTGCTCAGCGTGTTCCTCGTCCACGGCCTCGTACCCGGGCCGGCCATGCTGACCAAGGATCTTACCGTCACCTATTCGATGGTCTGGTCCATCGCCATCGCCAACATCATCGGCGCGGGCATCTGCTTCCTGTTCAGCGGCCAGCTCGCCAAGATCGCGTTGCTCCGCTACACGTTGATCCTGCCTTCGGTCATGACCTTCGTCTATATCGGCACGTTCCAGGCTTCGCGCAGCTGGGGCGATTTCTACCTGCTGATCGTCGCGGCATTGCTGGGCTGGACGATGAAGCAGATCAGGTGGCCGCGGCCTCCGCTCATCCTCGGGCTGGTACTGGGCGATCTTCTGGAACGCAACCTGTTCATCTCCTTTACCCGCTATGGATATGACTGGCTCACTCATCCGGTCGTCATCGTCATCCTCATCATGGCCGTGTTGATGATCGGCGGTCCGATCCGCCAGCATTGGAAGATCCAGGGCGGCTTCCGCGGCATAGCCCGCAACATGAGCAGGCCGCAGTTCCACCCGCAGGACCTGATGTATGTGGTCATGATCCTGCTGGTCGGCTGGATGGTGCTGGAAGCGGCCGGCTGGCGCTGGGCAGCGAAGGTCGCTCCGCTGAGCGCCGGCCTGTTCGTGCTGGCCATGTGCGCCATCGGGCTGCTCAATCAGGTGTTCTCCAGGGCGGCAACCGCCCGAAGAATAGCTGAAGCGGCTGGCGGCGAGGGCTCGGTCGACAGCGTGTACGAAATGCACATGGACTCGACCGCCGATCATGGCGACATGACGATGCGGACTATGCTGCTGCGGGCGGGCATCTTCCTCGGCTATCTGCTGCTGTTCATGGCGTCGATGGCGATCATCGGCTTTCTACCGACGGTGCCGCTCTTCGTCGCCTTCTTCATGCGCGTGGAGGGACGCGAGAACTGGAGGATCGTCACCGCGCAGGCGGTGCTGCTGACCATCTTCATGTACCTGGTATTCGACAGGCTCCTGCATCTGCCCTGGCCGCCGACGCTCCTCGGCGAGTGGCTGCCTGCCATGAAGATCATCCCGTCCGTATAGGGAAACGCGCCGGGCGGCCCCGCCGCCCGGCGTCTCGGGGATTTGAACGAAAGCAAGGGCGATGGCGCGCAAATCGCCGAGCGAAGGCTCAGTGGCAGGACGGGGCGGCCCTCTGAATCAGCCTATCGGAAAATAAATAACCTGTTCTGACAGGAATTGGTGCCGCTTGCGTGACTCGAACACGCGACCCCATCATTACGAATGATGTGCTCTACCAACTGAGCTAAAGCGGCCCCGCGGCGCGGAAACGCCAGCGAACGGGCGGGTGATAATCGTATCGGGGCCGAATATCAAGCGTCTCGTGCGGCTGGCGGGGTCGTCGCGCCAGGCAAAATGCCGTCCCATTTCGCGGGTGGACTCTTTGCCGCTCTTGGCTAATCTCCCGCGCAGGCAAGGCGCGTTCCGGACCCCACTCCACTCGCGCCGCCCGTGCGCATGCTGGAGGGAGGCACAATGTCGGAAGTGACGATCGTCGTGAACGGCCAGTCGGTGACGGCATCGGTCGAGGACCGAACCCTGCTGGTCAATTTCCTCCGCGATCACGTCGGGCTTACCGGCACGCACATCGGCTGCGACACCTCCCAGTGCGGAGCATGCGTGGTTCACATGGATGGCCGCTCGGTCAAGTCCTGCTCGATCCTCGCCGCGCAGGCCTCGGGCTCGGAGATCAGGACCGTCGAGGGCCTTGCCGATGGAGACCGGCTGCACGCCGTCCAGATCGCCTTCAAGCAGAATCACGGCCTCCAGTGCGGCTTCTGCACGCCAGGCATGATGATGGCGGCAGCCGACATGATCCGCCGCCACCCGGAGGGACTGGACGAAGAAACGGTTCGGGCGGAGCTGGAGGGCAATATCTGCCGCTGCACCGGCTATCAAAACATCGTGAAAGCGATCCTCGCTGCGTCGAAGGAAATGAGCCGCGCCGGCAAGGCGCAGGCGGCGTAAGGAGGGCGGGATGTATTCCACCAGTTACCATCGCGCTTCCTCCGTCGCGGATGCCGTGAAGCTGCTCGAGGAGGCGGATGACGGCAAACTGCTTTCCGGCGGCATGACCCTGATTCCCGCCATGAAGACGCGCCTCGCGGCACCGTCAGACCTCGTCGATCTGCGCCATATTCCCGAATTGAAGGGCATCGCCATCGAGGGAGGCAGCGTGACCATAGGTGCGGCGACCCCGCATTACGACGTCGCCTCCAATGCGCAGCTCGCGCGGATATGCCCGGCCATCACCCACCTTGCCGGGCACATAGGCGACCCGCATGTGCGCCACATGGGCACCATCGGCGGCTCCATCTCCAACAACGATCCATCGGCGGATTATCCGGCGGCGATGCTGGCGCTCGATGCCACCATCGTCACGAACCAGCGCAGCCTTTCGGCGGCGGAATTCTTCACCGGCCTGTTCGAGACGGCGATGGAGGAGCGGGAGATTGTCACCGCGGTGACTTTTTCCGCGCCGGAGAAAGCCGGCTATTCCAAATTCCCGAACCCCGCCTCCCGTTATGCGATGACGGGTGTATTCGTGGCGAAAAATGGCGGCGAGGTGCGCGTCGCCGTCACCGGGGCGGGCGACAACGGCGTCTTCCGCTCGGCCGAGCTGGAAGAGGTGCTGTCGAGGAATTTCGACGTGTCGGTGCTGGCCGGGATCAGGCTGCCCTCCGACGATCTGATGTCGGACCTGCACGCGACTGCCGAATATCGCGCCAATCTCATCGTGGTCATGGCGAAGCGCGCCGTAGCCGCCGCCAATAGCTGATCCGCGCTTTTTGCCCGTGCCGGTCCTTAGCCGGTTATCGGGCGGCGAAAGGATTCGCTTGACCGCGTGGTGAAACGGCAGAAACATCACAAAACCATCATGGAAAAGCCGCTAGAGCTCCCATGACGAACGGTGCGTCCGCGCCGGAGGTGGAACCTTTTGAGCAGGAGGCTCGCAATGTCGAAATCCGGAAAGAACGATCCGGCTGCGGAGAATGTGTCGCTCGGCCGCCGTCATTTCATGAAGGTTGCGGGCGCCAGCCTGCTGGTGGCAGGAAGCGTTGGCGGCGCGGGCATGTTCCGCATGACTACGGCCCGCGCTCAGGGCGCCTACACGCTGAACGTGCTGCATATCAACGACCTGCATTCGCGCATCGAATCCATCGGCGGCACGGACAGCACCTGCTCGGTGAACGACGAGGGGGAAAACAAGTGCTTCGGCGGCGTCGGCCGCGTGGCGACCAAGATATGGGAGCGCCGCAAGGCGCTGGAGGAGAATGGCGCGAATGTGCTGACCCTCGATGCGGGCGACCAGTTTCAGGGGTCGCTGTTCTACACCACCTACCGCGGCAAGGCGGAGGGCGAGTTCATGAACACCATCGGCTTCGACGTGATGGCGGTCGGCAATCACGAGTTCGACAACGGCCCCGATGTGCTGGCCGATTTCATCGACCTCGTTAAGTTCCCGGTGATCTCCGGTAACATGAAGGTGGCCGCCGGCGAGAAGCTGGCCGGCAAGGTCGAGGAATGGACCATTGTCGAGCGCGGCGGCGAGAAGATCGGCATCCTCTCGGTACTCACGCCGGAAACGGCGGTCATCTCCTCGCCGGGACCGAACGTCACTTTCGCGGAGGAGATCGCATATTTGAAGGACGCGGTAGGCCGCATCCGCGCGCAAGGCGTCAACAAGGTGATCCTGCTGTCGCATGTCGGCTTTCTGAAGGACCAGCAGATCGCCGCGCAGGTCGAGGGCATTTCGGCCATCGTCGGCGGCCACAGCCACACGCTCCTGTCCAATACGGTCGAGGGCGCGCCGAAATACGCCACGCTGGTCGAGAACCCTGCCGGCAAGGCTGTTCCCATCGTGCAGGCCTATGCCTATTCGAAATATATGGGCGAGCTGTCGCTCACCTTCGATCCGGATGGCTATGTGTCGGAGGCCAGCGGCGACACTATCGTGCTCGACGCCTCGGTGGTGCCGGATGCGGGCATCGAGGCGCGCATCGCGGAACTGGGCGGTCCCATCGAACGGATGAAGGCGACCGAGATCGGCGAGGCGACGGCTGTGATCGACGGCAGCCGCGAGAGCTGCCGCAGCCAGGAATGCCAGATGGGCGTGCTGGTCACGGACGCCATGCTTGCCCGCGCCGCGGATCAGGGCGTCACCATCGCCATCACCAATGGCGGTGGCCTGCGCGCCTCCATCGATTCCGGCACGGTCACGGTTGGCGACGTGCTCTCGGTGCTGCCGTTCCAGAATACGCTCGCCACGATGAAGATTTCCGGCGCCGACATCGTCGCCTCGCTGGAGGCTGGCGTCGCCGGCATCGAAGAGGGAGCGGGCCGTTTCCCGCAGGTTGGCGGCCTGCGCTTCACGCTCGACAAGTCGGTGGCGCCGAACGCCGGCCGCGTGAAGTCGGTCGAGGTGCTGGAAGGCGGCCAGTGGGTGCCGATCGATCCCGCCAAGGTGTATGGCGTCGCCACCAACAATTTCATGCGAAATGGCGGTGACGGCTACAAGCTCTTCGCGTCCAACGCGACGGATGCCTATGATTACGGGCCGGGGCTGGAGGAGGTCGTCGCCGAATATATGGCGCAGCATTCGCCCTATACGCCAAAGCTCGATGGCCGCATCACGATGGCCGGCGCGAACTAAAGCATGTCTCCCGAAAGTGGGCACCGGTTTCGGGACAAAGACATGCGTAAAATCAGGAAGCTGAAGCACACGGCGCGAGTCTGAAAGATCGCGGCACGCTTTAGCCTTTGCGTACATGGAGCGATCCGGCCTCGCCGCCGGGTCGCTTCAGCCGCAGATTCTCCGGCGCGCTGCGGCGTATTCGCTCGCCAGGCGTTCCACCAGCTCGGCGGTGGGAACGACCCCGTCCACCGCGCCGATTCCCTGCCCGCTGCCCCAGATATCCTTCCATGCCTTCGCGCCGCTATCCACGAAGTTCATCTTCGAGGCGTCGGCTTCCGGCAAATTGTCGGGATCGAGGCCCTGCGCGATCACCGAGCCTCGCAGATAATTGCCTTTCACGCCGGTGAAATAGCTCGAATAGACGATGTCCGCTGCTTTCGATTCCACGATCATCCGCTTGTAAGCGTCGCTGGCGCGCGCCTCATGCGTGGCGATGAAGGGCGAGCCGATATAGGCCATGTCGGCGCCAGACGCCTGCGCGGCCAGGACCGCGCCGCCATTGGCGATGGCCCCGGCAAGCAGCAGCGGCCCGTCGAACCATTGCCGGATTTCCTGCACCAGCGCGAAGGGCGAAAGCGCGCCGGCATGTCCGCCGGCGCCTGCCGCCACTGCGATCAGCCCGTCCGCGCCCTTCTCGATGGCCTTGCGGGCATGACGGTCGTGGATGATGTCGTGCAGGACGATGCCGCCATAGGAATGGACGGCATCGTTCACTTCGGGAACCGCGCCGAGCGAGGTAATGACGATGGGCACGCGATATTTGACGCATAGCCGCAGGTCGTGCTCGAGCCTCGCATTCGACCTGTGCACGATCTGGTTGACCGCGAAGGGTGCCGCGGGGCTGTCCGGGTGAGCAGCGTCATGCGCGGCGAGTTGGCCGGTGATGTCCGCCAGCCATTCGTCCAGTTGCGCTTCCGGCCGCGCATTGAGCGCGGGGAACGAGCCGACGACGCCTGCCTTGCATTGGGCAAGGACCAGCGGCGGATGCGAGATGATGAACAAGGGCGATCCGACGACCGGAATGCGCAAGTTCCGCTTCAGCACCTCCGGCAGCGCCATGATCCCCTCCGGTTGACGTTTTCGTAAACGTCCAGATGAGTAACAGATCGTCGTGAGCGGACAAGCCGCGATGGCATGCGTTGCGAAGCCACGCTCATGCGCCGGCATCCTCTGCCGTTGATTGCTGGCCGCGCAACGTCTAACGATAGGCCGAGGCGGGCGAAACGGACGAGGATACGGGTGGACGCGGTCGAGCGGGCCATAAGAAGCGCGTTGGAGCGGGGCAATCAGGACGATCGCGCTTTCCGCGAGCGCGTCTATCGTTCCGCCCATGCGGCGCTGGAGCGCGCGCTTTCGACGAATACGCGAATCACCCCAGAGGAGGCGGAGCGCCGCAGGGCTGCGTTCAGGGCCAAGGTCACGGAGATCGAGCAGGAATTCATCCCTGCGGTGGCCGACATTCCCGCCGCGCCGGAACCCGATATCGATCTGCCGGTAGAGGCCGACGCACCCGAGATAGCGCCGCAATCGCGCGTCGCGCCGCGTGTCCCTTCCGATGGGGGCGACCTCGGCGTGGTGCCTGAGCGCGGGACCGTGCGGCCCGGTGGATTTCCCGATGACGCCATTGTCGGTGCTGCGGAGGCGCGCCCGCAAGGCGGGCGGCGTGGCGGCCGCAGGCTGATGGCCTGGGCCTTCCTTGTCGTTACGCTTGTGGTGGCGCTGGTGATAGGCGGGTGGTTCGCCTCCGATCTTTTGTCCCCCCGTCAGGGCGGTTCCGTGCCGAACCCGCCGGTGTCGCTCGAGGACGAGGATTTCCAGCCAGATGGCGCCCCGCCCACCGGGCTTCTGGAAGATGATTCAGACCGCGAATGGATCACGCTGTTCTCGCCCGACGATCCCACCAGCGTGAACGCGCCGGGCGGTACCGTGGCGGAGGTGGTGCAGGACGACGAGGGACCCCTCATGCGCATCCGCTCGACATCGAACGGCGCTGCCGTTGCGTTCGATGTCGGGCCGGGCGCGCTGGAACAGATCGCCGGCCGCAGCGCCGTCTTCAGCATCGGCGCGCGCGCCGAGGAGGGGCAGGAAACGCAAATATCCATATCCTGCGACTTCGGTGCGCTGGGCGATTGCGGCCGCCGCCGCTATCTCGTCGGCTATGAGCGTGGGGATTATCTCTTCGAGGTGGAGCTTCCGCGCGGCACGGTTACCGGCCCCGGCATCATTGCCATCAATCCCGATGTGGCGGGAAGCGGCAAGGCGCTCGATATCTACGACATCCGCGTATCGGCGGAATAGCCGCCGCCGGGTCAGTCGTCGAGCATCGCCGTCAGCGTCTCGATCCGGTCCGCTTCCGCCGGCGGCTTGTCCCAGCGCAGCCGCGCGATGCGCGGAAAGCGCATGGCGACGCCGGAGCGGTGCCGCCGCGAGCGGTTCAGCCCCTCGAAGGCGACTTCCAGCACCAGCCCGTGTCCCGGCTCGGCCCGCACCGAGCGCACAGGCCCGAAACGCTCGACCGTATTGTCGCGCACATATTTGTCGATCTGCCGCAGTTCCTCGTCGGTGAAGCCGAAATATGCCTTGCCGACCGGCACCAGTTCCGGTTGCCCCGGCGGTCCGGCCCAGACACCGAACGTGTAGTCGGAATAGAAGCTCGACCGCTTGCCGTGCCCCCGCTGGGCATACATCAGCACCGCGTCCACGGTGTGCGGATCGCGCTTCCACTTGAACCACGGTCCTTTTGGCCGCCCCGCCACATAGGTGGAATCGAGCCGCTTCAGCATGACGCCCTCGATGATCGGATGCGGCGGGTTGCGCCGCTTCTCGTCCAGTTCCTCCCAGCTGCCGAAGGCGACGAGGGGAGAGAGGTCGAAGCGTTCGGCGTCAAGGCGCGAGACGAGCGTTGCCAGCCGTTCCCTGCGGAGCGGGAAGGGCAGGGCGCGCAGATCCTCAGCGCCTTCCGCCATCACGTCGTAAGTGCGCATGAAGGCTGGATATTGCGTCAGCATCTTCGCGGAAACCGTCTTGCGGTTGAGCCGTTGCTGAAGGTCGGAAAAGCCGCGCGTGCCGCCGACCGGCGAGCCGACCAGCAACTCGCCGTCGATGGCCGCCTCGAAATCCATCGCGTCGACGAGATCGGGGAAGGTAAGGGAGATGTCGTCGCCGGTGCGCGAATAGATGCGTCGCACGCCGCCTTCGGAGACGGCCTGGATGCGGATGCCGTCCCATTTCCACTCGGCGGCATAGTCCGCCGGGTCCAGCTTCTCGATGTCGGTTTCGGAAAGCGCCGTTGCCAGCATGACCGACCGGAACAGCGCCCCGCTCGTATTCTCCGGCCTGGCCGCCCGGCCTTCGAGCCAGGCGAAAAGCTCGGTGTAGGGAGCAGCGAGCCCGTGCCACAGCTCCTCGATCTCCGAGGCTTCCACGCTGCCGAAATCGGCCAGCGCCTGCTTGGCGAGCCGCGCCGAAAGGCCGATCCTCAATCCGCCGGTGACGAGCTTGATGACGGCGAAGCGGCCGGCAATGTCCAGCCGGTCAAGCAGGCCGGCCAGCACCGCAGGGGCATCGGAGCGGCTGGCGCGCTGCAATATGTGCACCACCTCCCCGAGGCTCGGCGCGTCGCCCGCGTCGCCTTCCGGCTCTGGCCATACCAGCGACAGCGTTTCGGCGAGATCGCCGACATAATCGTAGGAATAGGCGAACAGGACCGGGTCCATCCGCTCGACGGCAAGCTGGCGCAATACGGCTGGCTTGACGCTGGCGAAGGAAAGGTCGCCGGTCAGCGCCGCCAGCGCATAGCCGCGGTCGGGGTCCGGCGCTTTACGGAAATAGTCCGTCAGCAGCCGCAGCTTGGCATTGCGCGAGGCGGTCAGCACGAGGCGGTCGAGCAAATCGGCGAAAAGCTGCATCAATCCCCCTCGTCCTCATAGCCGACGAGATGCAACGGCTTGGCGGCGATGCCGGCAAGCTCGCACCAGCGCACCAGCGCCTCCTCGCGGCCATGCGTCACCCACACCTCGCCCGCGCCTGTGTCGGAAATGGTCGCCGTCAGTTCGTCCCAGTCGGAATGGTCGGAAAGGATGAGCGGCAGCTCCACGCCCCGCTGTTTCGCCCGTTGTCGGATGCGCATCCAGCCGGAGGCGAAGCAGGCGACCGGATCGGCGAAGCGCCGCGCCCAGCGGTCGGAGAAGGCTGCGGGCGGGCCGACAACGATCTCTCCGGCGAAGTTGCGCCTGTCACCGTCCTCCAGTGTGGCAGCTTCCAGCGGGCCGAGGGCCACGCCCTGCGTTTCGTAATAGTCGCAGAGCCTGGCCAGCGCCCCGTGAATGTAGATTGGGCGTTCATAGCCCCGGTCGCGCAACATGCGGATGACGCGCTGCGCCTTGCCAAGCGCGTAGGCGCCGACCAGATGCGTGCGTTCCGGGAATGCGGCGGCGGATTTCAGCAGCCTGTCGATCTCGTCCGCCGGATCGGGATGGCGGAACACCGGCAGGGCGAATGTGGCTTCGGTGATGAACACGTCGCAGCGCACCACTTCGAAGCCGGCGGTTGTGGGGTCTGCCGCGCGCTTGTAGTCGCCCGAGGCGACGATGCGCGTGCCCTCGCATTCCACAGCGATCTGCGCGGAGCCGAGCACATGGCCTGCCGGATGGAACGACACGTCCGCGCTGCCGATCCTGATCGTCTCGCCGAAAGCCGCCGCCTGCTCGGCGCGCGCATGTTCCGCCCCATAGCGCAGGCGCATGATGTCGAGCGTCTGCCGGGTGGCGAGCACCTTGCCGTGGCCGGGCCGCGCGTGGTCTGCGTGGCCGTGGGTGACAAGCGCACGCTCGACCGGGCGTACCGGGTCGATGAAGAAATCCCCGGCCGGGCAGTAGAGCCCTTCGGAACGCGTGTGCAGGAGGTTGCGGGCCAGCATCGCCTTAAAATAGTTCGCCCCGCGTCCCGGAAAAGCCTCTTGTCAAAGATCGGCGGCAGGCGCATAAGCGCGCGCCCGGACAGCCGGGCTCCGGGACATCTCCATGCAGCCAGTGCAATTGTCGTCGGGCGATCTCGTCGCCGACCGGCGTGCCGCCTATGCTGAAATGCTTTTCGAGAGCGGCGACCGCGCAGCCGCCGCCGACCTCATGCGCGATACGCTGGCTCTCGCTCCCGGCTGGACCGCCGGCTGGTATCGCCTTGGCGAGATGCTGCATGAAGCGGGCAGGCAAGAGGAGGCGGCCGGCGCATGGCGCGAGACGCTGCGGCTCGACCCGGAGGACAGGCTGGGAGCGACGCTCAGGCTCGGCCTTCTGGACGCCGGTGCGCAGCCGGATGCGGTGCCGCCCGCCTTCGTTGAGGCGCTGTTCGATCAATATGCCGACAGCTTCGAGGAATCGCTCGTCGAGAAGCTGGATTATCGCGTCCCCTCGCTCCTGACGGATGCCATCATGCGGCTCGGGCGGGGATGTTTCGGCCTCTGCGTCGATCTCGGCTGCGGAACCGGGCTGATGGGCGAGCATCTGCGTGCCGTTACCGGAAAACTGGAAGGCGTGGACATATCGGGCGGCATGCTGAAGCGTGCCGGAGCCAAGAATATATACGACCGGCTCGTTCACGCCGACCTGAACGATTACGCAATGCCCACGGGCGCCGATCTGGTGACGGCGGCGGACGTGTTCATCTATGTCGGCGCGCTCGATACGCTCATCGGCGGCATAGCGGCCGCCTTGCCGATGGATGGCGTGCTCGCCTTTTCCGTCGAGCGGCACGGCGGCCCCGAGGACATGGCGCTGCGCCGGTCGCGCCGTTTCGCTCACTCCGAAACCTATGTCCGTGCTCTGCTGGAGCCAGCCTTCCGCATCGCCTCCATTGAGCGCGCCACGATCCGCATGGATGCCGGCGAGCCTGTCGAGGGGCTGATCGTAGTGGCGCTGCGGAAATAGGCGCCGGCGCGATCCGGCTTGGCGCACGAGGCAACGGGCGCTACTTCTTTGAGGTGAGCATAGAATCCGTTTCCGCCGCACATAAAGGCCCTGCGCTGCCGGAGCCTTTCCTACGCTGGTTCGCCAGCCGGGGCTGGTCGCCGCGCGCACATCAGCTCGAATTGCTGCGCCGGGCGCAGGATGGCGCTTCCGTCCTGCTGATCGCTCCGACCGGCGCGGGCAAGACGCTTGCCGGCTTCCTGCCGTCCCTGGTCGATCTCGCCACCCGCCCGAAGCGCAGGCCGGGCGAGGCACGGCGCGGCATCCACACGCTCTATATCTCGCCGCTCAAGGCGCTGGCGGTCGATATCGAGCGCAATCTGGGCAAGCCGGTGGATGAGATGGGGTTGCCCGTTTCCATCGAGACGCGCACGGGCGACACGCCGTCGCACAAGCGCAGCCGCCAGAAGCTCGCACCTCCCGATATATTGCTGACCACGCCGGAACAGCTTGCCCTGCTGATCGCGGCGAAGGATGTGGACCGTTTCTTTTCCGGCCTGCGTTATGTCGTGCTGGACGAGCTGCACTCGCTCGTGGCGTCCAAGCGCGGCCATCTCCTGGCGCTCGGGCTGGCGCGGCTGAGGAACCTGGTGCCGGCGCTCCAGACCGTCGGGCTGTCCGCCACGGTCGCGGAGCCGGATGAACTGCGCCGTTGGCTGGTGAACCAGAACCCGCCAGGCGGCATGGCCGATATCATCACCGTTTCCGGCGGCGCGAAGCCCGAGATCGCCATTCTCGATTCGCGGGAGCGCGTGCCTTGGTCGGGCCATTCCGCCCGCTATGCCATTCCCGATATCTACGAGGCCATCAAGCGGCACAGGACGACGCTGCTTTTCGTCAATACCCGCAGCCAGGCCGAGCTGCTGTTCGGTGAGTTGTGGCGGGTCAACGAGGATTCGCTGCCCATCGCGCTGCATCACGGCTCGCTCGATGTGGGCCAGCGGCGGCGCGTCGAGAAGGCTATGGAGGCTGGCTCGCTCCGCGCCATCGTCGCCACCTCCACGCTCGACATGGGCATAGACTGGGGCGATGTCGATCTGGTGGTCCATGTCGGCGCGCCGAAGGGCGCGAGCCGCCTCGCGCAGCGCATCGGCCGCGCCAATCACCGGCTGGACGAGCCGAGCCGCGCCATCCTCGTGCCGGCCAACCGCTTCGAGGTGCTGGAATGCCGCGCCGCGCTGGAGGCGAATTATCTGGGCGCGCAGGATACGCCGCCTCTCGGCGAAGGCGGGCTGGACGTGCTGGCGCAGCATGTGCTGGGCAGCGCCTGCGCCGAGCCGTTCCATGCGGATGCGCTCTATGACGAGGTGCGCGGAGCCGCGCCCTATGCGGCGCTGGATCGCGATTCTTTCGATCGCGTGGTCGATTTCGTCGCCACCGGCGGCTATGCGCTGCGCAGTTACGAACGCTACGCCCGGATCAGGCAGATGGCGGATGGCCGCTGGCGCGTCTCGCATCCGCGCGTCGCGCAGCAATACAGGCTGAACGTCGGCACCATCATTGAGGCGCCGATGCTCAACGTGCGCTATGTGCGCGCGGGCCGGGGCACCGCTGCGCGGGGCGGGCCCGTGCTGGGGCAGGTGGAGGAATATTTCCTCGAAAGCCTCTCGCCGGGCGATACCTTCCTGTTTGCGGGCCGCGTGCTGCGCTTCGAGGGCATACGCGAGAACGAGTGCTTCGTTTCCAATGCCCCGGCGAACGACGCCAAGGTGCCGTCCTATGAAGGCGGCAAGTTTCCGCTCTCCACCTATCTCGCAAGCGAGGTGAGGGGGATGCTGTCCGACCCCGCCCGCTGGAACGCGCTGCCGGATCAGGTGTCGGACTGGCTGCGTATCCAGGCGGAAAATTCGGTGCTGCCGGGCCGGGGGGACTTGCTGGTCGAGACGTTTCCGCGCGGCGGCCGCTTCTACATGGTCGCCTATCCCTTCGAGGGCAGGCTGGCGCACCAGACACTGGGCATGCTGCTGACACGCCGGCTGGAGCGTGCCGGCGCGCGCCCGCTCGGCTTCGTCGCCACCGATTATTCGCTCGCCATCTGGGCGCTGGACGATCTGGGCGCGCTGTTCCGCCGCCGCCAGCCGTCTCTCGCACAGCTTTTCGACGAGGACATGCTGGGCGACGACCTCGATGCATGGCTCAACGAAAGCTGGATGCTGAAGCGGACTTTCCGCAATTGCGCCGTCATCGCGGGACTGATCGAGAAACGTCATCCTGGGCAGGAAAAGACCGGCAGGCAGGTGACGGTTTCGGCGGACCTGATCTACGACGTGCTGCGCAGCCACGAGCCGGACCACATCCTGCTGCGCGCCACCCGCGCCGACGCGGCCGCCGGCCTGCTCGATGTCAGGAGACTTGCCGAAATGCTCTCGCGCATTCGCGGTCGAATCGTGCATAAGAATCTGGAACGGATATCGCCGCTCGCGGTGCCGATCATGCTGGAGATAGGCCGGGAGCCGGTCAATGGAGAGGCCAACGAAACCCTTCTTTCGGAAGCCGCGGACAGCCTGATCGAAGACGCGATGGGCGTGCATTCAGGAGCCGGATGAACAGCCAGCCGCAACGCCAGCCTTCCGCCGCACAGGCGACCGGGATTGCCATTGCCGGCAATCCCGCGCTTTGCGATGCGCGCGGCGCGCTCTACCTGCCGGAATGCGGCCTGCTGGTTGTATCGGACCTGCATCTGGAGAAGGGGTCGTCCTTCGCGCGGCGCGGCTCCCTGCTGCCGCCCTACGACACCGCCGCCACCCTCATCCGCTTGCAGCACGTGATCGCCGACTACCAGCCGGAGATCGTGGTCAGCCTCGGCGACAGCTTCCACGACAGGGAGGGCGCGGCGCGCCTGCCGGCCATCTACCGCGCGGCGCTGGAGGAATTGGCGACGGGCCGCGACTGGTACTGGATTGCGGGCAACCACGATCCCGATGCGCCTGCCGGACTGCCGGGCCGCTTTGTCGAGGAATTGTCCCTGAGCGGCCTGACCTTCCGCCACGAGCCGGCGAAAGGCTCCAGCGTCGGCGAGATCGCCGGGCATCTGCACCCCGGTGCGCGGCTCGTGCGGCGCGGGCGCTCGGTGCGCCGGCCGTGCTTCGCCTGCGACGGCGAAAGGCTCATCATGCCCGCCTTCGGCGCCTATACCGGCATGCTGAATGTGCTCGACCGGGCCTATGCCGGCCTGTTCGGCGCCGAAAGGCTGATCGCCTATATGCTCGGGTCGAGCCGCGTCTATCCGATCGCGCGCGGCATGTTGAGCGCGGGCTGAGCTTCGCCGGTTCCAACGGCGGCCAGGCCGGTCATTCTCGCCTGAACACGATGCTGCCCGCCCAGCCGGTCAGCACGGCCAGGCCCACCGCGAACAATCCGTAGAAGAAGCTGTAGTCGTGGGCGGCCTCGAATATGGACTGCTCGAAACCGGCCTTCTGGATGCTCAGCGTCGTGGAGGATTCGCGTATGAAGGCGCCGTTGCGGAACAGGAAGGCGCGGGCGCGGTGCGTTCCGACCGGCACGTTCGGGGCCAGCGCGACAGTCGCCCGGAACAGGTTCTGCGAGAGGAAATGCACACCGCCGATGCGCTCGTTGAAGAGGCCCGTCGCCTTCTTCCTCTCGCGCAGCGCCGCGCGGAATTCGTCCAGCGTGGCCGGTGATGTCCCCTCGGCGGGTGCCAGGTAGATATTGTCTGGGCCGAGCGACAATTGCCGGTAGCTTTCGGGGCTGGTGACGTCCTGATAGACGCGCGTGGTCGCCACCGAGTAGGACACGGGCACGTTGACGAATGTGGCGGACTGCGTGTTGGTCCACACGCCGAGGATGCGATCCTTGCGCCACACCACCACCGGGCGCGTCGGCCCTTCCAGTGCGACGATCACGTCGTAGCGGCCCTGCCGCGCAAGCAGCGGATCGATATTGTCCAGCGCGCCGAAGATGGTGAGGTCGGCGCCCGAGAAATCCGACGTGATGGCTATCCGGTCCGTGGAAAGGCCGATCTGGATGTTTTCCGCCGCCTGCGTCTGCACCGGCTGCGTCTGTACCGTCTCCGGTTGGTTGGGGGCGTCCTGAGCCGAGGCTGCGCTGCTCCACAGGCCGGTTGCCGCGAGAAGGAGGAGGATCGCCTTCATGGCTCAGCTCTCCCCCAGCGGGCTGAGCATATAGAGGCTCGCCGGGCGCACGAAGAGGTCGAAGCCCAGTCGCAGTGCCACCAGCAGCACCAGCCCCGCCAGAAGCGCGCGAAGCTGCTCGCCGCGCAGCTTCTGACCCGCTTTGGCGCCATATTGCGCGCCGGCCACCCCGCCCACCATCAGGGCGAATGCCAGCACGACATCGACCGTCTGGTTCGCGGTCGAATGAACCACGGTCGTGTAGGCGGTCACGAAGATGATCTGGAAGAGCGAGGTGCCGATGACGACATTGGTCGGAACCTTGAGCAGGTAGATCAATGCCGGCACCATGACGAAACCCCCGCCCACGCCCATGATCGCCGCGAGGAAGCCGATGCCGGCGCCGAGTCCGAGCACGGGGATGATGCTGACGAAGAGCTTCGACGTGCGGAAGCGCATCTTCAGCGGCAGCCGGTGAATCCAGTTGTGCTGGCCGGGCTTGCGCAGGGCGGGGGCTGTGCCGTTGCGCGTGCGCCGTATGGCGCGCAGGCTCTCGACCAGCATCAGCCCGCCGACTGTGCCGAGGAATACCACGTAGATCAAGGATACGAACAGGTCGAGCTGTCCCAGGCTTCGCAGCAGGGCGAAGAACACCGCGCCGACGGACGAGCCTGCCATGCCGCCCAGCAGCAGCACCGTGCCGAGCTTGAAATCGATGGTGCCGCGCTTGAAATGGGCGATCGCGCCGGAAATGGACGAGGCGATGACTTGGTTGGCGCCGGTCGCGACGGCGATTGCTGGCGGGATATTGTAGAAGATCAGGAGTGGCGTGATGAGAAAACCGCCGCCTACCCCGAACATGCCCGACAGGAAGCCGACCGTCGCGCCCATTGCGAGGAGCACGAGAAGGTTCACGGACATCTCGGCTATCGGGAGATAGATGCTCACCCGTCGAACTCGGTCGGTTATGTCCTTGCGCGGAAATCCCTTTCCGCCGGAGCGTCCCCAGAGGTAAAGTGTTCTTGCGCCGACATTACGGCGAAGTCAAATGGAAGCGGCGGGCATGCCTAATATGCGATACCCGCACTTTGCAGCCCGGATAGTGGAATACCAGCGGCGTATGCTTCGCCGGCTCAGCGGCGCGCCAGCAATGCCTTGACGAGTTCCTCCGTCACGTCGCCGCTGGCGTTCATGCCGTTGTCCTTCTGGAAGGCGGCGATAGCGTCCCTGGTGCGCTTGCCCATCATCCCGTCCGCCGGTCCTGCGTCGTAGCCGTTCTTGTTCAGGATGGCCTGGATATTGGTGACGGCCTGCTTCATGTCCACGCTGGCGGTCTTGATCGTGTCCTCGGTCCATTCCTCGGGAATATCGACCGTGTTCGTCTCTGGATTGACCGTGCGGGGCTTCCACAGCTCGGCAGCTGCCTTGGCCTTCTCCAGTTGATCGGGGCGCAGTGCCTTGGCTACCTCGTCGCGCTTGGATGCGGCATCGCGGTCGCCCGACTGGGCGACAAGCGCAAACCATTTATAGGATTCCTCGAGGCTCTGCGGCATGCCTGCGCCCTTGGCCGACAGGATGCCGAGATTGAACTGGCTGTCCTTGACGCCGAGTTCCGCCGCTTCGAGGAACCAGCGTGCCGCCTCGCTGTGATCGGCCTGCTCCCCCGCGCCCATCGCCAGCAGCACGGCGAGATTGTGCATCGCGCCGGCGTTGCCCTGCGCGGCGGCCTGTCTGTACCAGTGCTTCGACTGTTCGATGTCGCGCTCGACGCCGGTACCCTTCTCGTAGAAATTGCCGATCCGGTACTGTGCGGGCGCGAAGCCGAGTTCGGCCGCCTGCTCGTACCAGTCGGCTGCCTTCTTCATGTCCTGCTTGACGCTGCGTCCTTCGGCATAGCGCGATCCGATCTCGTACATGGCCTTGGGATCGCCGCTATTTGCCGCTTCGCGCAGCGCCTCCGGTCCGACATCGGCGGGCGCCGGAATGTGCGCCTCTGCCGGCGACAGGCTGTCGCCGGCATCCGGCGCGGCAAGGGCGGATGCCTCTGCGTCCGCAGGCGGGGTGCCGTTGGTCGTCAGGCTGTCCGCGGAGGGCATGGGAGGAACATCTTGCGGGAGGCTCGCCGTTTCCGTCGGCGCTGCCCCGGGCATTTCGTCGACCATCCGCGCCTGCACGGTATCTTCCCGCGCGGCCTCGGCGGTGGAGGGCAGGGGCTCGTCCGGCACCTGCATCATCTCGGCCGTAAGGGAAGGCTCCGGCCGGGACTGGGCGACCTGGGCCTTGACGCCATCGTCGGACAGGAAAGCCTTGCCGAGCTGCATGCCGCCAAGCACGACGAGGATGCCGGTCGCCGCCAGCAGCATCATCTTGCGGCGGGCCTTGAACAGACCGCCTATCCGGCTTTTCCCGATAGGGCCGGTCGCGTCAGCGCCGCGCTTGGTCAATTCCGCTTCCGCGGCTGCGGCCTGCGCGGCGCGGCGGGCGGCTGCGATGAAATCGGATTTGGCCGCCTCGCCGCTCGTGCCCGATGCGGGCTGCCCGCGCTCGTCGCGAACGCGCCGCATGATCGCGTTGATGTCCGGAGCGCCGGAGCCGGGCTCCAGCGGCTGGTTTGCCAGTTTCGGATCGAGCGGTTCGTCGACGCCGGGTGCCGGCACGTCGAGGCTAGGAGCCTCCGGCTCGATAGCGGGGCCGGTCTCGATCTGCTCCTTGCGACCGCCGAAGGCACGCGCCAGGCTGCCGAGCATGGAACGGGGCGGATTGTTCACGGCCGCCACGGTGGCGTCGAGCTGTTCCGCATGGTTCGCGGCGGCTGCTGCCGCCTCGGCGGGGCTGAGTACGGGACGTGCCTCCATGCCGTGCGCCGGGGCGATCTCGTATCCGCGACCGCCATTTTCCAGGACGCCGAGCCGGTCGACGATCTTGAGCAGGGTGTCGTGGATGGCCTCGAAGGTCCTGGCGTTGCGCTCGTCGGACTTGCGCGTCAGCGCGTCCAGCGCGCGCAGCTCTGCTGTGAGTTCCGCCACGATCGGCAGGTCGGCTGGTGCGCTCGCGATGCTGCGGGCGGCGTCTTCCGCCACCTTGCGCGCCGTCTCCAGAACCGTTTCGCGGCTTCCGGCGATAGCCTGCTCGATCTGGCCGAGGCGCGAGCCGATATCGTCGAACTCGGGCAGCGTCGCGCCGGGCCTGGAAAGATGCGCGGACAGCCCCGCGACCTGCGCCTCCAGTGCGCTGATGATCGCCGGATCCAGGCCGGTAGCCTGCATGCTCGATTGCTCGATGCGGCGGGATATGTCCTCCAGCCGGTCTTCCAGCCCCTGAATGGCGGTGTCGCCGGGGGCATGTTCGAGGTGCCGCGCCAGTTCGGCAAAGCGGCGGTCTATGGCGTCCATGACGTCCCGGCTGGCTTCCGGGGCAAGAGCCGGGCGCTGCTCCAGCCGGTCGGCGACCTGCTCCAGCCGCCTTTCCAGCTCGTGGAACAATATCTGTCCCTGCTCCAGCGCGTCGTCCTGCCGCTTTTCCAGCATGCTCGAGAGATGCTCGAAGCGATTTTCCAGATTGCGGAAGACGATATCCATGTCGGCGGGCGGCGGGTCGCGGTCCAGCTTGCTGGAGATGAGCGCCATCTGGTCGGCGAGCCGCTCCACCATCGCCTCCGGCAGTTCGATGCGGTGGGCTATCTCGTCCACGCGGCTCGACAGCAGGTTGAGATGGTCGATGACGGCGGCGGAGGGCCGTTCCTCGACAAGCTCGTCGATCTGCCGCGCCAACGACGAGACGCGCGCCTCGATCCGCTCGAAGGGTTCGGGGTCGAAGCTCACCGGCTGGGCCGACAGGCTGGACGTCACGATAGCGCGCGAGATTTCGTCGAGCCGCTGCTCGATCATCGACAGCGCCTGCGGGCCGATGCCGCTCTGGTGCTGGACGATCTGCTCCATGGAATGGGCCAGAACGCGCACCTTGTCCTCGAGCGAGCGCAGCGATAGCGATTCGGGCAGCGAGTTGACTGTGGTGGCGATTCGCTCGATCTGGGCGCCAAGCGTGGAAAGGTCGGGGACGCGCTCCTGGCGGCTCTCAAACGCGCTCCAGCGGCGGTCGAAATCGTCCCAGCGCCGGTCCACGGATTTCACCGTGTCCTCCCGCGCCAGCGTGTCGAGTGCGCTTTTGACCTCTTCGAGCTCAAGGCGCAGCAGGTTGATGCTGCGGTCGTCGGCACGCTCGGAAAGCGAATGGATGGCATCGGACAGCCGCTCGAATTCGACGCCGATCTCGCGCGGCTGCACGGACTGGGCGTTGGCGGCGAGGCGCTGGATGTCCCTGCGCAGCGACTCGAATTCCTGCTGAAGCCCGGCGCTCGTCTGCTGGCGCAATTCGTCGCGCATCGCCTTCAACTCGGCCGCGATGCGGCTCACCGAATTGTAGCCGTCCTCCTGCTGGCGGGCGCGGGCCACGTCGGATGCGAAATCCCGCAATGCCTGGCGGGGGGCGGGGCGCTCATGGCTTTCCATCGCCCGCTCGCGGGGAAAGGGCATCTCGGAAGAAGGGCGGCGGGTCAGCCAGCCTTCGTCGCGATCCCGGTAGTGCTCCAGGCGCTCCTCCGCCTGCCGCCGGCCTTCGAGGTCGGCCAGCGTACGGTCGAGGTCGCCGCCTGTCACGGGCCTGCGCCGCCGGCCGGCGTTGAGGGTATCGAGGTAAGAGCGTTTTGTGTTCATCGAGACGCCTGTCCGCAACCTTGGCCGGGGAAGCCGGCCGCTCAAATCAGTTCGGGTCGCGGAACGAGCGGATCGGCCTGGGCCGATCCTTGCGGCGCGCGAGAGCACTCCGTTCGATTCCGAAGACCGTGACCTACGGGAAACATGACGACACGGGACACCGACGCGCTTACATTTCATCAATCGTGGTAAACAGGGAGTTAACCATCGGGCGCGCCGTAGGAATTTGTTAGGAAAAGGGTGCGACGCTTTCGCCATTGCAGAAATCCGGCCCAGAACGTATAAAATAGCCCAAAATCTGACCGCGCACCCTGTCATGAGCCGGGTGCGTTTTTGTTTAACCAACTCAACGGGGTCCGAAAGCCTGCGGGTTCCGTCCAGGCGCGACAGCCTTTGGCCGCGCCATCCAAGGGCCAACAAAAAGAGATGATGAACATATCTACGGCCGGCTCGTCGCTGGCCCTGAATGACGTTTCCGACGAAAACAAGAATGAACTGACCCGCATCGGTGAAATGGCAAGGACGTTCGGCGTCACTCTACGCGCGTTGCGCTTTTACGAGGACAAGGGACTGCTCCAGCCGATTCGCGATGGCAGCACCCGCCTCTACACGCACCGCGACAGGGCGAGGCTGAAGCTTGTCCTGCTCGGCCGCAAGGTCGGGTTCTCGCTGCGTGAGGTCAAGCAGATGATCGACCTCTACGACCCGACGGGTACGAACACGAAGCAGTTCCGCGTGACGCTGGAGAAGTCCGAGCGCCAGCTCGGGCGCCTTAACAGGCAGCGGCAGGCGCTGGACGACGCGATAGGCGACCTCCAGGGCCTCATCTCGGCGGTGCGCGCCAGGCTGGAACGCTGAAGCGCCTCGCCTGAAGGCGGCACCGCTTTCGGGATATGAGAGCTTGAAGCAGATCGGCTGAACCCGGTTCCGGCTGCGTCGCTTTGAACGGGCTGGGCAGTCGTATCTCCGGCGGCAGTTCCCTTGATATGTCCAGTCCGGGAGTCCCGCTCCCGGACCGATGATGTTTTTGCGCCAAACCCTGACAGGGGACGATTCACATCCGTCCTGTCCGCATCCGCCACGAACGCGGTGTGCATATACGTTCGGGAAAAAATTGACGTTTACGCAAACGTCAATTTTTGATAGCTGTCGTCCGATGGTTCGCGCGCTATCCTCTCGCAAGAGGAGTGCGTAACAGGCATATCGGAGGAGCGGGAATGCCGATCTACAAGGCGCCGGTGCGCGATACGCTGTTCGTGCTGGAGGATGTGCTGGGTTTTGGCCGCTACGCCAACCTGCCGGGCTTCGCAGATGCGTCCGGGGAGACGCTGGCAGCCATCCTCGAGGAAGCCGCGAAGCTCGCGGAAAATGTCATGCAGCCGCTCAATCGCGTCGGCGATCTCGAAGGCTGTGTGCGTCATGACGACGCCACCGTTTCGACGCCGAAAGGCTTCAAGGAAGCCTACGACCAGTACCGCGAAGCGGGCTGGATCGGACTTTCGGTCCCGGCGGAATATGGCGGGCAGGGGCTTCCCTACGTCGTCCACACCGCGCTCGGTGAATACCTGTCCGCGGCCAACATGGCGCTGATGATGTATCCGGGCCTGACGCAGGGCGCCATCGCCGCCATCCTCGCTCATGGTTCGGACGAGCAGAAGAACGCCTATGTGCCCAGGCTGGTCGAGGGCGTCTGGTCCGGCACCATGAACCTCACCGAGCCGCATTGCGGCACCGATCTCGGCCTGCTGCGCACCCGGGCTGTGCCTGCCGGCAATGGCGCGCACAGGATTTCCGGCCAGAAGATATTCATCTCGGCTGGCGAGCACGATTTGACGGAGAACATCGTCCATCTCGTGCTGGCCCGCATCGAGGGCGCGCCGGAAGGCACCAAGGGCATCTCGCTGTTCATCGTGCCGAAATTCAAGCTGGATGCGGACGGCAATCCGGGCGAGCGCAACGCCGTCTCCTGCGGCTCCATCGAGGAGAAGATGGGCATCCACGGCAACGCCACCTGTGTCATGAACTATGACGAGGCAGAGGGCTGGCTGATCGGCGGGGAGAATGGCGGCCTCAGGGCCATGTTCACGATGATGAACGAGGCGCGGCTGGGCGTTGGCCTTCAGGGCCTCGCAGTCGCGGAGGCCGCCTACCAGAACGCGGCATCCTATGCGCGCGAGCGTTTGCAGGGCCGTTCGCTGAGTGGTGCCAAGGCCCCGGACAGCAAGGCCGACCCGATCATCGTCCACCCCGACATTCGCCGCATCCTGATGACCATCCGCGCCTTCAACGAGGCCGGGCGGGCGTTGATGCTGTGGACCGCGCTCCAGTCCGACATCGCCCATCGCTCGGGCGACGAGAAGGAGAGGCAGGCCGCCGACGACCTGCTCGGCCTGATGACGCCGATCCTCAAGGGCGTGATGACCGACAAGGGCTTCGAGCATTCGGTCATGGCGCAGCAGGTCTATGGCGGCCACGGCTACATCGAGGAACATGGCATGAGCCAATTCGTGCGCGATGCCCGTATCGCCATGATCTATGAAGGCGCCAACGGCATCCAGGCGCTCGATCTGGTCGGCCGCAAGCTCGCTTTGAACGGCGGCCGTGCGGTGCAGGCGTTCTTCAAGGAGGTTGGCGATTTCTGCGAGGAAAACCGCGCCGACGAAAATATGGCGCCCTTCACGAAGGCCTTGAAGAAGGGACTCAACGATCTTCAGGCGGCCACGATGTGGCTGGTGCAAAACGCGATGCAGAAGCCGGACAATGCAGGTGCGGCCTCCACCGACTATATGCACCTGATGGGCCTCGTTTCGCTCGGCTACATGTGGGCGCGGATGGTGAAAACTGCTCAGGCGGGCCTTGCGGCAGGTGCCGGAGACGCCGCTTTCTATGAGAACAAGATCGTCACCGGGCGCTATTTCATGGAACGTGTCATGCCCGAGACGGCAGCACATCTCGCCCGGGTCTCGACCGGCGCGGACACCATGATGGCGCTGCCGGCGGCGGCGTTCTGACGGATTTGGTCCGGCGCGCTGCGTCCGGGAAGGGAGAAGATCATGGCTGATGCGTTTGTCTATGACGCGGTGCGGACGCCGCGCGGGCGCGGCAAGAAGGACGGGTCGCTGCACGAGGTGCCGGCGGTGCGACTGGCCGCGAAGGCGCTGGAAGCCGTACGCGACCGCAACGGGCTCGACACCGCTCAGGTGGACGACATCATCTTCGGCTGCGTCGATCCGGTGGGCGAGGCAGGCTCCGTCATACCGCGCGCCGCGGCCTTCGAGGCCGGATATGCCACCGAAGCGCCCGGTATCCAGATTTCACGCTTTTGCGCGTCCGGCCTCGACGCCATCAATCTCGGCGCGGCCAAGATCGTGGCCGGTTCCGACGAGATCGTCATTGCCGGTGGCGTCGAATCCATGTCGCGCGTCGGCATGGGCATGTCGGGTGGCGCATGGTTCATGGACCCATCTGTCGGCCTGCCGGGCTGGTTCGTGCCGCAGGGCATCTCCGCCGACCTGATCGCCACCAAATACGGGTTCTCCCGCGACGATGTGGATGCCTATTCCGTCGAGAGCCAGAAGCGCGCCGCGAAGGCATGGGAGAAGGGCTGGTTCAGGGATTCGGTCATTCCGGTCAAGGACCAGAACGGCCTCACCATCCTCGACCATGACGAGCATATGCGGCCCCAGACCGACATGCAGACGCTGGCCTCGCTCAATCCCTCATTCGTGGTGCCTGGCGAAATGGGCGGCTTCGATGCGGTCGCGGTGCAGCGTTACCCGGAAATCGAGGCGATCAACCACGTCCATCACGCCGGCAATTCGTCGGGCATCGTCGATGGTGCTGCCGCGGTGCTGCTCGGCTCAAGGAAGGCCGGCAAGGCGCTTGCGCTCAAGCCGCGCGCGCGCATCCGCGCTTTCGCCAATATCGGCTCCGAGCCTGCCATCATGCTCACAGGGCCGGTGGACGTGACCCGGAAGCTGCTGAAGAAGGCGAAGATGAAGCTGTCGGACATCGACCTGTTCGAGCTGAACGAAGCCTTCGCCTCGGTCGTGCTGCGCTACATGCAGGCATTCGACATTCCGCATGATCGGATCAACGTGAATGGCGGCGCAATCGCTATGGGCCATCCCCTCGGCGCGACCGGCGCGATGATACTCGGCACCGTGCTGGACGAACTGGAACGCCGCGACCTCAATACGGCGCTGGTGACGCTCTGCATCGGCGCGGGCATGGGCACCGCAACGATCATCGAGCGGGTCTAGCATTTCCCCTTCTGGGAAAAGCCGCTTCCCACCGCCATGCCTACCGCCGCCGCAACCGTTTTAGAGGAGGAGCCTCTCCAATGACCTATACAAACTTCACCGTCGAGACGGACGCGGATGGCATCGCTCTCGTCACATGGGACATGCCCGGCCGCTCCATGAACGTCTTTACCGAGGAGGTGATGGGCGAGATCGACAGGATCGTGGACGAGACGGTGGCCGATGCAGCGGTAAAGGGCGTTGTCTTCACCTCCGGCAAGGACAGCTTTTCCGGTGGCGCCGACATCACCATGCTGCAGAAGATGTTGACCCTTTACCATGAGGAGGAGAAGCGCGACCCCGGCAACGCGAACCGTGTGCTGTTCGAGACGGCGGGCAGCATGAGCCGGCTGTGGCGCAAGATCGAGACTTGCGGCAAGCCGTGGGTGTCGGCCATCAACGGCACCTGTATGGGCGGCGCGTTCGAGCTGTCGCTGGCCTGCCACGGTCGCGTCGCCGCCGATAGCGACAAGGTGCGCATGGCGCTGCCCGAGGTGAAGATCGGCATCTTCCCCGGCGCGGGCGGCACCCAGCGCGTGCCGCGCCTGGCAGACCCGCAGGCCGCTCTCCAGATGCTCACTTCGGGCGAGAACCTGACGCCGAAAAAGGCGAAGGGGATGAATTTGATCCACGAGATAGCCGCGCCCGAAAAGCTGATCGAAACCGCAAAGGCGATGATCCGCAACGGCCTCAAGCCGGTGCAGCCCTGGGATGAGAAGGGCTTCAAGCTGCCCGGTGGCCCGGTCTATTCGGCGGCTGGCGCCAATCTCTGGCCGCCGGCGATCGCCATCCTGCGCCGTGAGACATACGGCAATTATCCGGCCGCGACCGCTATCCTGAAATGCGCTTACGAGGGCCTGCTGGTTCCATTCGATACCGGCCTGCGCATCGAGCAGCGTTATTTCACCGAGATCATGCGCAGCACCGAAGCCGCGATGATGATCCGCTCGCTGTTCATTTCCCTGCAGGAGCTGAACAAGGGCGCGCGGCGGCCCGAGGGTGTGCCGGAAACGAAGTTCACGAAGATCGGCGTGCTCGGCGCGGGCTTCATGGGCGCGGGCATCGCCTATGTCACGGCAAAGGCCGGCATCCCGGTCGCGCTGGTCGACCGCGACATGGACGCGGCGGCGAAGGGCAAGGCCCATTCCGCCGACCTCATGGACGGCCAGATCAAGCGCGGGCGGGCCACGGCGGAGGACAAGGAAAAGCTGCTGTCGCTCATCACGCCGACCGCCGACTATGCCGATCTTGCCGGTTGCGACCTCATCGTAGAGGCGGTGTTCGAGGATTCGGCGGTGAAGAAGGAGGTGACGGAGAAGGCCGACGCCGTCCTGAAATCGTCGGCCATATTCGCCTCCAACACCTCCACCATCCCGATCGGCTCGCTTGCCGGGAACTCCAAACGGCCGAAGAATTTCATCGGCATTCATTTCTTCTCGCCAGTGGACCGCATGATGCTGGTCGAGATCATTCTGGGGAAGAAGACCAGCGACAAGGCGCTCGCGGTGGCGATGGACTATGCCCGCGCGATCAGGAAAACGCCGATCGTCGTCAATGATACGCGCGGCTTCTACGTGAACCGCTGCGTGCTGCGCTACATGGCCGAGGCGTTCAACATGCTGATCGAGGGCGTGCCGCCGGCCATGATCGAGAATGTGGCGCGCGCCGCCGGCATGCCGGTCGGCCCGCTGGCGCTGACCGACGAGACGGCCATCGACCTTGCGCAGAAGATCATGAAGCAGACCGTGCGCGATCTCGGCGCGGGCGCTGTCGATCCGGCGCAGGTCGAGCTTATCGACAACATGGTGGACAGGCACGGACGGCGCGGCCGCAAGAACGGCAAGGGCTTCTACGACTATCCCGACAAGCCGGCGAAGAAGCATCTGTGGCCCGGCCTGACGGAGCTTTATCCCCAGCAGGACGCCGAGGCTATAGATGTCGAGGAACTGAAGCAGCGTTTCCTCGTCACCATTGCGCTGGAGGCGGCCCGCATCATGGAGGAGGGTATCGTCACCGACCCGCGCGAGGCCGATGTCGGCTCTATCCTCGCCTTCGGCTTCGCGCCCTATACGGGCGGCGCGCTGTCCTACATCGACGGCATGGGTGTGGAGAAGTTCCTCCATCTGGCCAAACGGCTGAGGAAGAAATACGGCGCGCAGTTCAAGGCACCCAGGCTGCTGGCCGACATGGCGGCGAAAGGGGAGACATTCTACAGCCGCTTCAACCCCTATGCCGGTAAGGCGAAGAAAGCGGCCTAGCGGCATGTATGTCTGGCTGCGACTTGCCCGCATGGCGCTCACCGCGCGTTCGCGGGGGCGGTATCATCTTGGTGACGAGGGGCGTCTGGGCTTCCGCTGCCTGCCGACCGACATCGACGGCAATCTGCATCTCAACAATGCGCGTTACATGATGCTGGCCGATGTCGGCCGCATCGACCTTTTCATGCGCGCCGGCCTGTTGGCGCTCGCCCGCAAGCATGGCTGGGCGCCGATGATGGGCGGTCTGCAAACCGTCTATCTGCGCGAGATCAGGCTGTGGCGAAAGTTCGATGTCGTTTCCACCATCGAGACATGGCGGGACACGCAGGTCATCGGGCGGCATCGCTTCGAGCTTGAGGACGGCCAGACCGCCGCGCTGGTGATGACGACTGCTGGCATATACGACCTCAGAAAACGCGGCTTCGTGCCCATCGGCGATATCGTGTCCGAACTCGGAGTCGATGTCGCGCCCCGGCCTCCAAGCCCGGAAGAAGAGGTTTTCATGGAGTCCCACGGCAGGCTGCGCGCGCTGGCGAAAATCGCGCGCTGATACGTTGCATTTGCCGGGGACGCGGCTACGGTGCGGCCCGTATCGGAGGCCATGCCCGTGAAATATATCGACTATTATTTCGTCTGCTCCTCGCCCTTCGCCTATATGGGCCACAAGATTTTCCTCGATATTGCCGCGCGCCACGGTGCGACGATCCGCTACAAGCCATTTGATATTTACCGCGTCTGGGAGAATTCCGGCTCGGTGCCGGGCGCCAAGCGCACGCCCGCGCGGATGCGCTATCGCCGGATCGAATTGCAGCGCATCAGCAATTTCCGCGGCGTGCCGCTCAACGCGGACCCGAAATTCTTTCCTTCCAATTCGGAACTGGCCGACCGCTGCATTATCGCGCTTGCCGAGGCCGGTGCCGACCCGAGCAATTTCATGTTCCGCACCATCGAGGGCATGTGGTGGAGAGAGGAAAACATCGCCGACCGTGCCCAGCTCGCTGCCTATCTCGCCGAAGCCGGCCATGACGCCGAAAAGGTTCTGGCCGAGGCGGGATCGGAGGCAGTCACCGCGATACGCGAGCGCAATACCGATGAGGCCGTAGGGGCCGACTCCATCGGCGCGCCGACCTATATCTACAAGGGCGAATCCTTCTGGGGGCAGGACCGGCTCGAATATCTGGACCACATGCTCAAGACCGGCCGTGAGGCGTTCAGCGGCTTGCCGCAGGGCTGAACGCGGCGGCGCTCTGGACAAGACCGGCCCGAATACCTATTCATCTGAAAGGTATTTTTTCCTGCGACTCTCTAGGGAGCAACCGCATGCTCTCCCACGATCAGGTTTGGGCTGCCATAGACGCGCTGGCCGAGCGGTACTCGCTCTCCGCATCCGGGCTGGCGAAGCGCGCGGGGCTGGATTCCACCGCGTTCAACAAGTCGAAGCGCCGCTCGGCGGACGGGCGGCCGCGCTGGCCTTCCACGGAATCTCTTGCCAAGATCATGGAGGCGACGGGATCGTCGCTCGATGAGTTCATGGCCATGCTGCGCGGTCCCAGGCCGGTGCTTGGCCCGCCGGCTTTCGCGCCCTCCTCGGTCCCGCTGCTGGGTTTCGCGCAGGCGGGAAATGGCGGCTTCTTCGACGATGCGGGTTTCCCGGTGGGGCAGGGCTGGGATCTCGTCGACCTGCCCGCAGCGGCGCCCGAAGGCGCATATGCCTTGCAGGTACAGGGCGATTCCATGCTGCCGCTCTACCGCGCCGGCGATGTGCTGATCGTCCAGCCCGGCGCGACGGTCCGGCGAGGCGATCGTGTCGTGGTCAAGACGACGGGCGGCGAGGTCATGGCCAAGGTGCTTGCGCGACGCACGGCGCGCGAGGTTGAACTGCATTCCCTCAATCCAGATCACCCGGACCGGATTTTTGCCGTGTCCGAAGTCGAATGGGTCGCCCGCATCCTCTGGGCGAGCCAGTAGGCGGGCGGCGATGCGTATCCTGCCGCATGCGGTCCCGGCTCTCGGAATAGCGGCTGTGGCGGTGACGCTTCTGGCGGCACGGCCTTTCCTCATCGGCTCCGTTGAAATTGACGTGGAGCCGGAAGCAATCGCGGCGATGCCGGAATTGCCGTCCGCCACATTGCCTGTTGCGTCGTCAAGGCCGGTCGCGGCGGGTGAGATGGTACTGCCGCCGGCGGAGGCAGGCAGGCTGGAGCGGGTCGAGCCGCGCGCGCCGCTGGGTGAGCTGGCGCAGCCGGTCGTGAGGAAACGCGATCCGCGAACGCTGTTGTTCAAGCCGGTGGCGACGGCGGCGGGACGCATCGAGTCGGGCGGCGTGACCGTTTCTCTGGCCGGCATCGGCATCGTGGAGCCGGACGAGACATGCACCGACGCAGCCGGCAAATCATGGCCATGCGGCGCGAGGGCGCGTGCGGCGTTCCGCATGTTCCTGCGCGGGCGCGCGGTGGATTGCGCCTTGCCGTCCGATCTCGCGGTCAAGCAGGCGACGGCGGAATGCACGCTCGCCGGACACGATCTGGGCGAATGGCTGGCCGAGACGGGCTGGGCGCGCGCCACGCCGGACAGCCCCTATGCCGCGCAGGTCGAAGCCGCGCGGAAAGCCGGCCTCGGCATATTTGGCATGGCTCCCGCAGCGGTGCCCTTGCCGGACCCCGCGCCCGTGTCGGGCATTTCCGAGCCGGGCTAAAGCATGTCTCCCGAAAACGGGCACCGGCTTCGGGAAAAGGACATACGCAAAAGCACGGCGCGTCTGAACGGATTTGGCGCGGATCAGGCTGCCAGTTCGCCCGCCAATGCCTTTTCGATCAGGGCGCGTGTTTCCCCAATGCCATAGAGCGCGGCAAAGGAGCCGAAGCGCGGCCCGCGCTCCTGGCCGATCAGCACCTGATAGATCATCTGGAAGAAGGCGACGGAAACGCCCGGCCCGCCTTCCGGGCTTTTCTTCGTATGGTCCTGATAACGCTCGATCCCGCGCGCCACGTCGAGCGCGGCATTCTGGATCGCTTCTCCGTCCGCATCCGCCGGCAGCGTGCCGAGCCGCGTGGACAGCGCAAGGAGAGCAGCCTGCTCCACCCCGTCGGGCGCACGGAACACCTTGGTGGGCCGCACGAAATCCTCGAAATAGCGCAGCGCGAAGCCGACCAGCCGGTCGAGCTCGGGATGCGTCTCGGGCGTGACGCCCTGCACATGCCGCGAAATGAAGCCCCACAGCACGCCCTTGTTCTGCGCGTTCGAGGCGCTGACGAGGTTGAGCAGCAGCGCGAAGCTCACCGGCAGCTCGATGGCAGTCGGATTGCCGTTGTGGATATGCCAGACGGGGTTGCCCAGCCGTTCTTTCCAGCCTTGACGCGGATAGGCGGCAAGGAACTGGTAATATTCGTCCACCGCGCGCGGGATGACGTCGAAATAGAGCTTCTTGGCCGTGCGCGGCTTCTGGAACATGTAGAGCGCGAGGCTCTCCGTCGGCGCATAGGTCAGCCATTCGTCGATGGTGAGGCCGTTGCCCTTCGACTTCGATATCTTCTGGCCGTTCTCGTCGAGGAACAATTCGTAGACGAAATGCTCCGGCGCGCGCCCTCCGAGCGCCTCGCAGATGCGGTCATAGACGCCCATGTTCGGCCCGTGGTCCTTGCCGAACATTTCGAAATCGACGCCGAGCGCCGCCCAGCGCGCGCCGAAATCCGGCTTCCATTGCAGCTTCACATTGCCGCCCGTCACCGGCAGCGTCATTTCCTCGCCGTCCTCGTCGTCGAAGGTGATCGTGCCTGCGGCGGCATCGACCTTCTTCATCGGCACGTAGAGCACCCGGCCGGTTTTGGGCGAGATCGGCAGGAACGGCGAATAGGTGGCGCGGCGTTCCTCGCCCAGCGTTGGCAGCATGATCGCCATGATGGCATCGTAGCGTTCCGCTACCCGCTTCAGGATCGCGTCAAGGCGGCCGGACTTGTAATATTCCGTTGCGCTGGCGAATTCATAGTCGAAGCCGAACGTATCGAGGAAGCGCCGCAGCATGGCATTGTTGTGATGCCCGAAGCTCTCGTAATCGCCTCCGAACGGGTTGGGCACGGAGGTGAGAGGCTTATGCAGATGCGGCTCGAGGAAGCTGCGGTCCGGCACATTGTCCGGGATCTTGCGCATGCCGTCCATGTCGTCGGAGAAGCACAGCAGCTTGGTCGCAACCTTGTCCTCGGTCAGCACGCGGAAGGCATGGCGCACCATAGTCGTGCGCGCCACCTCGCCGAACGTACCGATATGCGGCAGGCCGGATGGACCGTAGCCCGTCTCGAACAGCACCGTTTCCGGCCATTTGCCCTTGTAACGCGCGATGATCTTGCGCGCCTCCTCGAACGGCCATGCCTTGCTTTCGGCAGCGGCGGCGAGGATTTCGGGTGTCAGCTCAACGGGGCTCAAGGGGCCTTGCGCCATTTTTCGGGTTCGTCCTGTTTATGATTGCCGCCCGCCCGGGGCTGTTGACCTCTAGGCTTCGGCGGGGCGGGCGTCAACTTTGCCGCGTTTTTTCGTTGCAACCGCCTCCCGCTGCACCTAACTCTGCCGCTGTTGCAATTTCGGGGAGACGGGAAATGAAGACGCTCTCGGCGCAGGAGGCGCTGGTCTATCTGATGGTGATCGTCTCGGCATCCGACCGCGACATGGGCGACCCCGAGCTGTCGCGCATCGGCGCCGTGGTGCGCATGCTGCCGGCCTTTCGCGGCTTCGACGCCAACCGCACCCTGGCCGTCGCGCAGGATTGCCAGCAATGGCTCCAACGCGAGAACGGGCTTGCCGAAATCCTGGAAGCGGCGGGCAAGGCCATTCCCGAGGCGATGCACGACACGGCCTATGCGCTGGCCGTCGATGTCGCGGTGGCCGACCTTCAGGTCGAGCCGGAGGAATTCCGCCTGCTGCAGCTCATTCGGGGGCATCTTTCACTCGAGCGTGCCACGGTGAGCGCCATAGAGCGCGCCGCGCGTGCGCGCCATAGGAGCCTTGAAGCTTCTTAAAAGAAGCCTATCGGGAAATAGCGCAGGTAGAGTTCCTCGAACTCGCCGCTGGCGCTGATCTCGCGCAGGGCGTAGTCGAACGCGGCGGCCAGCTTCTCGTGGTTGAGCCCGACCGCGATGGCGAGGCCGTTTCCCAGATATTCCGGCGCGAGATAGGGACCGCCGGCAAAGCGGCAGCATTTTTCGGACACGCTGCCCCCCAGCCAGAAGCCGAAGCGCATGCCGTCGCCGAAGATCGCCTCCACCTTGCCGTCCTTGAGCGCGGCGAACTGCGCCTCCGCATTGTCGAAGGCCGCTGGCTTTGCATCGGGAAAGAAATCGCGCAGCATCGCCTCATGCTCGGAACCGGCGATGACGCCGACGGTCTTTCCCTTGATGGCCTTGTAGATCGGCTCCGCGAGCGCGCTGTCGTTCCTGACCGCAAAGCGGGCTGGAAAGCGAAGATAGGATCGCGAGAAAACATATTTTTCGCGGCCTTCCGGCGTCACGGCGAGGCCGGCGATCAGAGCTTCCCCCTCGCTGCGTTGCATCGCCGGCTCCAGCTCGTCCCAAGGCAGCGCCTGGATCTGGCAGCGGTCCATTATTTCCAGTTCGCGGCAGATGGCGCGGGCCAGATCGACATGGAAGCCAGACAGCAATCCGTTGGAATCGATGAAATTGAAGGGCGGAAAATCTATGGTGGTCAGGAAGCGTATGCGCGGCACATCGGTCAGGTCCGGTCGCGGCAGCCTTTCCTTTACATCCCAGAACTGTGGAATGGCCGGGCTCTGCGCGCGCGCATGGGGCGCGATCAGCATAGTGAGCGTTGCAAGAAAGATTATTGCGCCGCGCCGCATTTTTGCTCCCCGCTTTGCGCGAGTCGCTGTAGCATGGAGGCGATCTGCCGGTAAACTGCTTGATCGGCGGCGGTCAGGATGCGGGATCTGCCGTCGGCTGATTAAAATTTGCCATTTGCAATCTGGGGTTAATGGCAGGCAGTACATGCAGGGCCTATGATGACGGAATTGTCCGACAAGAACGAGGATACACGGACGATGCGTTTTGACGATACGCTCGCTTATATCGACCGAATACAAAGGGCCAGGACACGCCGGGACGTGTCAAAGGCCCTGCTCGAAGTGACCAGCCAATATGGGCTTACGTCGCTGCTTGCCGGCACCATGCCGGTGAGCGGGACATCCAAGGACGACCAAAAGGACCATATCATATTGTCCGAATGGCCGGCGGAGTGGCTGGAACGCTATGCCGCCTGCAATTACATCGAGCACGATCCGCTGATCCGCTTTGTGAAAAGGGCGCCCGCGCCAGCGACCTGGCATGAGGCCGTTGCCGCGATGCGTCCCGGCCGTCGCGGCTTGCGCGTTTTCGAGGATGCCGGTGCCTTTGGCCTGAAGGACGGTTTCGGCTTGCCGCTGGTGACGCTGGAGGGAGCGGTCGTGCTCGTGTCCTTCGGCGGAGAGCATGTCGAGCTTACGCCGGAAGCGGTCCAGTTGGTCAACCTCGTTTCCACCTATGCGGTAGGCCGCGCCATGCAGCTTTCCGTCGAGGTCCCGTTGATCGAGCACCGGCCTGAATTGACCGGCCGGGAGCGTGAATGCATGCGCTGGGCCGCCGCTGGCAAGAGCGAATGGGAGATTTCGCAGATACTCGGCATTTCCGAACATACGTCCGAAAAGCATCTCCTCAACGCGAAGGCCAAGCTTGGCGCGGCGAACCGCGTCCAGGCGGTGGCCGAGGCCATACGGCAAGGATATATTTAGAAAAGTAACTTATACATTAAATATATATGTTTAATACTACGCGATAACGCAATATACAATAAATTATTACTAATTAACACTTGGTCTACCTAAGAAGGGAGACCAAAAATGCTATATGCGCTCAGCACCGCGGAACTTATGGAACAGCCCGACCTGTGGCGGGCGGTTCATTCATTGAGGCATCGTATATTCGTCGAGGAGATGGGGTGGGAGGATCTGCGCCGCGCCGACCGGCTCGAGATCGACCAGTTCGATCACGAGGACGCCATCCATCACATCGTCGTCAGGGATGGCGAGGTCGCCGGCTACCAGCGCATGCTGCCCACGACGCGCCCCTGCCTGCTGACGGAAGTGCTGACGGACCTCTACGAAGGCACGCCGCCCTCCGGCCCGGATGTTTTCGAGCTGACGCGCTATGCCGTCGCCGAACCCTATCGGGAAGGGCGCTGGGGCGTGTCCAGCGTCGGCAGCGAGCTGATCGCCGGCTTTGTCGAATGGGGGCTGGCGCGCGGCGTGGACAAGGTCATCATCGAGTTCGAGCCCATGTGGGTGCTGCGCGCGCTGCAACTGCGCTTTCTCGCGCGTCCGCTCGGCTATCAGCGCACCTATGGCCGCCAGCAGGTCGTTGCCACCCTGCTCACCTTCAACGAGCACACGCTTCAGACCGTCCGCGAGCGGCGCAACTACCACGCGCCGGTTCTCACCGAAGGAAGCCCGTATTTCCGGCCTCTGCGGAAGGCATCGTGACGATGGAGGGGGTCATGACCGACATAGGACTTGCGGGCGACGGCGGGACGGACCTGCGTTCGCCTCCGCGCACGGAGTTGCGGAATCACACGTTGATCGTCACCGTCGCGTCCGATGACGGTAGGCCCGTTCTGGATGGCCGCGCCTATGCGCGGCTGGCACGCACGCTGCGCGAAGCGGCGCAGGACGAGGCCGTACGTGTCGTCATGCTGCGCGGCTTTTCGGGCTGCTTCTGCCTTGGCGGGGATTTCTCCGAATTCCTCGACGCGACCCGGCACCAGCGTCTCATCGCGGCCGTGACGGATATGTTCCGCACGCTGGCGACGTTCCCGAAGCCGCTGCTTGCCTGCGTGGACGGCGATGCCGTCGGGGTCGGCTGCACCATATTGTTCCATTGCGATCTGGTCGTGGCCTCCTCCAGCAGCACGTTCCGCGTTCCCTTCGTGGATTTCGGCCTTGTGCCGGATGCGGCGACAAGCATTCTTGCACCGGAGCGCCTGGGTTACTCGGCCGCGTTCCGTTTCTTCTGCCTTGGGGAGACGCTGCAGGTCGAGGATGCGCGCCGCCTCGAACTTGTCTCCACGATAAGCGAGGATGTGGAAGCGGAAACGCTGGCTCTTGCCCGGACGCTGGCCAAGAAGCCGACAGGCGCGCTGGTCCAGACCAAGGCGCTGCTGCGCGGCGATGCCGGACTGCTCTGCGAGCGCATCGACAGGGAGATATCTTTGTTTCACAGGGCATTGCAGGACGAGGTGACGTTGAAACGGCTGGCGCGTATTGCGCGCATGGCTGCGTGATCGAAAGTTCGGACACGCGATAACAGACTTGGGGAGGCGCCGGGGGCGGCGCCAACGGAGGGGGAATGGCTCTGGCAGGTTTGCTGCCGGAAAAGTGGCGCGCATTGTCGAAGGCGGGACGGCATGCGCGCCCTGCAGGCAACGAGGGGACGGCATCCGGCCACGGCCTTGCGAGGCTTTGGTCCGGTGTCTTGCGGCGGCTGCCGCTCGACGGCGCGGCGGCCGACCGGATCGCGCGCCGCGCGAAACGCAGCGGCACGAGCTTCACGCGCGAATTGCTTGCATCCGGCGAAATATCGGAAGCCGCCTTCTTCAAGGCGATGGCTGCGGAAACCGGCATCCGTTTCGTGGATGGGATAGATCCCGGGAGCCTCGTCATCAGTCCCTCCGATTGCCTGACCCTGCTGAGGGCGGGCAACGGTCCGCGCATGGTCCGCTCGCTCGACCCGCAAGGCCGCGCGCTGATCGTGATGGCGCCCGACGACAGGGACTATGCGCGCCTGCTCGTCTATCTGCGCGAGCGTCCGGCCATGCGTGAACGTATCCGCATCGTCACCGTCTCCGCCATGCGCAGCGCGCTCCTTGCACGTGCCCGCGAGCTCATGCAGCGGCGCGTGCGCGACACCCTGTTCGAGGCGCTGCCCTATTGCTCGGCACGCATCGTGCTGAGCGGCACGCAGGGCGTCCTTGTCGGCGGGCTGGGGGTGCTCCTTGTCTTTGGCGCTCTCGTTTTCACGCAGACGACCATGCTGATGGCGCATATGGCGGCCTCGGTATTCTTCTGCGCCTGTGTCGCGCTGCGGCTGATGGCGCTGCGGAATCTCGTCGCCCGCAGGCGGCCGAAGCTGCGCGACTACGAGCCCGCCGAGATGCCGCGTTACACCGTGCTGGTCGCGCTGCGTCACGAAACGGAGATCATCCCGGAGCTGCTCGCCGCGCTGGACAAGCTCGTCTGGCCGCGCGGCAAGCTGGAGATCAAGCTCATCTGCGAGCAGGACGACCCGGAAACCATCGCGGCCATACATGCGGAAAACCCGAAGCCGTTCGTGGAAGTGGTCGTGGTGCCGCCGGGCGGCCCGCGCACCAAGCCCAACGCGCTGTGCTATGCGCTTCAGTCCGCGACCGGCGATCTGGTGGTGCTGTACGATGCAGAGGACCGGCCGCATCCCCTGCAACTGGTCGAGGCATGGCAGTGCTTCGAGAGGTCGGAGGCCAGCCTGGCCTGCGTGCAGGCGCCGTTGCACATCATGAACCATGCACGTGGCATTGTCGCCGCCATGTTCGCCTTCGAATATTCGGCGCTGTTTCGCGGCCTGCTGCCGTGGCTTTCCAGCCAGAAGCTTATCCTGCCTCTGGGTGGCACCTCCAATCATTTCCGCCGCTCCGTCCTCGACAATATCGGCGCGTGGGACCCCTACAACGTGACGGAGGACGCCGATCTGGGCCTGCGCCTGTGCCGCTTCGGCTATCGCACCGCAACGATCCATTATCCGACATGGGAAACCGCGCCGGAGACAGGCCGCGTCTGGCTCAAGCAACGTACGCGCTGGTTCAAGGGCTGGATGCAGACATGGCTCGTCCATATGCGCCATCCGGTCCGGCTGGCGCAGGAACTCGGGCCTGTTTCCTTCATCATTGCGCAGATCCTTTTCGCGGGCATGATCATGTCGGCGCTCCTGCACCCGTTCCTGCTGTTGGCGGCGCTCCTGCTGACGATCGAGCTTGCGGGGGGAGAGGGGTTCGGCGCCGTAAAGTCGGCGCTTCTGGCGATGGACCTCGCCAATGTCTCTCTGGGCTATATCGCTTTCGTCCTGCTCGGGCGCGCGACCATGACCGGCAACGAGGACCGGAACCTTGGCAAGGTTGTGCTTTTCACGCCCGTCTACTGGATGATGATGTCTCTGGCCGCGTGGCGGGCCGCCTTCCAGCTCTGCCGCGATCCCTTCCTCTGGGAAAAGACGCCCCATCCGGGCGGGTTGATGCCGGCGGATGGGGCGTGGACTTTCAACCCAGCGCCAGAAACTCGGGAGCCTGATGGATGATCGTGCGATCTTCCGGGCCGATGGCTTTCTCGTCGCGTCCCTTGTAGGGGACGGACAGGAGTATACGGCGTATGGCGGCCAGCCGCGCCCGCCGCTTGTCGTTGGAACGGATCACCACCCACGGCGAAAACTCAGAATGGGTTTCTGTGAACATGGCGTCGCGGGCTTCCGTATAGGCGTCCCACTTGCTCATGCCGGCAATGTCCATGTCCGAGAACTTCCAGTTCTTGAGCTTGCTGTGACGCCGGTCGTGGAATCGCTTGAGCTGCATTTCCTGCCCGACATTCAGCCAGAATTTGAGGAAATGGATGCCCTCTCGCATGACCATCCTCTCGAAGCGGGGAACTTCGTCCAGGAAGCTCTTGTATTGCTCGGGCGTGCAGAAGCCCATGACGGGCTCCACTCCCGCGCGGTTGTACCAGGAGCGGTCGAAGGTCACGAACTCTCCCGCCGTTGGGAAGTGCCCCACATAGCGTTGGAAATACCATTGGCCAAGCTCGGTCGCGGATGGCTTGGGCAGGGCGACGTTGCGGGCGTTGCGCGGGTTCATGTTCTGGCGCACCGCGCCGATCGTGCCGCCTTTGCCTGCGGCGTCGCGCCCCTCGAATATGACGATGACGCGCTCGCCCGTCTCCTGCATCCAGTATTGCAGCTTGACCAGTTCCGTCTGCAATGTTTCGAGCTGCTCGTAATACGCAGCCTTTTTCATCTTTTTGTCATAGGGATAGCTGCCAGATGACAGCGCATTCTCTTCCACCCAATCGGGCAATACGGGATCGTCGATGTCGAAAACGCGTTTCTTGCCGCTTATGTTGAGCGTCAACGCCCTGCCTGAAGCCGCTTTGCTCTTTTTCTTTTCGTCGCTCATCATGCCGATCCTTTCCCGAATGGGCCGCCATGCTATGTGCAGCCGGTAGCCCGAACAAGCGGCAAAGACGGACGTGGGAATGTCGGTGGAACCGGAGATAGCGACCAGCAGCAGCGACCGCAGTGCGCGACGCCTGATGTCCGTCTTGCGCGGGCGGCTGGTGCAGTCCCGCTGGATTCTGGCTGCTGCCGCCGTTGCCGTCCTTCTGGTGGCGGTCAGGGGACAGGTGGGCTTGGGATGGGCCGCGCTTGCCTTCGCGCTCGTTGCCGGGGTGGCCGCTGTCGCTCCACGCCGCACCAGGCGGTCCGAGCGCGCCGTTTCAGAAAGGCAGGAGACGCCGGTCACCGTCGAGCGCCTGTCGGCGGTCAGCCTCGCGGCGGCGGTGCCCGATCCGCTGATCCTGTTCGACCGTGACGGCATCATCCATCACGCGAACGCGCCGGCGGAAAAATCATTCCGCGCGTTGCCCGGCCTTGACGTGCGGCTACGCTTTCGCGCGCCCGAAATGCAGGAGCTTCTTCGCGCGACGCTTGCCGACGAGGACGTTCCCGAGCCGGTGGAATATTCCGAGCGCGTGCCTATCGAGCGGCTTTATCGCGTGAGCGCCACTGCGGTGGGCGAGGAAGCGGGCCTCTATGCGCTGGTGTTCAAGGACCAGAGCGAGGCCCGGCGCATCGACCGCATGCGTGCCGACTTCATCGCCAATGCCAGCCACGAATTGCGCACGCCGCTGGCCTCGATCACCGGCTTCATCGAGACGCTGCGTGGCCCCGCCAAGGATGATCCCGCCGCCCGCGAGCGTTTCCTCGGCATCATGCACAACCAGACGCTTCGCATGGCCCGCCTCATAGACGATCTGCTCTCGCTTTCCCGCATCGAGATGAAGCCTTTCGCGCGTCCGGGCGAGAAGGTGGAACTCCGGCTTATCGTCGGCTCGGTGCTGGATTCGCTCAATCAGCTCGCCGCCGAATCCGGCGTCCGCTTCGAGCGCCATTTCCCCGACAGCCCCGTCGAGGTGCCTGGCATCCGCGACGAGCTGTTCCAGGTTTTCGAGAATCTCGTCGAGAATGCCTGCAAATATGGCCAGTCCGGCGGACGGGTGGAGGTCAGCATCGCGACATCCGATGGATCGGGCAGGCCGGAGGCGGAGGTCATGGTCCGCGATTTCGGGCCGGGAATCGCGGAGGAGCATATCCCGCGCGTGACCGAGCGGTTCTACCGCGTCGACGTGGAGAACTCGCGTGCCCAGAAAGGGACCGGCCTCGGCCTGTCCATCGTCAAGCATATCTTGACGCGCCACAACGGACGGCTGACGATAAGCTCAGAGGTGGGGAAGGGGGCTTCCTTCACCGTCCATCTCCCGATGGGCTGACCTGCGGGTCGGAAGGGCTTCTTTTTACTGTCATCCGACTCGCCTACATAAAGATGATTCCGCCCTTTGCTTGAAGGTTGGCGAAGCTCAAAATGCATATCGTTACGTCCTACGACGAAGAACTGAAATATCTCGCCGCCCGCATAGCCGCGATGGGCGGCCTTGCCGAACGCATGGTCGAGCAGTCGGTGGCCGCTCTCGTGCACTATGATGCGGTGATGGCCAAGAAGGTTGTGGCGGACGACGAATTGCTGGATGACGCCCAGCGCGAAGTCGACGAGAAGGCGATGCTCGTCATCGCGCGCCGCCAGCCGCTCGCCGACGATTTGCGCGAGATCGTCGGTACCATCCGCATCTCCGCCGATCTGGAGCGCGTGGGCGACCTCGGCAAGAATATCGCCAAGCGGGTTTCTGCCGTGACCGTGGCACAGCAGCCGATTCGCCTGCTGCGCGGCCTGGAGGCTCTGGCCGAACTGGCGCTGACCCAGCTCAAAGAAGTGCTCGACATCTATGCCTCGCGGACGGTCGAGAGCCTGTCCTCCGTGCGCGACCGCGACGACGAGATTGACGCCATGTACACCTCGCTGTTCCGCGAGCTGCTGGCCTATATGATCGAGGATCCGCGCAATATCACGGCCTGTACGCATCTGCTGTTCTGCGCCAAGAACATAGAGCGGATCGGCGACCACGCCACCAACATCGCCGAAACCATCTACTACATGGAGACGGCGGAACAGATGCCGCCGGAGCGTCCGAAAAAAGACAACAGCCATGTTTTGAAGGTCGAAGCGACCTTCTGAGGCCACGACGCAAAACGCCCGACCGGCTGGTCAGGCGTCCGACATCGCTCATGGTCCTGAAGATGCGCCCGGCCTCGTGCCGGGCTTGCGCGTTTTAGCGGCTGCGCCGGCGCTCGGAAACGGGCTGGTAGGCAAGACGGGCGTGATAGGCGCAATATGGACCGCTTTCGCCCGCTTCATTGCCGCAGAAATTGAAATCTTCCGACAGAGGATCGCCATTCGGCCATTTGCAGGTGCGCTCTGTCAATTCGACCAGCGCGAGCTGGCGCGAGATCGGGATGACGACGTTTGCGGCAGGCTGCAGCGGCCTCATCGTTACCGGCTCCGCATCGAACTGCGCCTGCAAGGCAGTCGCGCCCATCGATGCGGCGACGGCCCTAGCCGGACGGGAGGGCGTCTTCGGCGCGCCGCCGGAGGATGCGGCCTTCTTCGGCCGCGACGCGGTGGTGGCCCTGCCCCGGCCGGAGAGTTTGAGCCTGTGCACCTTGCCGATGACCGCGTTGCGGCTGACGCCGCCGCCCAGTTGCGCCGCGATCTGGCTTGCGCTCAATCCCTCGGCCCAGAGTTTGGTGAGAAGCTCTACCCGTTCATCCGTCCAGTTCATAAGGACACACTCCTTATCGAGACGCGGAATCGGAATCCTTCGGCACCCGGCAAGCCGGTGTGCTACCACATATACGCTGGTGAAAGAGTCCGCCGCACGAAATCTTGTTGTTGAACCCAAACTACCTTATCGGCTGACTCCGTGACAAGAGTCCCGCTCCCGAGCGGATTCGCTTTTTTCGGTTTTCCCCAACTTGGGGGCATGCAAGCCGGAAATGTGGCGGATCTGCATGGCCGGAGCGTTACAAAGCCTAGCTTTTCGTTGACTTTAGGGCCGAAAGCCGGAATAAAACCGCGTGCGCCGCCCCTTGGGCGGCTTTTTTGATTTTTTCGGCATCGCTGCCGGTGCAACTGGACGGATGAAAGGCACCCGATGAGCGGTTCGGCGCTTTACGAGACATTCGCGCGGGCGCCTCTCGCCTTCGAGAAGGGCGAGGGGTCGTGGCTGGAGACGGCCGACGGCGCGCGCTATCTCGATTTTGCCGGCGGCATCGCGGTGAACTCGCTGGGGCACGGCCATCCGCACCTCGTCGCGGCACTGACCGGGCAGGCGGCGAAGCTGTGGCATGTTTCCAATCTCTATGAAATTCCGGGCCAGCGCCGCCTTGGTGAGCGCCTCGCCGAAGCGTCTTTCGCCGACAAGGTATTCTTCACCAATTCCGGCGCGGAGGCGCTGGAATGCGCCATCAAGACCGCGCGGCGCTACCAGTATGTCGAAGGCCACCCCGAAAGGTTCCATATCGTCACTTTCGAGGGCGCCTTTCATGGCCGCACGCTGGCGACCATAGCCGCCGGCGGGCAGGAGAAGTATCTCGAAGGCTTCGGCCCCAAGGTGCAGGGTTTCGACCAGGTGCCTTTCGGCGATTGGGACGCGCTGGCGAAAGCCGTCACGCCCGCGACCGCCGCGATCCTGATCGAGCCGGTGCAGGGAGAGGGGGGCGTCCGCGAGGTGCCAGCCTCCATGCTGCGCAGGCTACGCGAGATTTGCGACGAGAACGGCCTGTTGCTGATCTATGACGAGGTGCAGACCGGCGTGGGCCGCACCGGCAAACTTTTCGCCTATGAATGGTCCGGTGTTGCGCCCGATATCATGGCCATTGCCAAGGGCATCGGCGGCGGTTTCCCGGTGGGCGCCTGCCTTGCCACCGACCATGCTGCGAAGGGCATGACCGCCGGCGTCCACGGCACCACCTTCGGCGGCAATCCGCTTGCGATGGCCGTGGGCAATGCCGTTCTGGATGTCGTGCTGGAGCCGGGTTTCCTCGACGAGGTGCAGCGCAAGGCCCTGCTTCTCAAGCAGGGCCTTGCCGCCATCGTGGACGAGTTCCCATCGGTGTTTCAGGAAATACGCGGCACAGGCCTGCTTCTTGGCCTCAAATGCCTTCCCGCCAACATGGCCGTCACGGCTGCGCTGCGCGAGCAGCATCTGCTGACTGCGCCGGCGGGAGACAATGTGGTGCGCCTTCTGCCGCCGCTCAACGTGACCGACGAGGATATCGGAGCCGCGCTTGACGCGATCAGGGCTGGCGCCAGAAGCATCGTTGCGAAGGCGGTATAGGGATTCAGTGATGGAACTTCGCCACTTCACCGACCTGTCTCAGGTTTCCGCTTCTGTTCTTCGGGCCATCCTTGAGGATGCGCGCTCACGCAAGATGCGCCTCAAGGCCGGTGAGCGCGAGAAGCCGCTGGCGGGCAAGGTGCTGGCGATGATCTTTGAAAAGCCTTCGACCCGCACGCGCGTGTCCTTCGATGTGGGCATGCGCCAGCTCGGCGGCGAGACCATCATGCTGACCGGCACCGAAATGCAGCTTGGCCGTTCCGAGACGATTGCCGACACGGCGCGCGTGCTCTCCCGCTATGTGGACGCGATCATGATCCGCACCACGCAGCATGAGCGGCTGCTGGAGTTGACACAGCACGCAACGGTTCCGGTCATCAATGGCCTGACGGACGAGACGCACCCTTGCCAGATCATGGCCGACCTCATGACCTACGAGGAGCATCGTGGCCCGGTGAAGGACAGGCTGTTCGCATGGACCGGCGACGGCAACAATGTGCTGCATTCGCTGATGGAGGCTTCCGCGCGCTTCGGCTTCAGGCTGAATGTCGCCGTGCCGGAAGGCAGCGATCCCGATGGCAGATATGTCGATTGGACAATGGCCAATGGCGGCAGGTTGCAGGTTATGCGTTCCGCGCCCGAGGCTGTGAAGGACGCCGATTGCGTCGTCACAGATACCTGGGTTTCGATGGGGCAGGAGCATCGCGCGCGCGGCCACAATGTGTTCCAGCCCTATCAGGTCAATGCGGCGCTGATGGAGCATGCTCGCCCCGACGCCCTTTTCATGCATTGCCTGCCCGCCCACCGCGGCGAGGAAGTGACCGACGAGGTGATCGACGGCCCTAATTCGGTCGTGTTCGACGAGGCGGAGAACCGGCTTCACGCCCAGAAAGCCGTGCTTGCCTGGTGCCTCGGCGCCTGATCCGGTGCCGCGCTTGATAGGAGCGGGCGCGGCGCCTATCTAAGGGCCTCCACTTCTTTCAATCACGCCTTCTCTCCGGCGGCTGGCCTCGCTAGGCTGTCCGCACAGGCGATTCCGGGATTTGCACCGTGACAGTTGAAACGCCCTTGCTTGGCGAATTCGGTTTTTCTGGCGACGACCATGTCGTGCCCTTCGAGGTCGGCGCGCTGGACGTGCGTGGCCGCGCCGTCCAGCTCGGCCCCATACTCGATCAGATACTCGAGCGTCATACCTATCCCGAGCCGGTGGCACGGCTGCTGGCCGAGGCGGTGACCCTCACAGTCCTGCTGGGCACGTCGCTGAAATTCGACGGGCGATTCATTCTCCAGACGCGCTCCGACGGGCCGGTGGACATGCTGGTCGCGGACCTTGCCACGCCGGGCTCGGTGCGAGCTTATGCACGTTATGACGAGGAGCGCCTTGGCGATGCGCTGTCGCGCGGCGAGGAATCTCCCGCCGAACTGCTGGGCGAGGGCGTTCTGGCGCTCACCGTCGATCAGGGCGCCCATATGCAGCGTTATCAGGGCATCGTGCAGCTCGACCGCACGTCGCTCGAGGATGTGGCGCGGGTCTATTTCCGGCAGTCCGAGCAGATACCGACCGATATTCGCCTCGCCGTCGCCAAGCAGATGGTGCGCGGCGAAGGTGGAAGCCGGGAGCATTGGCGTGCCGGCGGCGCGCTGATCCAGTTCCTGCCCGACGCGCCCGAGCGCATGGCGATGCCGGACCTCCCGGGCGGTGACGGCGACGGTGCCGATTTCGGCGACGGCCCGCGGGACGATAGCTGGCAGACCGCGCAGATCCTGTTCTCGACCGTGGAATCCGCAGAGCTGACCGATCCGACAGTTGGCACCGAGCGGCTGCTTTACCGCCTGTTCCACGAGCATGGCGTGCGCGTGTTTCCCGGCACCGGGGTAAAGGACGATTGCTCCTGCTCGCGCGACAAGATCAGCGACATCCTTCGCGGCTTTACTGCCGAGGAGATCCTGGAAAGCACGGAGAACGGCCGCATCGAGGTGAGCTGCGAGTTCTGCTCGACCCGCTACGAGTTCGACCCGGCCGAATTCCTGCCCGGAGCCAATGGCGGCGCTCTCAATTGAGCGCGCGCTTTTCGCCGGGCAGGTCCAGCGAGAAGCCGGGAATGTCCACCTCGAAAGAGCTTCCGTCGGCGGCCAGCATCGTATAGCGCCCGATCATGATGCCCGACGGCGTCGTCAGCGGGCACCCGGACGTGTATTGGAAGCTGTCGCCGGGTTCGAGCACCGGCTGTTCGCCGACAACGCCCGGCCCGCGCACCTCTTCGACCCGGCCCGCGGCGTCGGTGATGTGCCAGTAGCGCGATAGAAGCTTGACCGTCCGATCCGAGTGGTTGGCGATGGTCACGCGGTAGGCCCAGAAATAGCGCCCGGCATCGGGGTCGGAGCGTTCCGCCACGAAGAACGGCGCGACCTCGACGGAAATCTCGTTGGTGACGGCCTGATACATCGATCCGGTGGAATCCTCTGCGCGCCGACAGGGATATTGGGCGATAGCGGCTTGCCCCGCAAGCCGCCGGTCGCTCCGGTCAGGCGCGGGCCGTCTTTTCCAGCGCCCGGTCGATATCCTCGATCAGGTCGTCCGCATCTTCCAGCCCCACCGAAAGCCGCAGCGTGCCGCCGCTGATGCCCAGTTCGGCACGGGCCTCGTCCGAAAGGTTCTTGTGGGTCGTGGTGGCGGGGTGCGTGAGCAGGCTCTTGGCGTCGCCCAGATTGTTGGAGATCTTGACGATTTCGAGCGCGTTGGAAAAGCCGAAGGCGGCCTTCTTGTCGCCCTTGAGGTCGAAGCAGATCAGCGTCGAGCCGCCCTTCATCTGCCGGGCGATGATATCCGCCTGCGGATGGTCCTTGCGGCCCGGATAGATGACCCGCGACACGGCGGGATGGCTGGCCAGATGGTCGGCGATCCGGCTGGCGCTCTCCGTCTGCTGGCGCACCCTGAGCGGCAGCGTCTCCAGCCCCTTGAGTAGCGTCCAGGCGTTGAAGGGGGACAGGCTGGGGCCGGTGTGGCGGAAATAATCGTGCAAATTCTCGTCGATCCACTTCTTGTCGGAAAGGATGACGCCGCCGAGGCAGCGGCCTTGCCCGTCAATATGCTTCGTGGCCGAATAGACGACGACATGCGCGCCCAGCTCCAGCGGCTTCTGCTGCAGCGGCGTGGCGAACACATTGTCCACGACCACCCGCGCGCCGATGGAATTGGCGAGCTTGGCGACGAAGGCGATGTCGATCACTTCGAGCGTCGGGTTGGTGGGGCTTTCGAGGAAGAACAGCTTCGTGTTCGGCCTAACCGCCTTTTCCCATTCCTCCGGCTTCGTGCCGTCCACCAGCGTCGTCTCTACGCCGTATTTCGGCATCAGCACCTCGACGATCCAGCGGCAGGAGCCGAACAGCGCGCGCGCGGCAACCACATGGTCGCCAGCCTTGACGCTGCACAGCAGCGCCGCCGAAACCGCCGCCATGCCGGAGGCGGTGGCGCGGGAATCTTCTGCCCCTTCCAGCGCGCACATGCGCTTCTCGAACATGTCCACGGTGGGGTTCGCATAGCGCGAATAGATGAAGCCGGGCTCCTCGCCCTTGAAGCGGGCTTCCGCCGCCTCCGCCGTCTCGTAGACGAAACCCTGCGTCAGATAGATCGCCTCGGATGTCTCTCCGAAGCCCGATCGCAGCGTGCCGCCGTGAACGAGTGTGGTTGCGGGTCTCCAGTTGCGCTGATCGGTCATGCGTCGCCCCAAAATAAAAAACCGGCCGCGAAAGTCGCAAGCCGGTCGTCATGCGGCCCTTTAGCGACTTGTTTAACGTGGCTGCAAGCCGACCGGCCAAATCACCACGGGATAAAGCTCCTTTAGACCCGCCTTCGGCTTGCGTCAACGGGCAGCCTCGGTAAACGAAAAGGACTTGCCCGCCACCGGGCGCGCTCCTGCCGGGAACCGATATGCGACAGACGGGGATATTGCCGGACCGCGACATCGCCGCGCTGTTTGCAGCTGGCGCGCTTGCGGCCCCGCGTCCGCTGGATGCCGACCAGATCCAGCCCGCCAGCCTCGATCTCAGGCTGGGCGAGGTCGCGTATCGCGTCCGTGCGAGCTTCCTGCCTGGCGAGCGCCACAGCGTTTCGGAGAAGCTGGAGCGGCTGAAGCTGCACGAGATTCCGCTCGGCGGAGGCGCTGTGCTGGAGACGGGCTGCGTCTACATCGTGCCGCTGATGGAGCGGCTGGCGCTGCCGGCGGGCGTCTCGGCCTCGGCCAACCCGAAAAGCTCTACGGGCCGCCTCGACATATTTACCCGCGTGATGACCGATTTCGGCCGGGAGTTCGACAAGATACCGGAGGGCTATTCCGGCCCGCTCTACCTCGAAGTCAGCCCGCGCACCTTTCCGATTGTCGTCCGCGCCGGCTCCCGGCTCTCGCAGATACGTTTCAGGTGTGGCAACGCCCTGCTGTCGGAGGCGGAGATCGCCGGCGTCCATGCCCGCGAGACGCTCGTGGCGGCCGAGCAGCCGAATATTTCCGGCGGCGGCATCGCGCTCTCTATAGATCTGAGCGGCGGCGGGAGCGGGCTGGTAGGCTATCGCGGCAAGCACCATACGGGCCTCATCGACGTGGACCGCAAGGCCGAGCATGACGTGCTCGACTTCTGGGAGCCGATCAATGTGCGCGGCGCGCGCGAGATCATCCTCGACCCGGACGAATTCTACATACTCGTGAGCCAGGAGGCGGTGCACGTGCCGCCGGACTTTGCTGCGGAGATGACGCCTTTCGACCCGCTGGTGGGCGAGTTCCGGGTGCATTATGCCGGCTTCTTCGATCCGGGCTTTGGCCATTCGGGGGCAGGCGGCACCGGCAGCCGCGCCGTGCTGGAGGTACGCAGCCACGAAGTGCCGTTCATCCTCGAGCATGGCCAGACGGTAGGCCGCCTCGTCTACGAGCACATGCTGTCACGCCCCGATGCGCTTTATGGCGCGGACCTCAAGTCGAACTATCAGGCGCAGGGCCTGAAGCTCTCCAAGCACTTCAGGATGGGGTGAGCCGGCTGGAGCCGTGCACGCTCCGGCGCGAACTCATGCTTCTCAAAGTATGACGTTTTTCTGTTTCCTCCTACGGGGAAGCGTGACAAAAATGTTTTGGGAGGACTTTGAGAGGGAACTACTGCGATGAGCATGAAATCAGCATTTCGCTTTGCGGCCGTGATCGCGGCGCTCGTTCCGACGGCTGCCTTTGCGCATACGGGCATTGGTGAGACAAGCGGCTTCATACATGGCTTCGGCCATCCGGTTTCCGGCCTGGATCACATTCTAGCGATGGTGCTGGTCGGCATTTTCGCGTTCCAGCTGGGCGGGCGCGCGCTTTGGCTGGTCCCGGTCACATTCGTTCTGGTGATGGCACTGGGCGGTGCGCTCGGCGTTGCCGGTATCGACGTTCCGTTTGTCGAGGTCGGCATCGCATTGTCCGTGGTCGTGCTGGGCGCCATCGTCGCTCTTGGCGTGAAGGCGCCTGTCGCGGCGGCTATGGGTATTGTCGGCCTGTTCGCGATCTTCCACGGCCATGCGCATGGCGCGGAGATGCCGGAAGACGCGGGCGGGCTTGCTTATGCGGCCGGCTTCATGATCGCGACTGCTTTTCTTCATGCCGTGGGCATCTGCCTCGGCTTTCTTGTCGGCAAGAGCGGTCAGATATATGGCCCTGTCGTCGTACGGTCGGCGGGCGGCGCAGCTGCCGTCGCCGGTGTGGGACTGTTGACCGGCATGCTGTAGAGACTGCCGCCTTCGCACGGAGGCGTTTCTCATTCTTCAAACGATCCGGGGCAGTCGGCGCAGGAATGGCCCCGGAATCGGCCTATGGCGTCTCATTGCGTCGATCCGGCCCGCTATGTCTGTCGCCTGGCGTGATCGCGTGTGAAGGGCCGGGAGCTGTGCGCCTATCGTTGGGGTCTACCTTTTGCCCGCGGAGCAGGCTCGACCGCATGGCCGCCTTCGTCATGTGTGTGCCCATGCGTACTGTGCTTATGCCCGTGTGGATGCGTCTCCGTCGCCACGGCGGGAAAGACGTGCAGCCTGCCATAGGAAACGCCGCGCTGGCTGATGACGCTGTCGGCGAATTTCCGCAGGTCGCCCGCCGTTCCGGCAAGGATGGAAATCTCCAGGCAATTGTCGCGGTTCACATGCACATGTGTCGTCGCGATCGAAAGGGCGTGATGCGCGTGATGATTGTCGGTAAGCCGGCCCGGCAGATCGCGGATGCCGTGGTCGTACAGGTATGTCAGCGAGCCGTAGCAGGGCTGGTCGTTGTCCTGTTCCGCTTCGCCGCCGACCGCTTCGCGCGCCAGCTCCGCCCGCGCCATGTCGCGGAAAACCTCGGAACGGCTCCGGTATCCGCGGCGACGGCAAAGAGCGTCGATCTCTTTGAGAAGGTTTTCCTCGATACTGATCGTGATGCGTTCCATGAGCGGCTTCCGCGACGGTTATATTCTCGAACCATGCATCATGTGGGGATTGGAACGAACGGGGAAGTCCCGCAAATCGGCGTGTGGCGATAAACAGCTTGGCCGGCAGCCCCGCTCCCCGATGTTGTCACTGGATTCATCATCCGGTGGCAGGTCCCGTGCCTGCGCGAAGCCGGGCATAGCCTTCGTTTGCGGCTACTTGCATCTTGACAGTGTTCGCCTTCCTCGACGATGAATGGTTGCCGCGCGGGTGTAGCTCAATGGTAGAGCAGAAGCTTCCCAAGCTTACGACGAGGGTTCGATTCCCTTCACCCGCTCCACTTTGCCATACAAGGCTTTGAGCCCGATCCGCTTCCGGTTAAAATGGGCTGTTTTACAGAGAGTTTTACAGGCGGCGTTTTCGTGGTGCCGGAAGCGGGAGTTCACATATTTCTTGGCGCCGCGCACCGGGCGGGCCATCCTGCGAGGCCCGTCGGTGAAATCGAAATCGGCGATGGCATCGACTGCCATGCCTAACAGAGGCCGCGCTTGCTGAAGCGTGTGCCGCCCTTGTAGCGCGGCATGTTCGCCTTGTATCCGCGCCTGTGGTTGGTCTTAGTGGCGTTGGTTCGTCTCCTCGCGCATATGCGAGAGGATGGACAGCAGGGGCTATGCATGCCGTGAATTGCCGGTTCATCGGCGGTTCATTCAGAGCGGAGTGGTCTTTCCCGTTGAACCGGGCCGCCAGCGCGCATATGTGCGGATGTGGCCGAAGCAGGAGAAGATGCGGCGATGAACCGGTTTCTGGGCGACAGCCCGTTGCGCGTTTTGATCAAGCTGATCGTGCTGTCGTTTCTCGTCGGCATCGTCATGAGCGCCTTCGGCTGGACGCCCGCCGATATTTTCTATGGCATACGCGATGCGGTGCTGCGCGTCTGGTATATGGGTTTCGACGCGGTGGACCGTTTCATCGGTTACTTCCTGCTGGGCGCGGCGGTGGTCGTGCCGGTGTTCCTTCTCATAAGGCTTCTGAACTACCGCCGAAGCTAGGCAAGCTGCTTCGCAGCCCATTGCGAAACCGCGGTGTCGCGCAGTTCGGTTATGCTGCGCACGCCATTGTCCTGCGCAAGCCGGTCAAGTCCGGCGACGATCCGGCCGGGAAGCCCGGGCCCTTCGTAGATCATGCCCGAATAGAGCTGGACCAGATCGGCGCCTGCGCGGATTTTTTCCAGCGCCGTCTCGGCGCTGTCCACGCCTCCTGCGCCGATGATCGGCAGCTTCGGCCCGACCAGCCGGCGCATCCGCGCGAGTACGACGGTCGAGCGTGTGAACAAAGGCGTGCCCGACAACCCTCCCGCCTCGGTGGCCTGCGGGCTTTTCAGGTTCGTCCGGGCCACGGTGGTATTGGAGACGATAAGTCCGTCAATGCCGCTCGCCAGCACTTCCTCGGCAAGCTCGGCCAGTTCCGCGTCGCTCAGGTCGGGCGCGATCTTGAGGAAGATCGGTGTCGTCTTTCCGCTGCCAGCCAGCGCCTTCGAGCGCGCGGCGACCGTGCGGGCCAGAAGCTCGGCAAGGCTTTCCTGGCTTTGCAGGTTCCGCAGGCCCGGCGTGTTGGGCGAGGAGATGTTGACGGTCAGGTACGAGGCCAGCGGCGCGAAGCGAGCCGCGCCCAGCTCGTAGTCGCCGATGCGGTCGGCGCTGTCCTTGTTGGTGCCGATATTGACGCCGACGATGCCCCCGTGCCCGGCCCGCGCCCGGAGCCGCGCCAGCGCGGCCTCATGCCCCCGATTGTTGAAGCCGAGTCTGTTGATGACGCCCTTGTCTTCCGGCAGCCGGAAAATGCGCGGCTTGGGATTGCCCGCCTGCGGCAGCGGCGTCACCGTGCCGATCTCGGCAAAGCCGAAGCCGAGCCGCAGAAGGGCGTCGGGAGCTTCGCCGTTCTTGTCGTATCCGGCCGCGATGCCGAGCGGATTGGGGAAGGCCAGCCCGGCAATCGTGACCGCGAGCCGCTGTGAGGCGATGGGAGGGGCGCAGACGGGCATGCCGCTCGCCAGCGCCCGCAGCGACAGGCCGTGCGCCGTTTCGGGGTCGAAGGCGAAGAGCAGCTTCAGACCGATTTTGTCGAGCAGCCGCATCATGCCTCGAATGGCGGAAACTGATGCGCGCCGTCTGGCCCGAGCGGCAGCGGCTTCACCCACAGCACGTCCGGCATCGAGAGCGGGGCGTAGAGGTGCGGGAACAGCGCCCCGCCGCGTGAGACTTCGTATTTCAGCGCATCGCCCAGCCTTGCGCCGTCGACCGCGATGAGAACGAGGTCGCGCTGCCCGGCAAAATGCTTGGCTGCAGTCTCGGCCGCCTGCCCGGCGGTGGAGAAATGGATAAAGCCGTCCGTGAGGTCGATCGAGGCGCCGTCGAAGCGGCCAGCTTTTTCCGCCTCGTCCCAGAGCGGGCGGGGACAGATCTTGTAGATGATGTTGCTCATGAGATCGCTCCTATAGAGCGCGCGCCGGTCATGCGGAAGCCATTTGCGGCGCATATGATGTTCACAATCGCAATTCCGGCGCAAACCATGCGCATCATCGCACCGAACCGATGGAGATACGCCATGCGCAGCACCGTCATAGCATTGGGAACCGCGGCGATGTTCTGCCTGCCTTTGGCCGCGCAGGCGCAGGATGATTCGCGCTATCGGCTGGAGAAGTCGGGCGAGGGCTTCGTCCGGATGGACACGCGCACCGGCCAGATGTCGATATGCGAGAGCCTGAGCGGCCAGTTGGTCTGCAAGCCCGCCGCGGACGAGCGCGACGCCTATTCCGGCCAGGTCGAGGAACTGGAAAAGCGCATAGAGGCGCTTGAGGGCCGTCTTGCCGCGATTGAGAAATCGCCGCCCTCGGGGGTGGGCAATCTGCCGTCGGAGCAGGAGTTCGAGCAGACGCTGGGTTTCATGGAGAAGTTCTTCCGCCGCTTCATGGATGTGATCCGGGACTTCGATCGCGACCTGCGGCAGGAGGAGCCAGCCGAAAGCGGGCCACAGCGGACCTGATCCGCGCGCAGGAGCCTTGCAAAGCGATGCAGACCCCTCATAATCGCTGACGGGCCGGGGGAGGGCCGAGGCACGAGGAGGAACGTTTGCCGGCAGGCTACAAATTCGTCATCGCGGATGACCATCCTCTGTTTCGCGGGGCCTTGCGGCAGGCCCTCACCGGCATAGGCAATGCCAGCATCATTCACGAGGCGGGCGATTTCGACAGCGCCAAGGCGTTGATCGCCGCCAATGAGGACGCCGATCTCGTGCTTCTCGATCTTGCCATGCCGGGAGCGAGCGGCCTCTCCGGGCTGGTCACCTTGCGCGGCCTGCATGCATCGCTGCCGCTCGTGATCGTATCGGCCCATGACGATCCGGCCACGATCCGCCGCGCGCTCGATCTGGGCGCTTCCGGCTTCATTTCCAAATCCGCGAGCATGGACGAGATGAGGGCCGCCGTGCGCACCGTTCTCGACGGCGGCGTCTGCACCCCGCGGGGCGTCGATCTAGGCACGGAGGGCGATCCGGAGATTTCCGATCTCATCCGCCGCCTTCAGACGCTCACGCCGCAGCAGACGCGCGTGCTGACCATGCTGGCCGAAGGGCTGCTCAACAAGCAGATCGCCTATGAGCTGGGCGTCTCGGAAGCGACCGTCAAGGCGCATGTGTCCGCCGTGCTGCAGAAGCTCGGCGTCGACAGCCGTACGCAGGCGGTGATCCGCCTGTCGCGCATCGGCGCGGATGCGGCGGGCGCCGGGGCCTGACATTCCGGTCCGCGCCGTTCTTCGTCGAGCGACGGCTATTCGGCAGCGGTGGGGAAACGCTGGAAGCGCGCCAGCAGGGCGCGCAGCGCCGCGGGCCGCACCGGCTTGTTGAGGACGGCGATATCCAGCCTTTCGGCGGCCGCGCGCAGCTCCGTCGAGCGGTCCGCAGTCACCAGCGCGGCCGGCAGGTCCGCTCCGAACCTGTGCCGCAGGCGCATGACCACCTCGATCCCGGTTTCCCTGTCCAGGTGATAATCGGCAAGCACGAGGTCGGGCGGCGGCGCATCCTGTGCCCGCTTCCCGATGCCAGGCGATCCGGTATGCGTTTCGACCGCGCAGCCCCAGCTTTCGAGCAGCAGGCGCATGCCGTCGAGCACGCGCGGATCGTTGTCCACGCACAGCACCGACAAGCCGGCAGGTATGAGGTTGGCCGCGCCCGGCTCCGGCGTGTCCGGTTTCGTCTCAGGATCCTCCGCTGCCGCGCTGCGTGGCAGGATCACCGAAAAGCGTGTTCCTATGCGCTCGCGCGATTCGATCTGGATCTCCAGGCGGAGCACGCGGGCGATGCGGTCCACGATGGAGAGGCCAAGTCCGAGGCCCTGCGCCTCGCGCGCGCCTTCCTCCAGCCGCGTGAACTCACGGAAAACCGTGTTGAGCTTCGTGGCGGGGATGCCGATGCCGGTGTCGAGAACCTGTATTTCCAGAAGATCGCCGCGATTCCTGACGCCGACCAGTATGCGGCCCCCGCGCCGTGTGTATTTGATCGCATTGGAAACAAGATTCTGGACCAGGCGGCGCAGCAGGTTGCGATCCGTGGAGACGCTGAGGGAGGAGGGCACGATCCTGAGGGCCACCTCTTTTTCGGCCGCCATAGGCTGGAAATCCGTCGCGATCTGCCGCAGCAGTCCGTCCAGCCTGAACCGACCTTCCACCGGCTTCAGCTCGCCGGCATCGAGCCGCGATATGTCCAGCACCGCGCCGAGGATCGTCTCGACCGATTCGAGGGACGATTCGATATTGGCGAGGCCATCCTGGATTGCCCGGCTTTCGGCGGCTTCCATGAATGAGGAGCAATAGAGCCGGGCAGCATTGAGCGGCTGCAGGATGTCGTGGCCGGCGGCGGCGAGAAAGCGCGTCTTGCCGAGGTTGGCTTCCTCCGCCAGCATCTGCGCCTGCGCCAGTTCCTCGTTGACGCGGACGAGTTCCGCCGTCCGGCTGGCGACACGCTGCTCCAGCGTCTCGTTGATGCGCTTCAGTGCAAGGTCCGCCTCCACGCGCGCCGTCACGTCCGTATAGGTCACGACCATGCCGCCGTCCGGCATGGCGTTGGAGCGCGTCTCGATGATCCGCCCGCTCGACATCAGCTCGATCTGCCACGGCGCATCTAGGCTGGTCAGCCTGTCGAGCGATGCGGTGTCGGCGTCGGGCGCGATGTCGCCGCGTTCGGCGAGATGCCGCAATATCTCGCTGACCGAGACGCCGACCTGCCCCATCTCGTCCGGCAGGTCGAACAGGGTGCGGTATTGCCGGTTCCAGCAGATGAGCCGCAAATCCTTGTCAAAGACGGTGATGCCCTGCTCCATCTGGTCGAGCGCGGTCTGCAGCAGGTCGCGATTGTGGTGCAGCGCCTCGGAAGCATCGTCGAGCAGGCGCAGGGCGTCCCGCGACGGGCGGTCGTTGCGCTGGAACAGCAGCGAAAGCACCAGCCGCGCCGAGGAGGAGCCGACGGCGCTGGCCAGCAATTGCTCGGAAAAGCGGATCACCGGCATGCTGGCAGGTTCCGTGCCGGCGAGCTTCACGCCCTCCCGCTCCTCATAGCTCTGGAAGGAACGCTCGGTGCGCTCGACGCCGAGATAGCGCGCGATGGTGTCCTTGAGGTCGTCTACGGTGACGGCGGTGCGGAAGCGGCGCAGCGCCGGCATCGGGTTGGTTTCGCGCGGCACGAAGATGGCCGCCTGTATGCGCTCCAGCGGCATGGCGGGCCGCGAAAGGGAACCGAGGACGAAGCATATACCGTTGATGGCGAGGCTCCACATGACGCCGTGGTTCAGCGGCTCCGCCTGCGTGCCGAACAGCGCCTGCGGACGCAGGTTCTCGATGCCGAACGGTCCCGTGAGCAATATTTCCGTTCCGGCCGGAGCCAGAGACGGGAACAGCAGCGTATAGGCCCATACCGCCCCGCCGGCTGTCATGCCCAACACCGCCCCGCGCGCATTGGCGCGCCGCCACAGCAGCCCGCCGAACATGGCCGGCGCGAACTGTGCGATGGCAGCGAAGGAGATCAGGCCGATGGAGGCGAGCCGCGTATTGTGCGTCGTCTCTCGATAGTAAAGGAAGGCGATGAACAGCACGATGAGGATTGCCGCCCGCCGCACATTCAGGATGGTCTTGGTCATGTCCTCCTTCTCCCGGTAGTCGGGCCGCAGGAAGCGGCGCAGGAAAAGCGGGATCACGAGGTCGTTCGAGATCATGATCGACAGCGCCACGCTGGCGACGATCACCATCGCCGTCGCCGCCGACAGCCCGCCGATGAAGGCGAGCATGGCCAGCAGGTCGTGGCCGCCGAGCAGGGGAAGCGACAGCACGTAAAGGTCGGAGCTGGTGCGGTCGCCTACCAGCGTCAGCCCCGCATAGGCGATGGGCACTACAAACAGATTGATGAGCACGAGGTAGAGCGGGAACAGCCAGCTTGCCGTCCTGAGTTCCGCCTCGGCGCGGTTCTCCACGATGGTGACGTAGAACTGCCGGGGCAGCATGACGATGGCGAAGCTGCTTAGCGTCGTCATCACGATCCATGTTCCGAGCGAGGTCGAATATTCCATCGATGCGATCACGGAAGCGTTGGCCTCGACCGTATCGATCAGATCCGCGGGGCCGCCGAATATCATGAAGGTGACGGCGACGCCGACGATGAGGAACGCCGCGAGCTTCACGATGGATTCGACTGCGACCGCGAGCACCAGCCCGTCCTGATGCTCGGTGGCGTCGGCGTGGCGCGTGCCGAAAAGTACGGCGAACAGCGCCAGGAGCAGCGCCACCATAAGCGATATGTCGCCGAGGAAGAAATCTATGGACGGCGGCGCGCCGTTGTAGTGCTCGACCATCAGACGCACGGAATCCGAGATCGCCTTGAGCTGCAGCGCAATGTAGGGAACCGTGCCCAGCGCCGCGATCAGCGTTGCGATTGAGGCCACGGCGAAGCTCTTGCCGTAGCGAGCCGCCAGGAAGTCGGCGATGGAGGTGATCTTCTCCGACTTGGCGAGCCGGATGATGCGCCTCAGCAGCGGAAAGCCGAACACGAAGATCAGCACGGGGCCGATATAGATCGCCAGGAACTCCCAGTTCCGTTCCGATGCCAGCCCGACCGATCCGAAGAAGGTCCAGGACGTGCAGTAGATGGCGAGGCTTAGCGCGTAGATATAGGGACGGGGACGACCGGGATCGATGCCTGCTGCGCGCCTGTCGCCATAGCTGGCGATGGCGAACAGCAAGGTCACATAGGCGATCGCCACGATGACGATGACCCAACCCTGCAAGGGCGCTCCTCCCGATCCGCGGCCGTTTTCGGCCTTCCGGTTCAGGGCGATGCAAGCACAGCGGCCCGGCTCTGTCCACCGGGCTGAAGATGCGCCGTCCGGAGCCCTGATCCTAGTGGCCGATCACCACCTTGCCGAAATGCGTGCGGCTCTCGAAATGCCGGAATGCGGCCCTGGCGTCGGCGAAGGGAAAGATGCTGTCGATGACAGGCTTGATTCCGCGCGCGTCGATGGCCCGGTTCATCGCCTCGAAATCGGCTCGGTTGCCGACCGTCGAGCGGTAGATCGACACGATGTTGCGGCTGAGGATGGAAGGATCCATACCCTTGTCGCGCGGAGCCAGCACTCCGATCAAATTGATCTGGGCGCCGACGGCCGCCGCCCGGATGGAAATCTCCAGCGTGCCGGGGCCGCCTACCTCGATGATATGGTCCGCGCCGCGCCCGCCCGAAGCGTGCTTCGCCGCTGTGGGCCAGTCGGGATCGGCGCGGTAGTTGAGCGTCACATCCGCGCCGAGCGCCCTGAGCCTTTCCGCCTTCGCCTCGTCCGACGTGGTGGCGATGATGTGGGCGCCCATTGCCCTTGCGAACTGAAGCGCGAATACCGACACGCCGCCGGAGCCTTGCGTCAGCACCGTCTCGCCAGCCAGGAGCGGGCGGAAGCTCGTCAGCGCCGACCAGGCGGTGACGGCGGCGCAGGGCAGGGCCGAAGCTTCCTCGAAGGAAAGCGTGTCGGGGATCCTGACCAACCCGTCCTCGTCGAATATCTTGTATTCCGTGAGCCATCCGTCATGGGTTGCGCTGGGCTGCATCGCGATCGCTTCCGTTGTGACCCGACCGGCAATCCAGCGCGGAAAGAAGGCTCCCGCCACGCGGTCGCCCGGCTTGAAACGCGTCACGCTCTCGCCCACGGCGGCCACCTCGCCGGAACCGTCGGAGAGCGGCACGCGCGGAGTTGGCGGTCCATACTGGCCGGAAAGCATCGGCAGGTCGCGATAGTTGAGAGAAGTGGCCCGGACACGGACCAGAACCTCATGGGCGCGCGGTTCCGGCGTGTCATGCTCGCGCAGTTTCAGGCCGTCTACGCCCGCGCCCGGTGTGAATATGTAGCTCTGCATGGCCTTTCCTCATGGATGGCATGGTGCATTCCGATTCGGCCCGGCATTATCGCGCACGGAAGGTGGAAGGATCGTCCAAAATGAACGGTGGAAGGCGCAATTCAAACCGTGGAGGGAGCGGAAAGAGGGTGGTCTTGCCGCTTTTCGTAACGGCAACATCTGCTATCTTCGGTTGCGCGCAGGGGATCGCGCAATATCGGGCCGGCCTTGCCGGCTTCAGCCAAGGAGAGACGGGATGCTGAAGGAATTTCAGGAGTTCATTGCGAAGGGCAACGTGATGGACCTTGCTGTGGGCGTGATCATCGGCGGTGCGTTCGGCCTGATCGTGAACTCGCTGGTCAACGACATCATCATGCCGATCGTGGGTGCGATCTTCGGCGGCTTCGATTTCTCGAACTATT
>Ga0180223_1000124_pt1 | contig 148265 bp, 147 predicted proteins | sample eDN5th30CKraftOP_FD_151337 | JGI IMG/M metagenome (GOLD analysis project Ga0180223, IMG submission 151337) | Enriched Organic Plus compost microbial communities from Emeryville, California, USA - eDNA 5th pass 30_C Kraft OP (version 2) (version 2) ...
CCCGCGACACGGCCCCCGCCCGCGACACGGCCCCCGCCCGCGACACGGCGCCCGCCCGCGGCGCCGGCGCCCGCGACACCGCCGCAACCGCCGCAACCGCCGCCGCCGACCTGCGTGACCTCATCGGCACCGGCCGCACCGCCCTCGGGATCGAACTCGGTTCGACCCGGATCAAGGCCTGCCTCGTCGCAGCCGACGACCCCGCCAGCGTGCTCGCCGTCGGCAGCCATGAGTGGGAGAACGAGTTCGTCGACCGACGCTGGACCTACTCGCTCGACGCCGTCTGGGCCGGCATCCGGGCGGCGTACGCCGACCTGGTGGCTGCGGTCGAACGCGCCTCCGGTGTTCGGCCCGATCGGTTCGGCGCGATCGGCGTGTCGGCCATGATGCACGGGTATCTCGCGCTCGACGAGGACGATGAGCTGCTGGTGCCGTTCCGGACCTGGCGGAACACCTCGACGGGTCCCGCCGCAGCCGAACTCACCGAGCGATTCGGGCTGAACATCCCGCTCCGGTGGTCGATCGCCCACCTCTATCAGGCGGTCCTCGACGAGGAGCCGCACGTCGGCCGCATCCGATCACTGACGACGCTTGCGGGCTATGTGCATGCGCGCCTGACCGGACGCAGCGTCCTCGGTGTCGGTGATGCCTCCGGGATGTTCCCGATCGACGCCGCCACCGGCGGGTACGACGCCGAGCTGCTGGCTCGGTTCGACGACCTGGTCGCCGACCGGGTGCCCGGGCTGCGGGTCGCGGACCTGCTGCCCGAGGTCCTCCCGGCGGGTGCGCCGGCCGGCGAGCTCACGCCTGACGGCGCGAGGCTGCTCGACCCGTCGGGGGTGCTGCAGTCGGGCGTTCCGCTGTGTCCGCCCGAGGGCGATGCCGGGACGGGCATGGTGGCGACGAACGCGGTCGCGCCGCGCACGGGGAACGTGAGTGCGGGCACGAGCATCTTCGCGATGGTCGTGCTCGAACGACCGCTCGCACGGGCCCATGAGGAAGTCGACCTCGTCACGACGCCCGCGGGGGATCCGGTCGCCATGGTGCACTGCAACAACGGAGCCAGTGAGTTGGCGGCCTGGGCCGGAGTGTTCGCACGGTTCGCCGAGCTGGTCACGGCCGGCCGGTCCGGCAGGGCGGATGCGGCGGGCGGAGCATCCGAGCCTGAGGAGCCCACCGCCGCGCGTGGCGCCGCCGACGAGGTCTTCGAGATCCTGTTCCGGGAGGCACTCGAGGGCGAGCCCGACGCGGGCGGCCTCGTCGCGTACAACACGCTCGCGGGCGAGCCGATCGCCGCGCTGGCGGAAGGGCGGCCGATGGTCGTGCGAACACCAGACAGCCGCCTCACGCTCGCGAACGTCATGCGGGCCCAGCTCTATGGCGTCTACGGCACGCTCGCATTGGGGATGCAGGTGCTCGCACATGAGGGCGTGACGCTCGACCGGATGTATGCCCATGGCGGAATCTTCCGGACCGCCGGGGTCGCGCAGCGGTTCCTGGCGGGCGCACTCGATGCGCCGGTCGCCGTCGGCGACACGGCGTCGGAGGGCGGAGCGTGGGGGATCGCGGTGCTGGCCGCATACCTCTCGGCGCAGCCTGGCACGACCCTGACCGAGTATCTGGCCGACCGTGTCTTCGCGGACTCCGAGTTCGTCACCGTCGAACCGGACTCGGCCGACGTGGCGGGCTTCGCCGCCTACCTCGAGCGATACCGCGCCGGTCTCGCCGCCGAAGCCGCCGCCGTCGACGCGCTCTGACCGCGCGGCAGCCCAGCGCCACGCGGACGGATCGCACCGACCACCCACCACACCACTCCGACTCATCGCCCCGCACCACGGCGACCCGCGGGCGCACCGACCACGACACACGCAGATTGGGACCTCATGACCCGCACACCGCTCACCACCTCGCTCGACCAGTACGAGATCTGGTTCCTGACCGGCAGTCAGCATCTCTACGGCGAGGAGACGCTTCGCCAGGTCGCCGAGCAGTCCCGCCACGTCGCCGAACTGCTGGACGCGGCGCCCGACGTGCCGGTGAAGCTCGTCTGGCAGCCGGTGCTCACGGACTCCGCGGCCATCAAGCGCGTCATGCTCGAGGCCAGCGCGGCGCCGCAGGTCATCGGCGTCGTCACCTGGATGCACACCTTCAGCCCCGCGAAGATGTGGATCGCGGGCCTCGAGGCGCTGCAGAAGCCGCTCGCCCACTTGCACACGCAGGCCAACGTCGAACTGCCGTGGGGTGACATCGACTTCGACTTCATGAACCTCAACCAGGCGGCGCACGGTGACCGCGAGTTCGGGTACATCCAGACCAGGCTCGGGGTGCCCCGCAAAACGATCGTGGGGCACGCGAGCGACCCACGCGTGCAGCGGGAGTTCGCCTCGTGGCAGCGCGCCGCGGCCGGACTCGCGGCGAGCCGCGACCTCAAGCTCGCGCGATTCGGCGACAACATGCGCTTCGTCGCCGTGACCGAGGGCGACAAGACCGAGGCCGAGATCCGGCTCGGGGTGCAGGTGAACACCTGGGGCGTCAACGAGCTGGCCGACGCGGTCGCCGCGGCCACCGATGCCGAGGTCGATCTGCTCGTCGAGGAGTACGAGGACCTGTACGACGTCGCATCGGAGCTGCGGCGCGGCGGGGCGCGCCATCAGTCGCTGCGCGACGGTGCGGCCATCGAGATCGGCCTGCGGTCCTTCCTCGAGGAGGGCGGATTCGGCGCGTTCACGACGAGCTTTGAAGACCTGGGAGCCCTGAAGCAGCTGCCCGGCCTCGCGGTGCAGCGTCTGCAGGCCGAGGGGTACGGCTTCGGCGCGGAGGGCGACTGGAAGACGGCGCTCCTCGTCCGCGTGGCGAACGTCATGGGTGCCGGTCTGCCGGGCGGCGCGAGCCTCATGGAGGACTACACGTACGACCTGACACCGGGCGACGAGCTCATCGTGGGTTCGCACATGCTCGAGGTGTCGCCCTCGCTGACGACGCGGCGACCGTCGCTCGAGATCCACCCGCTCGGGATCGGCGGCAAGGACGACCCGGTGCGTCTGGTGTTCACGGCTGACCCGGGACCGGCCGTCGTCGTCGCGCTGTCGGACCTTCGTGACCGGTTCCGGCTGACGGCGAACGTGGTCGAGAATGTGGAGCCGAGGCATCCGCTGCCGAAGCTGCCCGTCGGGCGCGCGATCTGGAAGCCGCAGCCCGACTTCCCGACCAGCGCGGCCGCGTGGCTCGCCGCGGGCGCCGCGCACCACACCGTGATGTCGACGGCGGTCGGCGTCGAGGTGTTCCGCGACTTCGCGGATCTGGCCGGCATCGAGCTGCTCGTCATCGACGAGGACACGACGACGCGCGGCTTCGATCGCGAAGTACGGTGGAACCAGGCCTACTACCGACTGGCGCAGGGCCTCTAGGGAGGTCGTGTGGGCGAGGCGGGTGCTGAGGGGCGAACGGATGCCTCGGCGGCGACGTCCGGCCCCCTGATCGCGCCGGCCGGCGTGCCCGCGCAGACGGGTGCGACCGCGCCGAGCGGCGTGCCCACGCAGGCGGTCGAGACCGCGCCGAGCGGCGTGCCCACGATGTTCGACGTGGCACGGCGCGCGGGCGTCTCGCACCAGACGGTGTCGCGCGTGCTGAACGGACTCACGGGCGTCGCGGCGTCGACGAAGGTGCGCGTCGAGCAGGCGATCGCCGAGCTCGGGTACACCCCGTCGCCGGCCGCGCGCGCGATGGCCATGCGGCGCTCCGGGTCGATCGGGCTGATCCAGGCGGGGCGTCCCGACTACGGTCCGTCGAGCGCCGCGCTGGGGTTCAACGAGGCGGCCCGCGACGCGGGCTACACCGTGAGTCAGGTGAGTATGCGGACGCTCGATGCCGCCGCGCTGCGCCAGGCCGTGCACCGTCTCGTGCTGCAGAGGGTGGAGGCGATCGTGCTCATCGCGGGCGAACGCGAGGCGGTCGACGTGCTCCGGGGCATCGACGCCGGAGTGCCGCTGATCGCCGTGGCCTCCGAATCGGCGCCGGGCATGCGCCGGGTCGCGCTCGACCAGTACGCGGGCGCGACCCTCGCGGTCCGACACCTCATCGAGCTCGGTCATCGGCGGATCGTTCATCTCGCGGGTCCCGACGATTCGATGGATGCCGCGGAGCGGCGCCGGGCGTGGGCCGACGCCGTGCAGACCGAAGGGCTCGAGCTGCGGCCGCCCCTGGTGGGGGACTGGCTGCCCGCCTCGGGGCACGCCGCGGGCGTCGCCATCGTGAACGAGGGCTGGGCGACGGCGGTGTTCGTCGGCAACGACCAGATGTCGCTCGGTCTGCTGCACGCCTGCCACGAGGCCGGTGTGGCCGTGCCCGGGGCCCTCAGCGTCGTGGGGTTCGACGACATCCCGGAGGCGGCGTTCTTCGCGCCCCCGTTGACGACCGTGCGCCAGGATTTCGATTCGCTCGGGCGGGACGTGATGGCCACCGTGCTCGAGGCGATGCGCGGTGATGCGGCAGCGCTCGCGCGCACGACGCGCGTCCCCAAGCTCGTGGTCCGCGCGAGCACCGCACCGGTGGTTCGCGGCTGACGGACCGCTGACACGGCGGCCGGCATGGTCCCGGCGGGTGGTGGGGGGACGACCGGTGTCGGTCGTGTCGCTCCGGGCCTGCGGCCGGTGTGACGGTGCCGCGGGTCGCCCGGACTCGGCCATCGATACGCTCGCTGGTCGGAAAAGTTAGCGATCACTTCTCGTCGGCCGTCGCTCCTGGCTCCGCGTATGGGGGATCCGGCGCTGCCACGAGAGCCGAAGGCAAAAGCCCAGGAAAAAGGGAAATTCAGACGATTCAATTCAGCAGTGCTGCTCGGCCAGTGTTCCAGATGTTCGGACTTTTCCTCTTGATAGTGCGCTAACATCGGGGTACATTCGGCAGCGATGCGGCCCATCGAAGGGTCGTCCGGAATGAGCACAAAGGAGTGTTGGCATGCTGAACCCCACAGCGCGCGCGTCTCGTCGCCGGTGGCAGATCGCCGCCGCGACCCTCGCGGTCGCAGCGCTCGCCCTTACGGGCTGCCGCCCCGCCGGTGACACGGCCGCGGCCGAGGACAAGTCGACCGGAGAAGGCCTCGTTATCGGCTGGAGCCAGCGAGGCATCAGCGGCAGCGACTGGTGGAAGACCCTCGTGGAAGGCGGCGAAGCGGAGGCCGAGAAGATCGGCGCTCGCATCGAGCTCCTCGACGCCAACGGCGACACGGTCCGCCAGAACGCCGACATCCAGACCCTCATCACGAAGGGCGTGGACGTCGTGATCATGAATGCGAACGACCCGATCGGGGTCGGCCCCTCGGTGCAGGCGCTGAAGGATGCGGGCATCCCGCTCGTGACCGTCAACTCGAACCTCGACGACTCGCTCGTGCCGGACATGTTCTGCTACGTGGCCGAGGACCAGGAGTACACGGGCTCGCTCGCGGGCGAGGTCGCGGCCGAGAAGTCCCTCGAGAAGTTCGGCGACGCCGGAGAGGTGAAGATCGTCGGCATCGGCGGATTCCCCGGTGACGTGCTGAGTGACCTGCGGTTCAACGGCTTCATGGAGGGCTGGGAGCGCGTCATGGCCGAGCATCCGGGCGTTTCGACCGTGAAACTCGAGACGAAGTACGGCGAGTGGAAGCCCGACAAGGCGCTCGCCCCAATCCGTGACGTGGCGACCGCCAACCCCGATCTCAAGATCGTCTACAGCATGAGCGACGTCATGAACGGCGGCGTGGTGCAGGGCCTGCAGCAGGCGGGGCTCTGGGGCGATGGGATCATCCTGTCGAGTTACGACGGTGGCATGGTCTCCGTCAAGGAGATGCTCGACAACCCCGACGGCCCCCTTCAGGCAACCGCGTCGAACCAGCCCTGGGATCAGGGTGCGACCGCCGTGAAGATGGCGCTGGCCGCGTACAACGACGACCAGTCCGCCTGCCCCGACAAGACGCTGTTCATCGAGACGACCGTGGTGACGCCGGAGAACGCCGCCGACTACTACGTGGCCGAGGACACGTACGTGCGCGCGCAGGGCGACTGATTCAGAGCGGGGCCGGCGCGGGAGGCGCCGGCCCCATCCCGACACACGATCCGACGAAGGAGCATCGATGCTTGCGAATCAACCGGCCGACGCCGTCGGCGGCCCCGGCGCCGTGGCAGGACTCGCCGACCGCGACGCGGCCGCATCGGCCACGCACGAGCTGCAGCTGGAGGGGATCACCAAGTCGTACCCGGGGGTGCGCGCGCTGAAGGGTGTCAGCTTCTCCGTGCGGCGTGGATCCATCCACGCGCTCGCCGGCCAGAACGGCGCAGGCAAGTCGACGCTCGTGAAGATCCTCTCGGGCGCCGAAGCGCCCGACGCCGGCACCATCCGGCTGGGTGGCGAGCTGCAGCGGTTCCGCGAACCGATGGACGCGCAGAACGCGGGCATCCACACGATCTACCAGGAGCTCTCGCTCGTTCCGTCGCTGTCGGTCGCCGAGAACATCTTCCTCGGCAGGCTCCCGCGCCGAGCCGGGACCGCAGTGGACTGGCGGCGGATGCAATCGGAGGCGCGCGACGCCCTCGATCGCGTCGGCTTCCACCTCGACGTGCGCCGGCCGGCCGGCAGCTATTCGACCGCCGAACAGCAGGCCGTCGAACTCGCGAAAGCGTTGCACAAGGACGCACGCGTGCTCCTGCTCGACGAGCCGACCTCCACGCTGCCGATGCCCGATGTCGAGCGGCTGTTCGAGGTGCTCCGCACCCTCGCCGCGCAGGACGTCACGCTGCTGTACATCTCGCACCGCATGGACGAGCTGTACTCGCTGTGCGACGCGGTCACCGTGCTCCGTGACGGCGTGAACGCCGCCGACCTCAGCACGTCGGACTCGAAACCCGCAGATGTGGTCACAGCCATGGTCGGCAAGAGCTTGGAAGGCTCCATCGCCGACGCCGCGCTCCGAGGTGAGCGCTCGCCCCGGCTCGGCACGGGTGCGCGTGACGAGGTGATCATGCGAGTCGACCACCTCACGGAAACCGATGCCGTCGATGACGTGTCGTTCGAGCTTCGCGAGGGGGAGGTCCTCGGGCTCTCCGGGCTGATCGGCAGCGGACAGTCCGAACTGGCGAGCCTCATCGCCGGGGCCCGGAAGCGCACGTCGGGCACGATCCGCGTCGACGGCAAGGAGGTCGACTTCGCGTCGCCGCGCGACGCCATCAGACGCGGCATCGGCCTGCTCCCGCAGGACCGGAAAGCGGCCGGATTCGTGCCGGACCTCGGTGTGGCCGCGAACATCACCCTCGCGAGCCTTCCGATGTTCAGCCGGCTGAGCGTCATCGACTCCCGACGGGAGCGCCGCGTCGCCACCGACATGGTCGCGCGGCTCGGCATGAAGGTCTCCGGGGTCGGTCAGCCCTTGAAGACCCTCTCGGGCGGGACGCAGCAGAAGGCCATCCTCGCGAGATGGCTCGTCCGCGACGCGCGGATCCTCGTGTGCGACGAACCGACTCGCGGCGTCGACGTGGGCGCCAAGGAGGACATGTACGAACTCATCCGTGAGTTCGCCCGTGCCGGCGGGACCGTCGTGATCGCGAGCTCCGAGGTCACGGAGGCCATGATGTGCGACCGCGTCCTCGTCATGGCCAGGGGGCGTGTCGTCCATGAGCTCACGCACGACCAGATCGATCCGCACGGACACGCCATCCTCGAACGTTTCGCCTGAGCGCCAGCCACGCCGCCAGGTCACGATCCACCAGGAGAACGAATCATCATGTCGCAGACCACCTTGCAGTCCCCACCCGAACGTGATCGCCAGGGCGCGCAGGCACCCTCCACCGGCAGTCGCATGAAGGACCTCGCTCGCCGCGCACTGCCGAAGAGCTATCTGATCCTCGTGCTCGTGGCCATCATCATCATCGGCTACTACGTGTCAGCCGACTTCCTCACGTTCCGGAACGCGGAGAACGTGATCGCCGCGGCGTCCATCGTCGCCGTGCTGGCGGTCGGCCAGTTCTTCGTCATCCTCACCGGCGGCATCGACCTGTCGGTCGGGTCGATCCTCGCGATGTCCACGGTGATCGTCGCGCTCACGCTGCAATCCGGGATGTCCGCGGGTCTGTCGGTGGCGTTCACGCTGTTCTGCTGCGCGCTCGCCGGGCTCATCAACGGCCTCCTCGTGGTCTGGTTGCACATCCCGCCATTCATCGCCACGCTCGCCATGATGAGCGCCGTCAAGGGATTCAGCTACATCATCCAGTCCACGAGTCTCATCCAGATCCTCGATGAGTCGTTCATCGAGGCATTCTCGCGCGGAACCGTGCTCGGCATCCGGACGCCCGTGTTGATCTTCATCGTCGTGGCACTCGTCGCCGCCCTCGTGGCTAAGTTCACCACCTTCGGCCGCTCGCTGTACGCGATCGGTGGCAATCCTGAAGCGGCCCGGCTCTCGGGCCTCCCGGTCGCACGCAACCTCATCATCACGTACACGCTGTCCGGGCTGCTGGCCGGCCTCGCCGGGCTCATCGCCGCGGCTCAGCTGCGCCAGGGCAGCTCGCTCATCGGCGTCGGGTACGAGCTGGATGCGATCGCCGCGGTCGTGGTCGGCGGTGCCTCGCTGATGGGTGGCAAGGGCGACCCGATCAGCGCCGTCATCGGCGTCTTCGTGCTCGCGACGATCATCAACATCATGAACCTCGTCGGCATCTCTTCCGAGCCGCAGCTGGTCATCAAGGGTGCCGTCATCGTGATCGCCGTCTTCCTGTCGAGCGCCGGCGGCGTCCAACGCATCTCGTCCTTCTTCTCGAGGCATTTCGGCCGGAACAGGGTGCGCACGGCGTAGTCGCCACCCGCTCCCGCCCCAGCTCATCCAACCCACCGACCGCAACCCCAGGAGGGAGGATGCCGTGCGCCGTGAACCGAACCCCACGCGTGGACCTCGCATGATCGACGTGGCGCGACTTGCCGGCGTGTCCCACCAGACGGTGTCGCGGGTGATGAACCAGGCCGGCGGCGTCACCCCGGAGGTGCGCGAGCGGGTCGAAGAAGCGATCAGGCAGCTCCGGTATCGGCGGAACCCCGCCGCGCGGGCGCTCGCCACGAGCCGCAGCATGAACGTCGGCATCGTGAGCTTCGGGCTTGCGCAGTACGGGCCGTCGGTGACGCTCACCGGTATCGCCGACGAGGCACGCGCGGCGGGCTACGCGACCAACATCGTGAGCCTCATGGATGTGGACCGCAGCACGATGCGAGAGGCGCTCGGCCACCTCGTCACCGACTCGGTCGACGGCATCATCGTGTTGGCGCCCGTGGAGGCCGCGCTCGCCGCACTCGGCGAACTCGAGACCGACATGCCGCTCGTGATGTTCCACCCGGGCGGCGCCCCCGCCACGGATCGCATCCGCACCGACGAGATCGCCGGTGCTCGGCTCGCGACCGAGGCGCTGCTCGACGCCGGACACCCGACCGTGCACCACGTGAGCGGTCCGCCGGGTTGGCTCGGCACCACCGCTCGCATCGACGGCTGGGCGGCCGTCCTCGCGGAGCGCGGTCGTCCTGCGCACCCGCCGATCCCGGGTGACTGGACGACCGAATCGGGCTACCTCGCCGGCCTGCGCCTCGCTGAGGTGCCGGGCGTGCGTGCCGTGTTCGCGGGCAACGACCAGATGGCCCTCGGGGTGATGAAGGCGTTCGCGGATCTCGGACTCCGCGTGCCCGAGGACGTGAGTGTCATCGGCTTCGACGACGTGCCGGAGTCAGCGTTCTTCCGCCCAGGCCTCACCACGGTGAACTTCGACTTCGCCGAAGTGGGCCGTCGCGCCGTCGACCAGCTCCTCCGGCTGCTCGACGGCCACGATCCCGGACCGGCGCCGCCCATCCGACCGAAGCTCATTCTCCGCGAGAGCGCGCGCGTGTAGCGCCTCGCCGATCTCCACCAGAAAGAGGTACAGCACATGCCCATCCGACAACTCGGCCGCACCGGCCTGACCGTCTCCGACATCTGCGTCGGCACCAGCGCACTTGGAAGCTTCCCGGCGCAGTACGGGTACGAGGTCGACGAGGACACCGCGGTCGCGACCATCCGCCGCGTGTTCGAGGGGCCGTTCACCTTCATCGACACGTCGAACGAGTACGGCGGCGGAGCCAGTGAGGCGCGGATCGGCCGGGCCATCGCCGAGGTGGGCGGGATCCCCGAGGGATTCGTCGTCGCCACCAAGGTCGACCCGCTGCCGGGGACGACCGATTTCTCGGGAGATCGCGTTCGGCGCTCGGTCGAGGAGAGCCTCGAGCGGCTCGGGGTCGATCGACTGCAGCTGGTCTACCTGCACGATCCAGAGAAGATCACCTTCGAGGAGGGCGTCGCCAAGGGCGGCCCGCTCGAAGCGCTCATCGACCTGCGCGACCAGGGCGTCATCCAGCACCTCGGCGTTGCGGGCGGCCCGATCGACCTCGAGCTGCGATATCTCGCGACCGAGGCGTTCGATGCCGTGATCAGCCACAACCGGTACACCCTCGTGGAACAGACCGCCGAGCCGCTGCTCGAGGATGCGGCCCGCCGAGGCGTGGCCTTCGTCAATGCCGCGCCGTTCGGCGGCGGGATGCTCGTGAAGGGTCCCCGAGCCGTGCCCCGATACTGCTACGCCCCGGTGGCGCAGGCGACGCTCGACCGGGTCCGGCGCATGGAGTCGCTGTGCGAGGAGCACGGCGTGCCGCTCGCCGCCGCCGCCCTGCAGTTCTCGGTCCGGGACGAGCGCGTGACCTCCACGATCGTCGGCATGAGCCGGCCGGACCGCGTCGAGCAGACCATCGACCTGCTCGGCATCGAGATCCCCGACGAGCTGTGGTCGGAGCTGCTGCCGCTTGCGGCGGTCGGCCGCGACGGCCTCGAGACGATCGCCGCCTGACCGCACGGACGTATTCCGCCGAGAAAGAAGAGAGGACGACCATCCATGAACAGGAAGAAGCAGCCCGAACCGGTCGACGTGGTGATCGTCGGCGCGGGAGCGGGTGGCGCGACGGCCGCGAAGGTGCTGTCTGAGGCCGGACTGAAGGTCGTGGGCCTCGAGCGAGGTCCCTGGCTGAAGCCCGAGCATGCGTCGGGTGACGAGCTGAAGTTCCTCAACCGGAACTTCATCTGGCAGGACCCGAAGATCAAGCCCCGCACCTACCGTCCGAATGACCGCGAAGAAGCCGTCGTCACCAACTTCTCGGCGACGCCGCAGGTCGTCGGCGGCGGGACCACGCACTGGGGCGGGATGGTACCCCGAATGGCCGAGAGCGATTTCAAACTGCGCTCGCTGCACGGCGACGTGCCCGGCGCCAGCCTCGTGGACTGGCCGATCACCTACGACGAGCTCGAGCCGTACTACACGCGAGTCGAGTGGGAGTTCGGCACGTCCGGCCTGGCGGGTGCGAACAAGTGGGAGGCGTGGCGCAGCCGCGGGTACCCGACCAAGCCGTCCCCGCTGAGCCAGATCGGTCGCACGTTCGCCACGGCCATGGCGAAGCTGGGGCACAGCACGTTCCCGATGCCGCAGGGCATGGTGACCGAACCGTATCGGGGGCGCGAGCCGTTCAGCGAGAACGGGTTCTGGCAGCAGTACCCCGACCCAGGTTCGGGCAAGTCGTCCACGCTCATCAGCTTCATCCCCGACGCCATCGCCACCGGCAACTACGACCTGCGGCCGGACTGCTACGTGAGTGAGATTCTCGTCGGCAAGGATGGGAAGGCGACGGGCGTCCGCTATCAGGATGAGGATGGCGACGAGTTCGTGCAGTACGGCAAAGCCGTGATCGTCTGCGGCGGCGGCATCGAGACGCCACGTCTGCTGCTCATGTCGAAGTCAGCGCTCTTCCCCGACGGCCTCGGCAACGGCAGCGGGATGGTGGGGAAGAACGCGACGTTCCACCAGTACTCGTTCTCCGTGGGCCTGTTCGATCGCGAGGTGAGCGACCCGCTGTACGGCTGGGCGGGCCACTACATGAGCCTCTGCTCGTTCGACTTCTACGAGACCGACGAGAGCCGCGGCCATATTCTGGGGTCGCTCATCTTCCCGTCGATGATCGGCCACCCGGTGAACTGGAGCTTCCCTGGCCGCCCGACCTGGGGGCAGGCGGCGAAGGACGCCGACCGGGAGTTCTTCAACCACAGCATGAAGATCGGCATCCTGTTGCACGATCTGCCGGTGGAGGAGAACCGGGTGGATCTCGACCCGACGGTCAGGGATGCCTGGGGCCTGCCGGTGGCGCGGATCACGCACACGCCGCACGCGAACGACTTCGCGCAGGAGCGCTGGCAGGTGCGCAAGAACGGGGAGATCCTCGAGGCCGCGGGGGCGAAGAAGGTGATCCCGGTGAACATGGAGCGCATCACGGGGAACACCTCGCACGAACTCGGCACGACCCGGATGGGCAACGATCCCGCGACGTCGGTCGTGGACCGGTGGTGCCGCTCGCACGAGGTGCCGAACCTGTACGTGTTCGACGCGAGCTTCTTCCCGACCGCCACGGGCATCAATCCCGCGCTCACCATCATGGCGAACGCCTGGCGGTGCGCCGACCGCATCCTCCACGTGGACCGCCACGGCTGGACCGAGGACTGACGGGCCGCCTGCAGGCGGCCCGGGACGACACGAGAAAGGACGACAGACATGGGACAGGCGGAGTGGGTGACCGTGCCGATCTCGACGCGCGACGTCGACGGCCCGATCTTCTTCACAGCGCATGAATGGGACACGATCGAGGCGGCGACCGCCCGGATCATCCCGACCGACCATCACCCGGGAGCACGTGAAGCGCACGTCGTGCGGTTCATCGACCGGATGCTGGCCGGCACGCAGTTCATCTTCCCGGCGGCCGACGGTGTCGGGTGGCTGCGCATGGAGGGGCTCGAGGAACGCGCCTGGCAGGAGCGCATCGAGCAGCGTCGTCGGTTCTACCGCGAGGGGATCGTCGAGCTCGACCGGCTTGGGCAGGAGCGCGCCGGTGCGCCGTTCGTCGAGCTCTCCGAGGCGGATCAGGACGCCGTGCTCGAGCAGCTGTCGAGGGCGGAGAAGCCCGCGGTGTACTCGTTGGACGCCGATGACGTCGGCCTCGGGGGAGCGCCCGCGGGCAATCAGCCCGTCAACGAGGACTTCCTGGAGTTCTTTCCGCTGCTCGTGCTGAACACGAGACAGGGCTTCTATGGGGATCCCGTCTACGGGGGCAACGAGAACCGGATCGGGTGGGGGGTGATCGGCTTCGACGGCCCGCCGTCATTGGCCGCGACCATGGACGGCAGCTACACGACCCGCACGTACATGGTCGAGGGCGCGGAATGGCCGTACGACCAGCATCCGGAGGTGCTGCGGTACCGTCGGCCATGACCGAGTGGGGGGTGATGGGGCCGCCGCGACCGGGGGAGGCGCGGCGGCCCGGGCATAATGAGGGGATGGCTCAGCCGCCCCCAGACTCCGTTGAACGCCGGGCGCCTGTGCGGGAGCGGCTCGCCTCGAGGTCGAAAGGCCCGCGGATGGTCGACGTCGCGCGCCTCGCCGGGGTCTCGCAGCAGACGGTGTCGCGCGTCGTGCGAGGCGCGACCAACGTCTCTCCCGAGATCCAGGAGCGCGTGGAGACCGCCATCTCGCAGCTGCGGTACCGGCGGAACCCCGCGGCTGCGGCGCTCGCGAGCAATCGGACCATGACGATCGGCGTCGTGAGCTTCGAACTCTCCGTGCTCGGTCCGACGGTCGCCCTGTACGGCATTTCCGAGGAGGCCAGGCAGTACGGCTATTCGACACGGCTCGTGACGCTCGGATCGCTCGAGCGTGGCGCGATCAGGTCGGCCTTCGACTCGGTCGGCTCGGACGCGGTCGACGGGGTGATCGTGCTCGCGCCGCTGCACGAGGCCGTGTCGGTGCTGGCCGGTCTCGACATCGACGTGCCCGTGGTCACCTTCGAGCAGGGCTCCCCGCCGAGCCCGACGAGCGTGTCGATCGATGAGATCCGCGGTGCGCACATGGCCGTTCGCCATCTCCTCGAGCTCGGGCACGAAACGGTGTGGCACGTCGAGGGGCCGCCGGGATGGATGGCGACGACGGCACGCTCCCGGGGATGGGCCGAGGCCCTCGCCGCAGCCGGCCGGGTCGGGCCGCCGCCCCTGCCGACGGCGGACTGGTCAGCGGCCGAGGGGTATCGGGTGGGGCGTGAGCTCGCGCGCATCGACGGCGTCACCGCGGTGTTCGCGGCGAACGACCCGTTCGCACTCGGGGTGATCAAGGCGCTCGACGAGGTTGGGCTGGACGTTCCCGGCGATGTCAGCGTGGTCGGGTTCGACGACGTCAAGGAGGCGCCGTACTTCCGGCCGGCGCTCACCACGGTGACCCTGGACTTCGAGGCGATCGGTCACGTGGCCGTGAGCCGCATCCTTTCGATGATCCAGGGCGACGCGCACGGTGACATTCCGCTCATCGAGCCGCATCTCGTGATCCGCGATACGACGGCGCCGTTCCGTCCACGGTCGGCGTCGGGCGGCACCGCATGACCCGGCGGCCGTGAGCGTGGGCACGCCCTCCGCTCGGGCCGCGGGTGAGCGTGCGGGACGGCGCAGTCGCGAGGCATCCCGGACCAGGGGCCCCCGAATGGTTGACGTGGCCCGCCTGGCCGGGGTGTCGCCGCAGACGGTGTCCCGCGTCGTCAATGGGGCGGTGAACGTGTCGCCCGAGATCCGCACGCGGGTCGAGCGCGCGATCGAGCAACTGCAGTACACACGCAACGCCGCGGCGGCGGCGCTCGCCAGCAACCGCACCCGCACCATCGGCGTCGTGAGCTTCGAGCTGTCGGTGATCGGGCCCTCCGTCGCGCTCTACGGCATCTCGGAGGAGGCACGTCGGCAGGGGTACGCGACCCGGCTCGTCACGCTCGATTCATTGGAGCCCGAACCCGTGCGCGCCGCGTTCCGCACGATCGGTCCCGACGAGGTCGACGGCATCATCGTGCTCGCTCCGCTCGAGGACGCACTCGCCGTGGTCGCCGACATGCACGGCGACATCCCCGTGCTCACGTTCCAGCAGGGGTCGCCGGCGCACGAGAGCAGCATCTCGATCGATGAGGTGCTCGGCGCCCGAATGGCCGTCGAGCACCTGCTCTCACTCGGCCATCAGACCGTGTGGCACGTGCAGGGCCCCGCCGGGTGGATGGCGACCGACGCTCGCACCCGGGGCTGGCGTGAGGCGCTGTCGCGCGCCGGCCGCCCAGCGCCGCCACTCCTCTCGGCACGCGACTGGTCCCCCGACGAGGGCTACCGCATCGGACGTGAGCTCGCCGCGCGGCATGATGTGACGGCGGTCTTCGCGGCCAACGATCATTTTGCGCTCGGCGTCATGAAGGCCTTCGACGACGTGGGTCGCCACGCGCCGGAGGATTTCAGCATCGTCGGGTTCGACAACCTGCGTGAGTCCGCGTTCTTCAGGCCGGCCCTCACGACCGTCACGCTCGACTTCGAGGCCGTGGGTCAGGTTGCCGTCTCGACCATCCTGGAGCGGATCGGGGGAGCCCCGGCTCACCTCATCCCGCTGATCCGACCCGAGCTCGTCGTGCGTGAAACGAGTGCTTCGCCGCGTCGGTGGTAGTGCGCTCTCACAGGACGCAACGATCGTTGTCTTCCCGAAGAAACCCGGTCTGATCAGCGTCTCTGCAATTCCCGCTTGCGAACTGGTACCGCGTGTGCTTTCGTTGAGTTAGCGCTAACTCAGCGAAGGACTGGTGAAGGAGGCGGCACAGCAGCCGTCTCGCGCCGCTCCACCTCAGCGAAGAGAGAGAGAACGCACATGATCGACCCGTTCGTCGTCGTGGCCGTGTCGCCGCGGACGTTCACCGTGAAAAACCCCGGCGATGGCGTCGCGAACGTCAAGCGCATCAACGAGTTCATCGACACGGCCGTGATGGTCGGCCGATGGGAGGGCGCTCCGGTCCGGCTCGTCGTCATCCCCGAGATGGCGATCCAGGGCATGATCGCGAACTTCCCGGGCAACCGCGAGAAGGAGCGGCACTTCGCCGTCACGATCCCCGGCCCCGAGACCGATGAGCTCGCCAAGAAGGCGGTCGAGCTCGACACGTACATCGCGGCCGAGCTGTACATGGTCAAGGATGACGACTTCCCCGACCGCCACTTCAACGTGGCCTTCATCATCGACCCCAAGGGCGAGATCGTCTACAAGCGGTACAAGGCCACTTCTGACGCCTACGAGGGCGGCATGCTCGGCAACATGAACCCGCACGACGTGTGGGACGAGTGGATCGAGAAGAAGGGCAACGGCAACGTCATGGACGCGATCTTCCCGGTCGCGAAGACGGAGATCGGCAACATCGGTATCGCCATCTGCCACGAGGGCGTGTACCCCGAGGTCGCGCGCGGGCTCGCGATGAACGGGGCGGAGATCATCATCCGACCGACGCTCATCGAGCCCGCCGTGCAGAACGGCATGTGGGAGCTGCAGAACCGGGCGCACGCCATGTTCAACTCGGCGTATGTCGTCGCTCCGAACCTCGGCCCCGAGTATCGGGACGATGGCGGCGTGCAGGACCTCTTCGGCGGTCAGTCCATGATCGTCGGGCCGCGCGGTCAGATCCTGACGCAGCAGCGGGGCTGGACCACCGGCGACTCCTTCGTCTGCACGACCATCGACATCGAGGCACTGCGTCGCGCGCGCGTCGCGAACGGGCTGTACAACCAGTTCAAGGACCTCCGGACGGAGCAGTACCGCGCGATCTACGACCAGCCCATCTACCCGAAGAACCAGTATCTCGACGCGCCGCCGGCCGAGGGGTGGCTCCAGCGCGAGCACGAGACCCGCGCCGAGAACATCAAGAAGCTCATCGAGCGCGGCGTCCTGACGCCGCCGGCGGGCTACTCGGTCTGATCCGCTGATCCGCTGATCCGCGGGTGGGGGAGCGGGTGGCCGCCGTGTGGAGCGGCGGCCACCCGCTTGTCCGGATGAGGGTCCGCGCCCATGGGCTCCGTCCGGCTCGCGCCACGGGGACCGGCGGATCCCGAGGAAGACCCGGGCAGGTCCGGAGAAAGGGAGCGCAAATGGAACGTCGAGTGGGCATCCTCGGGATGGGACGCTGGGGGAACGCTTGGCACCGCGTCCTCGCTGACGAACCGTCGGCTCGGGTGGCCGTCGTCGCGGGACGACGCGCCGCCGCGCGGACCGATCTCGGCGACGTCCGCCGGGTGGCGGACTTCCGTGACGCGCTCGCCGCGGGCGGGCTGGACGCCGTGATCGTGACGCTGCCCATCGAGTGGCATCTCCCCGCGATCCGTGAGGCCGTGGCGCGAGGTGTTCCCGTCCTCTGCGAGAAGCCTCTTGTCGCGAATCGCCGGCAGTTGCAGGAGGCGGTCGACCTGGCGGCCGCCGCCGAGACGCCGGTCCTGGTGGATCAGAACTACCGGTATCGGCCCTGGGTGCGCGCGGTCCGTGAGCACCTTCCCGCGATCGGACGCCTCGAGGAGGTGCGGATCCGGTTCGCGCAGCCGGAGTTCCCGGACGGTGGGCGCGCACGTCTCGCCCATCCGCTGCTCGCGGACATGGCGATCCATCACGTCGATCTGCTCCGCGCGCTCACGGGGGACGAGGCCATCGTGCGGTCCGCGAAGGCGGCGCGCCCGGAGGACTGCGCGTATGCGGGGCTCGCCTCGATCGACGCCGAGCTCATGCTCGACGGCGGCGCGGCCGTGGCGTATCAGGGGACCTGGGCGGCCCGCGGCGAGACCACGCCCTGGGACGGCGACTGGGTGTTGCGCGGAAGCGACGGTGAGCTGCGCGTGCAGGGCCTCGCCGTCGACCTCGACGCGGCCGGCGAGACCAGACGGGTCGCCACGACTGGCCCGCCGGCTGCGGATGAAGACCTCGGCACGGCGTGGCGGGACTTCGTGGCCGCAGTGGAGGGCGACCCGTCGGCCGGTGTGACGGTCGCCGACAATGCCAAGAGCATGCGCCTCGTGTTCGACCTCGCGGAGGCCGCAGGCGTGCCGGATCCGTCCGCGCCGGTGCGCTGATCGCGTTCGTCAGTCGCGCGGCGGCAGTTCCTGCAGCGTCCAGCGGTTGCCGTCCGGGTCCTGGAACGTGACGAAGCGGCCCCACGCCTGTTCGTCGACGCCCTCGGCCTCGACCCCGTTCGCGACCAGATCCGCGAGTGCCTGGTCGGCGTCGGGGACGACGACCTGGATCACGTCGAGCTTGCCCGGTTCGATCGTCGCCCCGAGGCCTTCGCCGATCGCGATCGAGCAGGCGGAGCCCGGGGGCGTCAGTTGGACGAAGCGCAGCCCCTCCATGACGGTCTGATCATGATCGGCATGGAAGCCGATTTTCACGTAGAACTCCTTCGCCCGGTCGACGTCCGTCACCGGTACGTGGATGAGTTCGATCTTCCAGTCCATCGTCTGCTCCTTCATTGAACCGACACGGCGGCTCCATCCGATCGCCGTACGGCCAGTCTGGCGAAGCATCCGGTCAGTTCGTGTCCTGAATCACGACGGTGCGAGCGGATGCCTCGCGGTGCGAGCGGATGCCTCGCGGTGGGAGGATGGCTCGCATGGCGAACCACGATCTGCACATCACCGGGGATCCCGCGGCCGACGAGCTGCTGTCGAGCGACGCGTTCGCGCTGCTCGTCGGAATGCTGCTCGATCAGCAGGTCGCGATGGAGACGGCGTTCGCCGGACCGCTGAAGATCCGCCAGCGCCTGGGCGCGATCGACCCCGAGACCATCGTGGCCACGGATCTCGACGAACTGACCGCGGTCTTCCAGCAGTCGCCGGCCGTGCACCGCTACCCGGGATCGATGGCGGCGCGCGTGCAGGCGCTGGCATCGGCGGTCTGGGACGAGTGGGGCGGCGAGGCGTCCGAGATCTGGACGCGCGGCGAGCCGACCGGGGCCGACGTGCTCAAGCGACTGAAAGCGCTGCCCGGCTTCGGCGACCAGAAGGCGCGCATCTTCCTCGCGCTGCTCGGCAAGCAGTGTGGGCTGACGGCGACGGGCTGGCGCGAGGCTGCCGGTGCGTACGGCGAGGAGGGGGCGTTCCGCTCGGTCGCCGACATCGTGAGCCCCGAGTCCCTCGCCAAGGTGCGCGAGACGAAGCAGGCGGCCAAGGCCGAGGCCAAGGCCGCGAAGGCTGCGAAGGGCTGATCGGCGCGGAGGGATGGGGGGCGTCAGCCGCTCTGTCGCGCTCCGGCGCCGGTCACCGGGCCGTCGACGAGGAATCCGGCGATGGTGAGCGCCAGCTCGCGAGGGTCCCAGGCATGGTCGGATGCCTCGAGCTCACGGCGTTCGGCGTTCGCGAGCGTCGCCACGAGGGAGTCGGCCGCGGGCCCCATGACGTCGAGCGTCTGACGCCCGACGAGCACCAGGACGGGCTGCGTGACGTCGGCCCACAGTTCGGCACGCGGCGCGGTCTGCGTCCAGGCGAGCGCTTCGGCGTCGGGCTCGAGGCTCGGCGCGATCGCCGTCATGACCGGCCAGGCCTCGCTCGCCCGCGAGTGTTCGAGCCATTCGGGCGGCATATCGCGCATGAAGAACTCGACGGTGGCTGCGCCGTCCTCCTCGGCGATCCTCGCACGAAGGTCGCCGAGGAACAGGGCCCCTTCGCGGCCGAGCTCGGGGTCCAACGGAACCTCGAACACGATGAGCTTGGACACGGCGAGGCCCGCCGCTGCGGCGGCGATGGCGATGGCGCCCCCGGACGAGTTGCCGAACAGGGTGACGGTGTCGTCGGTGCCCTCGGTGAGCACGTCGATCAGTGCGCGCAGATCGTCGAGTGTCTGGGCGAGCGTCATCGGACGCGCGGCCGGGCTGTCGCCGCGGCCGCGACGGTCGAATCGGACGACCTCGAAGCCGTGCGCGGCCAGGTGGCGCTGCAGCTCGGTGGTGGCCGGGTCGAAGGCCCGGAACTGAAACGCACCGTCGACGAGGATGACCGGCGGCCCCGAGCCCTCGCGGTCGAAGGCGATCCTGGTCCCGTCGCTCGATGTCGCGTACTCGGTCATGCGGCAAGGCTAGGTCGGCTCGGCCCGGCGCGCGAGGGGGTCGCGCGACACGGCCCACGTGAGGCAGCGATGTCGGTGGGTGGTGGCACCATGAGAGGACAACACCATATGTGGGGGTCGGAGGCGCTTCGGTGCCCCAGGGGTGCTGGTTCTCGGGGTCGGGCGACACGCCGTGTGATTCTGCACAGGCAAGTTTTCTGTGCAGGTCTCCCGGTGTGGATAACTCGATCGGAGCCGCGAGAATCCGCCGCTCCGCGCGTGCGTGGCTGGGGATGGATCGTGGAAAACCCCGTGGAAAACTACACGAATGTAACTACAGCATCTTGGGGTCGTTCCGTTCGGCGAACACAAGATGTAGTATTGAACCAATGCGAGCGGCACCGCTCGAAGCGGGGGAAATCGGCTCTCACGAGCCCACGAGAACGAGGGAATCACATGACGGTCACGGTGTACACCAAGCCTTCTTGCGTGCAGTGCAATGCCACGTACCGTGCGCTCGACAGCAAGGGCATCGAGTACGAGGTGCTCGACCTCTCGGTCGATGAGACCGCGCTCGAGCACGTCAAGGGTCTGGGGTACCAGCAGGCTCCCGTCGTGATCACCGATGAAGACCACTGGTCGGGGTTCCGTCCCGACAAGATCGCCGAGCTCGCCGAGCGACTCGCGTAAGCACTCGTCGCCGGTGCTCGCTCCTCGATCAACGAGGGTGGGCGAGCGTCCCGGGCCCGGCGTCGGTTGACGCGTGATGGCTCCGGCGGGTCGAAGTCGGGCTCGCCACGCGCAGCGTACCGAAACCGGAGCGGGGAGGCAGGGGAGAGCGGTATGACGAATCTTGTCTACTTCTCGAGTGTGTCGGGCAACACGCATCGCTTCATCGAGAAGCTGGGGCGGCCGGCCGTGCGTATCCCGCTGTTTCCACGCGATGAGCCCCTGCAGGTCGACGAGCGGTTCGTGCTCGTTGTTCCCACCTATGGCGGAGGTGACGGCAAGGGCGCCGTGCCCAAGCAGGTCATCAAATTCCTGAACGATCCAGCCAACCGCACACTCCTCCGCGGCGTCATCGCCGCGGGCAACACCAACTTCGGCACCGCGTACGGGCTTGCGGGGGACATCATCGCCCGCAAGACCGGTGTGCCGCACCTGTACAGATTCGAAGTCTTCGGAACACCAGACGACGTTCGCGCCGTCGATGAAGGATTGGACGCATTTTGGTCAATGCAACTGACGGCGTAGCGCTCATGGACGCCCCGCGCCAGGCGATGGACTACCACTCGCTGAACGCGATGCTGAACCTGTACGACGCCGACGGCAAGATCCAGTTCGAGAAGGACCGCGAGGCGGCGCGCGAGTACTTCCTGCAGCACGTGAACCAGAACACCGTGTTCTTCCACTCGCTGAAGGAACGGCTCGACTACCTCGTCGAGAAGGAGTACTACGAGCCGCAGGTGCTCGAGCAGTACTCGTTCGAGTTCATCCAGAAGCTCAACGATCTCGCGTATTCGAAGAAGTTCCGCTTCGAGACCTTCCTGGGCGCGTTCAAGTACTACACCAGCTACACGCTCAAGACCTTCGACGGCAAGCGGTACCTCGAGCGCTTCGAAGATCGCGTGGTCATGACCGCGCTCGGGCTCGCGCAGGGTGACGAGCAGCTCGCGGTGGACCTCGTCGAAGAGATCATCGCCGGCCGGTTCCAGCCGGCCACCCCGACCTTCCTCAACACGGGCAAGGCGCAGCGCGGCGAGCTCGTGTCGTGCTTCCTGCTCCGCATCGAAGACAACATGGAGTCGATCGCGCGTGGCATCAACTCCGCCCTGCAGCTGTCCAAGCGCGGTGGCGGCGTGGCGCTGCTGCTCTCGAACATCCGCGAGTCCGGTGCGCCCATCAAGCAGATCGAGAACCAGTCGTCGGGCATCATCCCCGTGATGAAGCTGCTGGAGGACTCGTTCAGCTACGCCAACCAGCTCGGCGCACGACAGGGCGCCGGCGCGGTGTACCTGTCGGCGCACCACCCCGACATCATGCGCTTCCTCGACACCAAGCGTGAGAACGCCGACGAGAAGATCCGCATCAAGACGCTCTCGCTCGGTGTGGTCATCCCCGACATCACGTTCGAGCTCGCGAAGAACAACGAGGACATGTACCTCTTCTCGCCGTACGACGTCGAGCGCGTCTACGGCAAGCCGTTCGGTGATGTGCCGATCAGCGAGCACTACCGCGACATGGTCGACGACGCACGCATCAAGAAGACCAAGATCAACGCGCGCGAGTTCTTCCAGACGCTCGCCGAGATCCAGTTCGAGTCCGGCTACCCCTACATCGTGTTCGAGGACACGGTGAACAAGGCGAACCCGATCAAGGGCCGGATCAACATGTCCAACCTGTGCTCCGAGATCCTGCAGGTGAACACGCCCACGACCTACAACGAGGACCTCTCCTACAAGGAGATCGGCAAGGACATCAGCTGCAACCTCGGTTCGCTGAACATCGCGCTCACGATGGACTCGCCCGACTTCGGCAAGACGGTTGAGACGGCCATCCGCGGCCTCACCTCGGTGTCGAACCAGAGCCACATCCGCTCGGTTCGGTCCATCGAAGACGGCAACGACAAGTCGCACGCGATCGGCCTCGGGCAGATGAACCTGCACGGCTACCTCGCCCGCGAGCGCATCTTCTACGGCTCAGAAGAGGGTGTCGACTTCACGAACATCTACTTCTACACCGTGCTGTTCCACGCGCTCCGCGCGTCGAACACGATCGCCATCGAGCGCGGCGAGGTGTTCGAGGGCTTCTGGGAGTCGAAGTACGCGACGGGCGAGTTCTTCGACAAGTACACCGAGCAGGCCTGGGTGCCCGAGACTGCGAAGGTCACGCAGCTCTTCGCCGACGCGAATGTGCACATCCCGACCCAGCAAGACTGGGTGGAGCTGAAGGCGTCGATCCAGAAGCACGGCATCTACAACCAGAACCTGCAGGCGGTGCCGCCGACCGGGTCGATCTCGTACATCAACAACTCGACCGCGTCGATCCACCCGATCGCGTCGAAGATCGAGATCCGCAAGGAAGGCAAGCTCGGCCGGGTCTACTACCCGGCGGCGTTCATGACGAACGACAACCTCGAGTACTACCAGGACGCCTACGAGGTCGGCTACGAGAAGGTCATCGACACCTACGCCGCGGCCACGCAGCACGTCGACCAGGGCCTCTCGCTGACGCTGTTCTTCAAGGACACCGCGACGACGCGCGACATCAACAGGGCGCAGATCTACGCGTGGAAGAAGGGGATCAAGACGATCTACTACATCCGCCTGCGTCAGATGGCACTCGAGGGCACCGAGCTCGAGATGTGCGTCAGCTGCACGCTGTAGTCCGCACGCCGTGATCTGAGCACACCCGCAGCCCGAGGCATCCGCTTTCTCACGAAGGAACCCACATGACCCTCACCGACCCGGTGAACTCCGCGAAGAACGACCCGGCGCACGCCGGCGGCAAGCTCAAGCTCGTCGACCATGTCAACGCGATCAACTGGAACCGCATTCAAGACGACAAAGACCTCGAGGTCTGGAACCGTCTGGTGAACAACTTCTGGCTGCCCGAGAAGGTGCCGCTGTCGAACGACATCCAGTCGTGGAACACGCTGACGCCCGAAGAGCAGCAGCTCACGATGCGCGTCTTCACGGGCCTGACGCTGCTCGACACGATTCAAGGCACCGTCGGTGCGGTGTCGCTCATCCCTGACGCGCTGACCCCGCACGAGGAGGCGGTGTACACCAACATCGCGTTCATGGAGTCGGTGCACGCGAAGAGCTACTCGTCGATCTTCTCCACGCTGTGCTCGACGAAAGAGATCGACGACGCCTTCCGCTGGTCCGTTGAGAACGAGAATCTGCAGAAGAAGGCCGCGATCGTCATGGAGTACTACCGTGGCGACGAGCCGCTGAAGCGCAAGGTCGCTTCGACGCTGCTCGAGTCGTTCCTCTTCTACTCGGGCTTCTACCTGCCCATGTACTGGTCGAGCCGCGCGAAGCTCACCAACACGGCCGACCTGATCCGGCTCATCATCCGCGATGAGGCCGTGCACGGGTACTACATCGGCTACAAGTTCCAGCGCGGACTCGAGGTCGTCGACCAGGCGACGCGTGACGACATCAAGGACTACACGTTCTCGCTGATGTACGAGCTCTACGACAACGAGGTGCAGTACACGCAAGACCTCTACGACGGCGTCGGTCTCACCGAAGACGTCAAGAAGTTCCTGCACTACAACGCGAACAAGGCCCTCATGAACCTCGGCTACGAGCCGATGTTCCCCAAGACGGTCACCGACGTGAACCCGGCCATCCTTTCGGCGCTCTCCCCGAACGCCGACGAGAACCACGACTTCTTCTCCGGGTCGGGCTCGTCGTACGTCATCGGCAAGGCGGTCAACACCGAAGACGAGGACTGGGACTTCTAGAGCGCCCGATGCTGACTCCGGCCCGAAACGGCTGGTGAGAGGCCCGGATTCGCAGGATGCTGCGGATTCGGGCCTCTCTCGTGCCGTCTCTCGAATGACAGCCGGTGGGCCATCGCCCCTGTCGCGGGAGACGGTCGCCTCGACCTTCGTCCGCACATCCGAACACGGCCGGCCGGCACGGCCGCCAGACGCGCAGCTCGGGTCACCGCGAAATTTCACCCGGGCATCACCCGGCCCGCGATCCCAGTGCTGGTGCGGAATTCACGCCCCCGGCGCCGATACCGCTGGTGACGCACGTCCGACAGACCCGGACCACAGCATCCCAGCGGATATGGTGAACGAAATGGCGGCACGGACAGCGTTTCGTGCGCCGTTTCTCTGTCTTCGGGCTGGAGTGTGTCAGCGATGGATCCCGCGAGAGGCGACTGAAGTATGCGCAACGTCTGGCGTGTGTTTGTTCGCGATGTGAAGCGGTTCGGGCGTGTGCCGCTCGCGTGGGTCATCATCGGCGGAGCGCTCATCACCCCCTCCCTCTACGCCTGGTTCAACATCTCGGCGTTCTGGGATCCCTTCGACAACACGAAGAATCTCAGCATCGCCGTCGTCAACCTGGATGAAGGTGGTTCGTCCTCGCTCACCGGCGAGGTGAATGTCGGCGATCAGCTCGTGGCGCAGCTCAAAGACAACAACGACCTCGGGTGGCATTTCCTCTCTGAGGACGAAGCCATGGAGTCGGTGCGAAGCGGCGAAAGCTATGCCGCGTTCGTCGTCCCGGCGACCTTCACCGCGGACCTCCTGAGTCTCACGACGGGCGACTTCACGCAGCCCAAGCTCAAGTACTACGTCAATGAGAAGCTCAACGGCGTCGCTCCCGAGATCACCGACACGGGCGCGACCACGGTCCAGACCCAGATGACGAACGCCTTCACCGAGCAGGTCGCGAGCGCGGTCGCCGCCGCGATCAAGGCCGGCGGAGGTGTCGCCGAGCAGGACCTTCTCGACGCCGAAGCCAAGATCATCGCCGACCTCGAGGCTGCGGCGCAGATCATCTCGGAAACCAGGGGGGACCTGGTCGATCTGCAAGCCGGCATCCAGTCGACGCGCGAAGGACTGCAGGGCAGCGTCGTCACGCTCGGTGACATCGACGGCGCCCTCGGGGGCGTCCAGGGCACGCTGAGCAACGTCCGCGCGCTCGCAGACAAAGCGCAATCGGACCTCCTCCGTCTCGCCGGCGAAGCCATGACCGGCCACGTCATCGGCTCCGCAGAGGTCGCTCAGGGTGCAGCATCCGCCATCTCCGCGCTCGGCAAGGTCACGGCGGCGACGAGCTCGCTCTCGGCGGGTGTCGACGCGCAACGCACACTGTTGGGACAGGCAACCGGTCTCTTGACCGGTCTCGACGGGCAGCTCGCCCAGACCTCCGCCGCCCTCGCGAGCCTCGACGGCGACCTGGCATCGCTCGAAAGCGACATGGCGCTCGCCGCCACCGATCTGCGCGCCGTCGGCGGTGCAGCCGCGTGGCAGGAACTGCAGGCCCTCACGTCGCTCGATCCCGAGCAGATCGCGCAGTTCATGTCGACGCCGGTCGTCGTGAAGCAGCACACGATTTTCCCGACCAACTCGTACGGATCGCTGATGGCCGCGCTGTTCATCAACCTCTCTCTGTGGATCGGTGCGTTCGTCCTCGTGGTCATCCTCAAGCTCGAGGTGGACCGGGAAGGGGTGCCCGGTCTGACTGAGCGGCAGGGCTACCTCGGCCGTTGGCTGTTGTTCGCCTCGATCGCCGTGATGCAGGCCATCACCCTCAGCATCGGCAACCTCATCATCGGCGTGCAGCATGTCAACCCGTTCGTGTTCGTGATCACGCCGATTCTGATCGGGCTGAGCTATCTCAGCATCATCTACGCGCTCTCGGTGACCTTCGGGTACATCGGTAAGGGCCTCGTCGTCATCCTCGTGATCATGCAGATCCCCGGGGCCTCTGGCATCTACCCGATCGAGCTCATGCCACAGTTCTTCCAGTCGTTGTACCCGTTCTTCCCGTTCACCTACGGCATCGACGCGATGCGCGAAGTGATCAGCGGCTTCGCCGGTCTCGCATACTGGCGCTACATGGGAACACTCGCCCTGTTCGTTGCCATCGCGTTCTTCCTCGGCCTCGTCCTGCGGCCCCGCGTCTCCAACCTCACGAGGCTCTTCACGCAGCAGGTCCGCACGACCGAGCTGTTCACCACCGAGGACGGCGCCCCGTCAGGCCCCGGCTACCGGCTCAACCACCTCCTGCGGGCCCTGGCGAATCGCGCCAGCTACAAGGAGCGGCTCGCCAAGCGTGCGCTGCCCTTCGCGCGGTCCTACCGCAACGTGCGCACCGCGATCATCGCGGTCGGACTCGTCGGCATCGTCGCCCTCGCAGGCCTCGCGATGGTCTTCCCCGACAACAAGACCGAGTTCGTGGGCCTGTGGATCGTGTGGCTCGTGGTCATCTTCGCCATGCTCGTCACGCTCGAGTACATCCGCTACAGCCTGCGTCTCTCGACGGAGGTGGGCGACATGCCCGAAGCCGAGATACGACGAGAGCTCGATGAACTGGAGGCGCGGAAGTGAACGGCATCTGGGAGCTCTTCCGCGCCGACCTGCGCCGCGCCACCAGCAATGTGATGTCGGTCATCGTGCTGTGCGGCCTCATCGTGATTCCGTCGGCGTTCACCTGGTTCAACGTCATCGGCAGCTGGGAGCCGTTCGACAACACCAAGAACCTCAAGGTCGCCGTCGCCAGCGTCGACGAGGGATACACGAGCCCGCTCATCCCGATGCACCTCAACATCGGCAGCATCGTCGAGTCCGCGCTGCGGGCGAACGATCAGCTCGACTGGGTCATCACGTCGAAGGAGGACGCCATCGCCGGCACCGAATCCGGCGAGTACTACGCCGCAATGGTGCTGCCGAAAGACTTCAGCGAGCGGATGCTCACCTTCTACACCGCGGGATCTCAACGCACGGAGATCGACTACTACACGAACGACAAGTCCAACCCGCTCGCACCGCTCATCACGAGCGAAGGAGCCGATGACCTCTCCGCCAAGATCAACGCCGAGTTCACGCAGGAACTCAGCAACATCGCCCTGAGCCTCATCTCGTCGCTCTCGACGTCACTGAGCGACTCCGAGTCGCAGGCGGCGTTCGCCCGCATCGAGGCACACGTCGGTCAGGTCGCCGTGCAGCTGCACGCCGCATCCGGCACGGCGGAGATGTTCACCGCGCTGCTCGAGTCGAGCGTGCCTCTCGTCAACGCAGCGTCGAGCCTTCTGGGCACCGTCGAATCGGAGTTCTCCGCCGCGACGGGCAAGGTGCAGGAGGGGCTCGCCGCGTCGCAGGACGCCAACGGTGCGATCGCGCGGGCCACGGAGGCACTGACGGCGGCGTTCAACGCGAGCAGCGCCCAGCTGGACCGGTTCGGCAGCGACGTCGACAGAATCTTCTCGACGGTGAACACCGACGCCAGTGCGAGCATCGGGATGATCGACGAGATGTCCGGCCAGCTCGACGACCTCATCGCCAAGCACGAGGCCCTGCGTGAGCGCCTCGTCAACGATGTCGAGCCGAACCTGCCCGAAGAGTCCGCGCCCGCGTTCGCGGCGATCCTCGACAGCCTCGACGCTGCCATCGCGCAGGAGCAGGCACTCACCTCGCGTCTGCAGGAGACGTCGGCCGGAATCGCTGCAGGCAATGCCGACGCACAGCGGTTCCGCGGCCAGCTCGACACCCGGATCACCGCGGCGCAGTCCGCGCTCGCCAATGCGAACAGTGTCTATGCGAACGATCTGAAGCCCACGCTCGACCAGCTCGCGGCAGAGCTGAACGCCGTCGGCTCAGGCCTGGGCGCGATCGCCGGCCAGGTGTCGGGGGTCTCGAATGTGGCCGGCGGCGCGGTGACGCTGCTCGAGACCGCCGCGCGGGACAACCGCGTCCTCGCGGAGGCGCTCGGCGCGGCCGCCGACTCGGTTGATCGAGTGCAGGACGCACTGTCGAGCGCGATCGAGTCCGGTGATTTCAGCCTCATCGGCAAGATCATCGGCTCGAACCCCTCGGTGCTCGCGACGGCGATCGCGCAGCCCATCGGGCTGGACCGGATCGCCGTCTACCCGGTCGTGAGCTTCGGTGCGGGCATGGCCGCGCTCTACACCGTGCTGTCACTCTGGGTGGGTGCGCTCCTTCTCGCCGTGACGCTGCGCGTGGACCCGCCCAGGCGCGCAATCGACGGCGGCCCGCAGCTCAAGCTCCACGAGCAGTTCCTCGGACGCTACATGATCTTCGCGCTCATGGGACTGGCGCAGAGCACGCTCGTGTTCCTCGGAAACATCCTCCTCGTCGGGCTCGACCCCGTACATCCGTTCCTGTTCATGCTGGTCGGGTGGACGACCTCACTCGTGTTCACGTTCATCATCTACACGTTGGTGGTGTCCTTCAGCGACGCAGGCAAGGCACTCGCGGTCTTCCTGCTCGTCATCCAGGTCGCGGGCGCGGGAGGCGCGTATCCACTCTCGCTGCTGCCCGCGTGGTTCCAGAACGCGAGCCCGTTCCTGCCTGCCACGCACGCCATCGACGCGTTCCGGGCAGCGCTCGCGGGCATCTACCATGCCGACTACTGGATCTCGCTGGGCTGGCTGCTCGCATTCCTGATCCCGATGCTCCTGCTCGGGCTCGTGCTCCGCAAACCGCTCATCGGCTTCAACGAGAAGATGGAAGGCATGCTGCAGTCGACCAAGCTGATGTGAACGAGAGTGCACGGGCTGTGTTCGGGGGCTGCGGCGAGGCAGAGCGCGGAGTGGGAGTTGCGTGCTGATCGCGCGCCTGCCAGCCGTATCGCGCTGAGCGAGTGATCGCGCCGCCGCGGAGGGGCCCGTGAGTTTCGGACATCTGGGCCGCATCCGGTGCGCTGGAACTCGGCGGTGCGAGCCTCAGGCCGAGGTCGAGGCCGACATGGGCCCGGCGTCGCGCGGCGGGTTGTGCATGAACTCGAGACGGATGCCGTTGGCATCCTCGACGAACGACGCATAGTAGCGCTCGCTGTACCGCGGGTACGGCTTGGGGTCGCGAACGGCGGTCCAGCCCGCGTCCAGCGCGACGGCGTGCAGTCGGTCGACGTCGGCCCGGGAGTCGACGGCGAACGCGAGATGCTGCCAGCCGACCCGGCCATGCCGGTGTGGGCCGCTGCCCGCCTCACGCGCGGGGTAGAGGATCAACTCCTCCTCGCCGCGGAACCAGGAGACGTAGTCGCTCGCGTCGGTGCGCGTGCAGCCGAGCGCAAGCATCACGGGGCCGAACTGCAAGACCGCACGGGGGACGTCGTCGACGGAGATGCCCACATGGTCGAAGAGCGCCATTCGCCCATCCTAGGCAGCCGTCGTGCCCTCGCCGGGCGACCCGAGAGGGTCGCGGTCCGCGCGCCGGCGGGGCATGCTGTGCACATGACGATCTCGGAAGCCGACCTGGTGCATCTGCACCGGGCCGTCGAGCTCGCACGTGAGGCGCTCGCCGTCGGCGATGCGCCGTTCGGTTCGGTGCTCGTCGACGCGTCCGGCGTCGAGCGGTGCGCCGACCGGAACCGCGAGATGACGATGGGCGACCCGACGAGGCATCCGGAATTCGAGCTCGCCCGATGGGCCGCGACCAACCTGACCGCCGACGAACGGGCCGGGGCCACGGTGTACACCTCGGGGGAGCACTGCCCGATGTGCGCGGCCGCCCACGCCTGGGTCGGGCTCGGCCGGATCGTCTACGTCGCGTCGGGCGAGCAGATCTCCCGCTGGCGGCGCGATCTCGGCGCCCCGACCGCGCCCGTGCGGGTGACCGCGATCCGAGACGTCGCTCCCGATCTGCAGGTCGAGGGACCCATCGATGAGCTCCTCCCTGAGGTGCGTGCGCTCATCGAGTACGCCGTCGACCGTGGGGAGGCGTGACGGTGTCGGAGCCCGCATCGCCACCGATCCGGCTCCCGGAAGGTCGCACGCTGCCGATGGGCGTGACCCTCCGCCGCCCGACCCCGGAGGATCACGCGGGCGTCGTCGCGGTCATCCCCGACTGGTGGGGCCTGCCGGCTGAGACCCATCTGCCCATGCTGCTGCCGCGGCTGTTCTTCCAGCACTTCGGCGATCGCTCATTTCTCGCGACGGATGCCTCAGGGCTGGCCGGATTCCTCATCGGCTTCCATTCGGCGTCGCAGCCGGACGCGGCGTACATCCACTTCGTCGGCGTGCGGCCGGACCTTCGCGGCGCCGGCCTCGCGCGCACCCTCTACGAGGCGTTCTTCGCCGAGGCCGTCACCGCCGGCCGGCGGCGGATCGACGCGATCACCGGTCCGGGCAACCGTCGCTCGCAGGCGTTCCACCGGTCGATGGGGTTCGAGACGACCGGCAGCGCCGACATCGAGGGCGTGCTCGCCTGGCCCGACTACGACGGGCCGGGAGAGCACCGAGTCGCCTTCACGCGGTGGATCGGCCCGGACCCGACGGATCCGCACGCCGCGCACTGAACGGTGTGGCGACCGTCAGCCGGCGAGTTCGGCCGTCACGGCGCGACCGCGTGCGATGAGTTCGGCGAGCTCGTCGCGCTCCTCACGCGTGAGATCGGTCAGGGGAGGACGAACCGATCCGGCGGCGATGCCGCCGAGCGACACGCCCGCCTTCACGAGTGCGACCGCATAGCCGGGACGGCGGTCGCGCAGCCGGGCCACGGGGTGGTAGAACTCGCGCTCCAGACGTGCGAGCGTGTCGCCGTCGCCGCGTTCGAGCGCGCGGCGGAACGCGACGGCGACGTCGGGCACGAACGCGAACGCCGCGGACGAGTAGAGGTCGACACCGATCGCCCGGTACGCGGCCTGCGTCACTTCGGCGGTCGGCAGGCCGTTGAAGAAGAGGAAGCGCGGCGCACCGGGTCCACGATCGTCCTCGATCACGCGGACGATCCGCCGCATCGCTTCGAGGTCGCCGACGCCGTCCTTGATGCCGATGACGCCCGGCATCCGCGACAGGGTCAGCGCCGTGGACTCGTCGAGTCGGGCGGTGCCGCGGTGGTAGACGATGACCGGAAGTCCGATCTCGACGATGCTCGCGATGTACGACACGAGTCCCTCGCCGGTGCCCGCGACGAGGTAGGGCGGCATGACCAGCAGGCCGTCGACACCCTCCTCGCGCGCGATCCGCGCGAACTCCCGTGCGGCCCGCACCGCGCCGCCAGCGCCGGTGAACACGGGCGTCCGGCCGGAGGCGAGGGCGACGGTCTCACGAGCGATGAGCCGGTACTCGCCCGCGTCGATCGCGTGGAATTCCCCAGTCCCGCATGCGGCGAAGACGCCACCCGGCTCGAAGGCGAGGTTGCTCGCGAGGTGGGTGCGGTAGGCGTCCAGGTCCACCTCCCCGTCTTCGTCGAATGGGGTGACGGGGAAGAACAGTGTGCCGGTCAGCTCGGTCGTCAGGGAGGCCATGCTGCTCACGCTAGCTCCCGCATTGAGTCGGAACATGTCACAATGTGTCCTCATTGATGCCAAGGATGAATAGATGCTCACGCTGACGCAGTTCGAGTGCTTCGTCGCCGTGGCCGAAGAGCTGCACTTCGGCGCGGCTGCGGAACGGCTCCGGATGACCCAGCCGCCGCTGAGCCGGCAGATCCGGTTGCTCGAGCGCGAGCTCGGCACCCTGGTGTTCGAGCGCACGAGTCGTCGCGTGCGGCTGACGCCGGCGGGCGACGCGCTCCTCCCACATGCGCGACGCATGCTGGAACTCACTGAGCGCGCACGCGGGGCCGTTCGGGCGGTCGCGGACGGACGCGGCGGCTCCGTCACCCTGAGTTACACGTCGCTGGCGGCGCAGACGGTGCTCGCCCGCGTCGTTCGAGCGGTCGACGCCGAGCTGCCCGACGTGGCCCTCGAACTCCGCGAACACGTCACGGTGGACCAACTCGGGCTGCTTCGGAGCGGGGCGGTCGATCTCGCGCTCCTCCGCCCGACCGCCCAGGAGGACGGCGTCTCGTCCCGCCGCGTCCAGACCGAGCCGATGGTCCTGGCGCTCGCCGCCGATCACCCCCTGGCGCTCCGACCGGAAATCGGGCTGGACGAGCTCGCCGGGTTCCCGCTCGTGGGCTACGCCAGCGTCGAGGCGCGCTACCTCGACGAGACCGTGCGCCGAGTCTTCCTCGCCGCCGGCGCCGCGTACCGCCCGACTCATTCGGCGAGTCAGGTCGCCACCGTGCTCGCGCTCGTCGCCGCAGGTGTCGGGTTCGGGATCGTGCCGGCCTCCGCCGCGCTGCTCCGGCACGAGGGCGTGGCGTTCGTGCCGCTCGCGCTGCCCAGCGGGGCGAACCGACTCGCGGTGGCTGAACTCGAGGTCGCATGGCGGCCGGACGCGCTGTCACCGGCCGCATCCAGCGTCCTCGACGTGCTCTCGCAGCTCACCGTGCGGGACGGCGCCGACCATGCAGGATGACCGCACGCGGCGCGGCTGGGACCGCGCCGCGTCTCCGCTCCGGCGCCGCCCGGACCGGGTCTCCGCCTCGGCGCCGCCCGGACTGCGCTACGCCGCGGCTGCGGCGACGGCCTCTGCGGCCGTGCGGATCGCCTCCAGCGCGACCTCGGGGTGCGACACCATCGACACGTGGGATGCGCCGACCTCGGTGACGGTCGCGCCCGCGCGGGAGGCCATGCGGCGGAGCACGTCGACCGGGATGACCCGATCGTCGGTGCCGATCACGGCCCAGCTCGGCAGCGTTCGCCACGCAGGTGGCCCCGACGGGGCCACGTTCGCGACGAGCGACGCGGGGCGCTGGGACGCGGCGATCGCCCATCGGTCGGCTTCGGGCAGGTCTTGCGCGAACGACTCGTGCACGACTTCGGGCTTGAGGAAGACCTCCACGACGCCCTCGGGCGCGCCGGGGTACCCGGCGAAATCGAAGATCGTGCTGGGATCGGGCACGCCGAGGGCGGATCCGGAGCCGTCGAGGATCTGGATCACCGTCTCGCCCTCGTCGGGAACGAATGCGTTCACGTACACCAGGGCGCGGACGTCACCGCCGCCGGTCGCGGCGTTGGTGATGACCGCGCCGCCGTACGAGTGCCCGACGAGCACGACCGGTCCCTCGGTGCGCTGCGCCAGGAACGACGCGAGGTATGCGGCATCGTCGGCGAGCCCGCGGAGCGGGTTCGGAGGTGCGAGCACGAGGTATCCCTCGGCCTGCAGTGCTCGGGTCACCGCGTCCCAACTTGAGGCGTCTGCCCAAGCGCCGTGCACCAGCACGATCGTGGGCCGCGTTGCATCCGTCATCCTGTCACCCTCTCGTCGTGCGGCTGGGGCATGACCGCATCGCGCACGATACGCCCGAGAGAGCGCGACCACTAGAGAAACCTGAGGGAATATCTGATTCGTGTGGTCAGGATGCGGGGACGCGTCGACCGCGACGTTCTTGCACCCGCCACGGCTGGGCGTACCCGCCGTCGGCCTCGGGGCGCGCCATGAGATCGAGGAACTCCACCGCGTCGAACGCCTCGGGGCCGAGTACCCCGACGCCCGACCATCGGCCAGTGGCGAGCAGTTCGAGGGCGATGACGGGGTTCAGGGCCGTCTGCCAGACGACGCACTGCGCCTCGTACTCGGCCATCGTCCACGCATTGTCGGAGACGTGATACAGGTACACCTCACGCGGCTCGCCCTCCGGGTCAGTGCCCGACACGAGCACTCCGGCGCAGGTCTTGCCGGTCATCCGAGGGCCGATCGTCGCCGGGTCGGGCAGGGCGGCGGCGACGACGTCGCGCGGCGCCACCTCGACGGGCCCGGCGGCGCTTCGCACGCGCAGCGGTGTGGTGCGGTCGAGGCCCAACCGGTGCAGCGTCTTCAGCACGCCGATGAACTCATCGCCCAGGCCGTACTTGAACGTGACGCGCTTGGCGTCCAGCCAGCGCGGCATGAGCAGCACCTCCTCGTGCTCGACGTTGACGCACTCGACCGGCCCGATGCCCTCGGGGAACTCGAACACCTCGGGCTCGCTGAACGGGGGTGTCGTGGTCCAGCCGCGGTCGCGTTCCCAGACGACCGGCGGGTTCAGGCATTCCTCGATCGTGGTCCAGATGGAGAAACTCGGCGCGAAGATCTCCTCGCCGTGCTCGTCGCGCACCACGAGGTTCGCGCCGTCGCGCACGCCGAGCTCGTCGATCTCTGCGAACAGATGGTCGGCGGCGAAGCGGGCGAAGACGTCGGACAGCCCCGGCTCGACGCCCATCCCGACGAGGGCCAGGCGACCGGCGCGCTCCCAGTCGTCGGCCTGCGCGAACTGGTCATCACCAAGCTTGACGCCGGTCTGCGCGTATGGGTCGGTTGGATGCGGCTCCGAGAGGCTCATCGCCATGTCGAGGTAGTCCGCGTCCGCGCCCAACGCCCCCGCGAAGACCGATGGGACGAAACGCGGCTCGACCGCATTCATCACGTGCGTCACGTCGTGCTCGCGCGCGACGCGGGCCACGACGTCAGGATCGCTCGCGTCGATCTGCGCCGTGCTGAACCGCGCCGCGATGTCTTCGCCGTGGCGTCGCCTGATCCACTCAACGGTCCGGTGTGCGCGCGACTCATCGAAGTCGCTCACGATGATGCGCTCGAAGAAGCCGCGCCGCGCGGCGATCTTGGCGATGGCGTCGCCGACTCCGCCGGCGCCGATGAGGAGGATCCGCATGCCCTGTCTTTCGTTTTTCGCGTCAGGCTAGCGGAAAGGGGGTCGTGCCGGCCAAGGATGCCGCGTGGCGCGGCACTCGGCCGCCCGGCAAGCGTGCGCCCGGTCGCCCAGTCGCCCGGTCGCCCGGTGATCGGTGCTTGGCTGGCAGCATGCCGTGAATCGTATTGCAGTATGCGTATATCAGCATTCGTTGGGCCATGCTGGTGGGACTGATTGTGCGGGCGGGTGCTCGGGGTGGGCCCGGGCGGGCGAGATCATGGAGGCTCAGGCATGCGACACCATGCGCGATCGGTGGCATCGGTCATCGTGCTCCTCAGCACGGCCGGATGTCTCGTGCTCACCTCGTGCGCGGGCGCCTCGTCGGGGCCACCGCAGGCCACCGCGAGCGCGCCGCTGGCCCCGACCGAGGCTGATCGTGTCTGGGCCGAGACCGGGCTCGGTGCAGACCAGCGTCCTGCGGTCGATCGCGTCCGCCTCGTGAGCGTCTTCGAGCGAGCCGAGGTGATCGCCGGTTGTCTTCGAGGCTTCGGCTATCCGCAGGCGGTGGTGCACGAGGGTGAGATCCAGGTCGAGGGCGTGGCCGACGACGATCAGGGTTCGCTGGCGCTGTCGACCTACATCTGCGATGCGCAATATCCGACCGACCCGGTCTTCGACGTGCCGCTCACCGAGGATGAGATCCGGGCGCTCTACCGGTATCGCGCGGGCGACCAGCGAGCCTGCCTGCAGGGGCTGGGTCATCTGATCGCCCGTCCGCCCACTGAGCAGGCCTTCCTCGACGGCTACGCCGAGCACGGAGGCTGGAACCCGCTCAACATGGTGCCCCAGGGGTCCTTCGAGGCGGCGCTCGCTGCGTGCCCGGCGTTGCCGCCGTCCCTCGCCGAGTAACGTCACGCCGCCGTGTCCCGCGCGGCGCTCGACGAACACGCGGGTGATGCACGGTGGCCGCCGCGCACGCGGTCGTGCGCCCCAGGTCCCGCCGACTACCATGTCGAACGCCCTTCGGGCAAGGCGTCCGGTCGGCCTCGCGGCCGCCCGCCGGACCGGGTAATCTCGCAACCCCAACTCGAACGAAGCATGGCCCCGCGGCCGTGCGGTCAGTCCCCGGGCGGGCGCTGTTCCGCGCACCATCGAGGAGCTGTCGATGAAATTGCCCACGCCCCATACCGCCGAGTACCGCAAACTGCTCCCGAACAAGCCCCGCGTGCTGCGTGGTCCACGCCTGCCGAAGCCCGTCGACGCGCCGGTGATCACGACTCCACGGCTGCGCCTCCGTCCGTACACGATGGACGACTTCCACCCGTGGCTGCGCATGCACCGACAGCGCGACACGACGGCGTACCTGCGCTGGCCCGACGATGACCTCGCCGCCATCCGCGAGCACCTTCGGTCGCGGACGCGACAGACCCGACTGTGGCAGGCCGATGACTTCCTGGCTCTCGCGATCGAGGTCGACGGTGAGTATGCCGGGGAGGTCTCGCTGCACCTGCGATCGGTGCGTGCCGGCACTCGGATGGTCGAGGCCGGGTGGGTGCTCGAGCGCCGGTTCACCGGCCGCGGGCTCGCGGCCGAGGCCGCGGCCGCGCTGCTCGAGTTCGCCTTCCACACCGTCGGCGCCCGCATCGCGATCGCCGTCATCGACGCGGAGAATGTCGCGTCCATCGCGCTCGCCGAACGGCTGGGCTTCCAGCAGGCCTCCGCTGGCGAGGGCGAGCGCACGTACGCGCTGCTCGCCACCCAGCCGACGACGGGCCGACTCGCTCGCGCCATCCGGCGCGGCACCGCCGCGCGGAGCGCAAGCGCGCGCTGATCGCGACCGCTCCGGTCGCGCGCCGCCAGAAGACGTCCGTCCGCCTGGCCGATGCTTGCCCGGGGCTGGATCACGCGCGTAGCATGCGTGTGCGATATGCGAATCGCACGTTCGATAATCGAATACGTCGGCATTCCGCACAGTGACGTGAGGAGCATCCGTGCAGTTCCACCACTTCGGGTACGTCTCAGGCGACCCGCGCGTCGAACCCGCCGCCGGCGTGGGCATCGACCGGCCCGACGACCTGCCGGACGAGATGGATGTGCTGATCGTCGGATCCGGGCCGGCCGGCATGATCGCGGCGGCGCAGCTCGCCCAGTTTCCGAGCGTGTCCACCCGCATCGTGGAGCGACGCCCCGGCAGACTGCCGATCGGTCAGGCTGACGGCATCCAGGCCAGAAGCGTCGAGACGTTCCAGGCGTTCGGCTTCGCTGAGCGCATCATCGCCGAGGCCTACCGGATCACCGAGATGGCGTTCTGGAAGCCGGATCCCGCCGACCCGAGCCGTATCCGGCGGGCCGCCCGAGCTGTCGACGACCCGACCGGCATCAGCGAGTTCCCACACCTGCTCGTGAACCAGGCCAGGGTGCTCGACTACTTCGCCGAGTACGCCGTGCACTCGCCCGCTCGGGTCGCGCCCGACTACGGGTGGGAGTTCGCCGGACTCGAGATCGCCGCCGAGGGCGAGCACCCGGTCGCCGTGCGGTTGCTGCGCACCGCAGGCCCAGACACGGGCGCCGAGCGGATCGTGCACGCCAAGTATGTGCTCGGCGCCGACGGCGCACGCAGCCGCGTGCGTGCCGCCATCGGCTGCCACATGGCGGGTGACCAGGCCAATCACGCCTGGGGCGTCATGGATGTCCTCGCCGTGACGGACTTCCCCGACATCAGGACGAAATGCTCGATCCAGTCGGAGGCGGGCAACATCCTGCTCATCCCGCGCGAAGGCGGCTACCTCTTCCGGATGTACGTCGACCTCGGCGAGGTCGATTCCGACGACCACGGCGCCGTGCGTCAGACGACGATCGAGCAGATCATCGCGAAGGCGAACGACATCATGCACCCGTACACGCTCGAGGTCAGGAACGTGGCCTGGCACAGCGTGTACGAGGTGGGTCACCGGCTCACCGATCGGTTCGACGACGTGACGGATGCGTCCGCCGGGCGCACGCCGCGCGTGTTCATCGCGGGCGACGCCTGCCACACGCACAGCGCGAAGGCCGGGCAGGGCATGAACGTCTCCATGCAGGACGGCTGGAACCTCGCATGGAAGCTCGGCCATGTGCTCGAGGGCCGCAGCCCCGAGTCGCTGCTCGCGACCTACTCGGCCGAGCGCCGGGTCGTCGCGCAGGACCTCATCGATTTCGACCGTCGGTGGTCGACTCTCATGGCCACGAGACCGGACGACCTCGCCGACCCGGCTGAGCTCGAGGACTTCTACGTGCGGACCGCCGAGTTCCCGGCCGGGTTCATGACGCAGTACGCGCCGTCGCTCATCGTGGCCGAGCCCGGCCATCAGGCGCTGGCGTCCGGCTTCCCCATCGGAAAGCGGTTCAAATCGGCCGAGGTGACGCGCGTCTGCGACGGGAACCCGGTGCATCTCGGCCACCATGCCAGGGCCGACGGCCGGTGGCGCCTCTACGTGTTCGCGGATGCGGCGCGTGCCGGCGAGGCATCCGCCGTGGCCGAACTCGCCGGCTGGCTCGCCGACGCGCCGGACTCGCCGCTCACCGCGATGCCCGAGGGCGTCGACGCGGCGGCGTGGTTCGACGTCAAGGTGATCTACCAGCAGCCGCACACCGAGGTCGACATCGGCGCCGTTCCGCCCGTGTTCCTGCCCAGGACCGGGCCTTTCGAGCTCATCGACTACGAGCGGGTCTACGCGACGGATCCGGCTCATGACGTGTTCGATGCGCGCGGCGTGGATCGGGCTGGAGCCGTGGTCGTCGTCCGTCCGGACCAGTACGTGGCAGACGTCCTGCCGCTCCCGGCGACCGGCGAGCTCGCGGCCTTCTTCGCGGGCGTGCGCGGCGACGTGACGCCGTCACCGGTCGGGTGACCGGGGCCTGTGCGCGAGGTCATCCGCCGAGCGCGCGATGGATCGACCGCGCCGCGGCCGTCAGATGCTCGGCGATGGCCTCGTCGGCCCGTGCGCTCGAGACGTACACGACCGCGACGGCCGCCGCCTGCCCGCTCGGCAGAGGGAGCGGTACGGCGACCGATCGGAGGCCCGCGATGACCTCGTCGTGGCTGGTCGCGAACCCTCGGTCGCGGGCCAGCGCGATGTCCGCGGCCCGCGAGGCATCCACGGAGTGCGGCCACCGGCTCTCCGGGATGGCGGTAGCGATCGCCTTCCCGGGAGCGCCGACGGCGAACGCGTGACGGCTCCCGGGGCGCTGCGCGACCGGAGCCACGGCGTGGCGCGGCTCCACACTGGTCAGCGTCACGATGTCGTCACCATCGAGGAGGGCGAGGAAGCAGGTCATCCCGAGGGCGTTCGCGGCGCTGGTGAGCTCGGGCAGGGCCTCGGCCCGCAGGTCGTGCGCGACGCCCGCGGCGAGAGCCGCGAGTCGCGCGCCGAGCGTGATGCGGCCGGCCCCGTCGCGCACCGTGAGGCGGTGATGCTCCAGCGTGCGAAGCAGGCGGTAGGCGACCGACCGGTGCAGCCCGAGCCGGTCTGCCAGCTCGTCGATGGTGAGCGGCCGGCGCGCGTCCGCGAGGACCTCGAGCATACGGATGCCCCGTGAGAGCGTCTGCGACGGCGGTTCCCTGAGACCGGGGTCGGCGTCGGCACCGGCGGCGGTCTCGACACCCCCGACCGGGATGCCGCCGGCGTCATCGACCATCCGTCGCCTCCTCGGCGGCGTCGGTCTCGGCGGCGGTGCCGGTGCCCTCGGCGGTGCTGGTGCCCTCGGCGTCCGCGGCACCGAGCGCGGCCGCGCTGCCCGGTTGATCCTCGGGCTTGCGGATCCAGATCCAGGAGACGATCCCGCCCGCGGCCAGCAGCACGGCCGTGACGATCGCCGCCCGATGGAATCCGGCCAGGTCGAGCTGTCCGCCGACGATGGCCGCGAGCACGGCGATCACGAGCAGGCCCGCGACTCGAGCGACGGCGTTGTTCACCGCCGAGGCGATGCCCGACCGGGCCGGCTCGATCGCGCCGAGGATCGCGGCCGTGAGCGGCGACACCGTGAGGGTGAGACCGAACCCGAACACGAGCACGCTCGGCAGGACCTGCCACCAATACGAGAAGTCCGTCGAGACCGTGAGCAGCAGGAGCGCCCCGGCCGCCATGAGCAGCGGGCCCACCGTCATGAAGAAACGGGGCCCGATCCGGCCCGACCACGCTCCGACCCGCGAGCTCAACGCGATCATGATGAGCGTCGCGGGGAGCGTTGCGAGGCCCGCGAGGGTCGCCGGCAGTCCGGCGCCCTGCTGCAGGTACACGCCGAGCACGAACCCGTTGAGGGACAGTGCCGCGTAGACGAAGAGGGTCGTGATGTTGCCGCTCCAGAAGTTGCGGACGCGGAAGAGCGACAGCGGCATCATCGGCTGGGCGGCGAAGCGCTGTCGCACGAGGAATCCGGCGAATGCGAGCACGCCGACCGTGAGGGTGATCACGATGAGCGGCGACCAGCCGAGGTTCGGTTGCTCGATCAGGGCGAACACCGCGCTGCCGAGGCCGACCGTGCAGAGGACCGCGCCGAGCCAGTCGATGCGAGCGCCCGGGTGGCGCTCGTCGCGGCGCCCGACGCGAACGAGGCGGGCGAGCAGCCAGAGCGTCACCCCGATCGGCAGCACATTGATGAGGAAGGCGTAGCGCCACGAGGCGAGGTCGACGAACAGGCCGCCGATCACGGGCCCGGCCACCATGGCGGCGGTCGTGAGTGCGGTCCAGGTGCCGATGGCGCGGGCCTGGGCCTCGTCGCGGAACGTCGAGGTGATGAGTGCGAGCGAGCTCGGCACGAGCAGCGCGCCCGCGACACCCTGCAGTGCGCGGGCGACGATGAGGAACTCCGGCGAGGGCGCCGCGGCGATCGCGATCGAGGTGAGCCCGAAGCCGATCAGGCCGAGGCGGATGACCCGCATCCGCCCGTACAGGTCGCTCAGCGAGCCCGCGACGAGGATCAGCGCGCCGAGCGTGATGAGGTACGCGTCGACGACCCACTGCTGGGTCGCGAGCCCACCGCCGAGTTCGCGCATGATCGAGGGCAGCGCGACCGTGACGACGGTGCCGTCGAGGAAGGCGACGAAGGAGGCCAGGATCGCGATCCACAGCACGAGTCGCTGCTCGCGAGACATCCCGACCGTCGCCATGACGACCACGTTAGCCCTGCGGTCGGGGCGCGTGCCCCGCGGTCGATGTTTCCGTTCGGACCGAATGTCGTCGAACGAGTGTGCCGGTCAGACGCCGAGGGCGTCGGCGAACGGCCGCGGAACGCAGTGCTTCGGCTGGCTGGGCCGAGGGCCCGGGTCGGGGAGTGGGGGCGTCGCCCGGGTGCACGGATGCCCCGCTTCGAGCTCGACCGCCTCACTGAAGTGGAACACGGTCACGGGCGGACCGTCACTCAACCGGTACGTCGTCCCCTCGGGCCGGACCTCGACCCGGAGGGTGTGACCGGCCACTTTGACGCCGAACGTGAACCGCGACAGTTGGGGCGGCAGCCGGGGCGCGAAGCGCACGCCCTCATCGCTGTCCCGCATGCCACCGAACCCGCACGTCAGTGCGGTCCAGATACCGGCGAGCGAGGCCATGTGCAGCCCCTCGTCGGTGTTCTCGTGCAGGTCGTCGAGATCGAGTGTGGCCGCCTCGGCGAGGTAGTCGGCCGCGAGCTCGAGCTGGCCGACCTCGGCGGCGATGACGGCCTGGACGGCGGCGGACAGGGACGAGTCGCGCACCGTGAGTGCCTCGTAGTAGGCGAAGTTCGCCGCCTTCTGCGCGGCGCTGAAGGCGTCGGGTGAGAAGAACATGGCGAGGGTCAGGTCGGCCTGCTTGATGACCTGCTTCCGGTACAGGTCGAAGTACGGGAAATGCTCCTGCAGCGGGTAGTCATCGGGTGCCATCCGGTCGAAGTCCCAGCGGGCGTGCTCGGTGAAGCCCGCGGATTGCGCGTGCACACCGAGCCGCTCGTCGAACGGGATCGCGACCGCGTCCGCCGCGCGCACCCACTCGGCGGTCTCGTCCTCAGTGATGCCGAGCTCGGCGGCGCGCGCCGGATGTCGTCGCGCGGCAGCCGCCGCGAACCGCAGGTTCTGCGCCGCGGACAGGTTCGTGAACACATTGTCATCGACGACCGCGGTGTACTCGTCGGGCCCTGTGACGCCGTCGAGGTGGAACCCGCCCTCGTGGCCCCACCGGCCGAGCGACATCCACAAGCGCGCCGTCTCGGCCACGAGCTCCAGCCCGCGCTCGCGCAGGAAGGCCTCGTCACCGGTCGCGCGGACGTAGTGCAGCACGGCGCCCGCGATATCGGCGTTGATGTGGAAGGCGACCGTGCTCGCCGGCCAATAGCCGGAACTCTCGCGCCCGTCGATGGTGCGCCACGCGAACGCCGCCCCCGCGAGTCTCAGCTGGCGTGCGCGTTCGCGCGCGTGCTCGAGCGTCGTGTGCCGCCAGAGCAGCGCCTGGCGCGCGGACTCGGGCGCCGTCGACGCGAGCACCGGGAGCACGAACCCCTCGAAGTCCCAGAACGTATGCCCCTCGTATCCGGCCCCGGTGAGTCCCTTGCCCGGCACCGACCGCAGCTCCAGCCGCGCGGCCGACTGGAACACGTGGAAGAGGGCGAAGCGCACGGCCTGCTGGAGTCGGGCGCTGCCCTCGATCTCGACGTCGGCGCAGGCCCAGAAATCGTCGAGTCGTTCACGCTGGCCGTCGGTGAGACCGGACCAGCCGAGCCGCAGGGCCTCGGCGACCGAGGCATCCGCCCGATCACGGAGCGTCTGCACGTCGAGCGTGTCCGACCACTCGTGGCCGACGAACTTCACGATCTCCAGCCGCTCGCCGGCGGCGAGTCTGGCGCTGATGGTGGTGCGCGCGAGATGCTCGGCGACCTCGGTCTCGATCGAGGCGGCGCCGGGCGCCGACACGGTGTGATCCATGGCCACGGCGACCCGCTGACCACTCTCGAACGTCTCGTGCACGAGGGTCGCCAGCGACCCGACCAGGAACGCGCCGCGCGCGGCGAGCGGCTCGTCGAGGACCTCCTTGACGCGATCGTCGGGATGGACCTCGGGGAGCTCCTCGTTCGCGACCAGCTCGGAGAGGATCGTCATCGTGGCCGGCCCGCCGACCGCCTCGACGACGTATCGGATGGCCGCGACGGACCGGTGCGACAGCGAAACCAGGCGGGTCGAGCGCACGATGACCCTGGCGCCGGCCGGCGAGGTCCACTCGACCTCGCGGTGCAGCGTGCCGTCCTTGAAGTCGAGCCGTTGCTCGTGGCGGTGCACGTCCCCGCGTCGGACATCGAGTGGCTCGTCGTCGACGAACAGCCGGATGATCTTGCCGTTCGGGACGTTGATGACGCTCTCACCCGAGCGGGGATACCCGTAGCCGGCTTCGGCGTAGGGCATCGGATGCCGCTCGAAGACCCCGTTCAGATAGCTGCCGGTGATGCCGTGCGGCGCGCCCTCATCGAGCGTGCCGCGCCACCCGAGGTGGCCGTTGGACAACGCGAAGACGGATTCGCGGTGGGCGAGTTGCGCCTCGTCGAGGCCCGTCAGTCCGATGCTCCACGGCGCGACGTCGAAGGGGAGAGGCTCGGTCATGGGCGGCTGGGCTCCTCGGGTTCGGTGGTCGCCACCGAGCCGGATGCCTCGGTGCTGCCCACGATCTCGAAGATACCGAGGCCGAGTGCTCGGGCGGGTGGTGGCGCCGCCCGGTTGCCTCACGCGCGCGCGGCTGCTACAGCGCTACCAGGGCGCGGCCTCCGACGTGTCGTTCGTGCAGTGCAGCGTCACCTCGGCCCATCGATTGCCGGCGACGTTCAAGATGTCCAGATTCGTGATGAGCATGTCTTTGACGCCGGATTGGTAGCCGTCCCGTTCATGCGCCAGCGCGGTGACGGGCATGAAGTGGCTGTCGGTCTCGACCTGCACCCCGAACGGGACCCCTCGTTCGGCGAGCCGTGGCTTGATCAGATAGGGGTGGGAGTCGGGGCAATGCAGGTTGACGCCCGATTCACTCTCGAGCGTCCAGAGGACCACGAAATGCCTGACCGTCGCGCGGTCTGGGTCGGCGGCCTCGGTCGCCGAGGCTCCCGGGGCGATGCAGAGGACCAGCGAGGCCGCGGCGGCGATGGTGGCGCCGGTGCGTGCAATCAGCGCGGTGTTCGAGTGCATGCGAACTCCAATCGTAAACGGTGATATGGCAATATACAATATGTTGCCACGGTGTCAACCGGCGGTCGGGCGCGAGGAGCACGCGCAGGCAAGAATAGGCAGATGAGCGCGCCGAGCCCGATCACCACCGAGATGCCGTCGCCGCAGTACGTCATGACGGCCGAAGGGCGTCGCATCGCCACGTATTCGTGGGGTGACGACGAGGCCCCGACCGTGCTCTGCGTGCACGGCTTCGCCTCGAGTTGCCGCGACAACTGGGTGAGCACGGGGTGGGTCCGTGACCTCACACGCGCCGGATTCCGGGTGCTCGGAGTCGACCAGCTCGGGCACGGCGCGAGCGACAAGCCCCACGAGACCGCCGAGTACACGATGGACGCGCTCGTCCAAGACCTCGTGATCGTCCTCGACACCTATCTGCTCGACACCGTCCACTACTCGGGGTACTCGCTCGGCGCCCGCGTGGGGTGGCAGCTGGCCGTGCAAGCCCCGGAGCGCATCGACCGCGCGGTGCTCGGCGGCATTCCCGACGGGCGGCCGCTCGCGAGACTGCAGATCGAGCAGGCGAGGGCGTACGCCGAGACCGGCGCGCCCGTGACCGACCGGGTCACGCAGAACTACCTCACGCTCGCGGAACGGGTGCGCGGCAACGAGATCCTGGCCCTCGTCGCGCTCGCCGAGGGCATGCGGTTCGGTGACGCCGATCCCGATCCGCGGCATCCGCCCGCGCAGCCGATCCTGTTCGCGACCGGCACTGACGACGCGATCCTCGAGCGGTCCCGCCAGCTGGCGGCGGCGGCGCCGGCCGGACGGTTCTTCGAGGTGCCGGGGCGCCACCATTTCAACGCGCCGGGTGCCCGCGCCTACCGGCAGGCGGCGGTGGCGTTTCTCAGCGAGTGAACCTGGCCCGGACGCGGCCGAACCGACCTACCATGGCACTGTGACGCCCGGTCGCGAGCACAGGAGGCGGCAATGGTGCAGGTTCGGGTCCTCGGAATCGCGCTCGACGCCGCGCGTCAGCACATCGTGCTCCTGAAGCCGCTGTTCGACGACGGCGGCCCCGCGCGAGTGCTGCCGATCTGGATCGGCACACAGGAAGCCACCTCGATCCTGATCGCCATTTCGGGCGAGCACGCTCCGCGGCCGCTCTCTCACGACCTCATGACGTCGATGCTCCATCTCCTCGGCGCCGAGGTGCAGCAGGTCGAGATCACCCGGATCGACAGCGGGACGTTCTTCGCGGAGATCACGCTGTCCACGCCCGGCGGGATGCGCGTGGTCGACGCGCGCCCATCGGATGCCGTCGCCCTCGCGGTGCGCGTCGACGCCCCCATCCACGTCGCCGACGATGTGCTCGCGGACGCGGGGATCCCGGCCGAGATGGCCGATCTGCACGCGGAGGAGGAGCAAGACGAGGCCAAGGTCGACGAGTTCAAGCGGTTTCTCGAGGACGTGGACCCGGAGGACTTCCAGGGCTGAGTCAGGCGCGCGCGGCGTCGATGAGGCGGTGCAGCGCGTCGCGCGTGCGCTCGAGCTCGTCGACCGGAACGCCGAGGCGCTCGATGATCTGCTGCGGCACCGCGAGCGCGTCGCTGCGGAGCGCGCGTCCGGCGTCGGTCAATTCGATCGACAGGGCCCGCTCGTCGTGGGCGCTGCGAGCGCGGGTGATCAGCCCGGCCGATTCGAGGCGCTTCACGAGCGGAGTCAGCGTGGCGGGTTCCAGCATGAGTTCGGCGCTCAGCCCGCTCAGCGTGCGTGGGCTCTGCTCCCACAGCGCGAGCATGACCAGGTATTGCGGATGCGTCAGGCCGAGCGGTTCGAGCACCGGGCGGTAGAGGCCGATCACGCTCCGGGACGCCACGGCGAGGGCGAAGCACACCTGCTTGTCCAGTTGCAGCAGATCGCCGTCGCTGGCGGCCGCGTCGGTGGCGGGTGCGTCAGTGGCGGCCGCGTCAGTCGTGGCGCTCATGAGGTCGGGCAGATCATGCGGGTCGGCGTGTTGGCGTTGCCCCGCTGCATGGTGTGCTCGGCCATCAGCTGCTGACAGACCGGGCAGACCGGGTTGGCCGGCGGCTCGTACGGCTGCTCGGTCCGGCCGTAGCCGATGCCGACCTGCGCCGGCCCGGCGATCGGGTAGAGGATGCGGTTCACCCGATTCCAGAACCCGGGGCGGCCCTCGAACGGATTCATTCCCTTGCTCACGAATATTTAGGGTACTTACTATTCCTGAGCGCGGGGTGGGTGTCAGGCGTTCGCGGGCAGCTCCCGATTCCCGACGATCACCCCGTTCGGGTCGACGCGGCGCTTCACCTCGGCCAGATGTGCGACCACGCTCGGGGCGTACGCGTCGGCCATCGTCGCACCCCGGCCGAGGAAGCTCGGCACCGTGCCGACGGCCGGATAGCGCTCGGCAAGATCACGCAGCGGCTGGAGGGCGGCGCCCGCGTCGATCGACGGGTCCATGAGCAGCACGCTCGAACTCAGGAGCGCCGGCGCGTCGATCGCACCGATCGCGGCCAGTTCGGCGCCGAGCTGCTCAGCGATCGCACCCCCGAGCACCCGGACGCCGACCCGCGCGAGCCCCAGGTCGGCGCCACGGAGGAACGCGTCGACGAGGTCGTGCACGAGCTGCTCGTCGAGGGCGCCGAGGGAGCCGCCGAAGTCGACGGTCGGCATGGGGTCGACCGGCTCCGCCGCGACGGCCGCGAGTGAGCCGATGGTGAACACCGTGAGCGTGTTGGCGATCGGCTCGGCAGCCGAGATCAGCCGGTCGGCGTACCGCCGCCCGGTGACCTCGTCGCCGACGTGCACCAGCGCGACGGTCGCGACGGTCTGACCGCGGAGCGGCGGCGGCACGAGCGGCAGATCGGGAAAGCGGGCGAGCCCGAGCTCGAGGCCGAGCTCGGGGATGTCTCGGGCCAGCTCAACGGCTGCCGCGTGCACGGTCGTGGCCGTCTCGATGGGGAAGACCAGGCTTCCGCCGAAGAGCTCCTCACCGGGGAACATGGACAGCTCGATCGCGGTGACGACGCCGAACGCGCCGCCACCACCGCGCAGCGCCCAGATGAGCTCGGGGTCTTCGGCGTCGGTGACGCGCCGGAACCCGCCTTCGGCGTCGACCAGCTCGACCGCCGCGATCGAGCGGGCGGTGACGCCGTACCGGCGGCTGAACATCGAGTGCCCGCCGTTGAGCGCGAGCGCCACGACGTTGACCTCGGGGTTCGAACCGGCCAGCGCGAGGAGGCCCGTGCCGTCGAGGCGTTCGAGCGCGCGCCCCCAGTTCACCCCCGCGCCCGCGCGGAGCACTCGGCCGTCGGCGTCGACCGAGAGCTCGTCGAATCGGGACGGCCGGACGAGGATCACACCCTCGAGCGAGCCCTCGGCGCCGTGGCCGTTGGGCTGGGTGGTCACGTGGAACCCGGCCTCGGCCGCGGTGCGCACGATGGTCTGCACGTCGGCCACATCAGCCGGCGTTGCCACGGCCGCAGGGCGCTGGTCGACGCTCAGATTCCAGGGGAGGCGGGCGACGTCGTACTCGGCGTCGCCGTCGAGCACGATGGTGCCGGAGAGATCGTCTCGAAGCCGCTCGAGGGCGGCGCGGTCGGGGGTGCGAGCCATGAGGAATCCTTTCGGTCGACCACACGGTAGCGGCCCCCGGCGACATCCGGAATATCTGCTCACCATTCATGTGGTCGCCCGCATGGCGCGGGCAGCTTCGGGCGGCTGCAGGTCGCCCCGCCCGGGTCGCCATTCGGGCGACCGCGCCTCACCAGCCCGTCGTGAGCACCCGGTCGAGCGCGGAGACGAACACGTCGGCGCTCTCTCGCGAGAAGTTCAGCGGCGGCTTGACCTTGAGCACGCACTGGCGGTCGCTCGTCGGCTGGATGATGACGCCGAGCTCGCGCATGCGCTCGCAGATCGCCGCGGTCTCCTCGGTCGCCGGCTCGAGCGTCTCCCGGTCGCGCACGAGCTCCACACCGAGGTAGAAGCCCGATCCGTGCACGGCCCCGATGAGCGGATGCCGCTCGGCGAGCTCCTCCAGGCGAGCCCGGAAGTACGCGCCGGTGTCCCTGGCGTTCTCCTGCAGCCGCTCGTCGCGGATGACGTCGAGCACGGTCACGCCGACGACGCTCGACACCGGGCTGCCGCCCGCCGACGAGAAGAAGTACCCGTTGGTGCGGAAGCGTTCGGCGATTTCGCGGGTCGTGATGACGGCCCCGAGCGGCTGCCCGTTCCCGACGGCCTTCGCGACCGCGACGACGTCGGGCACGACGCCCTGCTGTTCGAAGCCCCAGAACCAGTCGCCGAGCCGGCCGTAGCCGACCTGCACCTCGTCGGCGACCGCGATGCCGCCGTGCGCGCGCACCGCGGCGTACACCGCCTCCAGGTAACCGTCGGGCAGTGCGATCCCGCCGGCGTTGCCGTAGAACGTCTCGGCGATGAACGCGCCGACCGGCGTGCCGGCCTCGGCGAGCCGCTCGACCTCGGCGACGGCGTCCACGGCGTACCGGGAGGCGTCGGGGCCGCGGTATCGGCCGCGGTAGCTGTTCGGTGCGTCGATCGTGTGCACCCAGTCGGGGCGGGTCTCCAGCGCGTTGGGATTGTCGGCGATGGAGGTGGACACGGCGTCCGAGAGATCCGTCCAGCCGTGATACGCCTCGCGGACCGCGAGTACGTCGCGACGTCCGGAGGCGGCGCGCGCGATGCGCAGGGCGAGGTCGACGGCCTCGGATCCGCTGTTCACGAGGAACACCTGGTCGAGGCCGTCGGGCAGCAGCGCCCCGAGTCGCTCGGCGAAGTCGACCACGGCGGGGTAGTTGAACCGCGAGTTCGTGTTGAGCAGCTTCCACTGCTCGGTGACGGCGTCGACGAGCCGAGGGTGCGCGTGCCCGATGGAGGTCACGTTGTTGACCGAGTCGAGGTACACCCGGCCGTCGGCGTCGATGAGCAGGTCGCGCCAGCCGCGCACGATCATGGGCGGCTCGTCGTAGTAGTGCTCCTGCACGTCGGCGAGGGCACGTTCGCGTCGGGCGACGAGGTCGGTCGGGTCCTGCCGGGGGTCGGGCAGCGTGCGACCGAGCACGAGCGGTGTCGGATCGCCGACGACGGCGCGCCAGGCGCGTGCGAGCGACGCCCGAGTGAACCACGGCGCGTCCGCGCCGTCGCGTTCGACGCGCACGCCCAGGGTCGCGGGGCCGTCGACGGATGCCACGCGCCCGATGCGCTGACCGCGGCTGACCGCCGCGCCCGCCACCGGCAGGCGCTCGGCGCCGTCGAGCTTGAGCGTCAGCCCGTCGCCCCGCAGTTCGATGCCGTCGAGGGTCTCTTCGAGGACGCCGGCCCAGGGGGCGAGGAGGTTCGTCGGCGCCGCGAGCGTGAGCTCGATGCCGAGAGCGGTGTTCGCGGGTTCGTCGCCGCCGAGCGGGGTCGAGCGCGTGAGCCGGGGCTCACCGAACCGGGTCATCGTGGCCGTGCCGGTCGCGAGCGCCGCCGCCGCGATGTCCGCCTCGGCGTCGCCGAAGAGCCAGCGGCCCTCGTGCAGCTCGGGGCTGGTCGCCGAGAAGTCGAGCACCGTCACGTCGGCGTCGGTCACGCCTTCGAGCAGGGGTCCGTGCGCGGGCAGCCGGACGCTGCCGGTGTCGCCGGTGGTGTCCTCGCCGGCGTGGCCGATCGCCGCGGCGACGAGCGCGCTCGCGACGGGCATCGGCACCGAGACGGCGGCCTCGAGAATGGCCAGCTCATGGCCGAGGTTCTCGGCCGCGTACGCGTTGCCCGGGTCGGTCGCCACGACATGGTGCCCGCTGGCGACCAAGATCGCGCCGCGGAGCACGACGAGCGGCCAGAGCACGGCGGCTTCGGCCGCGCTGAGCGGGCGCAGCGCGTGGTACGCCGTGACGGCGCACAGCGCCGCGGGCAGGTCGATCCCGTCGTGGTGCAAGAGCGAGGAGACCGTGATCGCGAGCTCGCCCACGGTCCAGCTGAGGTTGAGATCGCCGAGATCGATCACGCCGTCGGGGCGCTTCGTGATCGGATCGCTCCAGACCACGTTGTCGTCGGTGAGATCGCCGTGGATGACCTGCTCGGGTAGCTCGTCGGCGTGGCGTTCGACCACCGCCCACGCGGCGTCGGCCGCGGCGCGCACGCGGCCGCGGAGCGCGGCGTCGCCGATGTACGGCAGCAGCGCGTCGAGCACCTCGGGTGCGCGGCGTAGGTCCCACTGGTGGACGCGCTCGATGCCGGGCAGATCGAAGTCGGCCAGGGCGAGGTCGACCGTCGCGGCGAGTCGACCGATCGCGCGCACGGTACCGGGGGAGAGGTAGCCGCTGCCAGAGAGGGTGGACCCGTCGAGGAACTCGAGCACGCGTGCGTGCAGCTGCTCGCCCTCATGTTCGACGGCCATCGCGGTCGCGCCGCTGTGGCCGGGCCGGCTCCGCGGCACGCGCACGTCGGGTGCGCGCTCGGCGATGCGTTCGGCCGCCGCGGACTGGCACTCCAGTTCGACGGCGGAGGTACCGGGGTTCGCGACCTTCAGCAGCAGCTTCGTCGGGGCATCGCCGGTGCCGAGCCGCAGCAGGAAGTTGCGGTCCTGATGGCTCCCGAGCTGTGTGGCTTCGACGGTGAGGCCGAACGCGTCAGCGGTGATGCGGGCGGCATCGGCGGGCGAGAGGTCGGGCGGCGTGGGCTGCACGACACCGAGTTCAGAGGGGAGGGGGGTTCCCATAGGGCGATCCTGTCATGTGTGGGGAGCGGGGTGACGAGGTGCGGGCGACGGCCGGCGGCCGGCTGTCGCGCACCGGTTAGGAGGCCGGTTCGAAGACGACGTCGGTCGTCGGAGCCGTGCAGCAGACGAGCACAGAGCCGGCCGGGGGCGGCACGAGAGGTTCGGTGAGGTACTCGACCCGGCCTGAGCGCAGGACGCGTGCGCAGGTGCCGCAGGCCCCGACGCGGCATCCGCTCGGCCAATCGACGCCGACGCCCTCGACCGCGTCCAGGACCGATCCCGACTCGGGGCGCCAGTGCAGCTCCTTCTCACCGAAGGCGATGCGGTGCGGGCCCTCGGTGGACGGCGGGCGTGGCTCGGTGAGCTCGGCGGCCGTCGGCGAGAAGAAGACCTCGGCGCGCACGCGGTCGGGCGCGATCCCTGCCGCGTCGAGTTCCGCCCGCACATCGGCGGTGAAGCCCGCCGGGCCGCAGCCGTAGACCCGGGTGCTCGTGACGTCGAGCTCGGCGGCGAGCTCGGCGATCGCGCCGGGCGCGGGGCGCCCGGCCCGCGCGCCGAGTCGCGCGACCGCGTCGGTGGTGTCGCGAGTGAGCCACACGGATGCCTCGGCGTCGCCGAGCACGGCGACCGCATCGCGCACCTCGTCCCAGAGTGGCAGCTCGGCCTCGCTGCGGTCGACGTGCAGCACGCGCACGCGTCCGCCGGCGGGCCTCGCGGGGCCCGTCGCGGTGCGCTGTCCGGCGAGCGCCCTGAGCATCGCGACCGTCGGCGTGATGCCGGCGCCCGCGCTCACGAAGAGCACATCGTCCGACGTGTCGGGGTCGATCGTGACGTCCCCGAACGGGCCGGTGAGCACGAGCTCGCGGCCGGCCACGAAGGCCTCGTGCAGCTCGGAGGAGATGCGCCCGTCACGCTTGACGCTGATGCGCAGGCGTCCCGGTTCGCCGGGTCCCCGGCCGGGCTCGATCGCGGAGATCGTGTAGCAGCGCCAGGAGGGCGCGGCGGCTCCCGGCAGGTGCACACGCACGTGCTGGCCGGGCTTCGCCGCAGGCACGAACCCGAGCGGGGCCGAGATCCAGAAACTCGTGACGGTCGTGGACTCGGCGTGGCGTTCGAGGATCCGCTCGGTGCGGGGCCAGCCGTGCTCCGCCTCGACCGCGACCGGCGCGTCATCGAGGAGCTCGATCGGGTCGCCGGCGGTGAATCGCCCTGGCTCGGTCACGCGCGCGTAGACGCCGCAGAACATGTGCCCGAACCGGCTCGCGAGCAGCGCGGGGACGTTCAGGTCGGAGGTCGCGTCGAGCGGGTTGATCGTCGTCGCGCGACACCGGTCGGTCGGCTGGAACACCTCGAACACGGCGTCGCCGATGCGGATGCGGCGGCCGAGCAGCGCGAACTCGGCCCAGGCCGGGAGGCCGCCGAGGTAGAGGTTGGCGCGGAAGCGCCGGCGGTCGACCGCGTCGCCCGCCGCGGTCGCGAGCGCGTCGACCGTCGCGAGGTTGATCAGCGAGAGATGTGCGGCGGGCCAGTCCCAGAGGCCGGCGGCCGTCGTGCGCACGAGCGCGGGCGGGCCGGAAGGACCGGCCGGGAGCACGTCGGCGAGCAGCGCGTCGACGGCGGAGCGGGCGGCGCCGACGGGTGTGTTGTCGTCGGATGGTGCCTCGCCGCCGGATGCCGCGAGTCGGCCGCGTTCGTCGCGCGCGCTGCCGAGATCGACGCGTGCGGTGCGACCGTCGGGTGCCGTGAGCTGGAGCTCGGGGTGATCGCCTTCGGCGTGCTCGAGGCTCGTCCGGAACGCGGCGATCCGTTCGTGCTTGGCGAGGTGGAAGTAGGTCTCTCGAGGGTGCCACCCGGTGGGCCGCCGCTCCGCGGCCGGACCGTGCTGGACGGCATGGCTGCGATCCCATCGGAGTCCTCGGCCGGGGACGACCGTGACGGGCTCCTCGACGGGGACGCCTGGGAGGCCCTTCACGGGGTAGCGCACGATCTGCTCCACGAACGGTGCAGGCGTGGTGCCGGCTGCTGGCCGCACGCGCACCTCCCTGATGCGATGGACACCGACCGGATCGACCCGGCATCCCGACACAAACTATCCAGTACGAACAGTGTTCGTCAACGACGCCGGAAGGCGTCGTCCCGGGGTCGGGGGGTCTCAGGGTCCGCGCAGGTCGAGGCGCATCAGGACGCGCGGGAAGCCGTTCAGCACGGACGTGGTGTCGGCCGCTTTCCCGAAGCCCGCACGCTCGAAGAGTCGGCGGGTGCCGACATACGCCATCGTCAGGTCGACCTTCTCGCCTCCGTTGTCGACCGGATAGCCCTCGATGGCGGGCGCACCGTGCGCTCGCGCGAACTCGACCGCCCCGCGCAGCAGGTCGTGGGAGATCCCCGCGCCGCGGTGCCCCGGCCGCACCCGGATGCACCACACCGACCACACAGCGAGGTCGTCGACGTGCGGGATCTTCCGGTTCCGTGCGAACGTCGTGTCGGCTCGTGGGTGCACGGCGGCCCAGCCGACCACCTCGTCGCCGTCGTAGGCGAGCACACCCGGGGGCGGGTCTTCCCGCACCAGTCGCTCGACGAGCGCACCCCGTTCCGGCCCGCGCAGCGTGAGGTTCTCGGAGGAGGGGATTCGGTAGCTGAGACACCAACAGACGTTCGCGTCCGGACGTTTCGGGCCGACCACGGCCGCGACATCCGTGAACCGGGTCGCCGGCCGCACCTCGATCGACATACGCACACCCTGCCACCGGTCCCGCACGACCGACAGCCCCGGCGGGCGTGGGCGCGCAATCGACGCACGAATCCGGAGCGCCGCCACCGCCTCCGCGCTCGCGTTCGACAGAATTCGACTATGAGTGACGAGCGACCGCCCGGAGAGGATGCGACCCCGGACGCGACGGTGATCGCGCCTGCGCCCGATGCGACCGACGAACCGTCGACGAGTGCGTCGGTCGAGCAGCGCGCCGACTCGGGCGAGACGCCCCACCGCCTGGGCCCGCGCGACGTCGTGGCGCTCGTCGTCGAATCGGTCGGGCTCGTCGCGCAGCTCGTGCTCCTCGCGCTCGGAGCGTTCTTCATCTCGACCGAGGATGAGGACGCCGGTCTCCTCGCGCTCATCGGCTGGTGCCTCGTGGGCACGCTGTATGTCTTCGTCACGGTGATCTGGATGAACATCGAGGTGCGCGGCCCCGCCGCGGGCAGCCGACCCATCCGCTGGATCCTCACACATCCGCTCGCACGCGTGCTCTCCACGATCGGCGCGTTCATCGCAAGCATCGTCGGGCTGTGGTGCGCGATCGAGCTCATCTTCAATCCTGACTGGCACGACGGCATCGACCTGTTCGCGGTGTGGGCGATGCTGCTCGCGTGGGCGCTGTTCAACTGGGGCTACGCGCGCATCTACTTCGCGAAGTTCTACAAGCCGGCGGATGCGCCGCCCCTCGAGTTCCCGAAGACACCGGCGCCGCAGCTGGCCGACTTCGTCTACTTCTCGTTCACGAACGCGACGAACTTCTCCGTGTCGGACGTGCTGGTCACGGAACGCCGGATGCGCTGGACCGTCATCTGGCACACGACGCTGAGCTTCTTCTTCAACGCGCTCATCATCGTGCTGTCGATCAACACGATCACCAGCGGCAACTTCGGTGGTGAGTGACCCGCGATGCGGCGCGCTGGCGCGCTGGGTAGGGTGCAGGCATGACTGATGCGAATGCCGGCCGAGCGCTGCTCTCGGAGGAATCGCGTGCGCAGATCCTCAACGCCGAGGTCGCGCGCTACGCCCAGCAGGGATGGACCGTCAACGCGGTGAGTCCCGGGCAGGCGGTGCTCTCGAGGGTGCGCCGCATGGGCTGGTTCTGGAACACCGTCGGCGTGTTCATCACCGCGGGCCTCTGGTTGATCTACGTGATCTACCGGGCGCTGAACCGCAAGACGGACACGCTCATCATCACGGTCGATCCCTCCGGTCGGGTCCGGACGCAGGCCTGAGCGCAAGCCCTGGCGCCGGCGGTGCCCGCACGGCTACGTTCGGCGTATGCAGAAGGACTACGGACCCCGGCCGAACGCGTTCGACATCGAGACGGCGACCAAGGAGAACACGGACTACCGGACGGTGGTCTGGAGTGGCAAATACCTCCAGGTCACCCTCATGTCCATCCCCGTCGGCTCGTCGATCGGACTGGAGAAGCATCCGGAGACCGATCAGTTCCTTCGCATCGATGCCGGACGTGGGCGAGTCAAGATGGGCCCGGCCGAGGACGACCTGTCGTTCCAGGAGAACGTCTCCGACGGATGGAGCATCCAGGTCCCAGCCGGCACCTGGCACGACGTCGAGAACACGGGCGATGAGCCGCTCCAGCTGTACACCGTCTACGCACCCGTGCATCACGCGGCTGGCATCGTGCAGGAGACGAAGGAGGACGCCGACCGCGACGAGGAGGCCGGCGTCGACGAACCGCCCGCGTGGAGTGTCGAGCCTGAGCAGGGCGAGCCCGACCAGCACGCCTGAGCTCAGTACCGATCTCACCCACGCCCCGGGGCGGCGCGCCGGGACGAACGCCGGGCGCCGCCCGGAGAACAGGACGACACTGCATGATGGAGACGCTCCGGGTCGTCGGGCTCGAGGTCGACATCCGGCTGGGTGACCTCGACGGGAATCTCGCACGCATGAGATCAGCGATCGAACGAGGCGCGGCATCGGGTGCGCGGCTCATCGTGCTGCCCGAGCTCGCGACCAGCGGCTACGCGTTCGCGGACGCGGCCGAGGCGGCATCGAGCGCGCTGACCCGCGACGACGCGCGGTTCGACCGGCTGTGCGAGGTCGTGCCCGAGGATGGCGCGGCCGTCTTCGGCTACCTTGAACGCGCGGCGGACGGTCTGTACAACTCCGCACTGATCCTCGGCCGCGGTGGGCCGCTCGGGCACTACCGGAAATCGCACCTCTGGGACCGCGAGAGTGAGATCTTCGGTGTCGGCGACTCGGCCGGGACGATCGTCGACACGCCGGTCGGGCGCCTCGGCGTGGCGATCTGTTACGACAACGAGTTCCCCGAGGTTCCGCGGGGGCTCGCCCTCTCGGGCGCCGACCTCCTCGCGCTTCCGGTGAACTGGCCACTCGCACCACGGCCCGAGGGCGAGCGCGCGCCCGAGACGATCATGGCGATGGGCTCGGCCAGGGCCTCGCGGCTGCCCACGGTCATCGCCGATCGCTCGGGCAGTGAGCGCGGCGTCGAGTGGACCGGCGGCACCGCGGTCATCGACGGGGACGGATGGATCGTCGCGACGCCTGACGATGGGGCGGCGCTGGCCGATGTCGAGGTCCGCCCGGGCGATAAGCGACTCGGCGAGAACAACGATCTCTTCGGCGACCGCCGCGTGGATCTGTACTGATCGCCGGCGGGACGGGCCCTTGTGCGCCCGCCCAGCGCAGCACCCGGAGCGCGCGAAGCGTGTTCCAGGGGCTGGGTTCGCCCGGCGCCGGTTCGATCGCGTAGGCGCGCCGACCCGGCCAAGGATCCCCGGCGGGCCATCGGCCGTCGTCGCGACGCTGGCGAAGGACGACGTCGATCGCGGCCGCGGCGCGTGGGTCGCCCGCCGGGCGCGCCACGCGCAGGTAGTCGAGCGCGCGCAGCACGTCGTAGAACCAGTAGGTCGGGAAGGAGAAGCTCAGGTACCCCTCGTCGACGACCTCGCCGGTGGACTTCCGCCGGAAGAGCTGCCGCTCGAGCAGGTACTCCTCGCCCGAGCGGCGGGCCTCGGCGACCTGCTCACGCCGCTGCCCGCCCGCCGCTCCCGCCTGCTCGAAGGCCAGCAGGCCCTCGAGCACGCAGATGGTCGAGTGAAACGAGCTTCGCGACGACTCGGGCGCGTCGCAGTTCCAGCCGCCGTCGGGCTGGCGCTGCCCGAGCAGCAGTTCCAGCAGCCGGTCGCTGCCGTCGCCGAGCACACCGAAGTACGATGCGTTCGCGAGCACGCCCCCGTTGACGCACTCCTCGACCTCGCCGTGGAAGTACGGCAGGTCGTCGAACTCCGCCCACACCACGCCGTGCCGCACGCGCTCGACCGCCTCCCGCACGCGCGGCGCGGTCGGCTCGGCGCCGAGATCACGCAGGATCTGCAGCGACCACATGACGCTGTCACGCTCTCGCTCGGCGCCGTAGACCGCGTCGCCCCAGTACCCATTGTCGGCCTGTGCGGCGAGGATGCGGGCACCCCAGCCCTCGGTCGTGACTCGCGCTCGCGCCGCGGCCACCTTCGGCTCGGGCGAGTCCAGCAGATCGCGGCGGGCCTGCCAACTCACGGCCGGATCGTGTTCGAGCAACCACTCGATGACGTCGTCGTCCATGCGATCATCGTGCCGGATGCCACCCACACCGTCACCCGCACATCCGGGCCCCGACCTGACGGTAGGGTTGCTGCCCGTGAGCTTGATCCGCCTGAACGACGTGAGCATCGACTTCGACGGGCGGCCGGTCCTCAAAGAGGCCTACCTCAAACTGAAGCCCGGTGACCGCGTCGGGCTCATCGGGAAGAACGGCACGGGCAAGTCCACGCTGCTCGAACTCGTGCTCGGCCGCCGGGAGCCGTCGAACGGCACCGTCGATCACACGCCGGGCACGACCGTCGGCTACTTCTCGCAGTTCTCCGAGCTCGACGGCGAACGCAGCGTGGCGCAGGCGCTGAGCGCGCACTTCACCGAGGTCCATGAGACCCAGGCGCGGCTCGACGAGATCGGTGCCGAGCTCTCCGAGCCGATGGATGAGTCGGCCATGACCCGACTCCTCACCGAGCAGGGAGCGCTCTTCGAACGCATGGACGCCATCGGCGGCTGGACGTACGAGACCACGATCGACACCGTGCTGACGCGGCTCGGCTTCGACGAGGAGCGCCGGCATCTGCCGGTCGACCGGCTGTCGGGCGGATGGCGCAATCGCGCCGCGCTGGCGCTGCTGCTGGTGCAGGCTCCCGACGTGCTGCTGCTCGACGAGCCGACGAACTTCCTCGACCTCGACGGCGTGCGCTGGATCGAGAGCTGGCTCGCCGGATTCGCGGGCGCGCTGCTCGTGGTCTCGCACGACCGGCAGTTCCTCGACGGCGTCGTGGATCGCATCATCGAGATCGAGAACTACCGGCTTCAGGAGTACGAGGGCAACTACTCCGCGTACGTGCACGCCAAGCAGTCGCGGCTGAAGATGCTGGAGAAGCAGTTCGCGCACGAGGAGGAGCTGCTCGCCTACGAGCAGGCGGCCGCGACGGCCCGCCGGGAGGCGGCGCGCAACCCCTCGAACGCGGTGGCGCGACGCCTCGCCGAAATCAAGAAGCGGCAGGCGCCCCGCCCGATCGATCAGATCATCACGGGGATCTACGAGGGGCTGAAGGTCAGCACCGACCTGCTCACGGTCACCGGCCTCACCAAGGGGTTCAATGGTTCCCCGCTGTTCGAGGGACTCTCGTTCGACCTGCAGCGCGGTGACCGGGTCGCCGTGCTCGGGTCGAACGGCTCCGGCAAGTCGACCCTGCTCGACGTGCTGACCGGGGAGGCCGAGGCGGATGCCGGCACGGTGCGCTGGGCGAAGGGTGCCAGGTTCATCTCGTACAACCGCGTCGTCGCCGAACTCGACCTCACCGACACGGTGGGTCACGCGGTGAACGCCTACCCCGACTCGCTGGCGTTCACGGCGACGAAGAAGAGCGTCAACCGGTTCCTCGCGATGCTCCAGTTCTCCGGCGCCGACCTGCAGCAGAAGATCGGCACGCTCTCGGGCGGGCAGCGTGCGCGCGTGGCGATCGCGCAGTGCCTCTTGTCCGGCGCGGCCGTCATCGTGCTCGACGAGCCCACGAATCACCTCGACATCACGAGCACGCAGGTGATGGAACGAGCGCTCACGCATTTCCCCGGTGCCGTCGTCGTGGTGAGCCACGACCGATTCTTCGTGGACAAGCTCGCCGACCGGCTGCTCGTGTTCGAGGGCGACGGGCGCGTCACCGAGACGCCCGCGACCGGCGCGCTGTAGCGCCGGCCGCGCGCGTTCACTCCGAGCGGCGCCGGCGGCCGGCGATGACCACGATCACGCCGACGGCGATGAGCGCGAGTGCGCCGGCGCCGATCAGCAGCATCATGCCGAGGTCCACCCCGGTCGAGGGCAGGCGAGGTGCGGCCGCGGGGGCGGGATCGGGCCCGGGTGCGGGCGTGATGCCGCCGGTCGGCGGGGCGATCACCGTCGGCGTTGCGAGGCCCAGGAATGCCACGATCTCGTGACCGCCGGGGTTGGACTGGATGGGCACTTCGAGCCAGTTGTTCGTGACCCAGACGGTGCCGGACTGGTCGACGGCCGTCGCGGTGTTGCGCTGCAGGCCATCGAAGAAGAACCCGGTCACCTCCGGCGAGATGGGGTCACCGGTCGTGAGGCCGGCCGGGCAGGTCGACGGGTCGGCACCACAGAAGGCGGAGAGTCGCTTGCCCGCGAAGTTGGCGACCCAGACGTTGCCGTCGCCGTCGGTCGAGATGCCCCACGCGACCGTGGTGCCGCCGCCCGCGAACCGGGTCGCCGTGCCGTCCGGCGCGATGAGCGCGACGGATCCGAGCACGTCCTCGAGACCGCTCACGTCACCGTCGGCGAACGGGCCGGTCCCGCTCGGGCGATCGGGGCAGGGGAGCGTGATGACGCTCGAGTTCGCGACCCACACGTTGCCGGCGGCGTCGCGCGTGAGGCCCATCGGGTGATCGAACGCGGGGTCGGCGCCGGGCGACTCCGGAAGCGGGTTTCCCGCGTGGTCGACGATCGCCACGGCATCGTTCACGATGCCCGAGATGACGAGGCCGCGGCCATTGTCGACCACGTCGAACGGCTGCTCCAGACCGAGCTGCTCGAACGGGAGGTTCCAGGCCCGCGTGGGGTCGGCATCCGGGTAGACCGTCACCGAGTTGTTGCCGCAGTTCGTGGTCCAGAGCGAGCCGTCGGTCGCGAAGCGCATGCCCTGCGGCCAGGAGATGTCCCCCTGCGTGAAACCCGTGTCAGGTGAGATCGGCACCCCGGCGGAGGTGAAGGCGGAGTTGCTGGTGTGCAGCGGCTGATCCTCTTCGGGGCAGAGCGGCGCCGGAGCGGCGAATCCGAAGTTGCTGAGCCAGAGGTCGCCGGTCGCCGGGTTGCGGGCGATGCCGTAGCCGACGCCGCTCAATCCGCCACCGGTGAACGTGGTGAACTCACCGGTCGGCGAGACCCGGAACATCCGATCGGAGCCGCAGACCGGCGTGTGCGGGTCCGCGGCGTACTCGTAGTTGTTGGTGACCCACAGGTTGCCCTCGTGGTCGATCTCGAAGTTCCCGGGCCCGCCGAGGGACGCTCCGTCGCCGTGGAATCGGATCGCGATCGTCCAGGCGACGGGTGGCGCGTCGAGCACCGGCAGCTCGGCCGGCAGGAGTGCCCCCTGCGTGAGCGCGAAGACGGTGACGGGGTTGGCAGCTGGCGAGCGCGCGATCGAGGCGAACGCTCGGAGCGTGTCGACCGGCGCGTCCTCGCCGGTCACGGTCGCCGCCTGGATGAGCGCCGCGCAGCGCCCGTCGGGATACACGACCGCCGCGTCGAACGGCGTGGTGACGCAGGCGGCGAGCGCTGCCGTGAGCGAGTTGAACGTGGCCAGGGTCGAGGTCTCGTCCCCGTTCGGCGTCGAGGCGAGGGTGGGACTCACGACGCCGGTGGCGGGGTCGGCGAGATTCGCGGTCATCGCCGCGGAGTTCCGGATACCGGGGGCCGCCCCGGATACCTGGTCGTCGGCGATGAACTGTGCCATCGAGTACGCCATGGCGACGGTCGTGCGCTCGTTCACGGTGACCGATGTCGTCGGCAGACCGGCGGGCAGGGCGAGCGCGAGGGTGGCGGTGGTGCCCGCCTCATCGGCCGGCGCGGAGGCGGTGAGGTAGGCGATGCCGTCAGCCGGAATCTCCTCGCCGAACGAGACGGAGAACCCGCCGCCGGCGTCGGCCTCCGCGGTCGCGACGGGCGCCGTTCGCCCGCTGAGCCACGCGTCCACGCGCCATCCGGCCCAGTCGATCGATTCCGACGCGTCGGAGATCGTGTCGATCGTGCCGGAGACCGTCGTGGGCGGGGCCGCCGCGTGCGCGGCGACGCCTCCGAGGGCGGCGACCGCGGTCACGGTCGCCAGGACGGTCCAGGTGCTCACTGTTCGTGCTCGGCCCACGTTCACCTCATCGTCAAGGGATGGTCCGCGGCGGGCGCCGCACTCGGCAGCCTAGTAAATCCTCCGTTTAATTGGCATGCGAGTCTCCGTATTCGCAGCTCACCGTGCCGGTGCCGTGGCGAGCACCGCCGCGAGGCTCTCACGCACGATCTGGACCCCGCGTTCGAGCTCGTCCGCGGTGATCGTGAGCGCCGGGAGGAATTTCAGCACCTGATCTGCGGCGCCCGAGGTCTCGATCACGAGGCCCCGACGGAACGCCTCGGCGGAGATCCGGCCGGCGAGCGTCGGGTCGCTGTCGCACACGAGGCCGGCGAACAACCCGCGACCGCGCACCGTGAGGCCGAGGTCGGGGTGCTCGGCGGCGATCGCCTCGAGCGACGACATGAGGGACGTCGACTTGGCCGCGACGTCGTCCATGAAGGCGGAATCCGCCCAGTACTCCTCGAGCGCGACGCGAGCGGAGATGAACGCGAGGTTGTTGCCGCGGAACGTCCCGGTGTGCTGACCGGGCTTCCAGACGTCGACCGCGGGACGCATGAGCACGAGCGACATGGGCAGCCCGGACCCCGAGATCGACTTGGACACCGTGACGAGGTCCGGCACGATGCCGGACTCCTCGAATGCGAAGAACGAGCCCGTGCGACCGACGCCGGACTGGATCTCGTCGAGGATCAGCAGGATCCCGTGCTCCTCGGTGACGCGGCGGAGCCGCTGGAGCCACGGGGCACTCGCGACGTTGATGCCGCCCTCGCCCTGCACGGCCTCGACGATGACCGCCGCGGGAAGGTCGAGCCCGCTGCCGCCGTCGTCGAGCATCCGCTCGAACAGGTCGAGCGTGTCCACGCCCGCGCCGAGGTATCCGTCGTAGGGGAGCCTGGTCACGTTGTCGAGGGTGACACCGGCAGCGGTGCGGTAGTGGCTGTTGCCGGTCGCGGCGAGGCCGCCGAGGCTGAGCCCGTGGAACGCGTTGGTGAACGCCACCACGTTGGATCGGCCGGTGGCCTGGCGGGCGACCTTGAGCGCCGCCTCGACGGCATTCGCGCCGGTGGGCCCGGTGAACTGCAGCTTGTACTCGAGGCCGCGCGGCGCGAGCACGAGGCGCTCGAAGGCCTCGATGAACCCGCGCTTCGCCGAGGTCGCCATGTCGAGGCCGTGGATGATGCCGCCGCGTTCGAGGTACTCGATGAGCGCACGGGTGAACGCCGGGTTGTTGTGGCCGTAGTTCAGCACGCCGGCACCGGCGAAGAAGTCGAGGTATTCGCGCCCGTCGGCCGCGACCAGGGTCGATCCCCGCGCGCTGTCGAACACCACGGGGAACGCACGGATGTAGCCGCGAACGTTGGACTCGTGCTGCTCGAAGATGTCCAGGGACGAGTCGGTCATGGCGTGGAGCTCCTGTTCGATCGAATGACGCAGGACGAGCCTACGTCCCTGCGCTGGGAACGTGGTTCAGCCTCCGCTCGGGACGGACGACGCGGGTGCCCCTCGGGTGCCCCGAGCGCACGCAGGCTCAGGCATGCGGCGGGTCGTGCAGCACCCAAGGGTCGAGCACGGGCACGCCGAACGGGAGAAAATCAGGCGGGATTCCCGCGGTCGGTGATGATCACGGGTTCGAGCTTTGCGGGGCGTTTCGCCCCGGCGCCGAGGTGCGCGTCTGGCGCGGTCGCGCGACTCAGGCGTTCTCGAGCTCGGAGATGATGATCTTCTTCTGCTGCATCATGACCTGGATCTGCGCGGGGCGGCGGGTGAGCTCGCCCATGTTGGCGGGGATGACCTGCCAGCTGACGCCGAATCGGTCCTTGCACCATCCGCACTGCTCCGATTCGGGCACGTGCGAAAGCTTCGACCAGTAGTAGTCGATCTCTTCCTGGTCGGCGCAGGAGACGATGAACGACACCGACTCGTTGAACGGGAACAATGGTCCGCCGTCCAGGCACGTGAATTCCACGCCGTTCAGCGCGAACTGCCCGCTGAGCACCTTGCCGGACATGCCCGCGAAGTGTTCGTCGAGCGATGCTTCCGGGTACTCGTCGATCCGGATGATCTGCGAGTTGGGGAACACGTCGACGTAGTAGTCCATGGCTTCGCGAGCCTGGTCGTCGAACCAGAGGCACGGCTGGATGGGTGCGATCTCGGACATCGGATGCTCCTTTGTGCTCGACGGTGCCGCCGTTCGTCGCGCGGCGCATGGACGCTCCTGCGCGGCGCTGCGAACGCTTCGGGCGCCAGGGTACGCGGATGCTTCGCGCGCGGCGAGACCCGGGATGATGCCGTCGGTGCACGAGCGCCGCGGCGCTCCGGCGCCCGGCTTGCATCGTGCGCGTCGGGCGGGCGTCCTCACTCGGGGCTGTTGCCGGCGGCGCCGTTGATCGTGAAGGGCGTCGTGATCCCGTCGTACATGACATGCGCGACGAGGCCGTCGACCGCGTGCGGCAGGGTGTGGCAGTGGTCGCTCCAGATACCGGGGTTGTCGGCGACGAACGCGATGTCGTACTGCTCGCCAGGGTGCACATCGAGTGAGTCCACCACCCATGGACTGCCGGATGCCGCCGCGCCGTCGCGCGCGAGCACGACGACGTGGTGGCCGTGCAGGTGCATGGGGTGCACGTCGCCCGAGTCGTTGCGAAGGTGCATGACGACCACGTCACCCTCCCGCACGTGGAACATCGGCATGTCTGGGAACATCCGGCCGTTGATCGTCCAGAAGTTGCCGGGTCGCCCGTCGATGATGCCGAATCGACGCGCGATCACGTAGTCGAAGCTCCGATCGGGTGCGGACGGGTCGAAGCCGAGTGGTTCGGCGGCGCCGTAGGAGAGCAGGTCGAGCGTCTCGTCGGGTTGCGGTTCGTCGGGGGCGGTTTCGGCGGCGTGCGTCGACGAGACGTCGCCGACCAGCACGCTCCGGGCGCCGCCCACATGCAGCCGCATGACACCGTCGGTCGGCGCCTGTACCGAGACATCCGCCCGGCCGCCGGCCGGGATGAGGAGCCGTTGGTGGGTGACCGGCGTGGGCGCGTGCACCTCGTGGCCGTCGGTGGCGAGCACCGTGAACGGCGCGACCGACCAGACGGAGGCGGTGCCTTGATCGGAGTTGATGACGCGCACGCGCACGGGTTCACCGGGCGCGGCGGCGACGCGCTCGTCGCGGACACTCCCGTTCAGCGTGTACTGACCGCCGTAGACGTGCAGCAGTGCAGTGACGTCGTGCGCGGTGCCGACGTGCGTGGTGCCCGAGGCATCCGATCCGCCCTCGGGCATCTCGACACCGTCCGCTCGCGGTTCGATCACGACCGCGCCGAGCAGGCCGCCGACGACCTGTTCGTGTGACACCTGATGCGAGTGGTACCAGTACGTGCCGGCGTCTTGGGCGATGAACCGATAGCTGAAGCGGCCGCCGATCGGGACGACGTCTTGGGTGATGCCCGCGACGCCGTCGGCGGCGTTCGGAACGTCCATGCCATGCCAGTGCAGGGTCGCGCCATCCGAGACGGAGGCGTTCACGAAGTCGACCTGGACGAGGTCACCCTGGCTGGCGCGGATCTCGGGCCCGGGTGAGCGTCCGTTCACGGTGTACCCGTCCACCGGATGGCCGCCGGGCACGTCGATCGTCGCCTGCCGGGCGACGAGCTCGACGTGCACGTCGGCCGGACGACCGGTCGGTGCGGTGAGCGCGGTCACGCTGGTCTGGGGCGGGGTCGCGCCGGTGACGGATGCCCCCGGCGCACCGGGATCCCCGGCCGCGCCGGGTCCGTGACCGGCGTGTGCGTCGTGGCCGGCGCCGGCCGGGCCGAGGTCCATCACCGAGTATTCGCCGACGAGTGTCGAGCTCCACGCGATCGCGGCGACGCCGAGCGCCGTCACGACGGACACGGCCGCGGCGACTCGCCGCACCGTGTCGCGTCGCCCGACCGGCTCGCGCGGCTCGACCGGTTCGCGCGGCACGCGGTTCCGTGTGGAGCCCGTCGGCCGTCGCGCCCATGCTCCGGTGGCCTGGCCGACCTCGACGATCTGGCCGACCTCGACGAACTGACCGTCCTCGGCGGCCCGGCCGGCCTCGATGTGCCGGGGGCGACCCCACCGGGCACGGTCGGGGACGGGTTGCAGCAGGTCAGGCAGCAGCGACATGACCGGACGCCCCCGCGGTGTCGTCGGTGCGGTGGGACGACACGCGGTCGTGCGGCGTGCGTGCCGGACGCATTCTGAGGGCGGAGATCGAGGCGGTGGCGACGATTGCGACCGCGTTGGCTCCGTGGACGAGCCCGAGGTACGGCACGTCGGTCAGCGAGAACCCGAGCGTGACTTGAAGGACGACCACGCCGAGCACCAGTGCGGCCCACAGACGTGCCCCGCGGGCCCGCACGAGGAAGGCGACGACGAGGAGTGCGACGGCGATCATCGGGATCACGACGCCGCCGACGATGCCGTGGATCCAGAAGCCGAGTTCACCGCGGCCGGCGGATCCGCCGCTTTCGACGAGCGCCTTGTCGATGACGCCGCCCTCCTGCACCCGGTTCAGCACGCCGCCGAACGCGAACGCGATGGCGGCCGCCTGGACGACGACGCCTGCGGCCACGCTCCAGGCGAGGACGGTGTAGAGCCTGCGCATGATGTGCTTCCTTCGGATTCGAGCGGCGGGTGTGGTTTCGCCTGCCAGGCTCGCCCGTCGGGGCGGGCGCGGGAACGCGGCGTACCCGCAGACGCCCCTGCGGGAAGGCGCACGATCGTTGGGGGACAGCCGCTAAGGGATGGTGCGGATTCCCCCCTCCCGCCGGCGGCGGTGCAGGAGGACCATGGAACCGTGGAGCGCAGGTGGGTCTGCCTGGCGACGCTCGGCCCCATCGGGGTCGCGGCGCTGGGCTACATCGTCGTCGTCCGCGGGTTCGTCGAGGCGGACGCGGACCACGGGCTCGCCTGGCCATTGCTCGGCGCGCTGCCGCTGTTCGTGCTCGGGATGTGGCTCCTCACGGTGTCGTCGTCGCGCACTGCGGTGTTCGTCGCGCTCGCCGCGACCTCCCTGCTCGTGGGGTCGGCGTACGAGACGCTCATGGTCTGGAACACGTGGATCACGCAAGAGCCGTGGTTTCCGCTGCTCAACGCGCTCGGCCTGACCGCCGACGGCGTGTCGACCGCGGCGCTCCTGTCGGTCTTCGCGACGTTCCCGGACGGCGTCCTCGAGCACGCCTGGCAGCGGATCGGTGGCTGGCTGCTGTGGGTGCCCGCACTCGCCGGCGTGCTCACCCTGCTGACGACGCCGTACGTGGTCGTGTCGCCATACGTCGGGTTCAGCGGCGCCGGGATCGTGAACCCGTACGCGGTGCCGTGGCTCGAATGGGCCGCGCGGCCCGTGAGCCAGCTCGTGGTGCAGGCGTGGCCGGCCGTGGCCGTCGGCCTCGCGATCCTCGTGTCGCGCGCACTGTTCGGCTCGATCGAGGTCCGGCGCCGAACGCGCGTCATGGCGATGACGGTTGCCGCGTCGGTCGTCGCGTTCGTCCTCTGGACCGTCGCGCCGACGCTGCCCGGGATCGACGTGCTCGTCTACGGCACGCTCATCGCGCTGCCGATCGCCGCGATCCACGGTATCTTCCGGTACGGCGCATTCGACATCGCGCCGGACGACCGGGGGCGCACGGTCGCACGGTCGTCGTCGCTGCTCATCACGGTGTTCTATGCGATTGCGGTCGCGACGCCGGCGTTGCTGCTGTCGGATGTGCTCGAGGTCGTACCCGCGGTACTGATCACCGTCGTGATCGCGGTCGCTTTGCTGCCGGCCCGCACCTGGTCGGAACGCGCGATCCGACGCGTGCTGTATGGCGACCGTGAGCGGCAGTTCAGCATGCTCAGCGCGTTGGGGTCGCAGCTGGAACAGTCGGTCGAGCCGTCGGCGCTGCTCGCCCGACTCGCCGCGGCGGTGCGCGACGGGCTCGACGCCTCCTGGGTGCGGATCCGGCTGGCGACCGAAGGGCACGCGCACGACGAGCCCGCGGTGGGGACGGCCGGCGAGATGCCGGCCCCGCCTGCGACGAACGAACCGCCGGCGGGGGATCCGGAACCGGTGCCCGCCGAGACCGCCGCGCTCATGCTCGGTGACGACGTGCTCGGCCAGATCGAGGTGGGCCCTCGGCGCCGCGGCGAGTACGGTGCCGCCGAGCGCGCGGTGCTGCGGACGGTCGCGGGGCAGGCGGCGGCCTGGGTGGCGAACGTCCGACTGACCGAGCAGCTCGCCGAGCAGCTCAGCGCGCTCACCGCGTCGCGTGAGCGTCTGGTCGCGGCGCAGGATGACGAGCGGCGGAGGCTGGAGCGCGACCTGCACGACGGGATCCAGCAGAACCTCGTCGCGCAGATCGCGGGCCTGCGGCTCGCGCGGAACCGACTCGAGCGCGGCGAGCTGACGCCCGACGAACTTGCCGAGCTTCAGCACCAGGCCCGGGAGACGCTCACAGATCTTCGCGAACTGGCCAGGGGCATCCACCCTCCGGTGTTGAGCGACAACGGACTGGCTGCGGCCGTCGAATCGGGCGTCGCGCGCTATCCGATCCCGCTGCGGGTGACCGCGGATGCGAGCGTGCGCGCCGAGCGCTACCCCGACGAGGTCGAGACCACCGCGTACTACGTGGTGCGTGAGGCGCTCGCCAACACCGCGAAGCACGCGGGGGCGACGCATGCGGTGGTCGAGCTGGTGCGGCAGGACGGGCATCTCGTGGTCTCGATTCGGGATGACGGGCGGGGCATCGGGAACGGTGCCGCCGACGTTCGGGCGGCGCACGGCGGTCTGGCGAACATCCGCGACCGAGTGGCCGCGGTGCGGGGAACAGTAACCGTGTCGGCTGCCGAACCGCGCGGCACGGCCGTGGTGGTGGATCTTCCACTGGTGCCGGCGGTCCGTGGAGGAGAGGAGGCGCGAGCGAGTGGATGAGCCGGGTGCCATGCGGGTCGTCATCGCCGAGGACAACTACCTCGTGCGGGAAGGTCTCCGGCGCTTGCTCGAGGACTCCGGTCAGATCGCGGTCGTCGCGTCCGTCGGCAGTGCCGAGGAGTTGCTCGACGCCGTTCGTCGGCTCGCGCCGGACGCGGTGCTGACGGACATCCGGATGCCGCCCGGCCACCACATGGAGGGGATCGAGGCCGCTCATGAGATCCGCGCGGTCGCACCCTCGACCGGGGTGGTCGTGCTCTCGCAGCACGCCGACGAGAGCTACGCGCTCGAGCTCTTCGCCGACGGCTCGTCGGGGCTCGGCTACCTGTTGAAGGATCGGATCGGCGATCTCGAGGACCTGGTCCACGCGCTGAGCGAGGTGCACGCCGGCGGCTCCGTGATCGACCCGACGATCGTCGACACGCTGGTCCGCCGACGAGGTGCGAGCGGTGAAGCCAGCCCACTTGCCGCGCTCTCTCCCCGGGAGCTGGACGTGCTCCGTGAGATGGCCGCGGGGAAGACGAACGCCGGGATCGAGGCCACACTGTTCCTCTCGGCATCGACGGTCGAGAAACACGTGAACGCGATCTTCACGAAACTCGGGCTTCCCGAGAACGGAGTGCACCGCCGTGTCGCCGCGGTGCTGGCGTTTCTGCAGAGTTCGACGGACGGTCGGTGACGCCGGCCCGTGGACGTGCTCGGTGCGAGCGGAGTGCTACCATACCGAAATGCACTCCGATCGGGCGATGGCGACCGAACGCCAGCGCGGCACCCAGGCGGCACTGTTCCGCGCCGAACACGAGCCGAATGAGATCACGACCGAGTATGCCGACTCGGCCGAAGAACGGCAACGCATCGTGGAGCGGCAGCGACAGCGCTGGGCGCACGTGCAACGCCTTGCTGAATCCGGCTAGTCCCGACCACGATTCGCACCGGTTCGCCACCCCGTCGGCACCGAATCGCGGCCGCCCATGGTCCGTGTCAGCGGTAGGTCCTACGCTGCCGGCATGATGACCGACCGTCGCCTCGCGCTCTGGCGCGTGCGTTCACAGCGGCTGTCTTCCCCCGCGGGTGACGCCGAGCAGATCGTGCGGACGATGCTCGGGGTCCAGGCCGAGAACCCGTCACAGTCCGCCTGGGCGGTCGCGACACGGACGTCGTCCCCGAATCACGGTGACCTTGCGGCCGCGCTCGCGAGCGCGCGAGTCGTCAGAACCCATGTGCTGCGGTCGACCTGGCACTATGTGCTCGCCGACGACGTGCACTGGTTGCAGGAGCTCACCGCGCCGCGCGTCCTGCCGACCTACGAGGTCCAGCTTCGTTCGCTCGGCGATCGGGTGGAGCGAGTCGCCGCCGCCGTCGAGGCGGTGCTCGGCGGGTCGGCGGAGGCCCTACGACCGTCGACGGCGACCGAGACATCCGCGCTGACCAGATCTGAGATCGCCAGCGCCCTCGCCGACCGCGGCGAGCCGCTCACCGGTCAGCCGCTCGGGCTGCTGATGGCGTGGCTCGAGATCCACAACAGGGTCACGAGCGGGCCGCCGCGCGACGGCGAGCACACCTACGCGCTGTTCGACGACCGGGTGCGCACGCCGCGACGGCTCGACCGCGAGGAAGCCCTTGCCGAGCTGGCGATGCGGTACTTCACGTCGCACGGGCCGGCCACCGAACGCGACCTGACGTACTGGGCGACGCTGACGGTGACCGAGGTGCGGCGGGGCATCGCGGCCGCGGGTGAGGGGCTCACGTCCTTCGAGCACGATGGGCGGCGATACTGGCACGCGACCGGTGTCGAGCCGCCGCCCGAGCCATCGCGCCGCGACCGGCCCGGCGCGCACCTGCTGCAGGTGCTCGACGAGATGTACCGCGGCTACCAGGATTCGAGGTGGGTGCTCGACGCCGACGCACTGGTGCCCCGAGGGCGTGAGAGCTCGATCGGCATGGCGCTGGTCGATGGGCAACTGCTCGCGAGCATGCAGCGTACGGTGGGTGCGAGGACGGTGACGTTCACGCTGCGCCCGTACCGGCCGCTTCGGGCGCGCGAACGCGCCGCGATCGAGGCCGCCGCCGCGCGCTATGCCGACTTCCTGGAGCTCGAGCCGAAGGTCGACATCGATGCCCGGTGATCGCCCAGTGGTGGGGCGGGGTGCGTGCGCTTCGTCGGGATCCGGGCGAGAATGGGTGCGATCTGACGGGCCGATCTGGGTGAGCTGATGACTGAGATGACGAGCAACCACACGTCCGCCGTGCCGGCGACCACCGCCGTGCCGGCGACCACCGCCGAGCTGCCGATCGTGCACGACCACAAGCACGCCGCCATCGGCTGTCCCGAATGCTTCGAGGAACTCCAACTGCATCGCGACTGGTGGAAGGCGCGGCCCGAGGGCTCACGGCTCGTCGGCATCGTCGTCGCGCGAGACGATATGCCGTCCGTCGTCGAGCAACGCAATGACCTGTCGCGCTTCGGCGTCGCGATCCTCGATTTCAAGCATCCGGCGCCCGAGGTCGAACTGACCTGGGAGCAGCGCCTCGGCCGGCTCTTCGACTCGTTGCAAGCGGGCGACGTGCTCGTGGTGGCGAATGAGCGCGCGCTCGGACGCAAGCCAGATGAGATCGCCCGGACCATCCGAGTGCTGCGGCAGCACAATCTCGTCGTCAAGGTCCTGAACCACGGCGCGAAGCACCTCGAGGACGCGCACGCCTGAGCGGCGCCGCCCCGACGGAGATCACGATGCGGACGTCTCGGGCTCAGGTGCGACGCCTCTCCGTCGCACGCCCCGACGGTTCGGAGCTCGTCGGCGAGGCGATCGGCTCGCCGGGGCATCCGGTCGTGCTGCTCGTCGCGGGCGGCGACTGCCCCATGGACTGGTGGCGCCCCGAGTTCTGCGCGGCCGGCGCCGAGCGCGGATATCAGGTGATCCGGTACGACCAGCGCGGTACGGGTGAGACGACGCTCGGGCCGCCGGAGCGGCGCAGCGCGGGCGTGCCGGTGGCCATCGGCGACGCGTTCGCGCTGCTCGACGCGGTCGATGCGACCGACGCGCACTGGGTCGGGGTCTCGGCCGGCGGATGGCTCGCGCAGCTCGCCGCGCTCGACCACCCGGAGCGCGTGCGAACGCTCACACTCGTCTCGACGACGCCGGCCTGGTTCGGCAGCGGCGACGCCGACCTGCCCGGCCCCTCGCCGCGATTGCAGACGGTGTGGGCGAACCCGCTGCCCGACCCCGACTGGAACAACCCCGACGCGATCGTCGAGTACCACGTGGCGATCGACCGCGACTATGCCGGCGACGAGTTCGACGACGTGCATGACCGGGCGATCTGGTCCGACGCCGTGCGCCGCTCACCCGGGCCGCCGCCCGACGACGATCTGACGGCCTTCGCTGAGCCGCCGCGCTGGCGCGAGCGGCTCGGGGAGATCCGGGTGCCGACCACGGTGCTGCACGGCACGTCCGACCCCATGTTCCCGGTCGCCAACGGCGAGGCGCTGGCGCGAGACATCCATGGAGCGCGGTTGGTGCTGCTTCCGGGCATCGGTCACGAGCTGCCGCCGCCCGCGTGGGGCGCGGTGATCGACGCCGTCGTCGGCACGCGAGCCTAGGCCTGGTCCGCCTGGATCGAGGCACGTCCGCCTGGGGCCACGCGCGCAGCCCGCGGATGTCTCGGTGGCTGACGCACGGGCCTCCGCCGTAGTCTGCTGGCATGCGTGACGTGGTCATCGTCGGCGGGGGGCCGACGGGCATGATGCTCGCGAGCGAGCTGCGGCTGCACCGTGTGGATGTGCTGGTGCTGGAGCGCGAGGTGGAGCCGAGCCCGCTCGTGCGCTCGCTCGGGTTGCAGCCGCGCAGCATCGAGATCATGGATCAGCGCGGGCTGCTCGATCGGTTTCTCGCCGAGGGGAGGCAGTACCCGGCCGGGGTGCGGCAGTTCGCAGGGATCGAGGCGGCGCCCGGCGTCGAGGTGGACTCGGCGCACGCGTACGTGCTCGGGATCCCGCAGCCGGTGACCGACCGCCTGCTCGCCGAGCGAGCGGTCGAACTCGGGGCCGAGGTGCGGCGCGGGGCCGAAGTCGTGGCGTTCGCGCAGGATGACGACGGGGCGACGGTCGAGCTGGCTGACGGTGCGCGGGAGCGGTCGCGCTGGGTGGTCGGGTGCGACGGTGGCCGCAGCACCGTGCGGCGGCGGCTCGGCGTTGGATTCCCGGGGGAGGCCGCGCAGACCGAGTGGCTGCTCGCCGAGCTCGAGGTGACGACGCCGGACGACGAGCTGGCCAGGATCGTGACCGAGGTGCGCGAGACGCATCGCGGCTTCGGCGTCGGTCCGGCCGGGAACGGGCTGCACCGAGCCGTCGTCCCCGCCGCGACCGTGGCCGAGGATCGCACGACGCCGCCGACGCTCGACGAGTTCCGCACGCAGCTGCGGGTGTACGCCGGTACCGACTTCGGTGCGCGCTCGCCGCGCTGGCTGTCGCGGTTCACCGATGCCACGCGGTTGGCCGAGCAGTATCGGGTGGGGCGGGTCTTCCTCGCGGGCGACGCGGCGCATGTGCACCCGCCGCTGGGCGGACAGGGTCTGAACCTCGGCATCCAGGACGCGTTCAACCTCGGCTGGAAGCTCGCCGCCGAGGTGAACGGCTGGGCTCCCGACGGCCTGCTCGACACCTACTTCGATGAGCGGCATCCCGTCGCCGAGGAGGTGCTGAGCCTCACCCGTGCGCAGTCCGTGCTCATCGATGCCGAGCCGGGCCCGAGGGCGGTACGGCGACTGATGGGCGAACTCATGGCGTTCGCGGACGTGAGTCGACTTCTCCTGAACCGGCTCGCCGGCACGGACATCCGCTACGACGTCGGCGAGCCCGACGCGGTGGATCCTACCGGTGCGTCGGACGGCTCGCGCGTGCTGGTCGGTGCGCGGTTGCGGGACATCCGTCTCGATGGCGGGCGGCTCTATGAACGGATGCATCGCGGCCGCGGCCTGCTGCTCGATCCGGCGGGGTCGCTCACGGTGGACGGTTGGGCGGACCGTGTGGACCACGTGATCGAGCGCAGCCCGGAGGTTCCGGAAGGTGCTCTGCTGCTCAGGCCCGACGGACATGTCGTGTGGGCGGGTGAGGAGCAGGACGCGCTCCGCGCGCGGCTCACGCGATGGTTCGGTGATCCGGTCACACGCGGCCGCTGAGTGGTGCTCCCGGGTAGGCATCGGGTGGAGGATCGGGTCGGTGCATCGGGTCCGTGCACCGGGAGGGCGCATGGGGAGTCCTCCCCATCGCCGCCTCAGTGATGCATCCCTAAGGTCGAATCATGCGAAGGTGTCGTCCGCTTCGCGGGATCGAGGCGGACGCGCAGGGTCGTCCCTGATACGGGACATCCGCGTCGCGGGAATCAGGGCCGGGCGCGTGGGGGCGCGCCTGGCCCTTCCGTGTCTTGGTTCGGAATCGGCGACGTCGCGCGCCCATCGGCCCATGTGGACCAGCTCCGCTCCGGCCGTCGACTCGACGACGCATCCGCTCGATGACCGTCCTCGTCGACACGTCGGTCATGATCGACGCGCTCCGCGGCGTTCCCGACGCGGTGAGCCTGTTGCGAACGCGCCGTCTGGACGGTGCACTGCACGCGAGCGAGATCTCGAAGCTCGAGGTTCTGGTCGGGATGCTCCCACACGAGGAGCGAGTCACGCGTGCCCTTCTGGACGTGTTCTCCTGGCACCCGGTCGATGATGAGATCGCCGAGATCGCCGGCGAACTCGGCCGACGCTGGCACCGAAAGCATTGCGGAATCGACGGCGCTGACCTCGCGATCGCCGCCACGGTGTGCGCTCTCGAGGCTGAGTTGCTCACCCGGAATGTGAAGCACTTCCCGATGTTCGAGGGGCTGGCCGCGCCGTACTGAGACGCGCGGGAATACCTCGCGCGCCGCAGCGTTGAACTTGAGCGAATACCACTCAACTTCAACCAGGAGGCCAGGTGCCCAACGACTTCGACCCCGAGGCCGGCGCGAGCTCGTTCGACGAGTTCCTCGCCCGCTACCTCGAGGGTGAGCGCGCCCGCTCGGCACGGTCGATCGACCTCAGCCGATTCCTGAGCGCCCGCACCCAGAGCATTTTGCAGCGTGCCGGCCGGTTCGCCCTCGAACGAGGCCAGACCGAGCTGGACGCCCTGCACATCCTGCGCGTCATCGTCGAGGACGACAGCGTCCAGCAGGCGATCCAGCGCATCGGCGTGAACCCCGAGCGCATCATCACGGCGACTGAGGCGCGCCTGCCGCAGGCGAGCGAGACCCCGGCCGACCTGAACGCGGCCACGATCACACCGAGTGCATCGCGTGCGCTGTTCCACAGCTACCAGGTCGCGCGGAGCGCGGGTTCGACGTACATCGACCCCGAGCATCTCTTCTTCGCGCTCGTGCTCGGCCAGGACGCCCCCGCCGGACAGGTGCTGGCCCGCGCCGGCGTGACCGCCGAGGCGCTCACGCAGGGCATGCGCGAGACCGTCGAGACCGACGGTGCGACCGGCTTCGAGAGCCAGGCGGATGCCTCGGATGGAGCAGCCGGTCAGTCCAGCACGCCCATGCTCGACAAGTTCGGCACCGACCTCACCGCACGTGCGGAGGCCGGCGAGCTCGACCCGGTCATCGGCCGCGTCGACGAGATCGAGCAGACCATCGAGATCCTTTCGCGCCGCACCAAGAACAACCCGGTGCTGGTCGGCGAGGCGGGCGTCGGCAAGACCGCGATCGTCGAGGGCCTCGCGCGCGCGATCGTCGAGGAGAGCGTCCCCGAGGCGCTCCTCCACAAGCGAGTCATCGCGCTCGATCTGCCCGCCATGCTCGCCGGCACCCGGTACCGCGGCGACTTCGAGGAACGATTGACCAAGACCATGGAAGAGATCGCCGCCAACACGGGCGAGCTCATCATCTTCATCGACGAGGTGCACACCGTCGTCGGCGCCGGAGGCGGCGGAGAAGGCGGGATGGATGCCGGCAACATCCTGAAGCCACGCCTCGCGCGCGGTGACCTTCACCTCGTGGGCGCCACCACACTCAACGAGTACCGCCGCATCGAGAAGGACCCGGCGCTCGAGCGCCGGTTCCAGCCGGTGAAGGTCGGCGAGCCCTCCATCGAGGACTCGGTGCTGATCCTCCAGGGCCTCAAGCCCGCCTACGAGGAGCACCACGGCGTCGAGTACACCGACGCGGCGATCCGCTCCGCCGTCGAGCTCAGCGCGCGGTACCTCAGCGACCGCGTGCTGCCCGACAAGGCCATCGACCTGATCGACCAGGCTGGTGCGCGTCTGCGCCTCAAGCTGGGCGTGAAGGTGGATGTCTCGGAGCTGATCGAGCGCCTCGCGACGCTCGAGGCCGACAAGAACGCCGCCGTGCGGGCCGAGCACTACGAGGAGGCGTCGCGTATCCGTGACGAGATCCAGAAGGTGCAGGAGAAGCTCGACGAGGCGACCGAGAAGGCGAAGCAGCGCGGCGGTGCGGCGACGGCGGGCGGGAGCCCCGAGGCATCCGCGACCGTCATCGACGAGCCCGAGATCGCGGCGGTGATCTCGCGCGCGACCGGGATCCCCGTCAAACGGCTCACCGAGGGAGAGCGCGAGCGCCTCGCCGAGCTCGAGTCCGAGCTGCATGCGCGGGTCATCGGGCAGGACGATGCGGTGACGGCCGTCGCCAAAGCCGTGCGCCGCAACCGCACGGGCATGGGCGATGCGAAGCGTCCGGTCGGCTCGTTCCTGTTCCTCGGCCCGACGGGTGTCGGCAAGACCGAGCTCGCCCGCTCGCTCGCCGACCGTCTGTTCGACGACGAGAACGCCGTCATCCGGTTCGACATGTCGGAGTTCGGTGAGCGGCACACCGTGTCGCGGCTCGTCGGAGCCCCTCCCGGCTACGTCGGCTACGACGAGGCCGGACAGCTCACCGAGCGCGTCCGCCGCAACCCGTACTCGATCGTGCTGTTCGACGAGATCGAGAAGGCCCACCCCGACGTCTTCAACCTGCTGCTGCAGGTGCTCGATGACGGGCGGCTGACCGACGGCCAGGGTCGTACGGTCGACTTCCGCAACACGGTGGTCATCATGACCTCGAACCTCGGTTCGGAGTTCCTGGCCTCACGTTCGGGGGCGCTCGGGTTCGTCGCGTCGACGGATGCCTCGGCCAACGGCTTCTCGTCGCAGGACGACGTGCGTCAGCGAGTCATGGGCAAGCTCCGTGAGGCCATGCGGCCTGAGTTCCTGAACCGCATCGACGAGATCGTGCTGTTCAAGAAGCTCACGCAAGAGGAGATCTCGCAGATCGTCACGCTCATGCTGGGTGCGACGGTGAAGCGGCTCGCGTCGCGCGAGGTGTCGTTGGATGTCTCGCCCGCCGCCGTGGACTGGATCGCCGAGCACGGGTACGAGCCCGAGTTCGGTGCGCGGCCCCTGCGCCGGCTCATCCAGCGTGAGGTCGACGACCGCATCGCCGACCTGTTCGTCAGCGGCGACCTCGGCGACGGCGAGGGTGTGCGCGTCGACGCCGTCGACGGGCGGCTCGTGGTCACCCCCGTGCCGCGGGCCGAGGTCAGCGTCCCCGCCGCGGCCTAAGCACGGGCATCGCCGTCGCGTCGCTGCACACCGGGCACGCGCGGCAGCCACCCGGACCATCGCCACCCGGCGCACCGGCTCCCCGCTGGAGATCCGCACATCGAAGAGCCCCGTCCTCCGAACTCGGAGGACGGGGTTCTCTGCGTCTGCCCTCCCAGGAGGAGCCGGCGCCCGGTTCGCCGCGGGACCCCGTCAGCGCGAGAAGGTGCCGACGAGGCGGTTCTGCTCGAGCACGGACGCCCCGTAACGGGTGATGAACTCCTCACGCGTCGGGGTGCCCTCGACCGCGGTATCGAGCGCGTAGACCCAGAAGTAGTAGTGGTGTTCGCCGTGCCCGTGCGGCGGCCTGGGCCCCATGTACGCCGACTCGCCGCGGCTGTTCGGGCCGAGGCGGACCCCGCGGGCGTCCAGATCGATCTCGCCCTCGACCGCCGGCAGCCCGTACACGACCCAGTGCGTGAACCCCTCAGGCCGCGGGGCATCCGGATCATGCATGATGAGCGCCAGCTCGACGGCACCCTCGGGCACCCCCGACACTCGGATGCGCGGGACGTCGTTACCGCCGTCGACCGTGTACCGGTCGGGGATGCGGGCGAGTGGTGTGAGGTCGGGGCTCGCAACGGCGAGGTCGGCGAGATGCATCGTGGAATCCGATCCTTTCGAAGTGTCGTGCGTGTGGTCGAGCTGGTTCCATCATGGGGTTTGCTCGCCCGCGCACGCATCCGATCATCCGTAGACCGCGCCGTTCGTGCGTGTCAGGCTGGGCGCATGCCTGAATCGCCCGAGGTCGAAGCACTGGCCGACGAGCTCGACACGCGGCTCGCGGGCCGCGCGGTCCGTGACGTCGACGTGCTCGAGTTCCGCGTGAACAAGACACGGGCGCGTCCCGTCCGCTCGGTCATCGGCGAGCGGGTCCTGGGGGTGAGCCGGCGGGGCAAGCTCCTCGATGTCGCGCTGGACGGATCCGACCACCTGGTCATCTCCCTCGGGCGGCACGGCTGGGCGCGGTGGGTGAGCGAGGCCACCGGCGAGGTGGCGTCGTCGGCTGACGAGACGGATGCCTCGGTCACGGCCTCGGCCCCGGCCCCGGCCCCGGTCACGCTCGTGACGTTCGCATTCGACGACGGTCCGTCGCTCGAGCTGACCGATGCGGGGGAGTGGGTCTCCCTCGGTGGCTGGGTCGTCGATGATCCGTCGGACGTGGCCGCGGTGGCGAAGCTGGGGCCCGACCCGCTCTCACCGCGGTTCACGCGCGCCGAGTTCGACCGCGCGTTCGTGGGCCGGCGGAAGCAGGTCAAGGCGGTACTCCAGGAGCAGGAGTCGATCGCGGGCATCGGCAACGCCTACTCCGACGAGATCCTCTTCGCCGCGAGGATTTCACCCGTCGCCCACGCCTCGACGCTCTTGGGCGAGGAGCTCGATCGACTGTACGCCGTCGTCCTCGGGGTCATGAGAGACGCGACCGACGCGCGTCGCGGGGTGCCGATCGCTGAACTCAAGGCAGCGAAGACCGCCGCCATGCTCGTGCACGGTCGCGCCGGCGAGCCGTGCCCGGGGTGCGGCGGGATCATTCGGAGCTTCACCTTCGGCAGCACGACCGCCGAGTACTGCCCGGACTGCCAGACGGGCGGCGAGCTGCTCCCGCTGAAATCGGCGTAGCCGTCCCGAGCCGGCCCGTCACCGTCACGGGCAGAGGGGAGGGGTAGTGTGGCGTCGAATATAGCTCTAGCTATAATGAAGGCATGTCGGATCTTCTCCGCGCGGCGCGCGAGCAGGCAGGCCTGACCGGTTCCGAGCTTGCGGCGCGCCTCGGTGTGACCCCGGGGGCCGTCTCACAGCTGGAAAAGTCTGAACGCGAGGGCACGATCAAGCTGCAGTCGCTCGAGCGAGCGCTCGCTGCCATGGGGCGCCGTCTCATGATGCACACCGTCGACGACTCGCCCTTCGCCGACTATCTGCCGGACTCGGTGACCGATCGGATGAACGCGGCCCTCGCGGACGGTGACCCGAGTTGCGCCCTCAGAGTGCTCACCCACGCCGCGTCCATGGTTCGTCAGTACCCCGGAGAGTTCCCCGATGCGGAACTTTCGGCTCGGGGCTCGACGCTGCGGGATCCGCGATGGGAGCAGCTGTTCCAAGCCGTGTACGGGGCCGCGATTCCCGACGAGCGGCGGCCGGCCTGGGTTGCTCCGACGCGACTTCGCCGGCGCTGGTACGTCTCTCGATTCGCGCCGCTCCGCGAGCGTGCGAAGCACACCACCCCGCCGCAGCTCCGCGCACTGAACATCTTCATCGACGAGCGATCGCTGACGACCGCGTGAACCGAGCATTCGACGCCCTCGGCGTGCAGCGACTCTTGGACGAGCTCGTGCGACGCCTCCGGGAACGGGGCGTTCACGGCAGCATCCGTGTGGCCGGCGGAGCGGCCATGTTGTTGCGGTTCCCGGACGACCCGGAGGTGCGCGTGACCGGGGATATCGACGCACTCGTCGAGCCTGCGGATGAGGTCCTCGCCGTCGTCGCGGAGATGGCCGCTGATCTCGGCCTGGTGCCGAACTGGCTCAACTCGGCGGGCGCCGGATGGTTGCGTGTCGACATCGGCCCCACTGAGGAGAGGTTCCGCGTCGCGGTGGCCTCCGAGCGAGAACTCGTCGCGATGAAGCTCGCCGCCGGGCGCGACAAGGACTTCGCGGATCTCGTGGTCCTGGTCCGCCACCTCGGTGTCACTGATCCGGAGGAGCTCGTGGCCATCGCCTACGACGTGTACGGAGAGGATGCCGTCGAACTCCCGGACGGCCGAGATTCGTATCTCTGGCACGCGGAAAGCGTGATCGCCGAGGCCGGCCGCTCGAGGTGAGTGCTCGCCTCGGCCGGCGGTCACGCGCCGCCGTGGCCGTCCTCGCGTGCGCGTGTCCGGCCCTCCGAGGCGACACCGATGGGAGAGCCGACACCACCGTCGTGGTCGGCCTCGGCGGCGACCTCCCGATCCGTGCCGAGCATCTCGTCCGTCTCTTCGATCGTCGGCTGCTCGGTGTCGTCGGGCATGCTGCTGGCGGCGTTGTCGTCGAGGCCGCCCGTCTTCGCGTTCTGCGCATCACTCATGTGCCGAGGCTACGGAGGCGGGACATGTTCACGGAGGGGGTTGCGCTCGCGCGACGCGCCAGAACCCACGACCGTCGAGTCTCCTGGAATTCGAGTCGTGTAGAATATCAGTATGTCAAATCGTCGAAGTGCTTTCGTCCTGTCCGCCGGCGTCGCGCTGCTGAGCTGCGCCGTCGCCACCGCCTCACCCGCGCTCGCCGATGCACCGAACCGCATCGTCGCGCCGGCCGGCGCATCGCTCGCGGCGGCAAGCACCGCCGCGGCGTGGGGGTACAACGCCAATGGGCAGTCCAGCGTGCCTGCGGCCCTGCAGGGCGTGTCCGTCGCGGCGGTCGCGGCCGGGCCGGCGCACAGCCTCGCGCTCACCGAGGACGGCCGAGTGTTCGGGTGGGGCTCGAACTCCGAGGGGCAGGTCACGATTCCGGGAGAACTCACCGGGAAGCACGTCGTGAAGATCGCGACGGCGGCCTACCACAGCATGGCCCTGACCGACGACGGCCGGGTGTACGCCTGGGGCGCGGACTGGACGGGGGCGACCGCGATCCCCGCGGCGGTGGCGAGCGCCCGGGTCACCGCGATCGCCGCGTCGAGCACGCACAGCGTCGCGGTGACCGAGGACGGTCGGGTGCACACCTGGGGCGGCGCCGGACCCGAGCTCGATCCCCCCGCGGCGCTCGAGGGCGAACAGGTGACCGCGGTCGCGACCGGCAGCTACCACAGCCTCGCGCTCACGAGTGACGGCCGCGTGATCGGCTGGGGGAACAACGCTGATCAGCGCGCGACACCGCCGGCTGAGCTTGCCGGCAAGAAGGTGGTCGCCATCTCCGCCGGGTCGTACCACAGCCTCGCGCTCACCAGCGATGGCACCGTCTCCGCGTGGGGCTGGGGCGGCTACGGGCAGACCGCGATTCCGGGCTCGATCTCGGGTCAGCGCGTCGTCGCGATCTCCGCTGGTGGCGATCACAACCTCGCGATCACGAGCGATGGCCGTGTGCACGCGTGGGGCGACAATGCGGTCGGCGAAGGCGCCGTGCCCGCTGAGCTCGGGAGTGCGTTCGTCACCGCGATCGCGGCCGGTGGTGCGCACAACGTCATCGCTCGGCGCTGAGGGGATCGCGGCGGCACTAGACATCGCCGCCGTCTCTCCGCTTCGATGGGAGCCGTGGCTCCCATCGATCCTGCGCTGCTCCACATCCCCGCCGGTACCGAGGACATCACCGTCGTCCGTGCCATCGACGGCCTGAGCTACATCGAGCCCGACGACCCCGCGATGCCCTCGTACCGTGTCATCGCCAACAACCGCCAGCCGGTCGCCCTCCGGGACATGATGATCGCACCCGTCCGCACGGGGTACATCGGCGCCGACCAGCCCAAGCCTGACCCCGCGCTCGTGCCGCTGACCGGCGAGCAGGCGGTACCCGACGTGGACGTGACCGTGGTGTATCTGCCCGTGCGCGACGGCGTCGCGCGCGCACGGGTGTACCGGCCGAAAGCGGTGGCGCCCGAGGCGTCCCTCCCCGTGATGCTGTACGTGCACGGCGGCGGTTTCACCGTAGGGTCCAGCGACGATACCGACTACCTCACCCGTCGGCTCGCGCGTGACAACGGCGCCCTCGTGGTGTCGACCGACTATCGACTCGCGCCCGAGTACCCATTCCCGACGCCGCTCGAGGATGTCGTCGACGTCTACACCTTCCTGACGACGGGTGCGCCCAGGCTCGGCGGTGACCCGGCGCGTCTCGCGGTCGCGGGGGACTCTGCCGGGTCGAACTACGCGGCGGTGATCCCGCTCGTCGCGCGCGAGCGCGGACTTCCCGTGCCGCGAGCCGTGGTCATGCTCGGTGCCTTCGTGGACTTCGTGCAGGAGCGCTGGGATTCGTTCCAGCGTCTCGCACCACGTGGCGTCGTCTACGACAGCGCGTTCTTCGGGTTCATCCGAAGCGCGTACCTGCCCGCCACGCCGTGGACAGAGCCGCTGGCCAGCCCGATCTACGCCGATCTCTCCGCCTACCCGCCCACGTACCTCACCGCGGGCACGCACGACCCGATCGTGGACTCGGCGAAAGCGTTCGCCGAAATGCTCCGAGGCAACGGGGTTCCGGTCGTCGGTTTCTGGCCGGACGGCATGCCTCACGGGTACTACTTCTTCCCCGGCGTGCACGCGGAGGGCGACATCGCGTACGCACAGGTCGCGGCGTTCCTCGGCACCCACCTGTGACGGCGTCGACCCCGAAGCGGTCGTCAGCCGGTGCGCGGATCTCATGAACCTCGCGATGATCGCCGGCGCAGACGCCGGCGGCGCTCTCCGCCTGCATTTGGCGTTCGGTGCCCTCGGCGCCGGCCTGGCACATCAGCCAGTCGCGGCGATGACCGTGCGCAGGTCGTCAAGCGCGTCGCGGAAGGCGCTCTCGGCGACATCGACGTCGCCATGGTCCTCAGTCAGCCAGTCGGCCATGAGGCGCTTCCCGGCGGAGGTCGCGGCGCCGACGATGAGCGTCGCCTCGGCGAGCGGGTCGGCGGGTGAGAGCCTGAGCGCGCCGGGATTGCGAGCGAGCCATTCGGCGACGACCGCCGTCAGCTGCTGCTCGACGCGCGCGGACGCCGCCGCGACGTGGAAGGCGAGGTCGGGGTGCGCGGCCAGCAGCTCGGCGCGCGCACGCGCGACGCTCGTGTTGACCCGCGTCGTCTGGAGCGCGCGCAGCGCGACGTGGAAGACGCCGATGGCCGGTTCCGCGTGATGCGCGTCGAGCAGGTCGTCGACCCACTCGGCCGGTCTGAGGTCGACCGGGCGGCCGAAGATCGCGGATTCCTTCGTCGGGAAGTGATTGAAGAATCCGCTGCGTGAGATTCCGGCGGCCTCGCAGATGTCGGCCAAGGTCACATGCTCGGCACCGCGTTCGAGGGCGAGCCGGACCGCGGCGGACTCCACCGCGTTCTCGGTCGCGCGGCGTTTGCGTTCGCGCAGGCCCGGCGGGCGTGGATCCTCCGCCGAGCGGCCGGAGGTCTCCGGATCGCCCATGCTCCGATTATGCCCACGCGCGACGGGATCCGGCGCGATGGAGCGGTATATTTGTGGAACCCGTCAGAACTTGGACGGAGTCCACTTTCCTCCAGGAGTTCACGTGACCGCCCCCGATCTCACCTCCCCCGCCGCACCGGCGGCCTCCCGCGCCGACGACGGATACTTCGGTCCTGACAGCATCAGCTGGCGCCTGTTCGCCGATCCCTCCTCCAAGTTGGGTGGTGTGGCTGCCGTCCTCATGCAATCTCTGAACCCCAACATGATGCGCCTGTTCGACAAGGTCAGCCACTACGAGTCCGACCCGCAGGGACGTTCCGAGCGCACCGCGCGGTACATCGACACCACGATCTTCGGTGACAGGGCGCACGCGGACGCCGCCGGCGCATCCATCCAGCGCATGCACGCGCACGCCAAGTGGACCGACCCGCAGACCGGCGAGGCGTTGAGCGCCGACCACCAGCCCTGGCTGATCTGGACCCACCACACCGTGGTCTGGGGTGTGCTCCGCGCCGCCGACGCCTTCGGGCCCGAGCTCTCGGTCGCCGAGCAGGACCAGTTCGTGCGCGAACAGCACATCGCCGCGCGCCTCGCAGGCATCACGACGGAGGACCTGCCCGCGACGCGCGCCGAGCTCGACGAGTACATCGACGAACAGCGCGAGTGGATGGCGCTCACCCTGCCGGCCGCGACGCTCACGCGCGAGTTCCGGAAGCCGGTGCTGCGGGGCAACCCGCTGAAGGCCTGGACCGGCATCGTGATCGGTGACGGCATCCTGTCCCTGCTGCCCGACTGGGGGCTGCTCCTGTTCGGCATCGCGGGACGCCCGATGAACCTCAAGGCCGCTGCGCGCACGACCCGCCGCATGATCGCCGTCGCGCGCCGGACGCGCAGCTACGAGGACATGATCACCGACATGACGACACGCGTGGACACGCACCCGTACCGCAAACTGCGCGGAGAGGGCAAACGCCGCCCCGCGTAGACTGCACCTCGCTGAGGACGGTGCGGCCCTCGCCAAGGGCCGCGCCGCCGCGCAGAGGAGGCTCGGGTGCCCGACGAGAAGTTCGACGTCAAACGCGTCCATCGCGCGCTCTACGCGCCGTCGGCGAAGGACTTCGTCGTCGTCGACGTGCCGCCGATGCGGTACCTCGCCGTCGATGGGCACGGCGATCCGAACACCGAGCCGGCCTACGCGCAGGCCGTCGAGGCGCTGTTCAGTACGTCGTACACCCTGAAGTTCCGGGCCAAGGCGCACCTCGGGCTGGATGCCGTGGTGGCTCCGCTGGAAGGGCTTTGGCGCGCCGAGGATCCCGCGGCGTTTGCCACGCGCGATACGAGTGCCTGGAGCTGGACCATGCTCCTCGCGCAGCCGGAGTGGGTCGACGACGCGCTCCTCAGCTGGGCAGTCGACGCCGTGCGCGCCAAGGCGAAGCATGCGTCGCCGAATCCCGCGCTCGACCTGCTCCGGCTCGTCGAGCTGCACGAGGGACGGGCCGTGCAGATCCTGCACGTCGGTTCGTATAACGACGAGGGGCCCACCCTCGCGCGGCTGCACAACAACTGGATGCCCGCGCACGGGGTCACGTTCAACGGCGACCATCATGAGATGTATCTCAACGACCCCCGGCGCACCGCACCCGAGAAGCTCAGGACCATCCTCCGCCAGCCCGTGCGCGACGCGACGCCCCGTGCGTCATAGCGGCGTGGATGTTTCCGTTCGGACGTGAGGTGTCCGTTCGCCCGGAAACGTCCGGTGCGAACGGAAACATCGGCGCGGCGGGCCCGCGAGAGGTACGGTCGAGTATGGCAGGGAAGGCTCGTCCTGACGCGGCCGGACGCTGGCGGCTGCGAAGCCGTTCGCGGCGGTCGCGAGGGGCGTTGCCCGCGTGGACGGTGGCCCTCGCGGAAGGCGGGGACGCGGGATTCTTCGGGCCGGGCAGCGCGGTCTGGGCGGTCAACGGCTCGCTGCCGACCCTCGTCGCGGGCATTCGCGCACTGCTGCTCCAGACCCTGCATCCCGGTGCCATGGCCGGCGTGCACGACTGGTCCCGCTATCACGAGGACCCGCTCGGTCGACTGGACGGCACGATCCGCTGGGTCGCGACGACGACGTTCGGTGACCGCAAGGCCGCGACCGAGGCATCCGCTCGCGTCGCGCGTCTGCATGAACGGGTCGCAGGGACCTACACGGATGCCTCGGGCGCGGAGCGCCCCTACTCCGCGAACGACCAGGAACTGCTGCACTGGGTGCACGACGCCTTCACCGAGGCCTTCCTCGGGGCGCACGAGGTGTGGGGCGGGCCGATCCCGGGCGGTCCTGACGCATACGTGCGCGAGTGGGCGCAGGCCGGGCGGCTCATGGGCGTGGCCGAACCGCCGACGAGCGTCGACGCCCTGCACGCCGAGCTCGACGGCTTCCTCGCGGCGGCGAAGGTGGACGATCGGGTGCTGCAGGCCGTGCGCTGGCTGCGCAGGCCCGGTCTGCCAGGGCTGACCGGCTTCGTCTACCCCATCCTGTTCGGGGGAGCGGTCGCGTCGCTGCCGCGTCGCATCCGCGCCCTGCTGGGGTTGCGCCGGCCGTGGTGGCCGGCGATCACGCTCACCCGCCTGGCGCTCGTCATCGCCGCTCGCGTCCTGGGCTCCGACTCTCCGAGCGAGCGGAACGCGCGCGCGAGGATCGCACGGCTCGAGCGGCGCCAGGGCTTCGGACGCGCCGCGTGAGCGACGCGGCTCCCCGCTGGAAACGGCTGTCGCCGGCTGGGGTCGATCGAATCCGCGGTACGCTGGCCGAAGCTTCTTCGTGGGGGTCCGGTGTCGGAGGTCGACGCGACGCCGCGGCGAAGCGGTCGCCACGCCATGGAATCGTCGCCTGATCCCGCACAACCCGCCGAGTCAGACCGCCCCGCCAGATCCCATGCGCCGGTCGGCCCGATCGACGCGAGCGTGGTGCCTCGCTACGCGGGCCTCGCGACGTTCGCGCGGCTGCCTCGCCTGCAGGATGTCCGGCACGCCGACATCGCGGTCGTCGGCATCCCGTTCGACGCGGGCACGAGCTATCGGCCCGGGGCGCGATTCGGCCCGGCGCACCTGCGCGAAGCTTCGCGGCTGCTCCGCCCGTACAACCCGGCCCAAGATGTCTCGCCGTTCGCGCAGCAGCAGGTCGCCGACGCCGGCGACCTCGGCGTCAACCCGCTGCGCATCCCGGAGGCTGTGGCGCAGATCGAGGCGGGCGCCCGCGCGCTTTCGCAGCACGCCGACCGGCTCGTCGCCCTCGGTGGTGACCACACCATCACGCTGCCCCTCCTCCGAGCCGTCGCCGCGCAGCACGGGCCGGTCGCGGTCGTGCATTTCGACGCGCATCTGGACACCTGGGATTCGTACTTCGGCTCACCGATCTCGCACGGGACGCCGTTTCGGCGCGCGTCCGAGGAGGGGCTCATCGATCGCACGGCCAGCATCCATGTCGGGGTGCGCGGCCCGCAGTACAGCACGGTCGACCTCGACGACGACGCGCGGCTCGGCTACGAGATCGTCACGAGCGAAGACATCGAGGTGGACGGCGTCGGCGTCGCGATCGAGCGGATCCGGGACCGGGTCGGCGACGTCCCGCTGTACCTGACGTTCGATATCGATGTGCTCGACCCGGCGTTCGCGCCGGGCACCGGAACGCCGGAAGCAGGTGGCCTCACGAGTCGCGAACTGTTGCGGATCATCCGCGCGCTCGCGGATCGCCGGATCGTGGGCGCCGACGTGACCGAGGTCGCGCCGGCGTACGACCACGCGCAGATCACGGGGATCGCGGCCTCGCATGCGATCTACGAGGTGCTCAGCGCGATGTCGCCCAGGCCGTGAGCCCTGGCCGTCACGAGCCTGCGCTGCGCGCCACTCATGACGCGCCACTCATGACGCTCCGGTCATGACGCGCCGCTCATGACGTGCCGCTCCAAGATGCCGGGACGATCACCCACATCACCTCGGCGCCGGTTTCGGGATCTGCCGACCAGGTGTGCGGCTCTCGGCCGGGGAAGGTGAGTGAGTCGCCCGCGGTGAGCGGCACCGATCGGTCGACGAACCGCGCCGTGACCCGGCCGGCGAGCACGTGCAGCACCTCGACCTCGCTCGAGATGGTGTACAGCTCATGCCCGCCCGAGGCGCCGGGTGCCATGGACGAGCGGATGATCTGCACGCGCGACTCGCTCCGCGGTGAGACGAGCCGTTCGTGCACCCCGGTGCCGCCCAGGTTGATGGGCGGGGCCTCCTCGAGGGTCACCTTCTGGATCTCCGGCTCGGCGAACAGTGCTCCGACCGGCATGGACAAGACCTGGCACAGCTGCACCAGCGTCGCGACGCTCGGGGATGTCTCGTCGCGCTCGAGTCGGCTGATATAGCCCTTCGTGAGGCCGGCGGCTGCCGCGACCTGGGCGAGGGTCAGTCCCTGGGCGGTGCGCGCGTTTCGGAGTCGCGCCCCGATCGCGACGCGCGACTCGCTCGGGTCGGGATGCACCGGGCGCATGGAGCGGCCGCCTTTCTGCTCGGCGTGATTGACACGGCGGTGGCACGGTCGTACAGTGACGCACAGGTTTACCCAAGAATACCGAGAGTTTACAAATATGCAACCTCATTCTGCACAGCATCCGATCGGCCCCCTCGATGCCAGCGTCGTCCCCCGCTTCGCAGGGATCGCCACATTCGCCCGGCTTCCGCGACTCGACCAGGTCGACCGTGCCGACATCGCGGTCGTCGGCGTGCCGTTCGACAGCGGCGTCAGCTACCGCCCCGGCGCCCGGTTCGGCCCAGCCCACGTCCGTGAGGCGTCCCGGTTGCTGCGCCCCTACAACCCCGCACAGGATGTCTCGCCGTTCGCGACGCAGCAGGTGGCGGACGCCGGCGATCTCGCGGTGAACCCGTTCAACATCGACGAGGCCGTCGCCCAGATCGAGGCGGGGGCGCTCGCCCTCGCGGAGCGGGCCGACCGCATCGTCACGATCGGCGGCGATCACACGATCGCGCTGCCCCTGCTCCGTGCGGTGGCCGCGAAGCACGGGCCGGTCGCCGTGCTGCACTTCGACGCCCACCTCGACACGTGGGACACCTACTTCGGCGCACCGGTGACGCACGGCACCCCGTTCCGCCGTGCCTCCGAAGAGGGCATCATCGACCTGACGGCGAGCATGCACGTCGGCACGCGTGGCCCGCTCTACGGGGTCGAGGACCTGAGCGATGACGCGCGTCTCGGATTCGCGATCGTCACGAGCGAAGACCTCGAGGAGCACGGCGTCGCCGCCGCCATCGAGCGCATCCGCGCCCGCATCGGCGACGCACCGCTGTACATCTCGATCGACATCGACGTGCTCGACCCCGCCCACGCACCCGGCACCGGGACCCCCGAGGCGGGCGGTCTCACGAGCCGTGAACTGCTCCGCATCCTTCGCGCGCTCGCCGACCGCCACATCGTCGGTGCGGACGTCGTCGAGGTCGCCCCCGCATACGACCACGCGCAGCTGACCGCCGTGGCCGCCTCCCACGTCGCGTACGAGCTGATCAGCGCGATGTCACCCCGTCCGTAGCATCCACCCACGAACGCCCACCTCTCACGCGACCGAAGGAGCCCGCTCATGACCGACCCCCAGGCATCCCGACCGGGCCTCCGGCCCGCGCCGAGCGCGGCGCGCACCCCCGAACCCGACGAGGTGCTCGCGGCGGCCGCCGAGATCGTCGACGCGTTCACGGCGACCGACGGCGAGCGATACTTCGCGCGCTTCACGCCCGACGCGAGCTTCGTGTTCCACACCGAACCCGGCCGGCTCGACGATCGGGCCGCCTACGAACGGCTCTGGTCGGAATGGGTCGATGGCGGATGGCGCGTGCTCAGCTGCGACTCCACGAACCAGCTCGTCCAGGCCTTCCCCGGCGGCGCGGTGTTCAGCCACGACGTCGCGACCGCCGTCGACACCGGCGACGGTGAGGACCGGTATCGCGAACGGGAGACGATCGTCTTCCGGGTCGACGGCGACGCGCTGATCGCCGTCCACGAGCACCTCTCCCCGGCTCCGGCCGACCCCACCGTCTGATCTCGCCCTCGCACCCTCAGGAGAAGAAGCCATGTCGCTCTACACCCGACTCGACCGCCGGCTCGAGGCGCAAGCCGAGAACGCCGGACCCGTCAAGGGCGTGCTCTCGACGCCGCGCATCGGCATGATCTGGCTCGCGGCCAACCTCGTCGTGACGACGCTGCTCACCGGCACCCTGTTCATCCCCGGCGTCGACTACGCCACGGCGCTGACCATGATCATCGCCGGCACGCTCGCGGGTGCGCTCGTGCTGACCGCGATCGGCAACATCGGCACCCGGACCGGCCTGCCCACGATGGCGTTGACGCGCGGCGCCTTCGGCACCCGCGGCAGCTTCCTGCCGGTCGCGGCGAACGTGATCATCCTCATGGGCTGGAGCTGGGTGCAGGCGATGCTCGCGGGCGTCACCGTCGACTACCTGGTCTCGAGCCTCACCGGGTTCTCCAGCCCGATCCTGTTCTCCGTGCTCGCGCAGCTGCTCGTCGTGATCCTCGCGATCTTCGGGCACGAGGGCATCGCGAAGGTCGAGCCGTGGCTTGCGGTGCTCATGCTCGTCATCATCGGCTGGATCTTCGTGGTCGCGTTCACGACGTTCAGCCCGGCCGAGTACCAGTCGATCCCGGTCGACCCGTCGATCGGCTACTCGCCGGTCATCGTGCTCGACGTGGTCATCGCCACCGCCATCTCGTGGACGGTGCTCTCGGCCGACTTCAACCGGCTCGCGAAGACCAGCCGCGCGGGCATCATCGGCTCGGGCGTCGGGTACACGCTGTCGACCGTGATCTCGATGACGCTCGGTCTCACCGCCCTCGGCTACGTCATTCTCGCGGGTGGAGAGGCCGTCGCGTTCGACCCCGCGACGATCGTCGCGGAGTTCGGCGCGCCGCTCGCGATCGTGATTTTCCTCTCGGTCATGGCCACCAACACGATGGTGGTCTACGGCATGGTCACCTCGGTCGTGAACGCCCGAGTGGGCAGCCGGCTGAAGTTCCTGCCGACGGCGCTCGTGCTCGGAGCGATCTCGATCATCGGCTCGACCTGGCTCGCGCTGCTCGACCAGTTCACGAACTTCCTCGTGTTGATCGGCGCATTCTTCGTCCCCGTCTTCGCGATCATGATCGTCGACTACTACCTCGTGAAGCGGTCGGCGTACACGCGCGACATCCTGCAGCCCAAGGGCGGCCGGTACTGGTACGCCGCGGGCGTGAACTGGATCGCGGTCGCGGCGTGGATCGTCGGCGCCCTCGCGTCGTACGTGTGGACGTACGTGTGGCCGTCGCCGATCGGCGCCACCATCCCGGCCTTCGCACTCACCTTCGTGCTCTACTTCGTCGCGATGCTGCCCGACCGCGCCCGGCACCCGAAGGTCGAGAGCCGGCACCTGCGGGCCGAAGACGCCGAGGCCGCGACCGCCGACGTCGCATGAGCGCGACGGACGCCACCGGCGGGCCGGTGGGGCACGGGTCGGCTGAGGGCGGGTCGGCTGAGCCCGGCCCGATGCGAGACCTGAGTCACCGGATCTCGTCGGGCATGCAGGTGTACCCGGGAGATCCGAGCGTCCTGATCGAGCCGGCGCTCGAGCTCGACCGTGACGGCGTCGACGTGGCGCTGCTGCATCTCGGCTCGCACACCGGCACGCACCTCGACGCGCCGTCGCATACGGTCGCGGGCGGGCGCACGACCGGCCGGATCGGCCTGGACGAGCTCGTCGGCGAGGCGCTCGTCGTGCACGTTCCCGAGCTGGCCGCACGCGCGGTCGTGCGCCTCGCCGACCTCGACGCCGCGCTCGACGGCGGGCTGCCCGAGGCGGTGCCGGCGATCGTCGTGGTCGACACCGGGTGGGCGTCCCGGTTCGGCACGGATGCCGCGACGGAGCATCCGTCGCTCGATCCGGCCGCGGCGGCCGAACTGGTGCGCCGCGGGATGCGGGTGCTCGCGGTGGACACGCTGAGCCCCGATGCGACGGGCGGCGACGGATTCCCCGTGCACGAGATCGTGCTCGGGGCGGACCGGCTCATCGTGGAGAACCTCTGCGGGCTCGAGGGGCTTCCGGCGCGCGTGCGCATCGGCCTGTTCCCGCTCCCGATCGACGCCGACGGCGCGCCGGTGCGAGCGGTCGCGTTCGGCTGAGCGCTGCATTCGCCGACCACCGCCTCGCGGTGTGGGATATCCTCATGGGATATAGGAGGTGCTCCGATGGTTCGAACCACCGTATTCAGGAACAATAGGACCCAAGCCGTCCGTCTGCCGAAGGACGTCGCGCTGCCCGATGACGTGAAGACCGTCGAGGTGATCGCGGTCGGGTCATCGCGGGTGATCAGCCCGGCCGGGGCATCGGTCGATCTCTGGTTCGAGCACGGCACACGGGTGACCGAGGACTTCCTTTCGTCACGCGAGCAGGGTGAGCAGGAGCGAGCCGACTGGTGAGCGTGCGGTTCCTCCTGGACACGAACATCGTCATCTTCGCCCTGCGGAATCGCACTCCCGCATTGCGTGATCGGTTATCCAGTCACTACGGCCGCCTCGCGGTGTCGACGGTGACCGTCGCCGAGCTCTCGTTCGGCGCGGAGCGATCGCAGGATCCCGCCCGGAACCGGCGCGCCGTCGAGGAGTTCCTCCCACTCGTGGATGTGTTGTCGTTCTCTGCCGCGGCCGCCGAGCACTCCGGCGAAATCCGGGCCGCTCTCGCGCGCCTCGGCCGACCGATCGGCGCGTACGACGTGCTGATCGCCGGTCACGCGCGCTCGATGGGCCTCACGGTGATCACGAACAATGTGCGTGAGTTCGAGCGCGTGCCGGGCCTTCTGGTGGACGACTGGAGCGAGCCGGCGTAGGGCGGGGCATCGCGACGAGTGTACGGTGGTATATTGAGGTGCATGACTGCACATAGTCGCGCTGGTCGTCGTGCCACGCTCCTCGCTGTCGCCGGCGCGCTGGGCGTCGTCATGCTCACGACGCTCGTGACGCCGACGGCCGCAACCGCCGCCGAGAAGGTCGTCTCCGCCGACCAGCCAGGCTCGAGTGCTGTGCCGCCGTACACCCCGGTCGACCGGCGCGTGTTCGTGGGGCGGGCAACGCTGAAATACCTCGTGTCCCTGGAACTGCCGGCCTTCGAGTGTCCGCCCGATGCGCCGTGGATCGATACCACGAAGCGTCAGAACGGGGCCATGCCGGCGGGCATCGAGGCAGGGTCAGGAGACATCCGAGGTCACGTGAACCTCTTCACCTATCGAACGCGCGACAGTCGATCGGTCATCGGATGGGACGCCTATTGGGCCAACACCGTCACGAACTGGAATCACCAGACCCAAGATGTCCCGGTCTACGTGCATTGCACGAACGACAGCGCCAAGGCGTGGTCCTACCTCTGAGCATCGCCAGCCTCGGCTCGATGCGGCTGGTGGCTCACGCGGAACCGACGAAGGCCAGCAGCGCCTCGGTGACCTCGTCGGCGTGGGTCCACAGCAGTCCGTGCGGCGCGCCTTCGACCTCGACATATGTCGCAGCCGGCAGCCGCTTCGCGAACTCTCGGCCGGTCGAGTCGATCGGCAGGATGCGGTCGGCGGTGCCGTGCAGGATGAGGGTCGGAACGTCGATCTTGGCGATATCGTCACGGAAGTCGGTGAGCCAGGTCTGCACGACGGCCGACGCCGCATACCAGGAGGCGCCGGCCGCGACGGCCCAGCTGCCACGCACCGCGGCCTCGCTGATACGGCTGCCGAGGTTCTCGTCGAGGTTGTAGAAGTTCTGGAAGAACTCGTCGTACCAGCCGAAGCGGTCGCTCCTCGCTGACTGCTCGATGCCCGCGAACACCTCGCTCGGGACACCCGTTGGATTGTCGTCGGCCTGCAGCAGGTACGGTTCGAGCGAGGCGAGGAATGCCGCCTTCGCCACGCGCTCACTGCCGTAGGTGCCGAGGTATCGGCCCACTTCGCCGGTGCCCATCGAGAAGCCGACGAGGACCGCTTCGCGCAGGTCCAATGCCTCGAGTACCGCGTTGAGGTCCGCGGCGAACGTGTCGTAGTCGTACCCGACCGTTGGTCTCGCGGATCTGCCGAAGCCGCGGCGGTCGTACGTGATCACGTGGTACCCGGCGTCGAGGAGTGCGGCGGCCTGCTTCTCCCAGGAGGCGCCGTCGAGCGGGTAGCCGTGGATCAGCACGACGGGCTGCCCGTCGCCGTGGTCTTCGTAATACAGGTCGATCGTCGTCGAGTTCTCGTTGCCGATGGTGATGAATCCCATTTCGCGCTCCTCGCAGATCGATGTGTCCGCGATCCGGGCGCGAACGTCCCTTCGCCGGAGCGGATGACGTGCTCCGGCTGAGGATGGCTTACCACGGATGCGCCGCCGCCGCCTCCCCAGGGCCGGATCGCTCGACGATGCGCGCGATGTCGGTGAATGTGCGTGTCCGCCTCACATCGAGGCGACGAGCCCGGTCATGCTGGTGTGAACGCGTGTGCGGGGCAGCGGCGATGGCCGTCCGCCACCGAACGAGAGGACATCGCTCGATGAGGATCGCCGTCGCCGGAGGAACGGGTGCCGTGGGGCGCCACATCGTCGAGCGCGCCCGGGCGGCCGGGCACGACCCGGTGGTGCTCGCCCGAGCGACGGGGGTCGACCTGGTCGCCGGAACCGGCCTTGCGGACGCGCTCGCCGGGGCCGACGCCGTGATCGACGTGGCCGCGCAGCAGGCTCAGTCGGGGGCGAAGTCGCGCGCATTCTTCGGAGCCGTGACCCGGAACCTGCTCGCCGCAGAGGTGGCAACCGGCGTCCGCCATCATGTCGCGTTGTCGATCATCGGGGCCACCCGTGCCCCGCACGGGTACTACGCGGGCAAGGCGCTGCAGGAGCAGCTGGTCGAGGCGGCTGAGGTGCCGTGGACGCTGCTGCGCACGACGCAGTTCTTCGAGTTCCCCGAGCAGATGCTTCACCACACGACCTTCGGCCCCGTCGCCATGATCCCGGCGGCGCGTTCCCAGCCGATCGCCGCACGCGAGGTGGCACACCGGTTGATCGAGCTCGCGACGGATGCCCCGGCCGGACACGCACGGGACCTCGCCGGTCCTCGCGAGGAACGGTTGGCCGACCTCGCGCGCCGCTGGCTCGCCGCGAGCGGGCGGACCACGCGCGTGGTCGAGCTGCCGATGCCCGGGGGGTTCGGCCGGGCACTGCGTGACGGCACGGTGCTTCCGGCACCCGGAGCGGCCGACCTCGCGTCCGAGACGTTCGACGAGTGGCTCGCGACCGCGGTCACGCCGCCTAGGTCGTAGCGTGGTCGCGCTCGCTGCCGCGATCGTGGGCTGTCACTGCAGTGAGCATACTGATACTCTGGGATGATGCGCGCCCGCATCATCAGGATTGGCCTCTCGGTCGCCCTCGCCGCCGTGACCACGGCGCCGGCCGCCGCATCAGGCGCGGCTGCTGCGGCTGCTGCGGCCGATCGGCCCACGGCCGCGGCCGACGCCTATGACACCTATTCGGAAGAGATCTTCGCGACCTTCGTCGGTCGGGCGGCCGGGCAGGACTGGTCAGGCGCCTGCAAGCGCGGATACTGGCTCGACGCTCGTGCCGGCAGCCCCGGCCAGTCCATGGGGAAGGGATTCATCGTCTGGACGCAGCCGGAGGTGCCGGTCCTGGTGGTCGAGTACCCCTGGGAGCGCATCACGCGCGACGGGTACGTCGCGCGCTCGGCGGGCAGAGCCACCAACTTCGATCCGTTCTACGAGCGGTTCGTCCGGATCACCATGGTCTGCACGAACGATCCCGCGCATCTCTGGGCCGGCTAACAGGCCGCCGGGGCCGCCGTCGCCGTCGCGTTGCCGAAGGCCGCGTCGAGGACGCGCCGTCGCAGCTCGTTCGCGCGATCGGCGAACCCCCGCTGCCTGCGCACGTACTCGGCCTTGCCCCCGGCGGTCTCGATGCGCACCGGTTCGCCGCCCCAGGGCGCCATGTCGTAGGGGGAGGCCTGCATGTCGAGATACCGGATGTCGCGCGCGAGCTCGAACGCGTCGAGCACCAGCTCGCCCGGCACGAGCGGCCCGAGCTTGATCACCCACTTGTAGATGTCCATGTTGGCGTGCAGGCACCCCGGTTGCTCGAGATCGGGCTGCGTCTCGCGGGTCGGCGCGAACCGGTTGCGGGGTGTCGCCTCGGGCGTGAAGAACCGGTACGCGTCGATGTGGGTGCAGCGCAGGTCGTGCGCGTCGACCACGGCGTCCGTGTCGGCCTGACCGAGTCGCAGCCGGACGGCGTGCCGGTGCTCGCGCTGCCGGTACACCATGGCCCACTCGTGCAGGCCGAAGCAGCCGAACGCGCCAGGGCGCGACACCGTGGACCGCAGGATGCGTTCGACGGCCGCGAGCATCGGCGCCTTCTCGTCGCGCATCGCCGCCGCATCGACCCTGAGCGAGCCAGGCACCGCTCCCGCGGCATACCAGCGCCAGGCGGCACGTGGATCGTCCGAGGCATCCGCCAGCTCGACGCCCGCGCCGGGATGCCAGCGTCGAAGCAGGCTCGGTGAGTACGAGTAGTAGGTGAAGAGGAAATCCTCGATGGGGTGGGTGTCGCGCGCTGCCGCCCGCGCGCGGTGGCCGGCGGTGAGCGCGTCGGCGCGCGCCTCGTGGTCGCGCTCGCGGGCGCGCCAGACGGCGCCGGGCAGGAAGCTCACGCGTCGATGCTACGCGTGGAAGCGCCGCCGCCCGTCACGCGCCCGTGCGGACCATCCACTGCTCGGGGTTGGCGAGCGGTGCGAAGCCGTACCGCTCGTACATGCCGTGTGCATCGCCGGTCGCGAGCGCGATGCGACGCAGCCCGAGCGGTTCGAGGTCGGCGAGCAGGAATTCGACGAGCGCGAGGCCGACGCCGTGCCCGCGCACGGCCGGATCGACGTACACGTCGCACAGCCACGCGAAGGTCGCCGCATCCGTCACGACGCGTGCGTAGGCGACCTGGGCGCCGGATGCCTCGTCGTACGCACCGAAGTTCCGCGACCCGTCGATCGCGGCGTCCTGGACCTCCCGGGGCCGACCCTTCGCCCAGTAGGTGTCGGTGCTCAGCCATCGATGGACGAGGGCCCGGTCGAGATCGGCAGGGTCGGCGGAGAAGTGGTAGGCGGCGGGCATGCGGCCATTCTGCCAATCAGCCCGCCCCGCGCGGGTTTGACCGCGCCCCGTGGCGGCGAATACCGTCGCGGGTGCCATGACTGACCCGACGACGAGCATGCCCGAGACCTCCACCGCGAAGCTCGGCGTCTGGACCTTGAGCGCGATCGTCGTCGGCTCGATGGTCGGCGCCGGCGTGTTCTCGCTGCCGTCGAGCTTCGCGTCGTCCACAGGCGTGGTCGGTGCGCTCATCGCCTGGGCCATCGCGGGGCTCGGCATGCTCACGCTGGCCTTCGCCTTCCAGACCCTCGCCGTCAGGCGCCCGCAGCTCGACGCCGGCATCTACGCGTACGCCAAAGCGGGGTTCGGGGAGTACGCGGGGTTCTTCTCAGCCTTCGGGTACTGGGCGAGTGCGTGTGTCGGCAACGTCACCTACTGGGTGCTCATCATGTCCACGCTCGGCGCGTGGTTCCCGGTGCTCGGCAACGGCGACACATTCGTCGCGATCGCGCTGGCCTCGGCTGGGCTGTGGGGGTTCTTCCTGCTCGTCCGCCGCGGCGTGCGCGAGGCGGCTGCCGTGAACCGGATCGTGACGGTCGCGAAGATCGTGCCCATCGTGGTGTTCGTCCTCATCGCGCTGTTCGCCCTGCGCCCCGAGGTGTTCGCCGACAACCTCTTCGGCGGCGCGGCGCTCGAGGGCACGCCGCTGTTCGAGCAGGTGCGCGGCACCATGCTCGTGACCGTCTTCGTCTTCATCGGCGTCGAGGGGGCGAGCGTCTACTCGCGGCACGCGCGGCGGCGGCGAGACGTCGGGCGAGCGACGCTGCTCGGCTTCCTCAGCGTCTTCGCGATCTTCGCCTCGGTCACCATCGTGTCGTTCGGCGTGCTGCCCGCTGACGAGATCGCGCAGCTGCGGCAGCCCTCCATGGCGGGCGTCCTCGAGGCGGTGGTCGGTCCGTGGGGTGCGGTGCTGGTGAGTGCGGGGCTCATCGTCTCGGTGCTCGGCGCGTACCTGGCGTGGACGCTCATCGCGGCCGAAGTGATGTTCGTGGCGGCGCGGGACGGCGATATGCCGCGCTTCCTGGCCAGGCAGAGCGCGAAGGACGTGCCGACCTCGGCGCTGCTGAGCTCGACCGTGCTCGCGCAGGTGTTCCTGGTGCTCACCCTGCTCTCGAACGACGCGTTCGCCTTCGCGCTGAACCTGACGAGCGCGCTCGTGCTCATCCCGTTTCTCTTCGTCGCCGCGTACCTGCTGAAGATCGCCGTGCGCGGAGACGGCTACGCCGGGCTCGACGGGCGTGTGCGTCGGCGCGACGTGGTCCTGGGCGCGCTCGCGACGCTGTACGTGCTGTTCCTGCTCGTGGCCGCTGGGCTCACCTACGTGTTCGTGTCGTTCCTGATCTACGCGCCGGCGACCGTGTTCTTCGCGATGGCTAGGCGCGAGCAGGGTCGGCGGGTGTTCAGCTCGCGTGAACTCGTCGTCTTCGTCGCGTCGATCGCGGGTGCCGCGCTCGGCGTGGTCGGGCTCGCACTCGGCTGGATCAACATCTGAGCGGCGTCGGCGCGGCCGGCGCCGCGATGACTGAGCGCCGACTCAGACGGCCGGCTTCGACGCCTGTCCGTCGAGCCAGAGCCGGTCGGACGGGTCGCTGTGCGCGCCGTCGGTTCCGACGTGCTTGGACGAGATCCGATCGCCCTTCGTGATGACGTGCACGAGCGCCATGGCGTGCCCCTGACCGAGGCCGTAGTCGGCCTTCAACCACGCGACGATGGGAGCCGCCTTGCTGGTCTCGTCGAAGCCGCGCTCGCGTGCGAGCTCGATGAACTGTCGCGGGGTCAAGCCGGTCTTGGTCTCGATGTTGTCGAGATAGGCCTGGAACGACATGGCAGGTCCCTTCTGGGTGAGGTGGTCGAGGTGGACGCTGGGTGGGCGACGGGCGGATGTCTCGCTAGTGGTATCGGCCACTGTAGGCGTTGATCGCGGGCTGCCCGCCGAGGTGGGCGTAGAGCACGTTCGACGCGGAGGGGATCTCGCCGTTCGTCACGAGGTCGATGAGCCCGGCCATCGACTTGCCCTCGTACACCGGGTCGAGGATGACGCCCTCCATGCGGCCCGTGAGCCGCATCGCCTCATCCGTCGAGGCGACGGGAATGCCGTACTGCTCACCGGCCCAGCCCTCGAGCACGGTGACCTCGTCATCGCGGATCGCCCGGCCGACACCGATGAGCTCGGCGGTGTTGCGCGCGATCCGGCGGACCTGCTCGCGCGTCTCGTCAATCTTCGCGGAGGCGTCGATCCCGATCACCCGGCGTGGTCGCCCGCCGAAGTTCGCTTCGAGAGCGGCGAAGCCGGCGATCATGCCGCCGTGCGTGGAACCGGTGACGGCGCACACCACGATCGTGTCGAAGAACACGCCGAGATCGCGTTCCTGAGCGGCGACCTCGTGCGCCCAGTTCGCGAAGCCCAGCCCACCGAGCCGGTGGTCGGAGGCGCCGGCGGGAATCGCGTACGGCGTGCCGCCTGCGGCTTCGACGTCGGCGATGGCCTGCCGCCATGATTCCTTGAACCCGATGCCGAACCCCGCGGGGGAGAGCCGAACATCGGCTCCCATGAGTCGTGAGAGCAGGATGTTTCCGACCCGGTCGTTCGTCACGTCCGGCCAGTCGACCCAGTGCTCCTGCACGAGCACGGCCTTCATGCCGAGATGGGCGGCGACCGCCGCGACCTGCCGCGTGTGGTTCGACTGCACACCGCCGATCGAGACCAGCGTGTCGGCGCCCTGCGCGAGCGCGTCGGGCACGAGGTACTCGAGCTTGCGGACCTTGTTGCCGCCGAACGCGAGCCCACTGGAGACGTCCTCACGCTTCATCCAGATGCGCGCGCCGCCGAGGTGGGCGCTCAATCGGTCGACCGGATGCACCGGGCTCGGCCCGAACGTCAGCTGATGGCGCGGGAAGTCGGCGATGGGCATAACGCTCCTCAGGGGTGTGATGTACGAAGCGTCCCGGAGCGTTCGTGCCCGCGTCAAGAGCGGGCATTCCGCCAGGCGCTCTCCCGGCCGGGCCGCGCAAGCCCCACCGGCGAGGGCAGGCGGGTGCGAGACTGACCGACATGCTGCTGGATGAGCTCGTGGGGGTGGCCGAGGCCGTGGCATCGACGCGGTCGCGACTCGCGAAGGTGGACGCGCTCGCCGGGGTGCTCCGCGGACTCACGTCCGATGAGGTCGCGCCGGCCGTCGGCTTCCTGCTCGGCAAGCCCCGCCAGGGGCGGGTCGGCGTCGGCTGGCGCGGCCTGTCGAAGGCCATGGCCGACCCGGCCGCCCAACCCACGCTCACGATCGCCGACGTCGATGCCTTCCTCGATGGGCTCGTCGCCCTCACCGGCGCCGGATCCGCTGAACGCCGGACCGCGATGATGCGGGAGCTCACCGCGCGGGCGACGGCGCGCGAGCAGGATTTCCTCGGGCGCATGCTGCTCGGCGAGATGCGCACGGGGGCGCTCGAGGGCGCGCTGATCGACGCGATCGCGCGTGCCGCCGACGAGCCGGGCTCGCTCGTGCGGCGCGCCGCGATGCTCTCGGGCGACCTCGGTGAGACGGCGCGGCTCGCGCTCGCGGGCGAGCCCGGTGCGCTCGAGCGCGTCGGGCTCGTCGTCGGGCGCCCGGTGCTGCCCATGCTCGCGGCCACGGCGCCGACGGCCACCGACGCGCTCGCGACCACCGGCGAGGCATCCGTGGAGTTCAAACTCGACGGCGCGCGCATCCAGGTGCATCGACAGGGCGACGAGATCCGCGTGTTCACCCGCAACCTGGCGGACATCACGCGGCGGCTGCCCGAGGTGGTGGAGGTGGTGCGAGCCATGCCCGCGGACGCCGTGATCCTCGACGGCGAGACCCTCGCGCTCGACGAGAACGACACGCCACGCCCCTTTCAAGACACGATGTCGCGGTTCGGAGCGGAGACCGCCCGCGAGGCGGTGCTGCACCCGTGGTTCTTCGACGTCCTGCACCTCGACGGGCGCGACCTCATCGATGAGCCGCTGGCCGTCCGGCGTGCCGAGCTCGAGCGCATCGCGCCGACCCACCGCATTCCGGGCATCATCACCGACGACCCGGCCGCCGCCGAGCAGGTGTCGCGCGACGCGCTCGCCGCGGGGCATGAGGGCGTCGTCGTGAAGGCCGTCGACTCGACGTACGCCGCCGGCCGGCGCGGCTCAACCTGGGTCAAGGTGAAACCCGTGCACACGTACGACCTCGTCGTGCTGGCCGCGGAGTGGGGGTACGGCCGGCGAACCGGCTGGTTGTCGAATCTGCATCTGGGGGCGCTCGACCCCATCGGGGAGTTCGGTGAGCCCGGTGGGTTCGTGATGGTCGGCAAGACGTTCAAGGGCCTCACCGACGCGCTGCTGCGGTGGCAGACCGAGTACTTCCAGGAGATCGAGACCGGGCGCACGGCGGCGGCCGTGCAGGTGGCGCCGGTCACGGTCGTCGAGATCGCCATCGACGGCGTGCAGCGCTCGACGAGGTACCCGGGCGGTGTCGCGCTCAGGTTCGCGCGGGTCAAGCGCTACCGCGACGACAAGGAGCCCGCCGAGGCGGACACGATCCAGTCGCTGCGGGAGCTGCTCCGCGGGTGATCGCGCCGCCCCATCCCTGTCCCCGCGGGTGAGGGTGCGATGTTGGCGCCTGTTCGCCCCGGTTGGCGACCAAGATCGCACTCTCGCGAGGGATGGAGGGCGAACGCGTGAAGGCCGGCTCCGAGGAGCCGGCCTTCACGTTCGTCGAACCAGGTGTCAGCGGTCGAACCGCGCGCCCTGCGGGTCCGAGGGCAGCAGGAAGAGCACGAGCAGGATGATCCCGCCGACGATCGGGATGAGGCCGAGGAAGTAGAAGGGGCCGGCCTTGTTGGCGTCGTGCAGGCGGCGCCACGCGAGCGCGAGCCACGGCACGATCGTCGCGAGGAACCAGATCGTGCTGAGGCTCACGGTCACCCAGTAGCCGGGGCCGAGGGCGAAACCGCCGTTGGCGTCGACGCTGAACATGCCGCCGCCGATGTTCGACAGCAGCGAGATGACGATGCTGACGACGGTGCTGATGAGGAACCACCACCAGAACTCGCTGCGGCTCGCGCGACCCGTGAACGTCGCGTACTTCTTGAAGAACCGGCTGGCGGCCTGTCCGAGGCTCGCTCCGTAGAGCGGCTGGGACAGTGGGACGGCCTGTGTGGACGTGGCCTGGGCGGACATTGCGATCTCCTTCAGTAGGGTGCGGGACCGAGCGGTGAGGACCCGTCTGGCCCTCGTCGGGTGCGGGCGGAGCCCGACCTCCGCAGCTGCACAGCGTATCGGCAGGATGCGTCCGTTTTGGTGTTTGCTGTGAAGAATGACGCTATCGGCGTGTCGGGCTTGCCGCGGCCGCGACCTCCGAAGCGGCATCCGGACCGGCGATCGCCTCCAGCCGGCCGAGCGCGGTCCGCGCCCGCATCACGTCGCCAATCGACCAGTAGACCTTGGCCAGCCGTTCGAGCGTCGCGCGCTGATGGTGCTCGTCGCCCGCGACGTCGGCGACGTGCAGCGCCTCCTCAAGGGCGGCGAGCGCCTCGGCCGGCGCGCGTCGATCGGCGAGCATGATCAGCGATCGCGTGAGGCAGCGTGCGTCGCCGAGCCGTCGGAACATGTCGGCGAGCTCGTCGAGCTCGGCCGCGGCATCCGGCACCCGGAGCATCTGTTGCACGAGCGTCGCGTGCGCGAGCTCGTGGGTGTTGCCGACCCGGGTCGCGTAGTCGACGCACTCGGCCGCCCACGCCGCGGCCTCGTCGAGGTGCATCCCGTGCTCGGCGGCGGTGATCGCCATCATGTAGCGCGCATTGTTCACGTGCATCGCGTCGCCCGCGACGGCGTACCCGTGCATGGCCGCCTCGAACTCCGCGATGGCCGCGGCGGGGTTGCCCGAGGATGCGTCGCGCAGCGCGATGCCCCGCATCTGCCGGGTGGCCGCGAGCTCCCAGTCCTCGCCGAGCCGGAGCGCGATCCGTTCGGCCTCATCGAGGTGCGCGACGGCCGAAGTCTCGCGGTCGCGGTACGCGTCCGACATACCGGCGAGGTGGTGCGCGGCGAGTTTCGCCCGGTCGTCGCCGCCCTCGGCGGCCTCGAGCGCGAGCTCGGCGAGCTCGTCCACGAGCGGCACGTCGAGATAGCAGAGGGCGATGCCGAGCGCGAGGAGGTCCTCGGGTGCCGCATCACGACGGACCCGCTCATCGCGCGCGGCGAGCGCGATCGAGTGCACGCTGTCGGCATCCGACCCGTACTGTTCGATGCCGACGGCGAGCGAGGACGCCAAGGACAGCGCCGTCGGATGTTCGGCCGCGAGCGCCCAGCGCAGCGCGGCGTTGACCTCCGGGCACAGCAGTGCCGACCGGCTCATGGCCGCCGGGCTGTCGTCGACTCGCGCGACCCGCACGAAGTGCCGCGCGACGGCGGCGTAGTACTCGGCGTGTCGCTCCAGCACGTCGCGGATCAGCGCGGGATCGGTGCGTGCGTGCACGAACTCGCGCATGACGGCGAGCACGCGGAATCGCGAAGCCGAGGCCGGCACGAGCATGGAGTGGTCGAGCAGGCGCAGCAGGACGCCCTCGGCGCCCGGGTGGGTGACCGCGGTCGCGAGATCGACGTCGAACGTGCGGGGCAGCGCGGCGAGCCGGCACATCACCTCCCGTTCGTCGTCGCTGAGCAGGTCCCAGGTCCACGCGAACGCGGTCTCCAGCGTGCGGTGCCGTCCCGCAGGCGACGCCCGGTCGAGCATGGCGAAATCGCGGTCGAGGCGGTCGGCGAGCTCGGCGAGCGAGAGGTGGCGGGCCGCGCCGGCCGCGAGCTCGATCGCGAGCGGCAAGCCTTCGACCCGTCGGCACACCTCCTCGGCGAGTTCGCGGTCGCCGGGGGAGGGGGCGCGCCCGGAACGGTCCAGCCGGTCGAGGAACATCACGACGCCCGCGGCGGCGGGGCCGTCGGTCGCAAGGGGGTCGATGTGCAGGACCGGCTCCGTGCCGAGCGGCGTGCGCGAGGTGGTGATCACGTGCAGGTCGGGCGCGTTGCCGGTCAGGGCGTCGACGACCCGGTGCACCTCGTCGCCGACCCGGTCGACGTTGTCGAGCACGAGGAGCGTGGGGTGGGCGGCCAGGGCGAGGCCGACCGCCGTGCGCAGGTCGGTGTTCCGCGCCGATTCGAGCTCGACGGCCCTGGCGATGCGCGCGACGACGTCCTCGGGGCCGGCGTGCTCGAGTTCGACCACGAGCGGCGTCCGGTCGGGGTCCTGCGTGCGTGCGTACTCGAGGGCGAGCCGGGTCTTCCCGACGCCGCCCGGGCCCGCGACGGTCGCCCAGCGGTGGCGGGTGAGCCGGTCGTGCAGCTCGGCGAGTTCACGCTCGCGTCCGACGAACACGGTCCCCGGCACCCGCACCGCGGCGCCGCGCCGGCTGCCGGCGGCGGCGATGAGATCGGCGCGTGAATCGGCGCCCAGCTTCCGGCGGAGCGCGGCGATGTGGCTCTCGACGGTGCGCACCGAGATGAACAGCTCCGCGGCGATCTCGGAGTTGCTGAGGCGCCGCCCGACGGCGGCGAGGACGGCCCGTTCACGCGGGGTCAGCGTGTGCCCCGGCACGCCGCCCAGTCTAGGGCGGGCGAGCCGGGACGTCACGGTCTCGCTGCGGTCCGGCAGGCGCGTCACACCGCCGGGCGTGCGGTGCGCGCGAGGAGGCGGGTGGGCAGCAGCTGACGGATGCTCCGGCGGCCCGCCGCATCCGTCCAACCCGCTGCGGCGTCGCGGTCTTCCGCGAGCCGTTCCTCGATCATCCTGCGCTGCTCGAGCTGCTGCGTGAGTCGCTCGTCGTGCGCACGTTGCAGCCACGGGAAGTGGGCTTCGGAGAGGTACATGTCGGTGGTTCCTTTCGGTGTCGGCGCCGGCCCGCGAACGGTTCGCGAGCGGTGCCGTCGGGTCATTTGCGGCGCGCGGTGACGAGCAGGTACTCCCACCGCATGCTGCCGCCTCGGCCGTCGACGCCTGCGGCGCGGGCGTGCTCGGCGAGGGCCTGGTCGAGCGCGTCGACCTGCGCCGGGTCGTCCGCGATGCGCGCGTAGACCGCGATCGTGGGGCCGTAGGTGGCCTTGAAGTAGTCCCGGAACGCCTCCGGGGCGTCGAACCGGTCGATCTCGACGCTCTCGCGGCGGACCACGACCTCGTCGACGGCGTCGCCGAGCAGTTCTCGGACGTGTGCTTCGTCGCCCCACCGCGGTGCCGGGGTGGCGCCGGGCGGGAGCGGCGCCGCGTACGGCTTCATGACGCCGAACATGCGGCCGATGAAGCCCTCGGGCGTCCAGCTGAGCAGGCCGATCCGTCCGCCGGGCTTGACCACCCGCAGGAGTTCGGCCGCGGCGCGTTCGTGGTGCGGCGCGAACATGATGCCGACGCTCGAGACGGCGACGTCGAACTCGGCGTCGGCGAACGGCAGCGCCTCGGCGTCGGCTTCACGCCACTCGAGTTCGGCGCCGGCTTCGGCGGCGAGCCGCCGGCCCTCGGTGAAGAGCTCGGGCGCGAGATCGGTGGCGACCACCGTCGCACCGCGCAGGGCGGCGCGGATCGCCACATTGCCCGACCCGGCGGCGATGTCGAGGACTCGTTCGCCGGGGCGGACGTCGACGGCGTCGACGACCCGTGCCCCGAGGTCCCAGATGAGGTCGGAGGCGAGCTTGGGGTAATCACCGGACGCCCACATCGCGCGGTGCTTGGTCTTGAGCGCCGCGTCGTCGGCTGCGCCCGGGGTGTCGGGGAGGTGGGTGGTCGTGGTGTCGGACACGGTGCGGCTCCTTCGGGCTGCCTGGAACGGATGCGACCACTGTGCGCCCGACGCGTACGGGCGTCATCCGTGCCACGCACGGAGATTTCCTCAGCATGCGCACGGAGGCCGTGGTCAGGGTCGGTCTCGATTGCGCGTCAATGGGGGAGCGGGGTGGAACCCGGGCGTACGCTCTCGAGAATGGAGGGCCCTCCGAGCACCACACTGGTCGTCGTCGGCGATGAGGCGCCGGCCGCCATCCGATCGCTGACGGGGTTCGCAAATGTGCGAGCCGCGTCGTTCCACGATGTCCCGGATGCGTCGGACGAGGACGTGGCCCGATGGTCGGCGCACTCGTCCGAACCGTACGTCGTGCACGATCGCGATCCGCTCGGACACGTGGCCAGCGCGTGGGTGGAGTTCTTCGAGGAGCAGATCACGCTCGGCGTGCTGGAACTCGAGATCGATCGCGCGGTGGAGGCCGCGGAGCGCCATCTCATCGCGGTGCCGGACTATTACGTCGTCATCCACCCCGAGGCGCTTCCGGCGACCTGGCGCCACTGGTGGCTCGGCGTCATCGCCACGGCGTCACCCAGCCGGGTGATCCCGTGGCCGGCACCCGGCCAGCGCGACCTCGGCGATTCGCTGGCCGGCGTGCTGCGGCGACTGCCCACCGGGCGGGCCTGGCCCGAGGTCGAGTCCTGGTTGCCGCGCGTCGTCGGACAGGTGCCCGACCGCGTGGGCCTCGACGGCGCGGCGTAGCGGTCCGCTGGGCAACGGGGCGAAGCGGGCGGACCGCTCAGGTTCGCCGGGTACCCTGGCCGGATGGTCATCGCGCTCATCCGTCACGGTCAAACCGACTGGAATCAGGCCGCCCTCATGCAGGGGCGCACCGACATCCCGTTGAACGCGACGGGCCGGTCGCAGGCCAGGTCGGTCGTGCGTGAGCTCGCCGAATCCGACTGGGACGTGATCGTGAGCTCGCCGCTCGGGCGCGCGAGGGAGACCGCCGCGATCATCGCCGACGGGCTCGGGCTCGAACTCGGTGCGGCGTACGAGGGGCTCACCGAGCAGAACTTCGGCGACGCCGAGGGGATGCCCGTCGCCGAGGTGCACACGCGCTGGCCGGACCGGGTGTTCCCCGGAGCCGAGCCCGACGGCGAGGTCGGTGTGCGCGGTCTCGCGTCGCTGGAGCAGATCGCCGCGGAGCACCCCGGTCGCAATGTGCTGGCCGTCGCGCACGGCACCCTCATCCGTCGGACGCTCGCGTTCATCTCGGGTCACGACGCCGACGGCTACCCGCGGCTCGACAACGTGTCGAGCTCGCACGTGCACCTCGACGGCGACACCTGGGCGGTGCTGACCGTCGGCGGCGCGCCGTTCGACGAGGTGCGGATCGACCTCGACGCGCGCGCCGCGCAGCTCGCGGCCGAGCTGGCCGGCTGACCACCGCTCACCGGCGCGCCGGAACCGGCCGCCCGTCGGGCATCTGCCCCGTGGCGTCGAGCAGCCCGCGGGCGAGCATGGTCGAGCCCGCGACGGCCGCGGGCATCGTCGCAATCGCGCCGAGCGGCACGAGGAAGCACAGCTGCGTCGCGACGCCGAACCCGAGCACACGCCAGCGGTGCGCGCGCACCAGCTGCCGACGGTGCTCGAGGGTGAGCCCGCGTGCCTCGAACGCGCGCGCGATGAGCTCGCGTGCGAGCAGCCGGCCCGTGAGCAGCACTCCGACCACGGCGCCGAGCACGGTCCCGATGACGGGGAGCAGCCCCGCGAGCGCCGCGAGCACGGCGAAGACCAGGCCGAGTCCCATGAGCTGAAGGGCATCGACCACCGTGCGCCAGAACCCGCCGCCGGCGTCGGGGACCGGACCACCGAGCTCCTCCTCGACCGCGCGCCAGATGCGCTCGTAGAACGGGTCCCCGATCACGAGCGTGAGCGCCGTGAACGTCACGACGGCGAGCACGGCGGCGCCGGCGAACACGACGAACGCGACGGCGAGCCGGAACAGGTTCCGCCAGCCGGTGTCCCAGGGATCGGCGAAGGGGGTCGCCCAATCGACCAGGCCGGGCAGCTGGACGCCGAGCGTGATGAGCCCCGCCGCGAGCAGGACGAACGCGATCGCGGCGGGCACGAGGCCGAGCAGCATCGTCGTCGGGCGGCGTCGCCAGAACGCGAACCCCCGGCCGAGCAGCGCGAAACCCGCCGCGAACTCCTTCAGCATCGGCTCAGCCTATGGGGTCGACCTCGACGGCGAGTGGGGCTTGAATGGTGCCATGGCCACCCCCGCCGCGCCGCCGCTCGTCGACGACGACACGCTCGACGACCTCGAACGAGAACTGCTGGGGCGCGTGCGCGGCCGTGTGCTCGAGATCGGCGCGGGGGCGGGGGAGAACTTCGGCGCGTGGCATCCGGATGTCTCATGGACCGGGCTCGAACCCGACGCGACGCGCCGCGCGGAGCTCGCGACCAGGGCGCGTGAGTGGCGGCACGACACCCCGCCGCTCGACGCGGTCGCCGAGGCGATCCCGCTCCCGGACGCCTCGCTCGACGTCGTCGCCGGAACGTACGTGCTGTGCTCGGTCACCGACCTCGCCGCCTCGCTCGCCGAGGTGCGTCGGGTGCTGGTGCCCGGCGGGCGGGTCGTGTTCGTGGACCACGTCGTCGCCCCGCCGCGGACCCTCAAGCGCGCGGTGCAGCGCATCGCCACACCGATCTCGAAACGCGTGTCCCACGGCTGCCACTGGGATCGTGACCCCGAGTCGGCGCTCGCCGACGCGGGGTTCGTGGCCGACGAGGTCCGACGGCTCAGGGTCCGCTCGATGCCGTTCGGCCCGGTGCCCGTGCTGCTCTTCGACGGTCACGCCCCGCGCGACGGCTGACGCCCGCACGGTGGTCGAGGAGCGCCGACACGACATTCGCGGCGCATCTCGTGGTCAGGCTCAGCCGAGCGCCTGCACGAGGTCCGCGAGCAGGTCGTCGGGGTGCTCGAGGCCGACCGACAGCCGCACGAGCCCGTCGGGGATGGTCTCTGCCTCGGCGGGCCAGCGGCGGCGGCGTTCGAACGTCGACTCGACGCCGCCGAGGCTGGTCGCGTGGATCCAGAGGCGCGTGCGGCCGACGAGCGCGTCGGCGGGTTCCGCGCCGCCGGCGAGCACGATCGAGATGATCGTGCCGTATCCCGGGTACCGGACCTCGCTGAGCGAGGGGTGACCCGAGAGTCGCTCCACGAGGGTTCGCGCGGTCGCTTCCGCGCGATCGAGCCGCACGGGCAGGGTGCGCAGTCCGCGCAGGGCGAGGAACGCCTCGAACGCCGAGGGGATCGCGCCGCCGAGCGAGCGGCGCTCGACGAGCGCGTCGGCTCGTGCGTCGTCGGCGGTCAGGACCGCGCCCATGATGAGGTCGCTGTGGCCCGAGATGCCCTTCGTCGCGGAGTGCACGACGAGGTCGACCCCGTCCTCGATCGGCCGCTGCCGCAGCGGCGTCGCGAACGTGTTGTCCACGGCGACGAGTGCGCCGTGCGCGTGTGCGCCGGCCGTGAGCGCGGCGATGTCCGCGAGTTCGAGTGCAGGGTTCGTCGGGGACTCGAACCAGAGCAGCGCGGCGCCGTCGCACGCGGCGATGACGGCGTCGGTCTCGGTGATGTCGACCCAGCGCACGGCGATCCGACCGGATGCCTCGCGGTCGGCGAGCTGGCCCACCGTGCCGGTGTACGAGTGACGCGGGGCGACCACGATCCCGCCGTGCTCGACGAGGTCGAGCACCGCGGCGATGGCGGCGATGCCGGACGCGAACGCCACGCATCGACCGCCTTCGAGCGCGCCGAGCGTCTCCTCGAACGCCGTCCAGCTGGGGTTGCCGTACCTGCCGTACTCGAGATCGCCACCCGCGACGTAGGTCGACGCGAGGTGCACGGGGACGTTCAACGGCTGGTCGGGCTCGTGCGCGGGGCGTCCCGTCGTGACGACGAGGGTTTCGGGGTGGAGCTGGTCGTGCGAATGCTGGGGCTGGGGCATTCCGTCAGCGTAATCGCCCGATGCCCGCTGGCCGGAACCGAACGTGACCCGCTGTGACGTCGCGCACAATGGGGAGGTGCGGATCGTGGTGCTCACCGGGGCCGGGATCTCCGCAGAGAGCGGGGTGCCGACCTTCCGTGACGCCGACGGCCTCTGGGAAGGGCACCGGGTCGAGGATGTCGCCACCCCCGAGGCGTTCACCCGCGACCCGCTGACCGTACAGCGCTTCTACGACGCCCGCCGCCGGGCCGCCGCACTGGCTCGGCCGAACCCCGCCCATCGCGCGCTCGCACGGCTCGAGCGCGCGCTCGGCGACGCCCTGCTCGTGGTCACCCAGAACGTCGACGACCTCCACGAGCGCGCGGGGTCGTCGCGCGTGGTGCACATGCACGGCCGACTCGACACGGCGCTCTGCGAGGCGTGCGGTTCGCGCACCCCCGTGAGGGAGGATCTTGCCGATCAGCCGGCGTGCCCCACGTGCGGTGCGCGGGCGCTCAGGCCCGACGTCGTCTGGTTCGGCGAGATGCCGTACGAGCTCGACCGCATCGACCTCGCGCTCGCGGCGTGCGACCTGTTCGTCGCGATCGGGACGTCGGGCGTGGTGTACCCGGCCGCCGGGTTCGTGCTGACGGCGACCGAGTTCGGCGCAGCCACCCTCGAACTGAATCTCGTACCGAGCGAGATCTCGCCGCTCTTCGACGAGATCCGGCCGGGTCCCGCGAGTATCGCGGTTCCGGCCTGGGTCGACGAGCTGCTCGCGTAGGCTCGATGCATGAGCCGTACCGTCTGGACCGTGCTCGGCGTCATCGCCGCGGTCGTCATCGCGTGGATCCTCGTGGACGTCCTGTTCAGTCTGCTGTGGTTCGTCGGCAAGCTCGCGATCGTCGCGGTCGTGGCCGTGATCGTGTTCTTCGTGCTCCGAGGGGTCTTCGGCGGTGCCCGCGGGGACCGCCGCGAACTCGACCGCTGACCCGCGACCGGCGTCAGTCCTCGGCGTCGAGCTCCGCCCGGAGTTCGTCGGCCGCGGCCCGCGCTTCCTCAGCGGCCCGCGCGGCGCGGTCGTGCGCGCGCTCGAGCGGGCGCACCGCTCGCTCGGCCTCGGCGAGGTCGCGCTCGGCCGCGGCGAGCCGGGTCTCGAGGTCGCGCAGTTGCGCCTCCAGGTCGTCGCGGATAGCGGCGGCGCGGTCCGCGGCCGCGTGTGCGTCGTCGAGCCGGTCGGATGCCTCGGCCGCGGTCTCCTCGGCCGACACCGCGCGCGCCTCAGCTTCGGCCGTGCGGCGTTCGGCGCGTTCTCGTGCGGCGCGGTCGCGTTCGGCCTGCTCTCGTTCGGCCCGCTCGCGCGCGGCATGCTCGCGATCCGTCTCGCGATCCTCCTGGCGTTTTCGAGCCCGACGTGCTCCGACCTCGTCACGCGGGGCGTCGCCGTTCGCTGCGGCGGCACCGCCCCGTGACGACGAGCGGCCGGTTCGTGCGGCCCGACGCGGTCCTGGCGTCCCACCCGCGACGGCACCGTCGAGATCGACCTCCGTGCCGACCGCTTCGAGCGCGCGGACGAGCCGTCCGCTGCGCACGGCATCCGCCGCCGAGGCATCCGTCATCGCCGCTTGCAGCGTCTCGGCGACCTCGTCGACGACCGGGGCCCGCACCGCGTTCCCGAGCGCGTCGGCGAGGCGACCGGCATCGCGCGCGAGCGCCCCGACCACCTTGCGTCGCTCGCGCGCGAGCGCGGTGAGCGCCGCGGCGTCGAGGTCGGCCTGCGCCGCGCGGAGTTGCTCGCCGAGCTGCAGGAGCTCTTCGAGCTCATCCGCGCGGTGCCGCACGAGTTGATTCGTCAGCCACGCCGCGGGCGATGGGCGACGAAGCTCCCCGACCGCCTTCGCGAGCGCGCGGTCGTCGGCCCGGAGCTGGTTCGCGCGCGCATTGCGCGCCGACGTGAACTCATCGGGCAGGAGCGCGTACAGCGCGTCGGCGACGTCGTCGAGCGCGTCGTCGGCGCGCGCGGAATCGACCATGGCAGCCATCCTGCCTGATCGCGGGTGACACGCACCCCGAGCGCGCGTAGCGCATCCGGGCTGCGCTCCGCCAGGTCTTGTGTGATGCGACCAGACCGCGGAAGGCTGAGCGCGTGCGAACGACGTCCCTCTTCGCCGCCGCCGCGGCCGCGTACGCCGCGAACTGTGCGCTCGGTGCATCCGTTGCCCTGAAGCTCATCGACACGCGCAACGTGCGCTGGGTGCATCACGCGCTCTACCTCACGACCTCGACCCTCACGGCGGTCGCACTGAGCTCGGCGCTCTGGGGTCGGCCACGCACGACGAGCCGGCGCGCGAGCGCGGCCCTTGCGCCCGCGGTCGTGCCGCTGATCGTCACCCCGTATGCGGGCACGCACACCGGCCGGCATCCGGCCGTCGCGCTCAGCGCCGCGCCGTTCTTCGCTGCGGGCGCCGTGACGGCGCTCGCGGACCGGCGTGCACCTGCGCGTCGGGCACCGCGTGCCGACCGCCACCGACCGTACGCCACGAGGAAGGACTGACCGCGTGGAGCTGCTCGACGCCATCCGCCGACGGAAGACGACGAACGGGCCATTCCTGCCCGACCCGGTCTCCGAGGAACACCAGCGACTGCTCATCGAGGCGGCGAGCCGCGCGCCCAGCCAGCTGAACAGTCAGCCGTGGCGCTTCGTCGTCATCGAGTCACGCGACACCATCGAGCAGATCGCGAAGATCAGCGGCGAGAGCATGACCGAAGCGATGAGCAACGGAACCTTCTTCGAGCGCTACAAGCCGTACTTCCGGTTCAGTCAGGCCGAGATGGAGGAGAAGCGCTCCGGCATGCTCTTCGACAAGATGCCGGCCGCACTCCGGCCCTTCACGAGCCAGGTCTTCACACCCCGCGGGCAGAAGCTCATGAACACGTTCGGGGTGCCCAAGACCCTGGGCGAGGAGAACCGCAAGCTGGTCACGGGGTCGCCGCTCCTGCTCGCCGTCATGCTCGACCGGTCCGAGTATCGGCCTGGGCAGCTGAGCTCGTTCTACTCGGTGTTCAGCATGGGTGCGGCGATGGAGAACATCTGGCTGACCACGGTCGAGCTCGGCATGGGCATCCAGTTCATCTCGTTCCCGATGGAGGTCTCGGGGCGCTGGGAGGAGATCGTCCGGCTGCTCCAGGTTCCGGACGAGTTGGAGCTGATGGCCGTCTACCGGCTCGGATACGTCCCGCACGATCAACGCCGCCCGGCGATCGACTGGACGAGTCACCAGCGGAAGCTGCCATCACAGGTCGTCTTCCGCGAGACCTGCGCGACACCCGAGACACGGTGGGATGCCCCGCAGGGAGCCGGCGGCTCACTGTCTGGCGCCGGCTCGCCGGGCTGACCGCCGCGCCGCCACGATGCGGCCGTATCTTCGCCATGGGGCCTCGTCCGGCCAGTGCTTCACGACCGTGTGCACCGCCATGCCGAAGCTCCGCGCGAGACGGCTGCCGTCGCCGACCGTCCGGCGGGCGACGGCGACGGTCAGCGCACGGTCGCGCACCACCCGCGTCCCGGCCGGCAGATGCACACTCAGGTCCAGGTCGTCGTGGACGCGCGCGTCATCGCGGCAGACCTCGTCGCGGATCCGGTCCCACACGCTCCGCCGGACGAGCATCGCCGACCCCCACAGCGGCCGGTGGCCGAGCGCCGCGCCGGCGGCGAGCGAGTAGGTGCCCAGATAGGCGCCCATCGCGAGCCGGGACACGGGTTCCGGCCAGGCGGGGATGCGGCCGGCTCCGGTCACCGCGGTGATTCGGGCGGAACCGAATCTGCGCTTCGCGTCCGCGACCCAGGTCCGTGGCAGCACCGCGTCGGCGTCGACGCGAGCGAGCACCTCGGCGGTCGCTGCATCGAACCCGGCCGCCGTCGCGGCCGGGATGCCTCGCGCCGGCTCATGCACCACGCGCGCACCGAATCGTCGCGCCACGTCGGCGGAGCCGTCGGTCGACCCGTTGTCGACGACGATGAGCTCGTCGGGTCGCACCGTCTGCGCGGCGACCGAGCGCAGGCAGCGCGCGAGCAGCTCGCGGTCGTCGAGCACAGGGATGACGAGTGCGAGGCTCGGTGCGCTGGTGCCCATCGCCCAGACGATACTGGCGCGGCCCGGCGCGGTGATGGGGGTTGCGCGCGAACGCGTGGCTCAGCCGAAGGCGCGCAGCGCCGCGTCGAGCGCGGGCCGCTGCCCGGCCACGAGCAGGCGCCGGGCCTCCGGCACATCGGCCCACCGAGCGTCGTCGATCTCCGGGAACGTCTGGCGGCGCCCCGAACGGGGCGGCCACTCGATCTCGAAGGTCGAGCTCATGACACGCTCCACCTCGAACTCGGGTGCTTCGAGCCCGAACACGATCACGCGCTTGCCCGACCCGTACCGGAACTCGCCGAGCTCTGCGGCGTCGCCGGCAGGGGCCGGGACGCCGATCTCCTCGGCGAACTCGCGGTACGCCGCCGCGAGCGCGGGCTCGTCACCCTCGAGCTCGCCCTTCGGGATCGACCAAGCGCCCTCTTGGCGTCGGCTCCAGAAGGGGCCGCCCATGTGCGCGATGAACACCTCGAGCGAGGCATCCGAGTCGTCCCGGCGCCGCACGAGAAGCAGGCCGGCGCTCACGACCGGCATGCGGCTACTGCTTCGGCGCCTTCACCAGCGACCAGATGGCGGCCAGCGCGGTCACCCCGCCGAGCGCACCGATCACCGCGAGCCCGGTCCACAGCACCAATTCGATCGACATGAAGCTCCTCCCGAGCGAGTCCGGCTTCCCATTCTGCCCGGTTCGCCCGGTCGGCCGAAACCGGAGACGCCGCGTCGCCGGACCCGGCTAGCGTTGACGCATGGCAGACATCGTGATCATCGGCGGCCACGGCAAGGTCGCGCTCAGACTCGAACGACTCCTCAGTGAGCGGGGTGATCGGGTGAGCGCGGTGATCCGCAACCCCGATCACGCCGACGATGTGGCGGCGACGGGGGCGACGCCGGTCGTGGCCGATGTGGAGGTGCTCGATGTCGACGGCCTGGTCGGGCTCATCTCTGGCGCGGACGCCGTCGTCTGGTCGGCCGGGGCCGGTGGCGGCGCCCCTGCGCGGACGATGGCGGTCGACCGTGATGCGGCGATCCGGGCGATGGCCGCGGCCGAACGCGCGGGCGTGCGACGCTTCGTGATGGTGTCCTACTTCGACTCGCCCGACCGGTCCGTGCCGGCCGACAACCCGTTCCGGCACTACGCCGAGGCCAAAGCCGACGCCGACGAGCACCTCGCGACCACGGGGCTCGCCTGGACGATCCTCGGGCCCGGCCGGCTGACCGATGATCCGGGCACCGGCGCGATCGACACCGGGGCCGCCGCGAGCGCTGCGGTGTCGCGCGACGACGTCGCCGCGGTCGCCGCGGCCGTGCTCGCGGACGAGCGCAGCGTGGGCCGGACGATCCGGTTCACGGCGGGCAGCACGCCGATCGCGGACGCGGTCGCGGCCGGCTGACTCGCCCAGTCGGGGCCGGATGCCACGTGCTGCGGCCCCACGTCAAGGTCCTCTCGGTTTCGCGGGGAAGGCGGAAGAGTAGGCGCATCAGAGGACTGGAGGACCCGATGAGCGATCCGCTGAACCCGTGGGAGGAGAAGGACCGGATGCCGCCGAGCGGTGACCTGTCGCCGATGCCGGAAGGAACCGGCAGCACGCCCGACGACGAGAACGCCGCGACCGCCCTGCGCAGCGCGGCGGCCGCGCAGGGCGCGACCGGCGATGACGCGACCGGCGCAGATCTCGCAGGCACCGACGCGACCGGGACCGAGGCGAACGACCTGGAGGCCGACAACGCGGTCGAGGCCGACACCATCGAGACGCTCGACCCGGAGAATCCGCCGGTCTAACGTTTCCGGTGACTCCATTCGAGGAGACGATCGATCTCCCAGGTCGTCACGATGCGCTCGGCCGGGATGCCCGCGCGTTCGGCACGTGCCGCGCCCAGCTCGAGGAACGCGAAATGCCCAGGGGCGTGGGCGTCGGAGTCGATGCTGAAGAGGCACCCGGCGTCGCTGGCCATCGCGATCAGCTCGTCGGGCGGATCCTGGCGTTCCGGCCGTGAGTTGATCTCGACGGCCACGTCGTGCTCCGCGCACGCGGCGAACACCGCCTCGGCGTCGAACGTGGATTGCGGCCTGGTGCCGCGCGAGCCCTTCACGAGACGGCCCGTGCAGTGTCCGAGCACGTTCGTGTGCGGATCGGCGATCGCCCGGAGCATCCGTGCGGTCATATCGCGCTCGGGCGCGCGCAGTTTGGAATGCACGCTCGCGACGACGACGTCGAGCCGCTCGAGCATCTCGGGGGTCTGGTCGAGCGAACCGTCCTCGAGGATGTCGACTTCGATGCCGGGGAGGATCCGGATGCCGAGGTTGCCGTCTGCGTTCAGCGCCTCCAAGATCTCGAGCTGCTCGAGGAGGCGCTCGGCCGAGAGCCCGTTCGCGATCCGGAGGCTCGGCGAGTGATCGGACAGCACGACCCACTCCAGGCCGGCCGCGGCCGCACCCCGCGCCATGGCCTGGATGCTCGTCGTGCCGTCGGACCACTCGGAGTGCGAGTGCAGGTCGCCCTTCAGCTCGGCCGCGAGGCCCTCGCGCGCGCGTGCCGCGCCGGCCTGCTCGCGGAGTCTCGCGAGGTACTCGGGCACCCGACCCGCGGCTGCGTCGACGATGACTCCGTAGGTGGATTCTCCGATGCCGCTCGTGCGTCGCAGGCGACCGTCGGCGATGCGGGCTGAGAGCTCCTCCGGCGTGAAGCCGCGCACGACGTCGGCCGCGCGGCGGAACGCCTTCGATTTGAAGGAGGAGGCGAGTTCGCTCTCGAGCAGGGTCGCGATCTCATCGAGGGCAGCAGCGGCGTCCATGCCCCCATCCTGACACGCAGCCGCGGCTCGAATGAAGGCTTGCCTTACCTAAAAACGCGCGCTGACCGGGAAATTTGCAGCGTGTTGGCCCTTTCCATCGCGGGTGCGGGCGCGTAGCATCGCCCCTGACGCAAGGAGGCCACCATGAGCATGACGCTCGATGATCTGCCCGCCGTTGCCGAGTGCTCGGTGAGCGGATGCTCCTACAACGACCATTCGCACTGCCACGCGGCTGCGGTGACCATCGCCGGGTCGCCCGGCGATGCGGAATGCGCGACGTTCATCCCGCTCGGCGCCAAGGGCGGCCTCGACAAGGTCGTCTCGCACGTCGGGGCGTGCCAGCGCGCGGAGTGCGTGCACAACGCCGACCTCGAATGCACTGCGCCGGCGGTGCGCGTCGGCCCCGGGGCTGAAGACGCCGACTGCCTCACGTACGATCCGCGCGCGAGCTGAGCCGGGCGCGAGCTGGGCCGCGCGCGAGCTGAGCCGCGCGCGAGCTGAGCCGCGCTTGGTGGCCGGCTGCCGCGGGCTCAGGCCTGGCGCGCCGGCGCCTGACTGAAGCGGCAGCTCGTGGCCTCGAGGCGACCTTCGGGGTCGAGTCGGCCGAGCACGGCCCCGGCGATGTCGTAGAGCTGACGCTGCTGCTCGGGTGTGAGGGCGTCGAGCACGTGGCGTCGCACGGTCTTCACGTGACTGGGTGCGGCCTGCTGGATGAGATCAACCCCGGTTTCGGTGATCGTCGCGTTCGTCGCGCGCCGGTCCTCCGGGCAGGGGAAGCGGCGCACGAGTCCGCGGTCCTCGAGTCGCCGCATGACGTGGGAGAGGCGGGGGAGGGTTGCGTTCGTGGCGGATGCGAGCGCGGTCATGCGCATGGTGCGATCTGGGGCGTCGGCGAGCGCCATCAGCGTTTGGTACTCGAAATGCGTGAGCCCGGCGTCCGCGCCGAGCTGCGCGTCGAGCGCGGTCGGCAGCAGTTCGGCCACCGCGACGAGCCGGACCCACGCGGCCGCCTCCGCCTCGGTCAGCCAGGGTGTCTGCTCGCTCATACGGAGAGCTTACCGCATTGGTTGACGTAACAACTAAGTTCGCGTAGGTTGTAAGTTGTTCAAACAACTAAAGCGTCGATCGGCGCACGGAGGACAGTATGAGCACGGTCAGCATCATCGGCAACGGCAACATGGGCGGCGCGATCGGCGCCATCTTCACCGCGGGTGGCAACGAGGTGGAGTTCATCGGGCGCGACACCGCGACCCCGATCACCGGCGAGCTCGTCATCCTCGCCGTGCCGCACCCGTCGGTCGCCGACATCGTCGCGGCGCGCGGCGCTGAGCTCGCCCGTCGTATCGTCGTCGACATCACCAACCCGGTCGACTTCGCGACCTTCGACTCCCTCGTCGTCCCGGCCGGATCGTCGTTCGCGGCTCAGCTCGCCGAGCAGCTCCCCGAGGCGACCGTGCTCAAGGCGTTCAACACCAACTTCGCCGGCACGCTCGCGTCCAAGCAGGTCGGCGACGTGACCACGACGGTGCTCATCGCCGGCGACGACCCCGACGCCAAGCAGACGCTCGCCGACCTCGTGCGCGCCGGTGGCGTACAGGCCGTCGACGCCGGTTCGCTGGCACGCGCGCACGAGCTGGAGGCCATCGGCTTCCTGCAGCTCGGCCTGGCCGTCCAGGAGAAGGTCCGTTGGGACGCGGGCTTCGCGCTCGTCGCCGCCTGAGGCATCAGGCTCGCCCGCGGAGGTAGGCGAGCTGGGCGCGAACGGATGCCTCTGCGGCGCCCCGCAGCGCCGGATCCACGTCGTGGTACACCACCGAGGTGACCTCGCCTGCCGAGGCGTCATCGCCCAGCTGCGCCAGCGCCGCGCGAACCTGGTCCAGGCGTTCCGCGCGGTGCGCGAGGTACTCGTCGCAGATGGCTGCGAGGTCTTCGCGCACGGGTCCGTGCCCCGGGAGTACCGAGACCGCGCCGCGCCCGCCGAGCGCACGCAGTCGTTCGAGCGACGCGAGGTACGGTCCGAGCGCGCCGTCCGGATCCACGATGATCGTCGAGCCGCGGCCGAGCACGGTGTCGCCGGTCAGCACCGCGCCGTGCTCGCCGTCGTCCGGCAGGACCACGCACATGGAATCGGCCGTGTGGCCCGGGGTGGCCAGGATCTCCAACGAGAGGCCCGCCGCGTCGATCCGCTCGCCGTCGGCGAGCGGCGTGCCGCCGTGCAGGCAGAGCGCGGGGTCGACCGCCCGCACCGGAGCATCCGTCATCGCGGCGAACTCGGCCGCGCCCGCGGTGTGGTCGAAGTGATGGTGCGTGAGCAGGATGAGCTCCACCGGGCCGGCGTCCGCGAGGAGCCGGAGATGCTCGTCGATCGCCGGGCCGGGATCGACGACGACCGCGCCGCGCGCGGCCGGCGCTCGGAGGACGTACGAGTTCGTGCCGTCGAGTGTCATCGGGCCGGGGTTCGGTGCCAGCAGGAGGGACGCGGATCGCGAGACGGCGAACGGATTCGGGGCGGCGGCGGAGGCGTCCATGCGCGAAGCCTATCGCCGGCCGTCGGGCGGTGAGCACGGCCAGCGGCATAGGGTGAGGGGATGGATCGTGATGGGGCGATCGCGCCGAGCGCGACGACGCCGGACGCCGCCCACCTCCCGCAGTCCGTCGCCCACGCGGCGACCGTGGTCTTGCTCCGTGACGGTGAGCGCGGGCTCGAGGTGCTGCTCGCCAGACGGCCAGACAGCGCTCGTTCCTTCCCAGGCGCCTGGGTGTTCCCCGGCGGGATGGTCGAGCCCGGAGATGCGATCGACGGAGACGCGGCCGGCGAGCGCGCCGCCCGTCGCGCGGCCGTTCGCGAGACCGAGGAGGAGATCGGGCTCGTCGTCGACCCGGACGAACTCGTCCCGTTCTCGCAGTGGACGCCCCCGGCGGGCTCACCCAAGATGCTCATCACCACGTTCTTCGCCGCACGAGTGCCCGACGGGGCCCTCCGGCCGGAGCCCGCCGAGGTCGCCGATCTCGCCTGGATGCGGCCCGCCGCGGCCCTCGACCGGCACGCGGCCGGCGGCATGACGCTGTGGCCGCCGACGTGGGTGACCCTGCACCAGCTCGGCCCGGCCCGCTCGGTCGATGCGGCGCTCGCCGGTTTCCGCGCGGGTGAAGTGCGGTCCTACCTCTCCCGGCGCCTCGCCGACCGGACCACGCTCGTCTGGCAGGAGGACAGCGAATACCCGGGTGCGGCGGAGGTGCGCGGGCCCGCGTCCGCCGCGGCCGCCGTGAGACACCGGCTCGTGATGGAGCGGCTCCCTTGGGTGTATCTCAGCGACCTGTGACGCGCGCAACGGGGTGCCCGGGCGCGAGGCGCCTGGCTAGCGTGGACGCGTGGAGCTCGACTGGCTGGGCTGGCTGGACGCGCGCGACTACCTGATCGCCCGCGAGATCCTGCAGCGAGGCGTGGCCGCGCTCGCCGTGGTCGCGTTCTGGTCGACGCTGAACCAGTTCCGGCCGCTGCTCGGGGAGCGCGGGCTGCTGCCCGTGCCCGAACTGCTCCGACGCGTCTCTCGGCTCCGGGGCCCGAGTGTGTTCCGATGGGGGTACACCGATCGCCGGCTCGTGGCCGTCGCGACGGCCGGCATCATGCTCGGAGCATCCGTCGTCGCCGGGCTGCCGCAGCTCGGCCCGCCCTGGGTCCCCATGCTGGTGTTCCTCACGCTGTGGGTCCTGTACCTCTCGATCGTCGTCGTGGGGCAGACCTTCTACGGGTTCGGCTGGGAAATGCTGCTGTGCGAGGCGCTCTTCACCGTCGCGTTCCTGGGCTCGCTCGACCAGCCGCCACCGCTCGTCATCCTCGCCGCGGTGTGGTGGCTGGTGTTCCGGCTCGAATTCGGGGCGGGCATGATCAAGATCCGCGGCGGCCCCGAGTGGCGCGACCTCACCGCGCTCATGTACCACCATGAGACCCAGCCGATGCCCGGTCCGCTCAGCCGGCAGGCGCATCTGCTGCCGCCGTGGTTCCACCGGTTGGAAGTGGTCGGCAACCACGTCGCGCAGCTCGGGGTGCCGTTCCTGCTCTTCGTACCCGGCCCGGTGGGCTCGACCGCGGCGGGCGTGATCATCCTCACCCAGCTCTGGCTGATCCTGACCGGCAATTTCGCGTGGCTCAACTGGATCACCGTCGTCCTCGCGGCCGGGGCGGTCTCCGACTCGGCATGGCGCTGGCTCATCCCGGCGATCCCCGCCGATCTCGGCGCCGCTTCGTCGTCCATCCCGCTCTGGTGGGCCATCATCGTGCTCGGTATCGGGTTGCTCCTGCTCGTGCTGAGCCGGCGCCCCCTGCAGAACCTGCTGAGCCGCCGGCAGCTCATGAACGCCAGCTTCAACCGGTTCATGCTGGTGAACGCGTACGGCGCGTTCGGCACGGTCACCAAGCGCCGGGTCGAGTACGTCATCGCGGGCACCCTCGCCGCCGATCCTGAGGCCGCCGACACCGAGTGGCGCGAGTACGCGTTCAAGGGCAAACCCGGTGACGTCCGACGTCTGCCGAGGCAGTGGGCGCCCTACCATCTGCGGTTGGACTGGCTGATGTGGTTCCTGCCCCTCGGACGCAGGTGGGAGCCCTGGTTCGAGCGCCTCCTGGAACGCCTGCTCGAGGCGGATGCCCCGACCCTCCGCCTGCTCGCGAGCGACCCGTTCGACGGCGTGCCGCCGAGCTGGGTCCGCGTACTGGCGTACCACTACCGGTTCGCGACCCGGGCCGAGTTCCGGCAGACGGGCCGGCGATGGGTGCGCACGCTCGAGGAGGAGATCGTCCGCCCGGCCACGCTGCGAGGACGTGCTCCCGGCGCGCCACGCTGAGGTGCCCTGCCGGCGCGAACCGGCCGCGGCCGTCGACGTTATGTCGGCGGCGCCACGTTGTCGCCGTCTGCGCCAGTTCGGCTGGCCCAGAACCGCACGAACTGGCGCAACGGTCACACGTGAGCGAGAGTGCGCGCTTCGCCCACTGCGAATCGGACAGTGCAGTGTACGTATTCCTGCGCCATCCGCAAGCCCGGGGCGTCGCAGCGCGCGCTGCCTAGGCTGACAGCACGCATGGGCAACCCCTGCGGGCCGGCCGGGCGTCTCCCGGAGATCCAGGAGGCACCATGTCGCAGATCGAAACCGCGGGGCACCCCGAGCCGCCGCCCAGCACGCGGACCGCGTCGGGGCCGCAGCACCTCGCGTCACGCTCCGGTTCGGGCGCACACTCGTTCGGCACCGGCCTCGGCACGGGTCCGGCGTCGACGAGTTCGGCGTCGACGGGTCCCTCGCCGGCCGCCCCGCCGTTCGGCTCAGGTCCGGCGTACGCGACCCCGGTGACCGGGCTGCCCCCGCTCACCCCCGCATTCGTCGGGCGGTACGCGGTCCGCGAGCGCATCGGATCCGGAGGCATGGCCGACGTCTACCTCGCCACCGACACCCAGCTCGGGCGCGACGTCGCGGTCAAGGTCTTCCGCGCGGAGCAGGACACGCCGGCGGACCGGCTCCGCCGCGAACGTGAGATCCAGCTGCTCGGCGAGCTGAACCACCTCGCGATCGTCGGCATCTACGACGCGGGCTTCCTCCCGCCGGAACAGGCGGGCCGGCGCTTCATCGTCATGGAGCTCGTGCGGGGGCGGTCGCTGTCGCACCGCCTCTCGTCGGGCGCGATGATGCCGCGACAGGTCGCCGAGATCGGTGCGCAGATCGCCGACGCGCTCGCGTACGTGCACGGCCGACAGGTGCTGCACCGCGACATCAAGCCCGAGAACATCCTGCTGAGCGACGAGCCCGCGTACGGGTACTCATTGACCGCGAAACTCGTCGACTTCGGTGTCGCGCAGTTCATGGACGGCACCCGGCTCACCGGGGACGGCTCGATCATGGGCACCGCGGCGTACATCGCCCCGGAGCAGGCCCGCGGCGAAGAGGCCGGCCCCGCGAGCGACGTGTACGCCCTCGGCCTCGTGATGCTCGAGGCGCTCCGCGGTGAGCGCGAGTACTCCGGTTCGCCGATCGAGGCGGCCCTCGCCCGACTGCATCGGCCGCCGACGATCCCGGAGGAGCTCGCTCCCGAATGGCGCGAGCTGCTGGAAGCGATGACCTCCAACGATCCCGCCGACCGGCCGTCGTCGCACGACGTCGCGGTGACCCTGCGCGATCTCATCCGATCGATGGTCGCCGAGGGCCGCGGCAAGCGCTCGCGGCGTGCCGAGCGCGGATCGCGTGCCGAGCGCGCGTCGCGCGCCGAGCGCGCGTCGCGCGCCGAGCGCGGATCGCGGCGGGCGAGCAGCGACGAGGCATCCGTTCGCCGCGCCGGGTCCTTCTGGGGCTTGCGGGTCCGCCGGCACTAGCGTCGAACCATGTGGACCCCTGCGAAGCGGCGCCGCCGCGATGACCTCACGGACGCGCCGGCCGCGGAACTGACGGCGGCCGTCGACGCGCGTGCGCCGGAGGTCAAGATCCGCGCGTTCCGTATCGGATTCGTCGGTGCGATCGGCGTGCTGTTCGCGCTACTGCTCGGCAGCATCGTCGGGCAGCTCGGCACCGTCATCCTGTATGTCGCGCTCGCCCTGTTCCTCGCGCTCGGCCTCGATCCGCTGGTGAGCTGGCTGCAGAAGCGGATGCCCCGGTGGCTCGCGATCCTGCTCGTGGTGATCGTGGTCGTCGGCGTGTTCGTCGGGCTGATCGCGACGATCGTGCCGATCGTGATCGAGCAGACGCGGATCCTCATCGAGGACTGGCCGACGATCGCGGACAACGTCGAGAAGTCCGACCTGATCGTCTGGCTGAACGGCATCATCGGCGGTGACGCGATCGCGCAGGGCGTGAGCGCGATCGGCGACTGGCTGGGCGACCCGAAGAACTTCGGCTCGCTCACCGGCGGCATCCTCGCCGTCGGCGCCGGCATCGCGGGCGGCTTCACGGGCGCGACGATCGTGCTCATCCTGACGCTGTACTTCCTCGCGTCGCTGCACGCGATGAAGCGCTACTCGACCCGGTTCGTGCCCGCGAGCTCCCGGGCGAAGTTCAGCGAGGTCTCCGAGGAGATCACCGGTTCGGTCGGGCGGTACGTCATCGGTCAGGGCTCACTCGGGCTCATCAACGGCGTGCTGAGCTTCATCTATCTGTCGATCATCGGGGCGCCCGCGCCGATCCTGCTCGCCTTCGTCGCATTCCTGTGCTCGCTCGTGCCCCTCATCGGCACGCTCACCGGTGCGGTCATCATCTCGCTCGTGTCGTTCGCGGCGTCGCCCGAAACCGCGCTGGCGGCCGCGATCTACTACCTCATCTACATGCAGGTCGAGGCGTATGTGCTGAGCCCACGCATCATGAACCGTGCGGTGGCCGTCCCCGGCGCGCTCGTGGTCATCGCGGCGGTCGCGGGCGGAACGCTCGGCGGGGTGCTCGGCGCGCTCGTCGCGATCCCCGTGGCGGCGTCGCTGATCACGATCGTGGAGAAGGTCGTGTTCCCGCGGCAGGACACGATCTAGCGGGACGCGGGGGGTCGCCGGCGAAGACCCTGACTCGCGTCGTGACATTGTAGTATATTGCGCGGTATGACCCTTGCATCCTCCCGTCCGGTCCTCGCCGCCGTCGTGGCGGCACTCGCGGTCGGCGGCGTCGCGCTCGGCGGCCCGCCGGCCCATGCCGCGGCCGACGATCCTCCCGAGATCATCCGCGTCCTGGCGTTCGACGGCGAGGTCGGCCCATGGGGCTCGTCCTACATCCCGGCGGCGACGTGCCCGTTCACCCACCCTTGGCTCGTGAACCAGAATCTGACCGGCTCTCGCCCGGGCATCTACTTCAAGGGAGTCGAGATCATCGACCCCGCGAACTCGATCTACCTGACGATGTGGGAGTCCCGGCATGTCGCCGACGCCTTCACCGGGTACGTGACCGGGGTGCGATCGCCCGGGGGCACCATCAACAACGCGAACCCCTTCATCACCGCCTCGTACGAGGTGTGGTTCAGCTGTACCCGCGCCCCCGAGAAGTACGGCTTCACCTCGGCGGACGGCGTGCGCCGCACTGCCGGCTGAGGCTCGCAGGCCAGATCGGTCAGACCCTCCAGAGCCGGCTGCGGGACTCGAACCCGCAACCACCGCTTTACAAGAGCGGTGCGCTACCAATTGCGCCAAGCCGGCAAACCTTCGCGATCAGTCTAGCGAGATGCTCGCGGGTGGGCGGCATGGGGACCGATCAGACCGATCCGTCACCGTAAGCTGGTCCGGGCGCAGGACGCGGGTCGCGGGGCGCCTGAACGACTGAGGTGGGGGTGCCGTGACCGTTGACGTGAACGCCGGGACGGAAGGGGCGACGTCGACGCCGGACGCATCAGCCAAGCGGCGACGCCATCTGCCGGCCTGGCTGGCCGTGATCATCGCCCTGCTGTGCGGCGCGGGCACGGCCCTGCAGTCGCGCGTCAACGGGGAGCTCGCGCGCGAGCTCGCCGACCCGTACATGGCGGCCCTGATCTCGTTCGGCTCGGGGCTCCTGATCCTGCTCGTCTCGCTCACGGTCTGGAAGCCAGGGCGCGCCGGATTCACGCAGCTCCGGGGCCAGCTCCGAGACCGGCGCATCGCGTGGTGGATGCTCACGGGCGGGGTCGCCGGCGCGTATTTCGTCACGACGCAGGGGTTGTCTGCCGGCGTGCTGGGCGTCGCGGTCTTCACGGTCGCGATCGTGGCCGGGCAGACGGTCGGCGGACTCGTGTTCGACCTCATCGGACTGGGGCCAGGCGGCCGTCGTGGCGTGACGCTCCAACGCGCGGCCGGTGCCGTCCTCGCGCTCGGGGCGATCGGCTGGGCCGTGTCGTCACAGCTCGCGCACGAGGTGCCCCTGCTGCTCATGCTGCTGCCGTTCGCGGCGGGCATCGGGTCGGCCTGGCAGCAGGCCTTGAACGGCCGGGTGCGCGCCGCGGCCGACAGCGCCCTCACCTCGACCGTCGTGAACTTCCTCACGGGCACGACGGCGCTCGTGGTGGTCGTGCTCGTCCATGCGGCGTTCGCGGGGTTCCCGACGTCCCTGCCGACTGAGCCGTGGCTCTACCTCGGCGGACTGCTGGGCTGTCTCTTCATCGCCGGTCAGGCGATCGTGGTGCGCGTGATCGGTGTCCTCGTGCTCGCGCTCGGAAGCGTCGCGGGACAGCTCGCAGCGGCCCTCGCGCTCGACCTTTTCGTGCCGACGCACGATCGAGTCGTCGACGTCGCGACCATCGGTGGCACGCTGCTCGCCATCGTCGCGGTCGGCATCGCGAGTATCTCGAGGAAGCGGCGGAGCGTCAGTCGAGCGTCGTGAGGCGGTCACCGGTGCCGCGCTCACGCGGTGCCGCGCGCTCGGCCGGGCGTCCGCCGACGTAGAGCCAGCCGAGCAGCCGCTCGTTGGGGCCGAGGCCGTGCATGGCCGCCACCGCCGGGCGCCTCGTGTGCGGGCCGGTGCGCCACATGACGCCCCAACCCGCCTCGTCGAGGAGCAGCGTCAGCAGGTGCGCAACGCCCGCCGCGACCGCCTCCTGCTCCCACTCGGGAACCTTCGGATGCGGCGTGACGGTCGCGACGATCGCGAGCAGCAGCGGTGCCCGCAACGGCTTGGCGGCGAGCTTCTCGGCGTGCTCCGGGGGGAGGCCGGATGCCTCGGCGAGGGCTCGGCCGAGCCGGACGCGCGCATCCCCGCGGAGCGCGATGACCCGCCAGGGCGCCAGCGCCGCATGGTCTGCCACCCGGCCGGCGGCGTCGAGGAGCTCGCGCAGCTCGGCGTCGTCCGGCGAGGCATCCGTCACCTTCGGCGACGACCGGCGCCGCAGTGCCGCCTCGCGAACCGAGGCCACCGCTCAGGCCTGGGCGTCGGATGCGGCGGTGGCACCGTCATCCGCCGGGGCGCTCTCGCCGGCCGCGGCGAAATTCAACGCGATCGAGTTCATGCAGTAGCGGTCGCCGGTCGGAGTGCCGAAGCCGTCGGGGAAGACGTGCCCGAGGTGCGAGCCGCAGTTCGCGCAGCGGACCTCCGTGCGGACCATGCCGAGCGACGTGTCCTCCAGGAGTTCGACTGCCTCGGGGCGGACGGACTCGTAGAAGCTCGGCCACCCGCAGCCCGAGTCGAACTTCGTCCCGCTCTTGAACAACTCGGCGTTGCACGCCGCGCAGGTGTAGATGCCCGCTCGTTCCTCATCGAGCAGCTCGCCCGTCCACGGGCGCTCGGTCGCGGCTTCACGGAGCACGGCGAACTGTTCCTCGCCGAGCTCGGCACGCCACTGGTCGTCGCTCTTCTGGACGCGGTATTCCATCGTTCTCCTTCCGGTCCGGCCGGGAGAGCCGGAACACGCGGGCGCCGTTCAGCCTAATCCCGCACAGGGTGCAACGCGGCTGTGTGTCGTCCTGTTCCGTGTGCGGCGAAACCGGTGGTGAGGACGCCGCCCTGCTCCGACACGCGGTGCCCTACTCCGGCACGCGGTAGCCGTGCTCCCACACGCGGAGCAGTGACGCCGCGGGCACGCCGCGCGGCTCGGCGGGTTCCCAGCCCGGCACTGCCTAGGATGTGGGGCAAGCGCGGTAGTGGGCCGGGCGCGACGGGAGGCGAACATGACGGATGCGCCCGCCTCCGAGCATGCCGCCGGCGACGCCGCCCGGGCCGACGAGCACTCGTCGCTCGATGAGCGTGGTCGTCGCATCCTCGCGTTCGAGTCGAGAGCGTTCGGGCACCCGGGCGCGAAGGCCGAGGCCGTGCGCGCCGAGTTCGGCCTTTCGGCGGCGCGCTACTATCGCCTCCTCGGCGAGCTCATCGACTCGCCGGCCGCGTTGCGGCACGATCCCATGCTCGTCAAGCGCCTGCAGCGTCTGCGTGAGGCACGCGCCGCATCGCGAGACCGCCGAACCCTCAGCCTCGGCCGGGCGCTCGACTGAGCCCCGGCCCCGACCCCCGACTGGATCCCATGGCCCAGAAGTTCCCCCGCGACCGGTTCGACCGCATCCCCGACGGCATCGAGCGGGTCGGTGCCCATCGCGCGCCGCGCCGCCGTGGTCAGGGCTGGATCACGTTCGGATGGGCCGCGCTCGCGACCGTGGTGCTGGTCGTCGTGGGCATCGTCGGGATCACCGTCTTCAACGATCGGCTCAATTTCGGCGAGCCCCCGCAACCGACCCAGGCTGAGGCGCCCGTCGAGACCGCACCGCCCACGATCGCGCCAGACGTTCCGGTGACCGTGCTGAACGGCACCACGACGGCCGGCCTCGCCGCGCGCGCGGCCGAGGCGTTGACTGCCGCAGGTGTGCCGGTGGGCACGACCGCGAACGCGAGCGAGGACACCCTGACCGCGACCTACGTCTACTACGCGTCCGAGGACCTCGAGGGCGCGGCCCGCGGTGTCGCACAGGTGCTGCCCGAGGCGGAGGTGCGGTTCGACGCGAAGTTCGCCGAGATCGGCACGCCACTCGTCGTGGTGCTCGGTGCCGACTACGCGGAGGCGGCCGCGGGCTGAGCCTGGCGCCGACGACTCGCGCGCCGACATCACGCGAAACCGGACGAGCCATTCCGAATCGTTGCCATTCTGCGACCATTCATGGCAAATCAATACTTGTGCGCGCGAATTTGTCCCACCAATCTGGAGATTGGTCGTCCGATCCCGTGAGTACGCCACGCACCCCCCAGGTGCACGTCAGCGCGATTGGCGGCCCGGTACAGGCCGCGGGCACGTGCTGACGACACGGCAAGACACACGGTATTTGGGAGCAACGCATGGCGAACGGGACCGTCAAATGGTTCAACGCTGAAAAGGGATACGGGTTCATCACCGTCGACGAGGGTGGCCAGGACGTGTTCGTCCACTACTCCGCCATCGACATGACGGGCTACAAGGTGCTCGAGGAGGGCCAGCAGGTCGTCTTCGAGGTCGGCACGGGCGCCAAGGGCCCGCAGGCCGAGTCGGTCCGCCCCGCCTGAACCTCAGCTCGCGACGCGCCGCCCGGTGACGGGCGGCGCGTCGCGTGCGCGCGCCCTCACCACCGCGTGCGCGCGCCCTCACCACCGCGTGCGCGCGCCCTCACCACCGCGTGCGCGCGCCCGATCGTGCCCCGCGCGTCGCGACCGATCGCGCCGCTCCTGCTGGCTACGATGGCGGAATGTCGCCAGATGCCGCGCGGCGCGGATGGGCTCGCGCACGCACCGCCCTGCTCGCATCGATGGTCATCTCGTTCGCCGGATGCAGCGCCGCAGGCGGTCCGGCGGTCGACATCGAACCCGTCTTCACGCGTCCCGCGCCGCAGGCCGTCTCGGCCGCCGCATCCGTTGTGTTCGCGCCCCTGCGCGGCACGCTCGCCGAGGCGGCGACGCTCGTGCATCCGTCGCTCGCCGTCAAGATCGACAATCATGTCGACGCGCGCCCGCAGATCGCACTCAATCGCGCCGACATCGTGTTCGAAGAGCTCGTCGAGGGCGGCATCACACGCTACGTGGGCGTCTGGCATTCGGATGTCCCTGACGAGATCGGGCCGGTGCGTTCCATCCGGCCAATGGATCCCGACATCATCACGCCCTTCGGAGGTCTGGTCGCTTACTCAGGTGGGCAAGAGCAGTTCGTCGCGATGATGGAGGACACGCCGGTCGTGAATCTCGTCTTCGACTATGACGACACCGGGCTGTTCTGGCGCGCGGACGAGCGGCCGGGTCCGCACGACGTGATCCTGGCAGCCGCCGAGGCGGTTCAGCGGTACGGCGACCTCGCACCGCCCGCGGTGCAGTTCGCGTACGGCACGCAGGACCCGCTCGCCGCGACCGCCGGCGCGCAGTCGACGAGTCGGATCGACGCGGTCTTCTCGGATGCGCGCTACCCGACGTGGGAGTGGGATGGGACCAGCGCTGCCTGGGTCCGCTCGCAGGAGGGTGCACCCGACTTCGAGGCCTCCGGCGACCGGGTTCGCGCGGCGAACGTCGTCACGCTGCGGGTCGACGTCGACTGGAGCTTCGGCGAGGTGCCGCGCACAGTACTCGTCGGGGAGGGGGAGGCGTGGGTCTCCGCCGCGGGTCGGACGGCGCACGGCCGGTGGATGAAGCCGACGCGCGAGTCTCCGATCTCGCTCGTCGCGGACGACGGGTCGCCCCTTCGGCTCGCGCCCGGCACGACCTGGGTCGAGTTGGTCCCGCTCGACGGCTCGGTGACCTTCGCGCCCTGATCGCGCGCTGCCCGATCACGGAGTCGGTCGCGCCGCGACGGCGCCGCGCGGCGCCGTCGCCTCGGCCGCGGGAACCCATCGGACCACCGCGACACGCGGCTGTGGCGCGGCTCGCGCGTGCCGGCGGCGCGCTTGCACTCTCGAATCGAGAGTGCCAGAATCGGTGTTAGCACTCACGCGTTTCGAGTGCTAACCACCATTCTTCGGACGTCCGGGAAGGGACGAGAGAAACACATGGCAAAGATCATCGCTTTCGACGAGGAGGCCCGTCGCGGTCTCGAGCGTGGACTCAACACGCTCGCCGACGCGGTCAAGGTGACCCTCGGCCCGCGCGGCCGCAACGTCGTGCTCGAGAAGAAGTGGGGTGCCCCCACCATCACGAACGACGGCGTTTCGATCGCCAAGGAGATCGAGCTCGACGACCCGTACGAGAAGATCGGCGCCGAGCTCGTCAAGGAGGTCGCCAAGAAGACCGACGACGTCGCGGGTGACGGCACCACGACCTCCGTCGTGCTCGCGCAGGCGCTGGTCCGCGAGGGCCTCCGCAACGTCGCCGCCGGCGCCGACCCGATCAGCCTCAAGCGTGGCATCGAGAAGGCCGTCGAGGCCGTCTCCGCCCAGCTGCTCGAGAACGCCAAGGAGATCGAGACCAAGGACGAGATCGCGGCCACCGCGTCCATCTCGGCCGCTGACCCGCAGATCGGCGAGATCATCGCCGAGGCGATCGACAAGGTCGGCAAGGAGGGCGTCGTCACGGTCGAGGAGTCGAACACGTTCGGCACCGAGCTCGAGCTCACCGAGGGTATGCGTTTCGACAAGGGCTACCTGTCGGCGTACTTCGTGACCGACCCCGAGCGCCAGGAAGTCGTGTTCGAGGACCCCTACATCCTCATCGCGAACTCGAAGGTCTCGAACATCAAGGACCTGCTCCCGATCGTCGACAAGGTGATCCAGACGGGCAAGCAGCTCGTGATCATCGCCGAAGACGTCGACGGCGAGGCCCTCGCGACGCTCATCGTCAACAAGGTCCGTGGCATCTTCAAGTCGGTCGCGGTCAAGGCCCCTGGCTTCGGCGACCGCCGCAAGGCCCAGCTGCAGGACATCGCCATCCTGACCGGTGGCCAGGTCATCTCCGAGGAGCTCGGCCTCAAGCTCGAGAACGTCACGCTCGACCTGCTCGGTCAGGCGCGCAAGGTCGTCATCACGAAGGATGAGACCACGATCGTCGAGGGTTCGGGCGACGGTGAGCAGATCGCCGGCCGCGTGGCTCAGATCCGCCAGGAGATCGAGAACACCGACTCCGACTACGACCGCGAGAAGCTGCAGGAGCGCCTCGCCAAGCTCGCCGGTGGCGTCGCCGTCATCAAGGCGGGTGCGGCCACCGAGGTCGAGCTCAAGGAGCGCAAGCACCGCATCGAGGACGCAGTGCGCAACGCCAAGGCTGCCGTCGAGGAGGGCATCGTCGCCGGTGGTGGCGTCGCGCTCATCCAGGCCGGTGCCGCCGTGCTCGGCTCGCTCGAGCTCAGCGGTGACGAGGCGACCGGTGCGAACATCGTCAAGGTCGCCATTGAGGCGCCGCTCAAGCAGATCGCCCTCAACGCCGGTCTCGAGCCGGGTGTCGTGGCGAACAAGGTCTCCGAGCTGCCCTCGGGTCACGGCCTCAATGCCGCGACCGGTGAGTACGGCGACCTGCTCGCGCAGGGCATCATCGACCCGGCCAAGGTGACTCGTTCGGCGCTGCAGAACGCGGCATCGATCGCGGGCCTCTTCCTCACGACGGAAGCGGTCGTCGCCGACAAGCCCGAGAAGACGCCGGCTCCGGTCGGCGACCCGACGGGCGGCATGGACTTCTAAGTCCGCTTCGCCTCGCGAACACACGAAGGGCGTCCCCGGAAGGGGGCGCCCTTCGTCGTTCTCGTGAGCGTGGTCGGCCGGTCGGCCGGTCGGCCGGCCGGCACGAGCGCACGTGACCGGCACCTCGGGGCGAAGCACGCGTGACGCAATCGTTGCGGAAGGCGCTCTCCGACTCGGCGGGCGGCTCCGTATTCTCATCTCATGGCCCACCGTCACCACTTCGGCGATCTCGCCGTGCTCCTTCCACTTGCGGCGCTGGTGCTGCTCACCGGATGCACGGCGACCGAGCCAGCACCCGCCGCGGGTTCGTCGCCGACCTCGCCCGAGACGGCCGCACCGGCGCCGGTCGTCGACCCCGGTCCGACCTCGCGTATCGATGCGGACTGCGATGAGCTCATCGAGCTCTCGGCCCTGCAGGCGTTTGTTGGCGGGACGGGCGCGCCATTGGTCGCGGTGGCGATCGCGGAGCGGCTCACGCCTGATGACGCGGCCGTCCTCCAGCTCGGGGGACTGCTCTGCGAATGGTCGAACGTCGCGGAGCCCGCGCCGTGGGGAGGTTCGCCCACTGGCGCGCAGCAGGTGAGCCTCCGCGTCCTTCCCGAAGGGGTCGAGCAAGCCGCGGCATACGTCGCGGCCTTTGACGAGGCCGATCCCACATATGGCGAACACGTGCAGGGGCCGCGTTGCAGCGCCCCCGTCGAAGGCGGCCGGACGAGCGGGTACTGCGAGCTCATGGGCGCCGTCGGGCCGACATGGGTGGAGTTGCAACTCTCCGGAATCGCCCCGCAGCCCGGTGCGACGGATGCGTCGCTCAGAGACGCGTTCCGGGCGAGCGTCACCGACTCACTCGTCGCGGACTTGCAGGCGACGGCGCTCGGCCCCCGTTGGGCTCCACTCCAGGCGAGTGAGGTGGCCTCGTGCGAGATCGCGCTTCCCGTTGCGGAGGTCGCGGAACTCACCGGCTTCGCGGACGCGGCGTTCGGCGTGACCCGAGACGGCCCGAGCATCGGCCAGTACGTCTACGCAACGGAGCAGACGGGTGCAGCGCGATGCTCGATCCATCCGACCGCTGCCCTCGACGCGACGTTCGGCGAGGTCGTGCTCCTTCCGGACGGCGGCTGGGCGTTCGAACGTTACCGGGAAGACTGGATCGCCTCCGGCGGAGCCGAGCAGCCGGTGGTCGGCGTGCCGTCTGGAGCCGCGGTCGTGCGGTGCGTCGACGACACCGCCGTCTGCCGCCTGGATCTCACCGTCGACGGTGACTGGATCGCGATCGTCTTCCCGCCGATGTCGGACGGGTCCGCACCGTCGCTGCCAGGCGTCGACTACGAGGCCGCCCGCGGGGCGATGGTGCCGATCGCGGAGGCGATCGCTGCGAACCTCGCGGCCGCGTAGCTCGTACCGTTCGGCTGGAGAGCGGGGCGGATACCGGCCGCGAGGCGGCGCAGGGGAGGGGCGACTCACGACCCGAAGAGCCTCGCGTTGGCGTGTTCGACCTCGAGGTACTGCGTCGCCGACAGGCCGAGGGCCTGGTTCAGGCTTTCGAGTGATTGCTCGACCTGTTGCTGTGTGGCCCGCCATTGACCGACGGCCGCCTGGAACGCGGCCGACGCCTGCCCGGTCCAGGAGGATTGCAAGCCCGTCAACTGTGCCATGAGCCCGCTGACATCCGAGCGGATGCGCTCCATCGTTGCCTGCGCTCCCTGCGTTGCGGCGTGCAGTTGGTCTCCATCGACCTGAAATCCCGTCATGCTGAATCCTTTCGCGAGTGATGCAGCGACGGTACCCGGCGGTGTCGTGCGCGGCCGCGGGCGCGGGGCGACGTGTGCGCTCCCAACGGACGGCCTTCGGCTGTGGAGGAGCGGTGCGACCGCCGAGGCGGTTTCAGCCTTCGGAGGTGAGCTGCGGCGACGCGGCCGATCCCGCCAGGGGCAGTGAGACCCGGAACGTCGCGCCGCCGCCGGGCGTCTCCACGACGTCGACCGAGCCGTTGTGGGCGGCGACGATGGACGAGACGATCGCGAGGCCGAGCCCGGAGCCGCCGGTCTCCCGAGTACGCGAGGTGTCCGCGCGCCAGAACCGCTGGAAGATCTTCTCTCGGATCTGCGGCGGAATGCCTTCACCGTGGTCGACGACCTCGATCATGGCGCGCTCAGCCGCATCGTCCACCGAGATTCGAATCTCGATGGGGCTGTCGACGGCCGTGAACCGGACCGCGTTGCCCATGAGGTTGGTGATGATCTGCCGGATCTTGTTCTCTTCGGCGAAGACGATCGCGCGCCGCACCGGCTTCACCGGTGCCACGACCGGCCCGGTCTCGTGCTGCGGCTGTTCCTGCGGTTCAGTACCCGGCGTCAAGGGTTCGGTACCCGGCGTCAAGACGGCCCCGTGCTCGCCGGCGGCCTTCTGGCCACGAACGCGCCGCCCTCGGAGTCGGGCGAGGGTCGCGCCGGCGATGGAGGACACGGTGGACGTCCCGCGTGCGCCCTTGGCCGGCGCCGGGTCGAGTTCGACCTGGAGCACTGGCGCCGTGCCCGTGGCATCCGCCGGCCGCTCCTCGGGCGCGATGACCGTGACCACCCGCCCGGGGTTCGCGGCCATCGTGTCGAGCGCGGCGTCGCGCGCGAGGGGGACGAGATCGACCTCGGCGAGCACGAGCGGCTTCGCCTCGTCGAGCCGCGCGAGCGCGAGCAGGTCCTCGACCAGGCCACCCATGCGAATGGCCTCTTTCTCGATGCGGTCCATCGCCTGGCCGACCTCTTCGGGGGTCTGCAGCGCCCCCATGCGGTAGAGCTCGGCATAGCCGCGCACCGAGACGAGCGGGGTCCGCAGCTCGTGCGACGCGTCGCCGACGAATCGGCGCATCTGCTCGATGGTGCGCGCGCGATCCCGGAAGGCCCGGTCGATGCGGTTCAACATGGTGTTGAGTGACCGGTTCAACCGGCCGACCTCGGTGTTCGGCGTCGCCCCACCGAGCCGCTGGCTGAAGTCCCCGTCCGCGATCGCGGCGGCCGTCCGTTCGACCTCGCGCAACGGCGCGAACGTCGTGGTCACGAGCATTCGGGTCAGCAGGGCCCCGACGACGATGACCCCGAAGCCGAACCCGAGGAAGATCGTGAGGTAGGCGGCGAGCAGCTGCTCGGTATCCTTCGTCGAGATCGCGATGAGGATGGGAACGAACGTGCCGTGCGCATCCGACGTCTCGAGCACCGCGATGCCGCGGAAGGTCTTCTGCCCATTCATGTCCTCGAGCTCGAGGATCGCGTAGTGGCCGTCGTTCATCGCCGCGACATACGTCGGCGGGAGCGTCGACGGGATCTTCGGCAGCTCGTCGGACGACCGGTCCTCCCAGTTGTTCCGCTGATACGACCCGTCCGCGTTGTACTGGGCGACGAACACCTCGGTCTGGTCGGAGAAGTCCAGCCGCTGCAGGTTCGTCGTGCCGCGGGTCGGCGTCTCGAAGTACTGCAGCACGCCGCTCGACGCGATCGACTGCAGTTTGTCCTTCATCTGCTGGTCGACGTACCCGCGGAGCATCGCTGCGGTGCCGATGCCCGACACGAGAAGCCCGAGGGTGAGCATGAGCACCGTGACGCCGGTGATCTTGGTGCGCAGGGAGATGCGGCTCCACCGCTCGGAAATCGTCTGATGCATGGCGCGGCGAGTCTACGAAGCCAGCCTGGGGCGGCGCTGAACTACGCCTTGGACGATTTCAACATGTAGCCGAATCCGCGCTTGGTCTGGATGAGGGGCTCCGCCGAGTGCTGGTCGAGTTTCCGCCGAAGGTAGGAGATGTAGCTCTCGACGATGCCGGCATCGCCGTTGAAGTCGTACTCCCAGACATGGTCGAGGATCTGCGCCTTCGACAGCACCCGGTTCGGGTTGAGCATGAGGTAGCGCAGCAGCTTGAACTCGGTGGGGGAGAGCTCGACCGGGGTGTCGCCGACGAGCACCTCGTGCGTGTCCTGGTCCATGGTCAGCTCGCCGGTGCGGATCACCGCGTCCTCCTCGGCGTGCATCGTGCGACGCAGGATCGCCTTGATCCGCGCGACGATCTCGTCGAGGCTGAACGGCTTGGTGACGTAGTCGTCGCCGCCGACCGTGAGGCCCGTGATCTTGTCCTCGGTGTCGTCTTTCGCGGTGAGGAAGAGGATGGGCGCGGTGTAGCCGGCCGATCGCAGCCGCTTCGTGACGCTGAAGCCGTTCATGTCGGGCAGCATGACGTCGAGGATGATGAGGTCGGGCTCCTCCTCGAGCACCGCCGAGATGGTCTGGGCGCCGTTCCCGACCGCTCGCACGGCGAAGCCCGCGAAGCGCAGGCTCGTCGTGAGCAGGTCGCGGATGTTGGGCTCGTCATCGACGATGAGAATGCGCGGTCCGTCGCTCATGTCGCCATTCTCCTGCGGGTGGCCTGAATCTTTCCTGAATGTTTTTCGAGTGCGGTGGGGTCGGCGCGTCGCGGATGCCCCGACCGGCGGCGTCTCGCGCCCGGAACGGAGTCGGCATGCCAGACTCACACCATGCTTCGCCGTATCGGGCCGCGCGAGTTCGACTTCTCGCGGCAGGTGGCCGTGATGGCCATCGTCAACCGCACGCCTGACTCCTTCTACGATCAGGGCCGCACCGACGCGCTCGACCTCGCGGTCGCGGCCGCGGTCGCCGCGATCGACGCGGGCGCCGACTGGATCGACATCGGCGGAGCGAAGTTCGCGCCCGGCCCGCCGATCCCCGTCGCCGAGGAGATCGACCGCGTCGTACCGGTGGTCGCGGCGCTCGCGCAGTCCGGCGTCGTCATCTCCGTCGACACGTTCCACGCCACGGTGGCTCGTGAAGCGCTCGCGGCCGGGGCTCACGTCATCAACGACACGACGGGCGTCCGCGACCCCGCCATGGCCGACGTCGTCGCCGATGCGGGCGCGAGCATCGTCATCACCCACAGCGCTGCGCCGCCCCGACAGCCGTTTCCGTCGCCGCGCTACGACGACGTGGTCGGCGAGGTCGTGGCCTTCCTCAGGGAGCGGGTGTCGCTCGCCGAGGCGCGTGGCGTCGCATCCGACCGCATCATCGTGGACCCTGGGCACGACCTGAACAAGCACACGCTCGACTCGCTCGAGCTCACCCGCCGGCTGGGCGAGGTCGTCGACCTCGGGTACCCGACGCTCGTCGCGCTCTCGAACAAGGATTTCGTCGGCGAGTCACTCGGTCGTCGCGACCGGCACCAGCGCGTCGAGGGCTCGCTCGCCGCAGCCGTGTACGCGGTGCTGCAGGGCGCGCGCATCGTGCGGGTGCACAACGTCCGCGAGACCGTCGACGCCATGCGCATGATCGAGGCCATCGAGGGATGGCGGGAGCCCGCCTTCCTCGAGCACAACCAGTAGTCCGGCGAGTCCCAGGAGCGGAGGGTGAGATGACCGACACGAGTGACCGCGAGCGTCTGCTCGACGCCTACGCATTGCCCGACCGAGTGACACCGCGGGTCAGAATGAACTTCATCATGAGCCTCGATGGCGCCGTCACGCTCGAGGGACGCAGCGGCGGTCTCGGCGACGCGAGCGATCGCGCCGCCATGCAGGCCATCCGCACGCTCGCGGACGTCATCGTCGTCGGCGCGGGTACCGTTCGGGCCGAGGGGTACGGCGGCGCGCGGGTGAGCGAGACGGATGCCTCCTGGCGTGCGTCGCGCGGCTGGCCACCGCAGCCGCGGCTCGCGATCGTGTCGAACCGGCTCGACCTCGACCCGAGGCATCCGGTGTTCGCGGAGGCGGTCACCCGGCCGATCGTGGTGACCCATGCTCGTGCGCCCGAAGCCGAGCGCGCCGCACTCGCCGAGGTCGCCGACGTGTGGGTGTGCGGCGCGTCGGCCGTCGACGTCGACCGCATGCTCGACGCCCTCGCGCGTGATGGCATGCGGCAGGTGCTCTGCGAGGGCGGACCGAGGCTGTTCGGCGCGCTGCTGCAAGCCGGATTGGTCGATGAACTGTGCCTGAGTCTCAGCCCGACCCTCGTCGGCGGCGATGCCGGCCGGATCGTGCGCGGTGTAAGCGAGGCCGCGCGTCGCATGCGGCTCGTGCATGCGCTGCCCGCCGGGGATCTGCTGCTGCTGCGGTACGCCCGGGCCTGATCGCCGTGTGACCTTGGCGTGAACCGCTCGACTGTGGCACGCGGGGCTTGTCCTGCATCTTGGGTTCTAGTATATTTGTGGGATCCAGTCTTGGCTTCAGGGAGGCACACATGTCCATGCGTTTCGGTCGTGGGCTGCTTGCAGCCACCGCACTCTCGTTCCTTGCGGTCGGCGGCCTGCATGCCACGGCAGCGATGGCTGCTGTGCCGGAGGGCCTTGATGGGTCCACGAGTTCTGTCGTCGCGGACGCCGGGTCGGCATCGGCCATGTTCGGTGCCTTGTCGCGAGTGACTGATCGGGTCCCGCCGGGATACGACTGCACGGACACCGAGACCGGGCTGCCTTGCACTTTCCTGGCCCCGGCAGCGATGGCCGCCGCGCCTGCGGCCTTCGATGAGCGCGCCGACCTTGTCGGCACTCTGCCGATGCCGACCGATTCGGGCGAGCCGACGGGTTTCCAAGCGGGTCTGGGGGAGATCATCTGGTGCAGTGATCCGTCGGGGTTCTAGGGTCGCTGTCCCGCGACGCTGGCCGACGGCCTGTCGACCGCCAGGGTCGCTGAGCCAGGTCGGTCCGTGGTCGAGGCGCCGTCCAGCCAGGGCAACTGGTGCCGAGACGGGGACGTCTGGGTCTCGTGCTGAACTCGAGCCACCACGTCATCCTGCCCGGCGGCTGCTGACGGGCTGCCGCAGGCTTGCTCGTCACGCGGCGGCGTTAGGCCGCAGCGGCGAGGGTGTGCGCGTCGAGGATCGTGTACGAGTAGCCCTGCTCTGCGAGGAAGCGCTGGCGGTTCTGCGCGAAATCCTGGTCGACCGTGTCGCGCGACACGAGCGTGTAGAAGTTCGCCGACAGACCCGACTCCTTCGGTCGCAGCAGTCGGCCGAGCCGCTGCGCTTCCTCCTGCCGTGAGCCGAATGAGCCCGACACCTGGATCGCGACGGTCGCCTCGGGCAGGTCGACCGAGAAGTTGGCGACCTTCGACACGACCAGGACGGGGGTGGTGCCCTCACGGAACTCCTGGAACAGGCGCTCACGCTCGTCGACGGGTGTCGAGCCCGTGAGCTGCGGGGCGCCGAGCGCATCGGCCAGCTCGTCGATCTGATCGAGGTACTGGCCGATGACCAGGATGCGCTCGCCGGCGTGCCGGGCCACGAGCTGCCGGACGACGTCGAGCTTCGCCGGCGCCGTCGCGGCGAGCCGGTATCGCTCGTCGTCGGCGGCCGCCGCGTACTGGAGGCGCTCGCTCTGCGGCAGGTCGATGCGCACCTCGAAGCATGCGGCGGGAGAGATGAAGCCCTGTGCCTCGATCTCCTTCCACGGGGCGTCGAAGCGCTTGGGGCCGATCAGGCTGAACACGTCGCTCTCGCGGCCGTCCTCGCGCACGAGAGTCGCGGTGAGGCCCAGACGGCGGCGGGCCTGCAGTTCGGCCGTGAGCTTGAACACCGGCGCGGGCAGCAGGTGCACCTCGTCGTAGACGATGAGGCCCCAGTCGAGGGCGTCGAGCAGCGACAGGTGCGCGTACTCGCCTTTCCGCTTCGCCGTGAGGATCTGGTACGTCGCGATGGTGACCGGCTTGACCTCCTTGACCTGGCCCGAGTACTCGCCGATCTCCTCCGACGTCAGGGTCGTGCGGCGGAGCAGCTCGTCGCGCCACTGCCTCGCAGAGACCGTGTTCGTCACGAGGATGAGCGTCGTGGTCTTCGCCGTGGCCATGGCGCCGGCGCCCACGAGGGTCTTGCCGGCCCCGCAGGGCAGCACGACGACGCCCGAACCGCCGTCGAAGAAATTGTCGACGGCCTGCTGCTGATACCCGCGCAAGTGCCAGCCGTTCTCCTGCAGACCGATGTCATGCGGTGTGCCGGGCGTGTACCCGGCGAGATCTTCAGCGGGCCAGCCGAGCTTCACGAGCTCCTGTTTGAGCGCGCCCCGGGCCCACGGCGCGACGAAGAAGCTCTCGTCGTCGATGCGTTCGGCGAGCAGCGGTGCGATGCGCTTCGCGCCGGCGACCTCGGTGAGCACGGCGACGTCGGAGCTGCGCAGTCGAAGCGCGCCGTCGTCGGTGCGGTCGATGACGAGACGGCCGTAGCGTGCGACGGTTTCGCGCATGTCGACCGACACGGTCTGCGGGACCGGGAACTTGGCGTAGCGCTCGAGTGTGCCGAGCATGTCTTCCGCCGTGTGCCCCGCCGCGCGGGCGTTCCACAGGCCGAGCCGGGTGATCCGGTAGGTGTGGACGTGTTCGGGCGCGCGCTCGAGTTCGGCGAACACGGCGAGGTCGTGCCGCGCGTCTTCGGCGAGTGGGTGTGCAACCTCGAGCAGGACCGTGCGGTCGCTCTGCACGATGAGGGGGCCGTCTGACATAGCGCGCCAGTCTACGCCCGTTCGGGCCGTGGTGCCGGAGTGTCTGGGCAACCGGGTGAGGTGTCGGCCGGAGCGGTCAGTCGGTGAACCGGGCCCGCAGCCGAGGGAGGATCTCCTCGCCGTACACGCGCAGGAACGATTCCTGGTCGGCTCCCGGATCGTGGAAGACGAGGTGTCGGAATCCCAGGCCGACGTACCGGCTGATCTGCTGGACGTGCTCCTCGGGATCGGTTGAGACGATGAACCGGGACGCGGCTCGTTCGATGGGCAGCGCGTCACCGCGCCGCTGCATCTCGATCGGGTCGTGGATGCCCATCTTCTCTTCCTGCGAGAGGGCGAGCGGAGCCCAGAACCTGGTCTTCGCGAGCGCTTCCTCCCGGGTCGGGGCGAGCGACACCTTGACCTCGATGAGCGTGTCGACCGCGTCGGCGGGCCGCGACGCTTTGTCGAGCCCCTCTGCGAGTGCCGGCAGCAGTGTGTCGGTGTAGAGCGCCGGATCCTTGCCGCTCGTGGTGATGAATCCGTCGGCGATGCGACCGGCGAGGCGGGTCGCGGCGGGCCCGGAGCCGCCGATGTAGACAGGCACCGGGGTCTCGGGGCGGTCGTAGATCGTGGCGTCCTTCAGCTGCCAGAACTCGCCGTCGAAGTTCACGCGGTCGTTCGTCCAGAGGTCGCGCATGAGCGCGATGGACTCTTTCATCCGTCGGAATCGCACGGGTGGTTCCGGCCAGTCGAGGCCGAGTGTCACCTCGTTCAGCGCTTCACCGGTGCCCACGCCCAAGATGATCCGGTTCGGGAACATCATTCCGAGCGTCGCAAAGGCCTGAGCGATCACCGCAGGGTGATACCGGAACACCGGGGTGAGCACGGAGGTTCCGAGGAGCACCCGAGTGGTCCGCGCCCCGACGGCACCGAGCCAGGGGAGCGCGGCCGGGGCGTGTCCGCCCTCGTGCATCCAGGGCTGGAAGTGGTCCGAGATGAAGACCGAGTCGAATCCGGCCTCCTCGGCGAGCACGGCGAGATCCGCCAGTCGGCTCGGATCGAACTGCTCGGCCGATGCTTTGTATCCGAGGCGAAGCGGCAGGCTCATGCCGGTCTTCCTTTCGTGGCGTCCAAAGGGGTCGTGGCTTCAGGAGGGCTGGTGTACCAACTGGTGTAACCATATGGGCCCCTTCGACGTTTCGTCACGAGAAATTTCTGCCCGTTTACCTCGTCGTTACAGAACGGATGCGGCCAGCACGACATGTGTCGTCACGGAAGTCCCGATCAGCAGCATATTTTCAGGTTGGTGATCGAGGGGCTGGTGTAACGACGAGGTAAAACAGCGGCTCGGAAATGCGCCCAACCATTGACCGTCATCTCCGGCCGCTGCTAGCTTCACCATCCAACAGAGCACGTACCAGTTGGTACACGATCGAGGGGAGGCCCGGATGAGCTCAGCACCACGCGGCGGATCGTCACGCAAGGCCGAATACCTCGAGGCGATCATCGCCCAGCTCATGTCGACCGGCATCAACGACCTCAGCCTCCGCGAGCTCGCCGCGCAGGTCGGCACCAGCCACCGCGTGCTCATCTACCACTTCAACTCGAAGGAGCACCTCATCAACGATGTGGTGCAGGAGGTCCGTCGACGCGAGCGGGAGCTGTTCCGTCGGTCGGGCGCGCTGGCGTCCGACGACCTCGGGTCTGCGCTCACCGCGTTCTTCGAGCACAACATCTCCCTGGCGATGCGTCCCTACTTCCGGCTCTTCTACGAGGTGTGGGGCATCGCCCAGGCCAAGCCCGATGCCTACGAGCGGTTCCTCGACGGCATCGTCTCGGGCTGGGTGGATTTGCTCTCGAACGCGTTCCTTCGCGCCGGCTACGACCCCGATCGTGCTGAGGCGCGGGCGACCCTCGTGCTCGCCACCCTGCGAGGACTGCAACTCGACCTCTTCACCACAGGCGAGGAGGCCCGCGTCCGCGCGGCCTTCGCCGCCCTGGTGTCCATGATCCAGAGCGAAGCCGACACGCTCGCTCGCCCTCCCCGAACCCCCACGGGGAGCCCCCGAGAAACGCATGATCAGAACGGAGAGGCAAGATGAAGACGAGGACCACCCTCGCGGTGCCGGCGATCGCAGCGTCGTTGGCGCTCGCGCTGGCCGGATGCGCCGCTGAATCGACCGCGACCGGAGAGGGCGACGCCGGCAGCGGCGACCCGATCGTCATCGGTGTCGCGAGCGCGCAGACCGGATTCTTCAGCGCCTTCGACGTCCCCGTGAAGAACGCCATCGAGATCGCCGTGGCCGACGTCAACGAGGCGGGCGGTGTGCTCGGTCGTCAGCTCGAGGTGGTCGTCTCCGACACCAAGTCCGACGTGGAGTTGGCCGCATCCGGCGCGATCGAGGTGCTCGATCAGGGTGCCGACCTGGTCGTCACGACCTGCGACTACAACCTCGGCGCGCCCGCCGCCCAGGAGGCGCAGGCGCAGGACGTCCTGGCGCTCTCGTGCGCCGGCAGCGCCCTATTCGGGCCGCTCGGCATCGGCGAGCTCGCCTTCAGCGTGAACGAGAGCTCAACGTCCCAGGCCACGATCGGCGCCGAGTTCGCGTACGGCCAAGGCTGGAAGACCGCCTACCTGCTGGGCGACACGGGCGAGGACTTCACCAGCTCGTGGTGTTCGGCGTTCAAGGAGACCTTCGAGGGCCTCGGCGGCACGATCGCCGGCGAGGACACCTTCGTCAACGGCGACACGACCGTCGCGACCCAGGTCAGCACCCTCGCATCCCTCGCGACGGCGCCCGACGTCATCGCTCTGTGCGGCTACCCGCCCACGGGGTCGACGGCGGTCGGCCAGCTGCGTTCGGCCGGGGTCACCGCACCGATCGTGACCACGTCGGGCTTCGACGGTCCCGGTTGGCTCGAAGCAGTCCCGGGCGTGGCCGACGTGTACGCCGTCGCCGGCGCCTCCATCTACGGTGACGACCCCCGCGACGATGTCAACGACCTCGTGAGCCGCTACGCGGCCGAGTTCGGCGACCCGGCCTCGTCGTACCTCGTGTACGGCTACGCGATCGTCGAGGCGTTCGTCGCAGCGGTCGAAGCCGCGGGCGCGACCGACGGTGCTTCTGTCGCCGCCGCGATGGCCGCATTCGAAGACGTGGAACTCATCCTCGGCCCGACGACCTACACCGAGGGGTGCCACGTCGCGATCGGCCGCTCCATGCAGATCATCGAGTACGGCAACGACACCGGCGCCTGGCTCGAGAGCCTCGCTCCGAGCAACCCCATCCTCCCCGAGGGCTGCACCGTCTGATGCAGCCCGCCGATGCCCCGGGCCGAGTGCCCGGGGCACCGGCCCCACCCCGCACCCATTCGACGAGGCCGCCCAGCGTTGTGAAGGAATCGACCATGGACCCCGCCCAGATCCGCTTCCAGGGACCCGCCGGAACGCTCACCGGTTGGATCCGTGAGGGCACCGACCCCCAGTCGGTCCCAGTGCTCTTCGTGCACCCGATCAACATGCAGGGCAAGATCTGGTTCGATCTCGCGCAGCACCTCGGCCCGGAGCGCACCCTGTACATGCCCGACCTGCGCGCGCACGGCGGGTCGGCTGCCGAGGGCGAGTTCGGGCTGGATGCCTGGCTTGCCGATCTCGAAGCCTTCCTCGACGAGGTGGGCGAACAGCGCCCGATCCACGTCGTGGGCGGTTCCCTCGGCGGGTCGCTCGCGGTCTGCCTCGCAGCGAAGCGGCCGGAGCAGGTGCGCTCGATCGCCGGCATCGGCAGTTCGCTCAACTTCGAGGGCGCCGACGCCAAGGCGGTGCTCGACCTCTTCGACGAGTTCGGCATCCCGGGGACGTTCGAGAAAGTGTTCCCCGAGATCACGTTCGGTCCCTACGTCGACCCCGGCGTCATCCAACTCGGCATCAGACTCGCCAACCCCAACACGGTCGAGGTCGTCAAGCGGGTCTGGGCCGCCACCGTCAGCTCGGACTCCACGCCGCGCGCGGAGGCGGTCGGCTGCCCGGCGCTCGTGCTCACCGGCCAGTTCGACGGCACGTGCACGCCCGAACTCGGAATCCAGATGGCGCGAGCACTCCACACCGAGATGGTGCTCATGCCCGATATCGGGCATATGCCCATGCTCGAGGCGCCCGAGCGCGTTGCGCGGCTCGTCGAACGCCACCTCAGCGCCGCGGAAGAACCCCCCGGCGACGAGCTCGAGGCCTGACGGCCGCGCGGCGCGCAGCCACGGCGCCATCCGCTTCCCCTGATTTCCTTCCCCTCCGATCCCGTCTCTCAGATCCCGCCCTAGGAGCTCACCATGACCGCACCCGTCGGACTGCTCATCGGAAGCCACATCCCGCCCGCCGACATTCCCGGTCTCGCGGCCCTCGCCGAGACCAAGGGGTTCGGCGAAGTCTGGCTAACCGAAGATCTCTGGTATTCATCGGGTGTTGTCGCGGCAACCGCCGCGCTCGCGGCGACCCAGACGATCCCGGTCGGCCTCGGGATCCAGTCCGCCGTGACCCGGCATGTCTCCATCCAGGCGCTCGATTTCGCCACGATCGAGGCCATGTTCCCCGGACGCTTCTGGCCCGGTATCGGACTCGGGCTTCCGGCATGGCTCGATCAGATGGGCATCATGCCGCCCGCGCCGATGCGCGCGGTCCGCGAAGCCGTCCAGCACACCAAAGCGCTGCTCGCCGGCGAGTCCGTGACCGCGGACGCCACACACAAGCTCTCGGACATCAAGCTCGCCTACCCGGCCGAGACCGTGCCGCCGATCTACGTCGGCGCGGTCGGCCCGAAGTCGATCGTGCAGACCGGCCGGATCGCGGAAGGACTCGTCGCCTCGACGACCAGCGGCGTCGCCTACATCGAGTGGGCGAGGAAACTGCTCGACGCTGGGGCCGCTGAGGCGGGGGACGGCAAGCCCCGTCGTATCGTCACCTTCGCGCTCTTCTGCGGCGACGACGACGCCGCGCTCGCGCGCGACTCGCTCCGCAGCGTGCTCGCGTTCTACCTCTTCGTGATGCAGGGGACCGATCTCATCACGCAGTACGGCATCACGGACGAACTCGCCGAGCTCGCCACTGGGGGCATCGAGCGGATCGCGGCGGAGATGCCCGACGAGTGGCTCGAGGACCTGGCCATCGCGGGAACGGCGGAGCAGTGCGCTGCCAAGATCCAGGCCTTCCTCGACGCCGGCTCCGACTCCGTGATCCTGTTCCCCGCTCCGTTCGAACGCGGCGAGGAGCTCGTGCGGTTCGCCGGAGACCGCGTCATCCCGCTGCTCGAGCGCGCATGAGCATCGCCGAGACCGCCGCCGACCGGCTGCGCGTCACACGCCCGGACAATCCGGTCATCGAGGCCGAGGGGATCAGCGTCTCCTTCGATGGCGTGCGCGCGCTCGACGATGTCTCGCTCGCGGTCGGGCCGCACGAGATCTTCGGACTTATCGGTCCGAACGGAGCCGGCAAGACCACGTGCATGAACGTGCTGAGCGGCTTCCAGCGCCCCACCGCCGGCACGGTCCGCGTCGGCGGGAAAGCCGTCACCGGTGTCCGTCCCGAGAAGATCGCCCGCGCAGGCGTCGGGCGCACATTCCAGGCTGTGCGCCCGTTCGCCCAGCTCACCGTCATGCAGAACGTTGAGCTCGGCGCACTTGGGACCGGCGCGGGGCGGCGCGCGGCGCGCGCTCGCGCGGCGGACATCCTCGACGCCCTCGCGCTCACGCACCGGCAGGATGAACTCGCCGCGGGCCTGCCGCACGGCGAGGAACGCCGGCTCGGCATTGCCCGAGCGCTCGCCGGAGCGCCGCGCGTACTCCTGCTCGACGAGCCCGCGGCCGGCACCAACGAGTCCGAGAGCGATGAACTCGTCGAGTCGCTTCAGGCCGTCAAGGCTCGCTTCGACTGTTCGCTCGTGATCATCGAACACGACATGCGCCTGATCATGGGTCTGTGCGAGCGCATTCACGTGCTCGACTTCGGCCGCAGCATCGCCGAGGGCACGCCCGATCAGGTCCGCACCGATCCCGCTGTTCTGGAGGCGTACTTGGGAGTGCCCGCATGATGCTCTCGGTCGAGAACCTCGTCGTCCGCTACGGCCAGTCCACGGCGCTGCGAGGTGTGAGCTTCGACGTCGAAGAGGGCCAGGTCGTGGCGATCGTCGGACCGAACGGCGCCGGCAAGAGCACGTCGCTGAAGGCCATCGTCGGGCTCGTTCCCGTCGCCGAGGGGGAGATCCGGTTCGACGGTGAGCGCATCGTCGGCCAGCGCCCCGAGGCACTGCTCCGCCGCGGCATCTCGCTCGTGCCCGAGGGACGCCACATCTTCGGATCGTTGACCGTGGAAGAGAACCTCCAACTCGGCGGAACCGCGCGAGCCGACAAGCGGGGCGTCCGTGCCGACGTCCGGGCCTTCCTCGAACGATTCCCGGCGCTTGCGCGTCGCCGGAAGAGCCCTGCCGGAAAACTGTCGGGCGGCGAGCAGCAGCAGCTGGCCATCGCCCGAGCGCTCATCGCCAAGCCACGGCTGCTCATGCTCGACGAGCCGTCGCTGGGACTCGCACCACTGATCGTCGAGCAGATCTTCGACATCATCGCCGAGCTGCGCGCAGACGGGAGCACGGTCCTCCTCGTCGAACAAAACGCCACCAAGGCGGTCGAGCTCGCGGACTTCGCCTATGTCATGCAATCGGGAGAACTCGTCATGAGCGGATCATCGGATCAGATCCTGAGTTCCGAGGAGATCGTGGCGAGCTACTTCGGTGGCGGCCCGAAGGGCGGCACCGAATGAACATCGCCCAGGTCGTCGTCGACGCGATCGCGCTCGGCAGCCTCTACGCGATCTTCGCGCTCGGCATCGCCCTCATCTTCGGCATTCTGAAGATGATCAACTTTGCGCACAGCGAGCTGGTCACCATCGGTGCTTATATCCTCATCCTGCTGGCGGACCTTCCGCTTCCGGTACGCCTCATCCTGCTCGTGCTCGTGACCGTCACCGTCGCGGTACTCATGGAACGCATCGCGTTCCGGCCCGTGCGCGGCGCAGGCCCCGTCACGATGCTGATCACGTCCTTCGCGGTCAGCTACCTGCTGCAGAACCTCGCCATCCTCATCTTCGGCCCCGACCTCCAGTCGGGCGCCGTGTGGCCCGAGCTGAACGAGTCGTTCCAGGTCGGTCCGGTGCGGATCCTCCTGCTCAACGTGGTCACGGTCGTGTTGACGATTCTGCTCCTGGTCGGGTTGGCGCTGTTCCTCCGCAAGACGTCGATGGGTCTCCAGATGCGCGCCGCCGCCGAGGACTTCACGACCGCGCGGCTGGTGGGCGTCCGGGCGAACCTGATCATCGCCGTCGCGTTCGGCATGAGCGGGCTGCTCGCGGGGATCGCCGCCCTGCTGCTCACCGCCCAGACCGGCGTAGTGACGAACACGATCGGCGTCCAGGTGGTGCTCATGGCGTTCGTCGCCACCATCCTCGGCGGCATGGGCAGCCTCAGCGGTGCGGTGATCGGCGCGTACGTGCTCGGGGCGATCTCCGTGGTGCTGCAGCAGACGCTGCCGCTCGAGTTCAGGCCGTTCCGAGACGCGATCTTGTTCGCGGCGGTCTTCCTGGTACTGGTCTTCCGGCCGAACGGGCTCATCGTGACCCGGGCCGCGAAGGGAAGGGTGTGACCGACATGCGTCGAGTGCTTTCATTCCTGTCGACGCCGCTGCTGCTCATCGCCATCACCGCGGCGGTGGCCATGCTCGGCAGCTCGTTCGGCGATGCCTCGCTCCGCCGGATCGTCGTGGGCGCCCTGGTCAACATGGTCGCCGTGATCGGTATCTACGTGTTCGTCGGGATGACGGGCGTGTTCTCCTTCGGGCAGCTCGCGTTCATGGCGATCGGCGCGTACACCACGGCCGTGCTCACCGTGCCGATCGCGTCGAAGAGCGCGCTGTTCGAGGGCATGCCGCAGTGGCTGGTCGACGCGCATCTGCCCTCCCTCCTCGCCATCCTGGTGGGGGCGGTCGTCGCAGGCCTCGTCGCGCTCGTGTTGAGCGTGCCGATGTCCCGCATGAACGAGATGACCGCGAGCCTCGCGACCCTTGCCATCCTCGTCGCGGTGTACGTGGTCGCGGGGAATTGGACGGCCGTCACCAACGGCTCGAAGGGCATCACGGCCATCCCCGTCGACACGACGCTGGTCACCGCATTGATCGCCGTAGGCGTGGTGATCCTCGCGGTCTGGTTCTTCCAGGAGTCCTCGCTCGGCCTGAAGATCCGGGCCACCCGGGAGGATGCCGTGGCCTCGCGCGCCATCGGGATCAGCGTGGGCGTCTCGCGTGGCGTGGCATTCGTGGTGAGCGGGTTCGTTGTCGGCATCGCCGGCGGGCTGTATGCCCTGTTGCAGGGGAGCCTGTCGCCGAGCGCGTTCTACATCGGTCCGACCTTCATCCTCATCGCGATGCTGGTGGTCGGCGGCATGACGTCCCTGACCGGCGCGGTGATCGGCACCATTCTGATCACGATGCTTCGCCGGCTGCTGCAGGAGGTCGAGGGCGGGCTGCAGCTCGGCCCCCTCGAGCTCCCGGGGCGGCCGGGGATCACGGAGGTCGGGCTCGGCATCGCGCTCCTCCTCATCCTGGCGTTCCGCCGCCGCGGCGTGACCGGCGGGAAGGAGCTGACCTGGTCGGCGCTCGTGCGATTCGCACGGCGGCTCACCCGGCGCGGTGCGCCGGAGAGGTCCGAGGCTCGGCCCGTCACAGCGGCCGCGGCCGATGGGGAGCCCGCGGCGCCGATGGCCGAAGCGAACGCAGGGGAGCAGCGATGACCTTTTCCATCTTGGCCCTCGACCCGGAGGCCGGCCAGATCGGCGTCGGCGTCCAGTCGCACTACTTCGGCGTGGGATCCCTCGTCCCCTGGGCGAAGCCGGGTGTCGGCGTCGTGGCGACGCAGTCCGTCGTGCGCGCCGCGTACGGCCCCGAGCTCCTCGCGCGGCTGGCGGCCGGACGCGTA